>R21__coassemble_53_pt1 | contig 99539 bp, 80 predicted proteins | sample R21__metabat2_high_PE_018 | metagenome-assembled genome bin R21
ACTGCAAAAATAATATGTATTAGTGAAAACAAATTGCACTATACGTAATTTAACAAATAATTCAATTGTTACTGTTAATGTTTTTTCTTCATAATTGTTATTTGCAGATGCGAAGAAGATTTAGCTTGATATGGTTATAAACCAGTACTACTATTACATCCGCAAGATTGACAGTAGACTGCTCTATCGTGATGTAAGACTGAGAAACACAAAATTGAAATCAACGACCCTTTTGCCTATGAAGACAAAAGGGTCGTTGGATATAAGGGCTTGCAGTCCCAAACAGAGCGTGCACTGTTTGGGACCAATGCCCTTGTGAATATAAATACTTTTATTTCAGATGAGAAGGCAGCCTTATTTAGGCAAATGGAAGGCTTGGGTCATCTCCTTCATCTGTTCGTCGCTCATGCCTTCAGGCTCAAAGCCCATGGCACGGCAGTCGATGTAGATTTTCGCACTCTTCGACAGCACGTCGACCTGATCAAAGGCGTCCATGATGTCCGTGCCTTTGGCAAAGACGCCATGCTTTTCCCACAACACGACATCGTAGTCGGTCAGGGCGCTGAGCGTGCCTTCAGCGAGTTTCACGCTACCGGGCAGTTCGTAGGGTACAATGCCCATGCCTAACGGGCAGAACGCCTTGGTTTCGGGTATCATGCTCCACAGCAGGCGGGTAAGCACGTCTTTCTTTAAGAACGGACGGTGATGGCTCATAGCCACTAACTCTATCGGGTGGGTATGGAGCGTAGCCTTGTAGCCACTGTCCGTCTCCACCAGCTTGTCGTGGACAAGAAGGTGTGAGGGCAACTCGCTGGTAGGCATGACAGGGTTGTCGGCAATGATTTCGTAGTGCTCGCAATCGTCGAGGATGCGGATGATGCTGCCGTTGTCCATAGGACGGCGAGCAAGGTCGCGCATACGCTTGCCGGTGCCTTTGCAGAAGAAATAGCAGCCGCGCAGGTGAGGGAGCTTCTCGCCGATGGCAATTGGCTCAGTGATAGCAGGCATCTGACGGATGTCGTCGTCGACAAGATCCGTGATGTTCACCGTGATGTTACCGCCGTTGCGCTCAGCCCACCCGTTGGTCCAGAGGTATCCGGCCACTTCGGCAATCTTCTCGACCTCCTCTTTCAAGGCCGGTCGGTTTTCCAATATACTCTTCATAAGTGATAGAATGATTTGATTCAAATGATTTGCGGAAGGAAACAGGAGATGAGCAGCACGACGATACCCGTGACGAGGATGGCTATCGTAGTGCGGTCGCAGCCTTTCCATTCCTTAAGGATGATGCCCCACACGTTGCTGAAGACCACGTTCAGTGCCATGAGGATGCAGAATGAGAGCGTGGTGAGTACGGGTGAGGAAGTGAGGAAGCCCTTGCCCAGAGAGAGTCCGAAGAACTGGCTGTACCACAGTGCGCCGGCAAGAAAGCAGAAGAAGAGGTTGTTGCCCCATACCTTCCCCTTGCCGTAGTCGCCCCATGTGTGGTTGTGCTGGTTCTGCCACAGACAGTAGACGGCGTTGGTCACGAAGCCACCAAGAGTGACAAGCAATGTGGCGGGCAGCGTGCGGTACATCGCCGGTGTCAGTTCACCGAAGTTGATGTCCTTGCCGAACTCCAGTCCTACGTTGAAGCATCCACTCATGAACCCGGCGAGCAGTGCAATGGTGATGCCTTTTGGGAAGTTGAAGTCCTTGACAGCTTTGCGCTTCTCCTCTTCCGAGAGTGTTGCTGTCTTGCATTTCCCGGCCCATCCAATGATGGCAATGCCGAGAAGAGTGACGGCGACACCGATGAGTACAGAGGCGGTCAGTTGGTTGAGGGCGTGCTCTTCGGGGAAGAACGCGTTGATGAGCACCGGTCCCATGATGGTGCCCAGTCCGGCACAGGTGCCCAAGGCGATAGACTGTCCGAGGGCTACGCCGAGGTAGCGCATGGACAGACCGAAGGTCAGTCCGCCTACGCCCCAAAGTACTCCGAAAAACACAGTCATGGCCACATGGAAACGGTTGGCACCGGCCAACAGCTCTATGAGACCATGACCAGACGGCACGGCCAGCTCAGCACCCAACAGCGGCAGGAGCAGCCAGGCAAAGACACCCTGCACAAGCCAGTAGCTCTCCCAACTCCAATCCTTGACTTTGTTGATGGGCACGTAGCAACTTGACTGGCAGAAGGCACCGGCAGCAATAATCAATAAACCTATCAGTATCTCCATAATCGGTAGACAGCGGATGGAGGACACTCCCCCACCCTGCTGTAGTTTATAGTTTCTGTTCCTATATATTAACAAGGTGTCAGCGCTTGCTGAGCACGTCTTTCTCGTATTGCTCCACGTCGGCGAGATAGTCCTCAGCCACGGGCACGTTGTTCTTCAAGTTGTAATAGTCATAGACAGCGCCGAGGGGCAGCGTCTTCTCCTCTTCCAGCAGGGCAAGGCGCTCGAAGAAGCGTCCTTCATCCTCGTATTGGCGGAGCTTGGGCAGCGGTTCGAGCAAGGCCTGCAGGAGGCTCTTCTGTGCGGCGCGCACGCCGATGATATAAGCACCGATGCGGTTGATGCTGGCATCGAAATAGTCGAGACCAATATGTGCACGGTCGAGGGCGTTGGCACGCACCAGTTCGGCGAAAAGGTTGCGTGTGTTGTCGTCGAAGAGCGTCACATGGTCGCTGTCCCAGTGCATGGGTCGGCTGACGTGGAGCATCAGCTCGGGCACGAAGAGCAATAGCGAAGAGACAGCGTCAGAGACATTCTCCGTGGGCTCATAGTGACCGGTGTCGAGGGTGTAGATGACATTGTTCTTGGAGCAGTAGCCGGCATAGAAGTCATGCGAGCCGACGGTGTAAGCCTCCAGTCCGATGCCGAAGAGCTTGGCCTCCAAGCAGTCTTTCATATTCGGGAGCTTCTCGGCGAGGATGTCGTCGAGGCTGTTCTTGAGGATCTCGCGGTAGCGGTATTTCTCGACGGTGAGGTCTTTGCTGCCGTCGTGGATCCAGATGTTCATGATACAGGGATCGCCCTGTGCCTTACCCATGGCGTCGGCGATGCGGCGACAGCGCTTGGTATGCTCAATCCAGAACTCGCGGATCTCCTTGTCAGGATTGGCCAGCGTCAGTGAGCCACTCTTGGGATGGGAGAACGATGTGGAGTTGAAGTCGAGGCTCATGTGGCGCTCTTTTGCCCACTGCATCCAGCCTTCGAAGTATTTTGGTTCTACCTGGTTGCGGTCCACGAACTTTCCGCCGAACTCGCCGTAGGTCTCGTGGAGGTTGAAACGGAAGGAACCGCCGAGCAAAGAAAGCACTTTATCAATGTCCTGACGCAGCTCCTCGATGTTGCGGGCGCGTCCGGGATAATTGCCTGTAGCCTGGATGCCACCGGAAGCAGCCTCTCCACGCTCGAATCCGACGACGTCGTCGGCCTGCCAGCAATGGAGACTGATAGGTGTATGCTGGAGAGTTTCCAGTGCTTTGTCAGTGTCTACGCCGAGTGCTGCATAGCGCTCGCGGGCAATCTCATAGTTCTGTTGGATTTGTTTCGTTGTCATATTGGTCTTTATTTATTTGGTTGATATTCTTTCAGTGTGATGCTTTGGGCAATAACGCGACGCATGTCCCAGATGTTCCCTACCCCACCGCCAGCCTTAGCCTGAAGCATGATGTTGCCGAGAGCCGTGCCTTCCTGTGGTCCGGCAAGGACGCGCACGCCGAGTGCGTCTGCTGTCATCTGGTTGAGATAAGCATTGAGGCTGCCGCCGCCGATGATGTGCAGCGTGTCGATAGTGAACGGAGCGAAGTCCTGAAGCCAGTCAAAGACTGTCTTGTAACGGTTGACGAGCGAGTCGAAGAGACAACGGCAAACCTGAGCGCGAGTCTCGGGAATGGGTTGATGGTGGGCTTCGCAGTAGTCGTGGATAGCCTGCAGCATGGAGTCCGGAGCGGCAAACATCGGATCATCGGGGTTGACGAGTGTGCGGTTGGGTACCTCTTTCATGGCGTCATCCTGCAGTCGCTGGTGTGCGAGCTCCTCGCTGATGCGCTGCTCAGCTTTCTTCTCATCGTGTTCCTCAGCGAGAATCTGTTTCTTCCATTCGCGTCGGCAGCACTCATACATCCACATGCCGCATATATTCTTCAGGAAGCGTGTGGTGCCGTCGATGCCTCCTTCGTTGGTGAAGTTGCGCTCTTGGCTCTCAGCGTTGATGATGGCCTTAGGTGTCTCTATGCCCATGAGGCTCCACGTACCGCTGCTGAGATAAGCGAAATGCTCGTCCTTCGCAGGTACGGCAGCCACGGCGCTGGCTGTGTCGTGACCGGCGACAGTGATCACAGGCACGGCTCCGAGTCCTGTGAGCTTCTGTACTTCCGGCGTGAGCGTGCCGAGGACAGTGCCGGGCATCGCCATAGGTCCAAAGACATCGCGGGAAAGGCCGAGTGCACGGAGCAGTTCCTCGTCGAGGTCGCCGGTAGTGGGATTGAGCAGCTGAGAGGTTGAGGCCACGGTGTACTCGCAGACAGCTTTACCGGTGAGCATGTATCCGAGGGCGTCAGGAATGAAGAGAATCTTCTTGGCAGCCTTTAAAGCACTGTTATGATGCTGCTCCATGGTATAGATCTGGAAGAGGCTGTTGAAGTTCATAAACTGTATGCCGGTGCGCCGGTAGACCTCGTCCTTGGCCATGCGGTCGTTGAAGAAGCGCTCCATCATGCCGTTGGTATGCGGGTCGCGATAGGCGATGGGGTTGCCGAGCAGCGCGCCGTCGTCGCCGAAGAGCGCGAAGTCGCAGCCCCAGGTGTCGATACCGATACTCTGAATGTTGATGCCGCGCTGTGCAGCGAGCTGCAGTCCGCGTATGATTTCGTTATAGAGAGCGTAGAGATCCCAATAGAGATGTCCGCCCAAAGCGATGAGCGGGTTGTCGAAACGGGTGAGTTCCTCAAGTTCCACGCGCCCTTTGTCGAGTGTGCCGACGATGGTGCGTCCGGAGGTAGCTCCGAGATCAATGGCTAAATAGTGTTTCATCTTTTCTTTCGGAAATTGGCTGGTGTAATATGGTTTTTCTTTTTGAATGCAGCAGAGAAGTAGTCGGCATTGTCATAACCTATGCGGTCGGCAATCTCGGTGAGGCTGAGATCAGTGCCGACGAGCAGTTGTTTGCTGCGCTGAAGGCGGAGCTCCTGCAAGTATTGCAAAGGCGCGTAGCCCGTGTATTCCTTGAAGAGTCGTCGGAACTTGGAGTATCCCATGTTGATGGCATCAGCGACATCTGTGGGTCCGATTTTCTGGCAGAACTTCTCCGTCATGATGATTTTAGCCTTATGGATGGCTTCCGCGGCCTGCTGATCCTCGAAGGTGTTGTGGCGGTTGAGGGCGAAGGCATAGCCTTGCAGCATGTTTGCCACGCCGCCGAGCATCTGTTGGAATCCTATGCCCTGCTCGCTTGCGATGGCGATGGCGTTGCGGTAGAGACGTACGATGTCCTCGTTGAGACCCACATGGAAGACCGGTTCACGTGGCAGGAAGAAGCCATTGCTCACGCGGCTGTCGATGTTCAGTCCCTTGAATCCTATCCAGTATTCGTCCCATCCCGTGGCTTCGTCGGGCTGATAGCTGTGCCACTCACCGGGGAAGAGCAGAAACATGTCGCCCTCCCCTACCGTTGCTTGTCCGAAGCTCTTTGACTCGAAGATGCCATGTCCGCGTGAGATGTAGACAAACTGATACTCGTCGAGCACGCGTCCCCTACCCGCCTGGAACGAATAAGCCTGCGGATGTCCCTTGGGAGGATAGGCTTCTCCGGGTGCGATATGCTGGTAACCCACGGTGCTGACGGTCAGTCCCCAGTGGATATCCTGGTCATTGCTGAGCAAGTAGATGGATGTCATCTGATTGGTCATCATGTTTTTAGTTATCGGGCAATCCTTGTTTATTGATTGTAGTACGGTTGCAAAGATAGCGTGTTTTTCTTATTGTTTAGGGTTATAATTGATAAAAAACACGTGAATTTTGATATAGTGTACTATTCTTATAGCAGGGTGAACGATTATACAAAACAAGGCGAACACAGGCATATAATAAGGAGAGCTATTATATATAATCATGAGATCACCTATATATAATAGGGAGTGCGTCCTTATATATAATAATGAGTGCGCCCTCACGGCGCCTTTTTGGTATGATCACAAAAAAAAGGCCCGCAGCACGAAACTGCGGACCTTGTTATTTCAGAGTTGTTACCTTCTCGGTATTACTTCAGCTCAGCGAAGTACTTGATGGTGCGAACCATCTGAGAAGTGTAAGAGTTCTCGTTGTCGTACCAAGAAACAACCTGCACCTCATAAGTGTCGTCATCGAGCTTCACGACCATTGTCTGTGTAGCGTCGAAGAGAGAACCGAAGCGCATGCCGAGGATATCAGAAGAAACGATCTCCTCGTCGTTGTAACCGAAGCTCTCGTTAGCAGCAGCCTTCATAGCGGCGTTAACGCTGTCAACAGTTACATCCTTGCCCTTGACAACAGCGTAGAGCAGAGTTGTAGAACCGTCTGGCACAGGTACACGCTGTGCAGCACCGATCAGCTTGCCGTTCAGCTCAGGCAGAACCAGGCCGATAGCCTTAGCTGCGCCAGAGGAAGCTGGAGTGATGTTGCAAGCACCAGCACGGCTACGACGCAGGTTACCCTTGCGCTGAGGACCGTCGAGGATCATCTGGTCGCCAGTGTAGGCGTGGATGGTCTGCATGATACCAGCCTGGATAGGATAAACATTGTTCAGAGCCTGAGCCATAGGAGCGAGGCAGTTTGTGGTGCAAGAAGCAGCGCTGATGATCTTGTCGTCAGTTGTCAGAGTCTTGTGGTTAACGTTGAAAACGATAGTCTTCAGGTCGTTGCCAGCAGGAGCGGAGATAACAACCTTCTTAGCGCCAGCCTTCAGGTGAGCCTCAGACTTAGCCTTAGATGTATAGAAACCTGTGCACTCGAGAACAACGTCTACATCGAGCTCGCCCCAAGGCAGTTCTGCTGCGTTAGGCTTAGCGTAGATAGTGATCTCTTTGCCGTCAACAGTGATAGAGCCAGGAACGGTGACCGTGCGGCCGTCCTCAGCGTACTGAGCATCCTTGTACTCTACGGTGTGCTTCTTCTCGCCACCGATGATGCCCTGATAACCACCGTGTGTGGTATCATACTTCAGGAGCTGAGCCAGCATCTTCGGGCTGGTCAGGTCGTTGATAGCAACAACATCATAGCCAGGAGCTGCGAACATCTGGCGGAATGCGAGACGGCCGATACGACCGAAACCATTGATAGCTACTTTAACATTTGCCATTTTACTTCTATTATTTATAAAGGGTTATAAAATGTGTTCTCTTTGTCGGAAATGCGTTTTTTTGTTGTCTCGCAAGAACTTTTCTTGCTTATCGATTGCAAAGATACAAATTATTTTCTAATTTTGCACAAGCTATAAGTATTAAATAAATTAAACGTCTTTCAGAGTGTTAAGTCCACTTGGCAAAATGGGCTTTTCGCTATTTACAGTAAAGTAGTTATGAGTAAATTTATTCAAGAATTCAAGGATTTTGCCGTCAAGGGCAATGCAGTAGACATGGCTGTTGGTGTGATCATCGGCGGTGCGTTTGGTAAGATTGTGAGTAGTGTCGTTGACGACATCATCATGCCGCCTATCGGATGGCTGATCGGAGGCGTGAACTTCTCCGACCTGAAGGTGACGTTGCCCAGCGTTGTCATCCCCGGTGTGGAGCAGATGAAACCTGCCACCATCAACTATGGCAACTTCATCCAGACGCTCATTGACTTTGTGATCATCGCTTTCTGCGTTTTCCTCTTGGTCAAGGGCATCAACGCACTCACACGCAAGAAGAAAGAAGAGCCCACTGCGCCACCGGCACCGAGCAATGAGGAGAAGCTTCTCACGGAGATCCGTGACTTGCTCAAGGAGCAGAAGTAGCGCTTACTAAGTTTGGACGATGCGACGGATCACGGAAGAGGCTTCGCACTATGATGATTTGGAGCAGAAGCCGGTAGCTGAGTTGCTTTGTGACATCAACCGCGAAGATCATTTCGTGGCGGATGCCGTGAAGCAGGCTCTGCCTCAGATCACACGGCTTACAGAGACAATCGTGGAGCGCATGAGGCGAGGAGGGCGCCTTTTCTATATTGGTGCAGGCACAAGTGGACGTCTTGGTGTGCTCGACGCCTCGGAGTTGCCACCTACCTATGGCACTGATCCGCGCCTTGTGATAGGGTTGATTGCGGGTGGCGACTCTGCGTTACGTCAAGCCGTGGAACATGCCGAGGATGATGGTCTGCAGGGTTGGAAAGACTTGGTGGAACAGGGGCTTTCCTCCGGTGACACTGTCATTGGCATCGCAGCCTCGGGCACTACACCTTACGTGGTGGGTGCCTTGCGTGAAGCGCGTCGCCATGGTGTGGTCACGGGATGCATCACCAGCAATCCTGATACACCCTTGGAGACTGAGAGTGACTATCCCGTGGTGACCATTGTCGGTCCGGAATTTGTCACCGGCTCGTCACGTATGAAGTCCGGAACAGCGCAGAAGATGGTGCTCAACATGATTTCTACCACCGTGATGATACGTCTCGGACGTGTCAAGGGCAATAAAATGGTCGATATGGAGCTGACCAACGAGAAGCTCATCGACCGTGCCGTGCGCATGGTGATGGACCACGACCACCTCGACTACGACGCTGCCAAGAAGAAACTAATGCGGAATTCGCTGGATGAGATCATGCGGGGACCGGATGCCATAAAGTAGGGAGAAACGGGCCTTTTCACCTCGTGTGGAAGTCTACCGGATGTAGTCTTTCGACACGAGATCGTAGTAGAGTGCCTCAAGCTCGGCGAGCGTGAGGTGCTCTACACTGTGTTCGATGATACGGATCAGCTCGTCGCGCCGGCTGTCGCTGTCGGCTGAGAAATGGGTGAAGACTTTGGCCATAACCTATTATTATTGTTGTTGATAGAGTGCAAAGGTAAGGAATTTAGCTGGGATAGGAGTATCCTCATTTATTAGGATGATTTTTCGCCGGAATATTTGCTTTTCTCAAATATTCCGCTTATATTTGCAAACGAAAGAAGCTATTACTTAATAACATAACAACCTATGGATCTTGGCAAACTCAAAAAATGGAGGATTACCCTCTCTTATCGTCAAAAGGTCGTGGGCCTTGTCCTGTGTGGCATCATCGTAGGTTTAGGCGGACTCTTTGCCTACTTGCTTCGCATGCATACCTATATAATAGGTGATGATCCGGCAGCGTGTGTCAACTGCCATATCATGTCGCCTTGGTATGCCACATGGTCACATTCCTCCCATGGACGCGATGCAACGTGCAACGACTGCCATGTTCCTCACACCTCGCTGGCGGCGAAATATTTCTTCAAAGGCCTTGACGGCATGAAGCACGTTGCCTATTTTGTCACCAACAGCGAGGATCAGGCAATCATGGCAGAAAACGCCAGCGCGGAGGTCATCATGGACAACTGCATCCGTTGCCACACTGAGCTCAACACGCGCATGGTGCGCACGGGCAAGATCGACTACATGCTTGCGAAGCGCGGTGAAGGATTTGCCTGTTGGGACTGCCACCGCAATGTGCCACACGGAGGCATGAACACACTCTCATCTACGCCTGGTGCTGAGACACAGGCACCGATTCCATCCAGCCCTGTACCCGCATGGCTGCAAAAGGCATTGGGACATTAACATAAAGAAAAACTAAAAACTTACTGATATGTCACGACAATTGAAAAAATGGCAAGGATGGCTGCTCTTCCTCGGAGCCATGGTCATCGTTTTCGTTCTTGGGCTTCTATGCTCGTCGCTCTTGGAGCGCCGCGCCGAAGTCGTATCTGTGTTTAACAATCGCCGTACGCCGATGACCGACTCCATCGTGGCACAAAACGAGAAGTTTGCGGAAGACTTCCCACACGAGTATGAGACATGGTCGATGACGGAAGACACCTCGTTTGTGAGTAAATACAACTCCTCGCAGGAGCAGGATGCCCTCGCGCAGCATCCGCTGATGGTCATCCTCTGGGACGGATACGCTTTCAGCCGCGACTATAACACGCCGCGCGGGCACCGTCACTGCATCGAAGACCTGCGCAAGATCCTGCGCACGGGATCACCGGGCGTGGATGGACAGAAAGACTTGCAGCCCGGCACCTGCTGGACTTGCAAAGGTCCCGACGTGCCGCGACTGATGCGCGAGAAAGGCAAGAACGCTTTCTATGCCGCCAAGTGGAGCGACTGGGGCAGTGAAGTGATGAACAGCATCGGATGCTCTGACTGCCACGATGCCCGCACCATGGACTTGAAGCCTGCCCGACCGGCTCTCTACGAGGCATGGGCACGCGCCGGAAAAGACGTCAGAAAGGCCAGCCACCAGGAGATGCGCTCCCTCGTGTGCGCACAATGTCATACGGAGTACTACTTCGAAAAAGGTACCAACTACCTCAAATTCCCACAGGACAAGGGTCTGACCTGCGAGGATGCCGAGGCTTACTACGACAGTATCGGCTTCTACGACTATATCCATCCGCTGTCCCACGCCAAGATTCTGAAGGCGCAGCATCCGGGCTACGAGCTCTTCAAGCAGGGCATCCACGGTCAGCGCGGCCTTTCCTGCGCCGACTGCCACATGCCTTATATCCAGGAGGGTGGCGTGAAATACACCGATCACCACATCATGTCGCCGCTCGCACATATCGACCGCACGTGCCAGACCTGCCACCGCCAGGATGCCGAGACGCTGCGCAAGAATGTCTATGAGCGCCAGGAAAAGGTGCTCGAAGTGCGTGCCAAGGTGGAGAAAGAACTCTCCACAGCGCATATCGAGGCTGCTTTCGCCTGGAAGAAAGGCGCCAGCGAGAAGGAGATGGCCGCCGCTTTGGAGGACATCCGCAAGAGCCAGTGGCGTTGGGACTACGCTGTGGCCAGCCACGGAGCCAGCTTCCATGCCCCACAGGAAGTCACCCGGCTGCTCAGCGACGCGCTCTACTATGCCGGACAGGCCCGTCTGAGCATTGCCAAGGTGCTGGCCCGTCACGGCTACAACGGCGAGGTGCCTATCCCAGACCTCTCTACCAAGGAGAAGGCACAGAAGTATATCGGTCTCGACATGGGTAAGCTCCGTCAGCAAAAGAAGGAGTTCCTCGACACCATCGTGCCGAAGTGGATCGAGACAGCAAGAAAGAACAAGCGGTTCATCACCCAGCCGATCTAACCCTGCGGCTGTAGAACGATTGATAAGAATATGTGGAAACAACCCTATACCTATAAAGAAGGCTCCGCCATCAGCATTGGGCTCCTCGTCACCGGGGGCCTGCTGCAGGTGGCGGTGGGGCCTCTTGACTGGATCGTGTTTATGTGGCCGGACAATATTCTTGCCCTGGCCTTTTTGTTGATACTGCTGGCAGTCTTCTATGCCTTGCGGTCACATGTCTATTTCTTCCGGTTTATGACGACCGTTCAGGCTGCCGTGCCCGCGCTGGCAACCGCCGCCGTCCTCACCGTCGTCATGGGGCTCACGCGCCAGGCACCCGAGGAAAAACCCGCCGCCGATGTGCTTGGGCTGACCAAGATGCTCAATTTCTGGCCGTTTATCCTCGTCTATCTGTGGAACACAATGATCGTCGGCGAGGTGGCTATCTTTCAGATCCGTCACTTCCGCCGCCAGGTGATCCCCTCGCTGGTGTGCCATGCCGGCCTGTTCATCTTCATTGTCTGCGGCACACTCGGCAGTGCCGACATGCAGAAGTTGAAGATGTATTGTGAGGAGGGAAAGCCCGAATGGCGGGCACTCGACGCCTACAACAACGTCATAGAATTGCCGCTTGCCATCCAGCTCAACCGCTTCACCATCGACGAGTATCCGCCAAAGCTGATGGTGGTGAGCATGAAGACGGGACTGCCACAGCCGCAGGAAAAACCTCAGACGCTTGTCATCGACGACAGCTACACGCCGACGGAACTCTTAGGCTGGAAGATCCAAGTATTAAAAAGAATAGACAATGCCATGCCAAAGGCTATGGCGAAGATGATGAAGGGGATGCCTGAGGGAATGGCCACACGCATGAAGATGGACCAGCTCGGCATGCGGCTCAACGAGGGCGGCTTTGTCGCTTACCAGGGCAAAGGAGCCGCTACAGCACTCTACATCTCCGCTACCAAGGGAAAACAGCGGAAGACAGGCTGGGTCTCCAGTGGCAGCTATCTCTTTCCCATCAGCGGCGTCAGCTTAGGCAATAATCTTGAGGTGGTCATGCCGACGCGCGAGCCGATGCGTTATGCCTCCAACGTGAATATCTATACCCAAAAGGACGCGCTGAACATACCGACAACAATCGAAGTCAACAAGCCGTTCAGCCTCGGTGACTGGAAGATCTATCAGCTCAGCTACAACGAGCAGATGGGCAAGTGGAGCAATGTCAGCGTCTTTGAACTGGTCAAGGATCCATGGCTGCCCTATACCTATGTGGGGCTGTATCTGCTCGTTCTCGGTGCCATACTGATATTCATACAAAAACGTTAGCCATGCAAATTTGGAATTTCTTTCTTTTCTTCGCCCTTGCCGCCATGCTTTTCTGGGCCCTCGGCGCCTTCTTTTCCTGGAAGGGAAAGAAAGCGGTGGCCATAGGAACTACCGTGGCGGGACTGGTCGTCTTCCTTTCCTATATCATCGTGCTGTGGACCGCTCTCGACCGTCCGCCGATGCGCACGATGGGCGAGACGCGTCTGTGGTATTCACTCTTCCTGCCACTGATGGGTCTGATCGTCTACAGCCGGTGGAACTACAAGTGGTTGCTGTCGTTCTCCACGGTGCTGGCTACCGTGTTCATCACCATCAACCTGCTCAAGCCTGAGATACACAGCAAGACGATGATGCCCGCGCTGCAAAGCCCATGGTTCGCTCCGCATGTCATCATCTACATGATTGCATACGCGCTGCTCGGCGCTGCCTTTGTCATGGCGGTCTATCTGCTCTTCTTCCATCACCACGAGGCACCGTCGGACAAGGAGTGGACGATCACCGACAACCTCGTCTATGTCGGCTGGGCGTTCCTCACGCTCGGCATGCTCTCCGGCGCTTTGTGGGCAAAGATGGCGTGGGGCAACTACTGGGCATGGGATCCTAAGGAGACGTGGGCGGCTGCCACGTGGCTTGCCTATCTGGTTTATATACATTATCGGCTGCGGCGGCAGAGCGACATGCGCTTTGCCCTGTGGGTGCTCATCGTCAACTTCGCGCTGTTGCAGATGTGCTGGTGGGGCATCAACTACCTGCCGTCAGCGCAAGGAACCAGTGTGCACACGTATTACATGAACTGAGATCTTGGTGTTTTTACGCGTATTTGTTGATGGTCAAACGTTCGTTGAGCGATTGGTCAAACGTTCGTTATCTAATTGGCTGACGTTCGTTTGACAATTAGTCAAACGTACGTTTGACCATCAATAAACAACGTTTTTAACGATTTTATAACGGCTTGGTAACTATTTCGTGGATGAAGTTGTAGCCTTAATATACTCTATTTATCTTTTTATCAAGAATTTGAGAATGAGAGAATATTCCGCGCATCATTGTGAATGGATAAGCATAGGAGAGAATATGCAGCTTTGCTGCTTTCATTCTGAGAATTCTCTTTTGTCCTTATCGATAGAAGAATTCTCTCATTCTCAAATTCTTGAGAAAAAAGAAGCACAGAAGTCTTTCGCTGAATGGTTACGGCAATTGAAATGAAATGAGCATTTGACAGTTGCATGTTCAGACTGCTTGCTTGGCTAAAAAAATCCCGGTACGGAATTATCTGTACCGGGATTTTTTTAGTTTGAATATCCTTTTGTGAGAGTTTGTATATCTCTTTGTGAGAGCTGCGCAAACGCTATTTGCTCATGCACTGCGCACGCTGTCATTCTTTACTCCCACTCGATTGTCGAAGGCGGTTTTGAGGAGATGTCATAGCAAACGCGGTTGACGCCTTTGACCTTGCGGATGATCTCGTTGCTCACGTCGGCCATGAAGTCATAGGGCAGACGGGCCCAGTCGGCCGTCATAGCGTCCATGGAGGTCACGGCGCGCAGGGCTACGGGATGCTCATAGGTGCGCTCGTCACCCATCACTCCGACGGAGCGGATGGTGGAGAGCAGCACGGTGCCGGCCTGCCAGACGTGGTCGTAGAGGCTCGTGCCGTCCGGCATCTTATAGTCGTGCATCTTCTCGATATAGATATCGTCGGCATCTTGCAGGATGCGCACCTTCTCACGGGTGATGTCGCCAAGGATACGCACGGCGAGACCGGGGCCCGGGAAGGGATGACGCTTGATGAGACGCTCAGGCATCTGCAACTGATAGCCCACGCGGCGCACCTCGTCCTTGAACAGCCATTTCAGCGGTTCGCAGAGTTGAAGCTTCATGTCCTTGGGCAGTCCGCCCACATTGTGGTGGCTCTTGATGGTCATACCGGTGATGCTCAGACTCTCGATGCGGTCGGGATAGATGGTGCCCTGAGCGAGCCATTTGGCGTCGGTGATCTTCTTAGCCTCGGCGTTGAAGACCTCCACAAAGTCGCGGCCGATGATCTTGCGCTTCTTCTCGGGGTCAGTGACGCCTTCGAGATCCTTGAAGAACTTCTCGCTGGCATCCACGCCGATGACGTTCAGTCCCAGACCATTGTAGGCTTCCATGACCTTTTGGAACTCATTCTTGCGTAGCATGCCGTGGTCGACGAAGATACACGTGAGGTTCTTGCCGATGGCACGGTGGAGCAGGGTGGCGCAGACGCTGGAGTCCACACCGCCGGAAAGGCCGAGGATGACACGGTCGTTGCCGAGCTGCTCTTTCAGTTCCTTGACGGTGGAGTCGACAAACGAGGCCGGGCTCCACTCCTGGCGGCTGCCGCAGATGTCCACGACAAAGTTGCGGAGCAGCTGTGTACCCTGCGTGCTGTGATACACCTCGGGGTGGAACTGCACGCACCACACGGGATGGGTGTCGCTGGCAAAGGCGGCGTACTTCACGTCGGCGGTGGAGCCGATGACATGGTAGTCGCTCGGGATGGCGGTGATCGTGTCGCCGTGGCTCATCCACACCTGCGAGTTGGGCTCAAAGCCTTTGAAGAGCGGATTGCTGGCATCGAACTGCTGGAGATTGGCGCGGCCGTACTCACGGGTACCGGTTTGCTCTACCTTGCCGCCACCGGAGTAGCTGATGAACTGCGCACCATAGCAGATACCCAGCACCGGATACTTGCCGATGAATTGGCTGAGGTCTACCTTGAAGGCTTCCTTGTCGTGGACGGAGTAAGGACTGCCGCTGAGGATGACACCGATGACGCCCGTGTCGTCCTTGGGAAACTTGTTGTAGGGCAGAATCTCGCAGAAGGTATCCAGCTCGCGGACACGACGGCCGATGAGCTGCGTGGTCTGCGATCCGAAATCAAGAATGATAATCTTCTGTTGCATAAACGATATGTTAATGTTGAGTGTTCAATGATGAATGTTGAATGCTACAGCGTTTTGAGGAACTGCTCCGCTTCGGACAGCGTGTCTTGCTTGCCTACGTCGAGGAGACGGAGGTCGTTTTTGACATATCCCTTGATGGGCACGTCGCGACACGTCTTGAGATAGAAGTCCATGATCGGGAACTTTTCCGGCCAGCCAACCATCTTGGGGAATAGAGTGGGGGAGAAGGTGTGGATGCCACTGAAGGCATACATGTGGTAGCGTCCGGCGAGTAGCGGTGGTTGCTCTTCGCTGACAGTGAGCGGAAACTTCACGTGTGAGAGTACCTCGCGTACGTCGGGCCACGGCGTTTTCACCTCGCCCGTCTCGATATTCACCCATCCGACGAGGAACATCCGGTCGTTGAAGAGCAGATAGCGACGCGTCTTGCGCCAGCTGACGAGCAGTTGTGCACCGGCCATGACATGGGGCACACCGCATTCCGGGCACATTACCTTCTGGTCAAGTCGGTAGAACTTGCCGAGGTCGACATTGCTCAGAATGTCTACATTATGAATAAGGATAGGGTAGTGAGGGTCGAAGAGAGGGGCAGCGTGGCGTATGCCGCCACCGGTGTCAAGAAGTTGCTCGCTCTCATCGCTGACGCGGATGTCCAGCCCAAAGTTGTTGTTGGCATTGAGGTAGTCAGCGATCTGACCGGAGAAATGGTGAACGTTGACCACAAAGCGCGTGATGCCGGCATCACGCAATTTGAAGATTACGCGTTTGAGCAGGGGCTCACCGCCAACCTCCACCATTGCTTTTGGCATGTGGTCGGTGAGGGGCTTGAGGCGTGTGCCCAAGCCTGCTGCGAAAATCATTGCTTGCATCATCTCTTAAAAGCTCTTCGCTGTGTTGGTGCAAAGATACCAATAATTTATGTTTCTGACAAATTTCGTGGTATCTTTCATGGCTTCACGGCGAAATAAACGACAGATGCTGACGGTCAGTCCGCCAGCATCGTCGTTGTGGAGTCCTATTGTCGGTCAGAGCTTGTCCCCGTAACAGAGGTCTCCGGCGTCGCCGAATCCCGGTACGATGTATTTGTGCTCGTTCATTCCCGGGTCGATGGCGGCGCACCAGATCGTGGTCTTGTCGTCGGGGAATATCGATTTGATATGGTCAATGCCCTCTTCTGTGGCGATGACGCAGCAAACATGGATACGCTTGGGCGTGCCTTTCGACAGGAAAGCCTTGTAGCCCAGCTCCATGCTTCCGCCGGTGGCGAGCATTGGGTCGGCGATGATGAGCGTCTTGGCGTCGATGCTTGGCGTGGCGAGATACTCGACGTGGATGCCTACCTTGCGGTGTTCCTTGTCGGTGTATTCGCGGTAAGCCGAGACAAAGGCGTTGCCCGCATGGTCGAAGATATTGAGAAAGCCCTGATGAAAAGGCAGTCCGGCACGGAAGATCGTGGCCAGCACAATCTTGTCCGACGGCACGTTGACGCGTGCGATGCCTAAGGGTGTGGCCACGTCACGCTGTTCATAGTTGAGGCGTTTGGAAACTTCGAAGGCCTCGTATTCGCCCACGCGCATGATATTGTTGCGGAAGAGCAGACGGTTTTTCTGATACTCAGCGTCGCGCATCTCAGCCATATACTGCCCGATGATACTGTTTTCTTTGGATAAGTCGATAACTTCCATCTTATGATTTAGTGTCTTTGTGTTTTGTATGAATTGTAAAAGGTGTAATACAAAGGTAGTTAGTTTTTGCAAAGTGCAATTGTCAAAACCGCAAAGAGAGGTCTGTTTTTATAATCTTTAACCTAAAAAGCCTTGTACGGGCGGGAAATTTCTGCTGCAAACTTTTGGGGGAAATTATCTTTTTGCTACCTTTGCAATCGTTTTAAATGGACTTGGAATACCATTCACAACTTAAATACATTTTATAAAATGGCAAAGTTTGATAAATCAGTTTTAGCAAGCTACGGAATTCAGACAGGTACTGCTGAGGTTCTGTACAATCCTTCTTACGAGGTGCTGTTCAACGAGGAGACCAAGGAAGGTCTCGAGGGCTACGAGGTAGGCCACGAGACAGAGCTGGGTGCTGTTGACGTGTTCACAGGTATCTACACCGGTCGTTCTCCTAAGGACAAGTTCATCGTTGACGATGAGACTTCTCACGACACTGTATGGTGGGACTCTGAGGAGTATCACAACGATAATCACCGTGCTACCAAGGAGGCTTGGAACGCTGTGAAGGAGATTGCCAAGAAAGAGCTCTCTAACAAGAAGCTGTATGTCGTTGATGGTTTCTGCGGCACACACCGCGACACTCGCATGAAGGTTCGCTTTATCGTGGAGGTTGCTTGGCAGGCTCACTTCGTGACAAATATGTTCATCCGTCCTAAGACAACTGCAGACTTCGAGCAGGAGCCGGATTTCATCGTCTACAATGCTTCTAAGGCTAAGGTAGAGAACTGGAAAGAGCTCGGTCTGCACTCTGAGACTTGCGTGATGTTCAACGTCACCAGCAAGGAGCAGGTCATCATCAACACATGGTATGGTGGTGAGATGAAGAAGGGTATGTTCTCTATGCAGAACTACTTCTTGCCTCTGAAGGGTATTGCTTCTATGCACTGCTCTGCCAACACTGACAAGAACGGTGAGAACACCGCTATCTTCTTCGGTCTGTCTGGTACAGGTAAGACCACTCTGTCTACCGATCCTAAGCGTCTGTTGATCGGTGATGATGAGCACGGATGGGACGACAAGGGCGTGTTCAACCTCGAGGGTGGTTGCTACGCTAAGGTCATCAATCTCGACAAAGAGGCTGAGCCCGACATCTACGGCGCTATCACACGCGATGCTCTGCTGGAGAACGTTACTGTTGACGAGAACGGCAAGATCGACTTCTCGGACAAGAGCGTCACCGAGAACACACGTGTCAGCTATCCTATCTATCACATCAAGAACATCCAGCGTCCTGAGAGCCAGGGTCCAGCTGCTAAGCAGGTGATCTTCCTGAGCGCTGATGCTTTCGGTGTGCTGCCTCCAGTGTCTATCCTGAACGCAGAGCAGACCAAATACTACTTCCTCTCTGGCTTCACAGCTAAGTTGGCGGGTACAGAGCGCGGTATCACAGAGCCGACTCCTACCTTCTCTGCTTGCTTCGGTCAGGCCTTCCTCGAGTTGCATCCTACAAAGTATGCTGAGGAACTGGTTCGCCATATGGAGAAGAGCGGTGCTAAGGCTTATCTGGTCAACACTGGTTGGAACGGTACCGGCAAGCGTATCTCTATCCGCGATACACGTGGTATCATCGACCGCATCCTGGATCACGAGATCGACAATGCTCCTACGAAGACCATTCCTTATTTCAACTTCGTTGTTCCTACAGAGCTCGAAGGTGTGAACAAGGACATCCTGGATCCTCGCGATACATACAAGGACGCTTCTGAGTGGGACGCTAAGGCTAAAGATCTGGCACAGCGCTTCATCAAGAACTTCAAGAAGTACGAGGGCAACGAGGCTGGTAAGGCTCTGGTTGCTGCTGGTCCTCAGCTCTAATCGTCTTGAAGAAAGTGAATACGGCAAGACGTTCTCTCCTATATATAATAAAGAGTGTAACCCCCTCTTGTAGATAGTGGGAGACAGTCTTCGACATAACACCTCCTCAGTACCTCGGTACTGGGGAGGTGTTTTAGTGTCTATGCACCTATGATTCCTTGCACAGAATGGGCTTTTTGTGCTATTTTGGCGCTCAATTTTTACCCCAACAGACTTTTTTTTGTCATCCGATTGAAAATATAGTGAATAATATTTGGAGGATTCTCAACTATTGCTTATCTTTGCACCGTCTTCGTGAGAAGATATACATAAAGTTTCATTAGGTTAGTAGTTTGATAGATTTTTTAAGGTAAAGTTAGGATGATGTTATTAGATTTAGAATCTATATCAATGTTGGTTTTGGTCATATTGATGACCGCGCTAAGCGTTTTTTTCTTGGTGAACAACCACGTTGAATAACATTGTTCTACGAAGAAGACAGTGCAAGTGATTGTATTGTCTTTTTTTTGTACCCTATCGCCAATAAGCACTAAACAAACTTAAAATCACTTGACAAAAGCGACTTTTTACATAATATTCAGGAAAAACCGCTTTATTTCCGAGAATTCTAAGTAAATTTGCAACTAAAATAATATATCGCGCGAAAATGATAAAGAAGTTCTTGGCATTTGCCTGCATGGCTTTGGCTTTGTTTGCATTTTCTTCATGCCTCAACTCCGATGAAGATGAAATAACCTACTATGACGATACTGCAGTGACAGCATTCTCGCTCAGTGCCGTCAACAGATACATCCACACCACCGCTTCTGATGGCGTGACGGACAGCGTGTATAAGACTTCGCTGACCGTGTCGGGCTATGCCTTCTCCATCGATCAGCAGCAACGGAAGATCTATAATTCCGATTCCTTGCCCGTAGGAACCGATGTCGCACATATGCTGGCGACAATCTCCAGTAAGAACAGCGGCAGTATTGTGCTCAACCTGAAGAACAGGGCCGGGCAGGATTCGTTAGCTTATTACTCCTCTACAGACTCTATTGACTTCACGAATCCCGTACGCGTGCGCGTCTATAACACCCAAGGCACTGCCTATCGCGAGTATACCGTGAAGGTCAATGTGCACCAGCAGGAGGGCGATGTCTTTAAGTGGAACTCCACGGAAGCGCCTGCTCTCCAGACCGTCACCGACCGCCGCATGGTCGTCAACGGTGACAGACTCTATCTATTCGGCTTGAAAGACGGTGCTACCGTGGGCTTTGTCTACAGCAATCAGACTTGGAAACAGCTGAGCCGCTCCTTCGGGGCCGACGCCTATAAGAATGTTGCCGTGCAGCAGGGCAGTGTCTATGTCCTTGACGGTAACGCGCTGCTTCGCAGCAGCGACGGAGAGCAGTGGCAGACTGTAGCCACGCTGAGTGGCGTCAAGCAGCTGTTGGGCGCTACACTCGCACGGCTCTATGCGCTGACAGACGCGGGCCTCAGCTACTCGTCGGACCAGGGCGCTACGTGGACTGCGGATGCTTTGGACGATGCATCAGGCAATCTGCCGGAGACAGACTTGAACTTTGTCTGCTCGGCTGCGGCCACCAACGACAATACTTACAACCTGCTGTTGATCGGAAACCACAACGGAAAGACCGTGACATGGGCGAAGGTGGAGGAAAACGGCAACGGCACACAGAGCCAGCCGTGGTATCTCTTCACCGACGACGAATATAATCAGAAGACACTTCCCGGCCTCAGCAACCTGCAAGTGGTGAACTGTGAGGGTAAGCTTCTGGCTGTCGGCGGAGATCTGAAGACCATCTACAGCAGTCTCGACCAGGGACTCACATGGTCGGCAGAGACTACCTATAAGCTTCCTGCCTCTCTCGTGGGCACTTCAGTGCCGGCAGCAATGACAATGGGACAGAAGGGAATGATCTACCTCTCCACGTCTGCCTCGCCGGCAGTATACTACGGTCGGCTGACCCGCTACGGGTGGGCAGAGTATGAGTAGGTGTTCAGAAAACGACGCGCGTATGATGTTGCGACAGCTTGCTTCCCTTGTCATCCTGGTCTTGACGGCGATCCCATCCATGGCGCAGGACGACAGCGAATATCGGCTTGAGGTCGGTGTCGGCGCAGGCGTGATGGGCTATCTCGGAGACTTCAACGGTAACCTGACGAAAGATCTCCAGCCTGCTGTGTCGTTAATGGGAAGATATGTCTTCAACCCTTATATGGCATTACGGCTCAATGTGGCTAAAGGCACGATGAAAGGCTCATCGGCAGATGTGAAGACCTATTATCCCGACTATGCTGGTCAGGTCTATACCTTTAAGAATTCACTCTACGATGCCTCTGTGCTCTATGAGTTGAATTTCTGGCCATATGGCACCGGAAGGGACTACAGAGGCGCCAAACGGCTTACGCCTTTTGTCTTTGCGGGATTGGGCATGACCTACGCCGACGTGAAACAAACCGATGGAACCAAGAAAGGCAAGGTGGCCTTTAACCTGCCTTTAGGCTTGGGAGCGAAATACAAAATCGGTGAACGGGTGAACTTAGGACTGGAATGGTCCATACATTTCGCGCAGAATGATGAGCTCGACGGGGTGAAAGATCCCTATTACATCAAAAGCAGCGGATTGTTTAAAAACACAGATTGCTACTCGCTGCTGCAAGCAACACTCACCTACAGCTTCTCACCCAAATGTACAACGTGCAATAAAGAATTTTAGATATGGCAGAACTCGATATGACAAGGATTCCACAACACATCGCCATCATCATGGATGGCAATGGTCGTTGGGCTACTGAGCGCGGTAAAGACCGCTCCTACGGCCATCAGGCCGGGGTGGACACTGTGCGCCGGATCACTTCCGAGTGTGTGCGGCTCGGTGTGAAATATCTCACGCTCTACACCTTCTCCACAGAGAACTGGAACCGTCCTGCCACTGAGATCCATGCGCTGATGGGACTCGTGCTTACCTCGCTTGAGGATGAGATCTTCATGAAGAACAACGTCAGATTCCGTGTCATTGGCGACATGAAACGTTTGCCTGACGAGGTGCAGCAGAAACTCAAGGAGACCGAAGAGCATACTAAGGACAACAAAGCCATGACGATGGTCGTGGCACTGAGCTACTCCTCGCGTTGGGAAATCACGCAGGCAGTGAAAGACATCATCGAGGAGCGTACGCGGCCTTGGCGTCTCGGGCGGCAGCATGTCGAAAGCTTCGATATCACGGAAGACCTCATCAACCAGCACATGCAGACGAGCTTCATGCCCGATCCCGATCTGCTGATCCGTACCGGCGGCGAGCTGCGCATCAGCAACTTCCTGCTGTGGCAGATCGCTTACAGCGAGCTCTATTTCTGTGACACCTATTGGCCCGACTTCTCTGAGGAAGACTTGCACAAAGCTATCCTCAGCTATCAGTCGCGCCAGCGCCGCTTCGGCAAGACTGAACAGCAGGTGGAAGAGAATACCGAGGATAACATATAATCATAAACGACAATTCTTTGAAGATGCATCATAATAAGAAAAAAGTCCTGGCAGCTTGTCTTGCTATGGCCATCGTGGCCAGCGTGCAGGCGCAGGAGCAAATCGTACACCCCGACATCAATTATGCCGGCACGCCGCGTGACCTCGTTATCGGTGGCTTCAGCGTCTCCGGTATTGACGGTTATGAGGATTATATGCTTACAGGCATCTCTGGGCTCTCTGTCGGACAGCATATTTCAGTGCCCGGCACGGAAATCACGGAGGCTGTCAAGCGCTATTGGAAGCACGGCCTCTTTTCCGACGTGAAGATCTCAGCCGACTCTATCGTGGGTGATAAGATCTATCTGCATATCTCTCTGAAGGCGCGCCCCCGTGTCTCCACCATCAACTACGTGGGACTGAAAAAGAGCGAAAAAGAGGATATGGAGAAGAAACTCGGTATCCTGCAAGGTGGACAGATCACGCCAAACATGATCGACCGTGCCAAGATCCTGGCTAAGAAGTACTTCGACGACAAGGGTTACAAGAATGCAGATATCGAGATTCAGCAGCGTCCCGACGTCACCGGTAAGAACCAGGTCATCCTCGACGTCATCATCGACAAGAAGGATAAGATCAAGGTGCGGAATATCTACATCGAGGGAAACAAGTATCTGAGCAACCTGAGTATCAAGGGCGGACTCTTCCACAAGGGCGCCTTTGCCAAGACCCATGAGGCAGGAAAGCTCTCTACCTTCCTGAAATCAAAGAAGTTCACCCCTGAGCGCTGGAAGGCTGACAAGGAGAAGCTCATCGAGAAATACTATGAGCTGGGTTACCGCGATGCCACGATCCTGAAGGACAGTGTGTGGAACAACGACCCCAAACATGTCAATGTCTACATCAAAGTAGACGAGGGTAAGAAATACTATATCCGTAATATTCACTGGGTGGGCAATACGGTCTACAACTCAGCCTACCTCTCTAATCTGCTGGGAATGCGGAGGGGCGACGTCTACAATCAGAAGTTGCTCAACAAGCGACTCAGAGAAGACGACGATGCTGTGTCCAACCTCTACTACAACAATGGTTACGTCTTCTCCTCCATCGACCCCGCTGAGCTGAATATCGTCGGCGACTCCATCGACCTGGAGATGAGGGTCATGGAGGGACCACAAGCCCATCTGAGCCATGTACGCATCAATGGTAATGACCGTCTTTATGAGAATGTGGTGCGCCGTGAACTTCGCACCAAGCCGGGAGACCTCTTCTCTAAGGAAGCCCTCATGCGTTCCGCACGTGAGTTGGCCTCTATGGGATTCTTCGATCCGGAAAAGGTGACACCGGATGTCAAGCCAAATGCTGAGGATGGAACGGTGGATATCAACTGGAACTTGGCCCAGAAATCCAACGACCAGATTGAGTTCTCACTCGGATGGGGCCAGACGGGTATCATCGGACGCGTGGGATTGACGCTCAACAACTTCTCTATGGCCAACCTGTTCAATAAGAATAAGGAGCACCGCGGCATTATGCCTATCGGTGACGGTGAAAAACTCTCTATCGGCGTACAGACCAATGGCTCTTACTATCAGAGCTACAACACCAGCTACTCCACTAACTGGTTTGGCGGCAAGCGGCCTATTCAGTTCTCTGTCAGTGCGTTCTACTCCAAGCAGACCGATGTATCGAGCAACTTCTACAACTCGGCTTGGCAGAACAACTACCTGCAGTCGCTCTACGGCTACAACAGCTATTCTTACAACTATAGCAATTACGAGAACTACTACGACCCCGACAAGTATGTCAAACTCCTCGGAGCGAGCATCGGATGGGGTAAACGCCTGCGCTGGCCCGACGACTACTTCAACCTCTCGGTGGAGCTCTCGTTCACCCGCTACATGCTGAAGAACTGGCGTTATTACTCTAATTTGATGACTACAGGTAACAGCAATAACCTCAACCTGAGAGTTGCCATCAACCGCTCGTCTACGGACAACCAGCTCTTCCCACGCCGCGGTTCCGAATTCACAGCCAGTGTCACGCTCACTCCGCCATGGAGTAAGTGGGACGGCAAAGACTATAAGAATCTGGCCACAAACTCATACTCTGCCAACTATGTCAGAGAGCAGCAGGAGAAATACCGCTGGATAGAATACAACAAGTGGAAGTTCAAGGCCCGTACCTTCACGGCTCTGACAAGTGCCCAGAAGTGCTTCGTGCTCATGACGCGTGTGGAGTTGGGTATTCTGGGCAGCTACAACAAGTACAAGAAGAGTCCGTTTGAGACGTTCTACGTCGGTGGTGACGGTATGAGCGGCTATTCCAGTACCTATGGAGAGGAAACTATCGGACTGCGTGGTTACGAGAATGGTTCTCTCACGCCTTGGGGTTCTGAGGGCTATGCTTATGACCGCATGTCGCTGGAGTTGCGTTATCCGTTCCTGTTAGGCAATACGACGATCTACGGATTGACCTTCGTGGAGGGTGGTAACGCCTGGACAGAGACGAGAAAGTTCAATCCTTTCCAGATGAAGCGCTCGGCTGGTGTCGGTGTGCGTATCTATCTGCCTATGGTCGGCTTGATGGGTATTGACTGGGCTTACGGCTTCGACAAGGACAACAACGGCAGCAAGGGTGGCAGCCAGTTCCACTTCGTCCTCGGTCAGGAGTTTTAAATCGAAGTAAAGAAAGCATGAGAAGCATATGACGGAAAGACGCCTGGACGCAACGCCGGAGCGTATTCCCGTCAACGAAACTGCTGAAAAGCAAAAAAACACTAAAGGATATGGGCTTCTCTGTAACATTTAGTTCAGATAAGCGTCGCAGGGATAGCCCACTTATCAATAAAAAGGAAATTGAATATGAAGCAGATGATTGTAAAAAGCAATTGGAGCAGACTGGGTGGCATCCTTCTACTCTGTCTCTTCGCCTTCATGCCATTCTCAAAGGCCAATGCACAGAAGTTCGCATTGGTGGACATGGATTATGTGCTGAAAAACATACCGGCCTATGAGCGTGCCAATGAGCAGCTCAATCAAGTGTCGAAGAAGTGGCAGGCTGAGGTAGAGGCGCTAAACACCGAGGCGGCTACCATGTACAAGAACTATCAGAATGAGATGGTATTCCTCTCGCAGGAGCAGAAAAAGGCCAAACAGGATCAGATCATGCAGAAAGAGAAGGAGGCTGCTGACCTCAAACAGAAATATTTCGGCCCCGAAGGCGAGCTCTTCAAGAAGCGCGAGAGCCTGATGTCACCTATCCAGGAGGAGATCTACAATGCGGTGAAGGACATCTCTGAGCTCCGCGGATACAGCCTCGTGCTTGATCGCGCCTCTGATACCGCTATCATCTTCGGCTCACCGAAGATCGATATCTCTGATGAGGTGCTCCAGAAACTGGGATATGGAAAGTAAAAGACAATAAAAACAATAAAAACAATCAATCATGAAAAAGTTACTTTTAATGTTAATGCTGATGGCTCCTCTGGCTACTTTCGCCCAGAAGTTCGGCAAAGTCAATACACAGACCATCATGCAGAATCTGCCTGAAATCGCTAAGATCAACGGAGAACTTCAGGCTACAGCCAAACAGTATGAGAATGATCTGAAAGGCATGCAGGACGAGCTGAAGCGTCAGAGCGATGCTTATGACAAGGCAAAGAGCACCATGAACCCAACTGCTCAGAAGCAGAAAGAGGAAGAGCTCAATACGCTCTATCAGAAGATTCAGCAGACATATAGCGACAATCAGCAGGCTCTGCAGAAAGCACAGCAGGACAAGATGCAGCCTGTCGTGGAGAAGGTGCGCAAAGCCATTGAGAGTGTCGGCAAGACTGGTGGTTTCACTTACATCTTCGAAGAGGGTGCTGCTGTCTACACTGGTACCAATGTAGAGGATGTCACTGCTAAAGTGCAGGCTGAAATCAGCAAGATGAAATAAAAGGCATTGCTCTTTCCTCGGCATGACGAGGAGCTGGGGTGAGGGTGCGCTACGTGGCATACCCTCACCTCTTGCTGTCTTTTTAGGACTGTGCTTTCGTTTCGTGCGACTTGTCGTTCGGATTTCGTTGGTGCAATCCTTATCCATTATCAGTCTCCGTATTGTCAACAATAATCTTTCCAACCATGAGACATTTGTTTGTTAGTGCTTTTTTCCTATTTCTCGGCAGTCCGCTTTTTGCGCAGGGCGCTGTGCCGTCTACTGTGTCATCCATAGGTGCAGTGCCGTCTCAGCAGGCCGTTCCATCGTTTCATTATGGTTTTCTTAGCTGTCAGAGCGCTTTGGAGGCCATGCCGGGCTATGCAGAGGCCAGACGCTCTATAGCCGATCTGAAGGCAAAATACGATGCTGAGATGAAGCGTGTGGAGGATGAGTTCAATGCCAAATATGAAGCATTTCTCGATGGGCAGAGCAGTTTTGCACCGTCGATCCGCGAGAAACGGCAAGCCGAACTGCAAGAGTTGATGGAGAAAAACCAAACGTTTAAGGAACAGGCCAAGCAATATCTGAAAAACGCAGAGCAGGACGCTTACCAGCCTTTGCGTGAGAAATTGGCGGCAGCCATCCAGCGTGTAGGCCATGTCAAGGGACTGGCTTTCGTGCTCAACACCGACAACGGCGCACTGCCCTTCGTCAATCCGGAGATGGGAATAGACGTCACGGCCGATGTGCTGTCGGCTGCCAAATAGCGGCGGAGCCGTTCACCCAATATAATACTATCCGTCTGCTATCATATAAATAAGGAGTTGTAAGATGAATACAAGCATTGATGATCATGTCAAAGCGTCTGCAGCCGCTAAGGAGTCCTTCCCTGCGACACCCGGACCTATAGGCATTTTTGATTCCGGCTATGGGGGATTGACGATACTGCACGGCATCCGGCAGTTGTTGCCGCAGTACGATTACATCTATCTTGGCGACAATGCGCGAGCTCCTTATGGTCCTCGTTCGTTTGATGTTGTCTATGAGTTTACTCGTCAGGCCGTGCAGAAGCTGTTTGAAATGGGTTGTCAGCTGGTGATCCTTGGCTGCAACACGGCATCGGCAAAGGCGTTGCGCTCGATCCAGCAGTACGATCTGCCGCAGTGGGATCCCAAGCGGCGCGTGCTTGGCGTCATTCGGCCTACGGCAGAGATCATTGGTAAGCTCACACGCAACGGCCATGTGGGACTGCTCGCCACGGAGGGTACGGTGAGGAGCCATAGCTATGACATGGAGATCGCTAAGCTTTGGCCCAATATCAAAGTGACGGGACAAGCTTGTCCGTTCTGGGTGCCCTTGGTAGAATACAATGAGGCTGACTCTCCCGGCGCAGACTATTTCGTCAAGAAGCGCATCGACCAGCTTATGCAACTCGACCCCGACATTGATACGATCATCCTGGGTTGTACCCATTTCCCTCTGCTGATGCCAAAGATCCTGAAGTATGTGCAGCCCGGCGTGCGCATTGTTCCTCAGGGAGAGTATGTGGCCGACAGTTTGAAAGCCTATCTCCATCGCCACGCCGGCATGGCATCACGGCTGACCACGGGGGGCACGGTCAAGTATTATACGACCGAGAATCCCGATAAATTCAAGGAGAGCGCTTCCATCTTCCTCCATGAGCGGGTGCACGTAGAACATATAGAGTTAGGATAAAAACTTCAAATATTCATTTGCTATGCAAGAAACAAGACAGAACCGAATTGCCCGGCTCCTTCAGAAGGAGCTGGCTGAGATATTTCAAAGTCAGACACGAGCCATGCACGGTGTCCTCGTCAGTGTCACCCGTGTGCGCATCAGTCCTGACCTGAGCATTTGTACGGCTTATCTGAGCATCTTCCCTTCTGCAAAGGCGGAGGAGCTTCTCAACAACATCAAGGACAACGAGAAGAGCATCCGCTATGAGCTCGGACGTCGTGTCCACAACCAGCTGCGCATCATTCCGGAGCTTCGCTTCTTCCTCGACGACAGTCTGGATTATATTGACCACATCGACGAGTTGCTCAATAAGAAGTAATAGAGGTTTCAATGAATTTTCCATTCTTTGTGGCTCGGCGTTATCTCTTCTCCAAGAAGAAGACCCACGCCATCAATGTGATTTCCCTGATCTCTGTCATCGGTGTGGCTGTGGCTACGATGGCCCTCGTCATCGTTTTGTCGGTGTTCAACGGCTTCCATGACTTGGTGGCCAGCTTCTTTACGAACTTCGACCCGCAGTTGAAGGTTGTGCCCGTGGAAGGCAAGACCGTTCCGGCCGATGATCCGATCCTCACAAAGATCAGTCATTTCTCTGAGGTCGACGTGGCTACGGGTACTGTGGAGGACATGGCGCTGGCCATCTACAACGGTAAGCAGACCATGGTGACGATAAAAGGTGTGGACGACAACTTCCCGCAGCTGACTCATATCACCGAGATTCTCTATGGCGACGGCCAATTCCAGCTCCATACGGCCAACCTGCAGTATGGTACTCCGGGCATCCGTCTGGCTCAGACCTTAGGCTTGGGAGCGAATTGGAAAGGCTATCTCAAGATCTACGCACCGCAGCGTGAGGGACAGCTCGACATGACCGATCCGCAGGCGGGCTTTGTCGTCGACTCGCTGATCTCCCCCGGTGTGGTATTCTCGGTCAATCAGGGTAAGTACGACAAGAGCTATATTGTCACCAGTTTGGGCTTTGCCCAGAACTTGTTTAACCAGCAGGGCATGGTGTCTGCTTTGGAGTTAAGACTGAAAGCAGGCTCTAATCTGGAAAGTGTCAAGGAACGGATGCAGAAGGTCGCAGGTAAGAAGTATCAGGTTCTTGACCGTTTTGAGCAGCAGAGCGACACGTTCAAGATCATGAAAGTGGAAAAGCTCATGGCCTACATCTTCCTGACGTTTATCCTCATTGTCGCCTGCTTCAACATCATCGGTTCGCTCTCGATGCTGATCATCGACAAGAAGGACGATGTCGTCACACTACGCAATTTGGGCGCTTCTGATAAGCAGATCCGTCGGATCTTCCTCTTCGAGGGCCGCTTGATCAGTGTCTTTGGAGCCATCTTAGGCATTCTGTTGGGTTTGCTGCTCTGTTGGCTGCAACAGCAATACGGCTTTGTGAAGATGGGTAGCAGCGATGGCACGTTTGTCGTCAATGCCTATCCGGTGAGTGTCCACTACAGCGACGTGCTGCTGATTTTCCTGACGGTTATCGCCACGGGCTGGCTCGCTGTGTGGTATCCTGTAAGGAGAAGCCTTGAAAAGTAGAAAACGAAGAGAATATAAAAGCTGTTGTCAGTCACCGTCGGCGACGGTTCTGATAACAGCAAGACAGATATCAGTGCAATGAAACGCAATGTGCCGTTTCATTGCACTTTTTGTTTGCACGTAATCGAGTAGATGCAATTCCAAAGGAAATAGAACGCTATGGCAGCAATAATACCGCCCAGGACGTCGATGGCATAGTGCGCACGGATATATACCGTGGCGAAGCAGATCAGCACGACGAATGGCAGCAACGTGAAGAAGAGCCCTTTGCTGCGTGAGCGCCAGGCCAGCAGCAGGGCGATAATCGATATGCCTACATGTGAACTGGGGAAAGCCGCTGTGGGGTGCTCGCCCGCGTTGTGCACGTCAGTGATGAGGTGGTAGAAGATGCCGTCGGCATATCCAGGGCTTGTCATCATCTCGGTGTGCGTGTTGAAATAGTCTGTTACGTTGGGGAAGATGCCGGCTGCTATTTTCTCTACGCCGACCGCATGATAGTAATACATCGGTCCGGCGACAGGCAGCAGGTCGTAGATAGCATAGAAACTAAAAAACGAGGCCAGAATGACGAGGGAGCAGCGCTCGAAGTTGTCATAGCGTTTAAAGAAGTAATAGAGTATTGTGCCCACAAAAAGCAGGAAATAGCTTGCATAGGCCATGTCGAGGATTTCACTGATCCAATGCTGGGGGAAGTGCTCACAAAACACCAACGCGGGCTGGAAGCCAAAGAGTTGCTGTTCCAACGACGCAAAGACGTGATCGAGATTGGGCAGCATACGGTTGATCTGGTAAGTATCGCCGTACCACCAGCTCAGCATCACGAGTTGCACCAACACCCTCAGCAGTCGTGTCACACGGCAAGGAATGAGGCGGTAGACCACCCACATGGCCATCGTGATAGCCCCCAGTCTTACTCTGTCCCAAATCATTGCTTCGGGATGCTGCACCTTGGTGAAGCAGAAGAGGATGATGAGCAGGGTGAAGACCATGTAGCCGATGACCACCCATTCGAGGAGCATAGGACCCTTATGGGGATGCTTTTCTATTTCAAACCATTTCTTGAGTTGCATTATAGCCAATTGTTTTCTTGATACCATTTCACGGTGAGCTGTACGCCACGGTGGAGTTGATATTGGGGATGGAAGCCGAGCTCGTCGCAGGCGGGCTCTATGTCGCAGCGCCAGTTGCGTTGCCGCAGGATATTGTATTTGTCGTTGTTCAGGGCTGTGATGTGTCCCGTGAGCCTGCCATAGTACTCTCCGCACCAGGTGATGAGCCTCAGTGCTGCAATCGGCGCCTTGATACGTATCCACCAAGGACGTCCCATGGCTTGACGAAGCTCGTCGCTGAATGTCGAGCTCTGGTAGACTTCACCGTCAGAAAGGAAGTATTTTCTGCCCGACATGCCATGGTCGAGGGCGAGGAAGACAGCTTGCACCACATCCTTGACATACACGAAAGTAATGTCCTGACGTTTGAAACCTACTGCGAAGTCGATGTGTTGCTTGATGCTTTTGGCCATCAGATAGTAGTCTTTCTCTCTCGGGCCATACACACCGGTAGGTCTGAGAACTATATAGTTGAATTCGTTGCCCACGCTGTCGAGGAATTTTTCGGCCATGAGCTTACTGTGTCCGTAGGCCGTGTTGGGGCGTGGTGTGTCGTGCTCGGTGATGCAGTGATAGGGTTGCTGCTCCCTGATAGCACCGAAGATGCTCAGACTGCTCATGTAGATGAAGCGTCGCATGGGCATGTGCAGTTCCAAGATGGCCTCCACCAGATTGCGTGTCCCTTCATAGTTCACGCGAAAGAAGTCGTCGGGATGCAGGCACTTTGTCACGCCGGCGGCATGTACGACGTAGTCGAAGTCGTGTCCTCGGAGCTGCTCCACGAGTTTGTTTTTGGAGGAAAAGTCCAGTTCGATGAAGTGGATGCGCGGGTCTTGCAGATAGGCACGTGAGCTGCTCTTGCGTATGGCGGCCCAAGTCTCGAAGCCTCGGCGGAGCGCTTCCTCTACGATAAAACTGCCAATGAAGCCACTGGCACCGGTGATGAGAATGTTCATAGTTTCTATTTGCTTACAAAGATACTACATATTTCAGATTTTAAGCAAAATAATCCAAACGATATTAGGATTATTCAATTCTTTTTCGTTAATTTGCATGTCAAATTCATCTTTTAGAACATTAGCCTATGGGAAAAGGTAAGAAAGCGGGTAAGCGCATCTCTAAGAAGCAGCTTGTCCAACAGTTGGAACAATTCTTCTCATCGCAACCTGGTAAGAAACTAACACTGAAAGATATATTCCGTGCGCTTCATCTCGACACGCATCCTTTGAAGATGCTTGCCATGGACATCATGGAAGAGATGGCATGGGACGACTTCATCACCAAGAAGGGCGAGAACGCCTATCAGCTCAACACCAAAGGACAGGTGCAGGAGGGAACCTTCGTGCGTAAGCCCAACGGCAAGAACTCGTTCATTGCCGACGGCAGTGACAAACCGATCTTCGTGGCTGAGCGCAACTCCATGTCAGCACTAACGGGCGACCGTGTTAAGGTTTCGTTCATGGCACGTCGCCAAAAGCATATCAAAGAAGCACAGGTCATAGAGATCCTCAGCCGCGCCAAGGACACCTTTGTCGGCCGGTTGCGTGTGGACCGCGACATTGCCTTCTGCGTCACGCAAAACAGTACTTTCGTGCAGGATATCCTTATTCCTAAGAAAAGACTCAAGGGCGGAAAGAGCGATGACAAGGTGCTTGTGAAGATCGTCCAGTGGCCTGACGAGAATCATAAGAATCCGATTGGCGAAGTCGTTGACGTGCTCGGCAAGACAGGAGAGAACAATGCTGAGATGTGCTCCATTCTCGCACAGTATGGTCTGCCTTATAAGTATCCTAAGAACGTGGAGGATGCTGCGGAGAAGATCACGGGCGGGATCACGCCCGAAGATGTTGCCGAGCGTGAAGACTTCCGCGATACATGGACCTGCACCATTGACCCGGCCGATGCCAAAGACTTCGATGATGCCCTCTCCATCAAGAAGCTCGACGAAGGACTCTATCAGGTTGGTGTGCATATTGCCGATGTTTCGCACTATGTCACCGAAGGAAGTATCATCGACCGTGAGGCTGTGAAGCGCGCCACGTCGGTCTATCTCGTCGACCGCACGATACCGATGTTGCCCGAGCGCCTTTGCAACTTTGTCTGCTCGTTGCGTCCCAATGAGGACAAGCTGACGTTTAGTGTCATCTTTGATCTCGACGAGGATGCCAACGTCAAGCGCTCGCGCATTGTCCACACGATCATCCGCTCCAACCGTCGCTATGCTTATGAGGAAGCGCAGCAGGTACTGGAGGACAACGGTGTCGTGGACGGACAGGGACAGCCGGCTCCCGACCCGGGTGCAGCAGGCTATAAGGATGAGTACGGATGGGAACTCTGTACCCTTGACCGGCTGGCCAAGAAGCTGCGTGAAAAGAGATTTAAAGCCGGCTCTGTGAAGTTCGATACCGAGGAACTGCATTTCGATGTTGACGAGACAGGCCATCCCACTCGTTGCTATTTCAAGCGGTCAAAGGATGCCAACAAGCTCATTGAGGAGTTCATGCTGTTGGCTAACCGCACGGTTGCCGAGAGTGTGGGTCGTGTGCCCAAGGGCAAGAAGGCCAAAGTATTCCCTTATCGTATCCACGACAACCCGGATCCGGAGAAGATGGAAACGCTCCGGCAATTCATCGTCAAGTTTGGATATAAGGTCAAGACCGACGGCACACGCGGTGCCATGGCCAAGAGCATCAACAAGCTCATGGACGAATGCGAGGGCAAGCGCGAGCAGAAACTCGTGCAAAGCGTGGCACTGCGTGCGATGATGAAGGCAAAGTACAGTGTGCACAACATCGGACACTTCGGACTGGGATTTGAGTATTACACTCACTTCACCTCGCCAATCCGCCGCTATCCCGACACGATGGTGCACCGGTTGCTGACAAAATATCAGCAGGGAGGGCGCTCGGCCAACGAAAAGCACTATGAGGAGCTCTGCGAGCACTGCTCCGATATGGAACAGATCGCACAGAACGCTGAGCGTGATTCCATCAAGTACAAGATGGTGGAGTTCATGGGTGACCATATCGGTGAGGTGTACGACGCACATATCAGCGGCATCACCAGCTATGGCATCTACGCCGAGATAGACTCCAACCACTGCGAGGGCATGGTGCCCATGCGTGATCTTGATGATGACTACTACGACTTTGACGAGAAGAACTTCCTGCTCCGTGGTCGTCGCCACCATCATAAGTATCAGCTTGGCGACCCGATACGTATCCGTGTGGACCGTGCCAACATGGAGCGGCGTCAGCTCGACTTTGTCATCGCCAAGGACGGCGATGACGGCAAGACGGACGCGCACTCGACTTCAAGTCAGCATGATGATACGCGCGCCGCCATATCCGACATGGGCAACATTGCCGCTGAGGCTGCCAAGAGCAGGGGACGCCGTCAAGGCAAAGGCCACCGCGGTTCCGGCAAGAAGAAAAAGTAACACCATAAAGGGACGGATCTTTCGGGGGCCGTCCCTTTTCTATAGCCATTCCGCAAATGAGTCTTCTTTTGCAACTCTATATCCTTTTTATCAAATAAATGCTTGTATATATGGGGGAAATGGCGTATATTTGCAGAAAAGACAAGTGCAAGTGAAAGAAACGATGAGCAACGATTTCAAGAAAATACCCTATGGCATCTCTGACTTTAAGCAGGTGCTGAGCGAAAACAAATATCTGGTGGACAAGACCATGTTCTTCGAACGGATGGAACGGGCAGGCAACTTCCTGTTCCTTGTCCGTCCGCGCCGTTTCGGCAAGAGCCTTTTTCTCAACATGCTTGAAGCCTACTACGATATCAATGAGAAAGATAACTTCCAGGAGTTGTTCAAGGGAATGTATGTAGAGAAGCACCCAACGAATGAGATGGGACAATTTCAAGTGTTGCACCTTGATTTCTCTTTGGTAGGAAGCGATTTGGATCATCTGGAAGAGAACTTCAATCGTTATTGCGGAGGTGAGGTTGACTCCTTTATTGAATCTTACCAGAGATTTTACGAGCCACATATCGTACAACGTGTGCTCAATGAGAAAACAGCGGTGGGAAAACTCAATCAGGTAAGAATGGCAGCGAAGAAACAGGGGCATAAACTCTATCTGATTGTTGACGAGTATGACAATTTCACAAATAACATTCTGAATGTAAAAGGTCAGAAAGCTTATCACGATCTCACCCATGGGACAGGTTTCTATCGCGATGTATTTAAGGTGTTCAAGCCGATGTTTGACCGTATCATCATGCTCGGTGTGTCGCCCATTACGCTCGATGACCTGACAAGTGGTTACAACATCGCGCTGAACATGACCATCGACTCGCGCTTCAACCAGATGCTCGGCTTCTCTGAGGAAGAAGTGCGACAGATGATTCGTTATTACAAAGAGGTGGGAGCTATCAAGCCGGAAGTTACAGAGGACAGTATCATCGCCGACATCAAACCGTGGTACGACAACTACTGCTTCGCCAAGTCCAGCTTTGGAAAGGAGCCCAGCATGTTTAACAGCGATATGGTCTGCTACTATATGAGCACGCTTATCGATACAGGAACTAAGCCGGAAGAGATGGTTGACCCCAACACAAAGACCGATTACAAGAAGTTGCGCAACCTCATCGAGATCGGCAACATGACTGAGGAGCGCCGGCAGACCATCTACGACATCGTACATACGGGTTACACCATCGCTACCGTCAACAGTTACTTCCCTGCCGAGAGCATCATCGACGAGGACAACTTCATCAGTCTGCTCTTCTACTACGGCATGCTCACCATCCGTGGCACCCTTGGGGCAGCGCTGAAGCTCGGTATTCCGAACAACAACGTGCGCATACAGTACTACAACTACCTGATGCAGGCCTTCCAACAAATCCACCCCACTGCTCTCTCTCAACTCAATGTGCCTTTTTATCAGGCAGCCGTGGAGGGCGACTGGCGCCCGATGATGGACTATATCCTCAAGGCTTATCACGACACCACAGCCGTGCGACAGCTCATCGAAGGCGAGCGCAACCTGCAAGGCTTCATGAATGCGTTCCTCTCGCTTGCCCCTTATTACCTCGTTGCTCCCGAGATGGAGTTCTCCCACGGCTATTGCGACTTCTTCCTGTTGCCCAACTATACAGTCTATCCGATGGTCGCCCACAGCTATATCTTAGAGTTGAAGTATCTCAAGACCGACGCTACCGGCGCTGAGGCTGCCCAACAATGGGCCGATGCCGTCGCTCAAATCAAGACCTACGCCGCCGACCGTAAGTTGCAAACAATGCTCCACGGCACGAAGCTCCACCTCATCGTCGTGCAGATCAAAGGCTATGATGTCGTGAAGATGGAAGAAATAGGATAAAGGTAAAAAAGTAAAAAGGTGAAAGAGTAATAAAGGAACATAAGAGGTAAAGAAGTAAAAAAGAGACGAGTAGTCTCACGTGGGCTTCGTCTTCCTATTGTTGCGTTTTCTGACAAAAAACGGGCTCTGAGAATCGATTCTTTTGCACGAAGACCTCCTTTGGGCTGATTTTTGCGAAAAATAGCGTGTTTTTGTATCTGTCAGATAATCAACGCGTTATGAATACGTGCGCTTTTTGTGACAATCAGAAAGGGCTTTTCTCGAAAAATTCTCTAGAGAATTTTTGGTCAGAAAGGCACTTTGACCTTGTCATCTCACCTTTTTGACCTTGTCATCACGCCGAGATGACAGGGTCAAAGTGCCTTTTTGAGCCTAAGAAAAGCCTAAAATCAGATGGAGCCGCTTGCTTTTTTTGATTTTGAGAAGCCAAGCGTGAGATTTCGCTCTCTAGATTGCAAGAAAATGTTGAAGGTGTTTTGTAAAGAAATGACAGTGCAATACACTTGATGAACAAGCGTGCTTCCTATGAGAGAGAAGCGACTTCCTATGACCAGAAAAGAGCCTTTTTTAGTGCCGGATTGAATTTGGACCAATTTGGACCAGTCTGTTTCCAATTTAATTCCGTAAGTTTGCAGGCGGAAACGGATGGTTTCCATAAAAAGCAGTTGATTATATATTATCACCATGAAAGGGGCGGCTCAGTGAGCTTTATCCCTTTCTTTTATTTTGTTTCGGCTATCGTGTTCTTACCAAGGGGCGCCACACCGGTGCGTAACAGTTTTCAAGCTACCGGCCCTAACGTGCTATTCTTCTTTGCCTTTATTGTCTATTTCGAAATAAATCATTAACTTTGCATCTATAATAAACAACGTTTGGGATTATGGAACAGAATTTATTGATTTATAATACACTCACCCGCAGCAAGGAGCTCTTCAAGCCTTTGAATGCTCCCCACGTGGGAATGTATGTTTGCGGACCTACTGTCTACGGCGATCCGCACTTGGGTCATGCCCGTCCGGCCATTACTTTCGACGTGCTCTTCCGCTATCTGAAGCACTTAGGCTACAAGGTTCGCTACGTACGCAACATCACCGATGTGGGCCATCTTGAGCACGACGCCGACGAAGGCGACGACAAGATCGAGAAGAAGGCACGACTGGAGCAGCTCGAACCCATGGAGATTGCGCAGTACTACACCAACCGCTATCACAAGGCCATGGACATGCTCAACGTGCTGCCGCCGTCGATTGAGCCACACGCAACGGGACACATCATCGAGCAGGAAGAGCTTGTCAAGGAGATCATGAACAATGGCTTCGCCTACGAAAGCAATGGCTCTATCTACTTCGACGTGGAGAAATACGACCAGAAATACCACTACGGTATTCTCTCCGGACGTAATCTCACCGACATCAAGGACAACAGCCGAGAGCTCAACGGAGTGGGGGAGAAGAAACATCAGTACGATTTCGCCCTGTGGAAAAAGGCTACACCGGAGCATATCATGCACTGGCCCAGTCCTTGGAGCCAAGGTTATCCTGGTTGGCACTGCGAGTGCACAGCCATGGGACGTAAGTATCTTGGCAGCCACTTCGACATTCATGGTGGTGGCATGGACCTGATCTTCCCGCATCATGAGTGCGAGATCGCACAGGCAGTAGCCTCTCAGGGTGATCAGATGGTCCACTACTGGATGCACAACAACATGATTACCATCAACGGGCAGAAGATGGGTAAGAGTCTCGGAAACTTCATCACACTCGAGCAGTTCTTCACCGGTAACCATCCCACACTGGAGCAGGCCTATTCACCTATGACGATCCGCTTCTTCATCCTCTCGGCTCACTACCGTGGCACGGTGGACTTCTCCAACGACGCGCTCAAGGCTGCACAGAAAGGCTACGACCGTCTGATGAAGGGCATCAAGGACTTGGCCCGTGTGCAGGCCGCCAAGGGATCGCAGCCCGAGGTGCAGAAGTTTGTCAAGGAGTTGCGCCAGCGCTGCTACGACGCCATGAACGACGACTTGCAGACGCCGCTGGTCATCAGCGCGCTCTTTGAGGCTTGCCATCTCGTCAACCAGCTTGTCGACCACAAGGCTAAGATCTCTGCCGGCGATCTCAAGGAGCTCGGCGACACCATGTGCCTCTTCACTTTCGATCTGCTGGGCTTGAAAGACGATGCTGCAGAGGGTAACGCCAGCCGTGAGAAGGCTTATGGCAAGGTCATGGAGATGGTGCTCCGCCTGCGCCAACAAGCCAAAGAGGCTAAAGACTGGGCTACCAGCGATCAGATCCGCGACGCGCTCAACGATGCCGGCTTCGTCATCAACGACACCAAGGACGGCACTACCTGGTCGCTGTAATGACAGAGTAACATACTGCGTAACGATGTCTTAAGACAGAGTAACAAAGTAGAAATTTTAGACATAGTAACATAATAAACATATTATAGGCAGAGTAAACATATTATAGACATAGTAACATAGTAAACACAAGTCACACTATATGTTTACAATGTTACTATGTCTTTTTTATTTTTGTTACTCTGTCTTTTTATTTTTGTAGCAGCTTATCTATATACTTTGTTATTCTGTCTAAAAGAAAATCATTATCTTTGCATCATAAAATCTACGGTATATGAAGAAAATATCAGTTTTTACTTTGGCTCTGCTCGCCGCCATGCCGCTTGCAGCACAGAAGCGGGCGTTCACCATTGAGGATATCTATCGGTTGCAATACGCTTCCGGTCCGACTGTGTCGGCCACCGGTGAGCTTGCCTACGGCACCAGCCGCTCTGACCTGAAGGCTCAGAAGAGCTACAGCAACATTGTCGTGAACGGCAAGACCATCACCACTGACAACAAGAGCTTCTCGCCGTTCTGGTCAGCCGACGGTCGTACGCTCTACTATGTCTCCACAGGCAGTGGCTCATCTCAGCTTTATGCCTGGCGCGACGGCAAGGCTACACAGCTCACCGACTATGCGTTGGGCATCGACGGCGCCACCGTGTCGCCCGACGGCAACTTGATTGCATTCGCTGCAGAGGTTTATCCCGAGATCGGCGGCGCTGACGGTAAGGCTAATAAAGCCGCCACCGAGCGCAAAGAAAAGAATCCTATCCAGGCCCATCTCGCTGATCATCTGCTCTATCGCCATTGGACGGAATACAGCGATGGGAAGTATTGGCATATCATCGTCTACAATCTTAAGGACAAGACCTATACCGATGTCACGCCGGGACGTTTCCATTCACCGGTGTTCTCGCCCAGTGGTCCTTCAGGCTTTGTGTTCTCATCCGACTCCAAGGAACTTTGCTATCTGAGCAACCACGACGAGCATCCTGAGGCCACGACGAATTGCGACCTGTGGATAGTGCCCGTGACCGGCGGCGAGGCAAAGAACATCACGGCAGAAAACAAGGCTTGGGATGGCTCACCGCAGTATTCGCCCGACGGCCGCTACATCGCCTACCGCTTCCAACGTACGCCCGGCTACGAGAGCGACCGTTTCATCCTCGGACTCTACGATCGCAAGACGGGACAGAAACGTGTGCTCACCGAGAAATTCGACAACTGGGTTGACGACTATAAATGGACTCCTGACTCCAAAGCCATCTATTTCCTGGGTGAGGAGCGCGGCTATGAGCCCCTTTATCGTGTCGACTTGAAGAACGACCGCATCACGAAGGTCATCGCCAACCGCGCTATCGGCAGCTTCGACTTCGATGGTAAGGGCGGATTCTACTATACTTATTCGCGTACCGGCAAGCCGTCGGCCGTCTACCACGCCACTGCCAAGGCCATCGCAGCAGCCAAGGGACGCGCAGAGCTGATGGAAACGCAGGTGACACACCTCAACGACAGTCTGGAGTCCACGGTGGACATCCGTCCCTCTGAGACCATGTGGATCTAGGGAGCCAAAGGCGACTCTGTGGAGGTGTTCCTCGTGAAACCGTACGGCTTCGACCCTAATAAGAAGTATCCATTGGTCATCAATGTACATGGAGGACCACAGATGCAGTGGATGGATTCTTTCCGCCCCGACTGGCAAGTCTACCCCGGTGCAGGTTATGTAGTGGCATATCCCAATATTCACGGCTCCACGGGCTACGGACAGCAGTTCTGTCGCGACATCAGCGGACACTGGGGCAGCTACCCCTTCGAAGACTTTATGAAGGCTACCGACAAGCTCGCGCAGCTCGCCTATGTCGACTCTACGCGCATGGGAGCGATGGGATGGAGCTATGGCGGCTACTTTATGAACTGGGTGCAAGGTCAGACCAAGCGCTTCAAGTGCCTGGCCTCGATGATGGGACTCTTTGACCTGCGCTCGATGTGGGGCGCTACCGAGGAGCTCTGGTTCCCCAACTTCGACCTCGAAGGCCAGCCCTGGAACTCTGAACTCTACACCAAGTGGAGTCCGTCGAGCTATGTCAAGAACTTCGCTACGCCTACGCTGATCATCACAGGCGAGCGGGACTATCGTGTCAGCTACACGCAGAGCCTGCAATATTTCTCCACGTTGCAGTCGTTGGGCATCCCTTCGCGTCTGATCGTCTTCAAGAACGACGGTCACTGGCCCAGCACGCTGAAGTCTATGCCGCTCTACTACAATGCCCATCTCGAGTGGTTCCATAAGTATCTCGGCGGTGCGCCCGCTCCTTGGGACAGCGAGAAGATGGTGCAGCAAGGAGAATGGTAAAAATCAAACGATAGAGAGGTCTCATGAGGACCTCTCTGTTGTTTTAGGGCCATGTATCGCTTTTATCTGTAAAAAAGAGTGGAGAAAAGGTGCAACCAAACAGAAAAAGACGTATCTTTGTAGACAGAACGAAGAAATGATGTCAACAGCACCTAAATCCTAAGATTATGGCAAGACTATGGCAAGACGATTATTGGTTGCTGCTCCTGCAACTCTATCTTAAGGCTCCGCAAGGCGTGAAGCCCCTTTACAGCCACGCTCTCATCGACGTGGCATTGCGCACGCATCTCAAGCCGCAGTATATCTATCGCAAGCTCTTCCGCCTGCGCCGCATTGACACGCCGCTGCTCCAGGAGCTGTGGAACCGCTATGCCGAGAAGCCTACGCGCCTGAAGGCTGTAGTGAAAAAACTGCAGATGATGGACGGCTTCGGCAATGCCGAAGAGTTCTACGATGGTGTGGAGGCTACCAGAGAGTGGGAGCGCGACTTCAAGCCCGTCAGCGCCGAGGAGGCAGCGAGGGGAAAGGATGCCGTCACGCCGGTGAAGCTCATCGCCATTCTCAACCTCTATTACCAGTTGGTGCCGGCGACAATGGTGGCCGATACCCCTGAGGTGGCAGCGCTGGCAAAGCAGTTGCACATGAGCGCGAAGGAAGTTGCTGACATCATGACCGTCTATCAGGCCTGCGATCCTTTCCTTAGTGAGGATGAGGGGCACAAGAGTCCGCTCTACGAGCCTTGCCGAATCATTTGGCGACGCTTTGGCAATGACGATCCAGAAAAGCTGGCCGCTTTGGCCGCACAACTGACAGATTACTGGAAATAGACCATCATCCTTTACACAGCATGTTATGGCACAAAAGTTAATCCAAACTGAAATACAACAACAACTCCAGCAGCAAAGGCTCTCGCAACAGCAGATGCTGCAGGTGAAACTGCTGGAGATGCCCTTGGCAGAGCTCGAGCAGAACGTCAACGCTGAGCTCGACGACAACCCGGCACTGGAGCAAGACGACCATGAGCCTGACGAGATAGGGGAAAGTGACGACCGCGATGATCGTCTGCCCGATGCTTACGGTGACGGCGAACAAGAAGATTACGAGGTGAAATCGGAACGAGAAGAGCGGGAGGATGCCTTGGACAGTGCCCTTGAGGATCTGGGACGCGACGACGCAATGCCCTCTGCCGAATTCTCTTACTATGGCGGCTCTGGCACAGACGACGCTGACCGGGAAGAGATGGTGTGGGGTGACACGACATCGTTCTATGACAAGCTGAAGGAGCAGATGGGCGAGTTGGAGCTCACCGAACAGCAGCAGACGATCATGGAATACCTGATCGGGTCGCTCGACAGTGACGGACTGCTGAGAAAAAGCCTCGACGACATCTCTGACGAACTGGCTATCTATCACAGCATCGACGTGTCTACGGCTGAGATAGAAAAGCTCCTTAAACTTCTCCAGACCTTTGATCCAGCCGGCATCGGAGCCCAGAATCTGCAGGAATGTCTGCTGTTGCAGATACGGCGGAGGCCGAAAGGCAAGGTGCGTGAACTGATGGAGAGTGTTATCAAAGACTATTTCGAAGATTTCACGCATAAGCGGTGGGACAGAATCTCACAAGCCTTGGAGCTCACCGACGAGCAGGCGACAGCACTGCGCAATGAGATTCGTAGGCTCAACCCGAAACCCGGAGCCTCGCTCGGTGAGGCGATGGGACGCAACCTGCAGCAGATTACGCCCGACTTTATCGTGGACACAGACGATGACGGCAACGTGACGTTCACGCTCAACAATGGCCGTATTCCCGACTTGAAAGTGTCCCAAACCTTCTCCGACCTTGTCGACACCTATAAAAACAACAAGGCGAAGATGAACCGTCAGGATAAGGAGGCACTGCTCTATGCCAAGGAGAAACTCGACAAGGCACAGGGATATATCGATGCCGTCAAGCAGCGGCGACACACGCTCTATGTTACGATGAAGGCCATCATCGACAGGCAGAAGAAGTATTTCCAGGACGGCGACGAGGCAGACTTGCGCCCGATGATCCTCAAAGACATCGCCCAGAAGACCGGTCTCGACATTTCTACGATCTCTCGCGTGTGCAATGTGAAGTACGCTCAGACGCGCTGGGGCACGTTCCCCTTGCGTTTCTTCTTCTCCGACAGCTACGTTACCAAGGACGGAGAAGAGATGTCGACGAGAAAGATCAAGGTGGCGCTACGTGACATTCTGGAGCAGGAGGATAAGCACAAACCGCTCAGCGACGATGCCCTCGCCGCTATGATGAAGAAAAAAGGCTTCCCCATCGCAAGGCGCACAGTGGCCAAATACCGTGAGCAACTGGGTGTGCCCGTAGCACGCCTGAGAAAGATATGATGATGAAAGAAAAGAATATAATATTGACAGCAAGGCTGATGAGCCTGATCTTCACGCCGTTCTATCTGCCGATCGTCGGCCTCATCGCTCTGTTCACCTTCAGCTATCTGAGCATCATGCCGTGGCAATACAAGCTCAGCGTGGTGTTTATGGTGTATCTCTTCACCATTCTCTTCCCCTCGCTGCTGATCCATGTCTATCGCCGCTACCAAGGCTGGACACCATTGGAGATGGGCAAAAAAGAGCGACGCATGGTTCCTTACATCATCGCCATCCTTTGCTACTTCTGTTGTTACTACATCATGAGTCTGCTGCGCATCCCTCAGTTCATGGCCAACATCCTTGTGGCAGCGCTGATGATACAGATTGTCTGTACCGTCATCAACGTTTGGTGGAAGATCTCCACCCATACGGCAGCCATAGGCGGCTTCGCCGGGGCACTGGTAGCGTTTTCGATTCTCTTCGCCTTCAACCCGATCTGGTGGTTCTGCCTTGTCATTCTCATTGCAGGACTGGTGGGTAGCAGCCGCATGATCCTGCGCCAGCATACACTCACGCAGGTGGTTGTCGGCTTCCTCGTAGGCGTGGTCCTGGGATTCTGGACGATTCTGTAAGCAGCCGAAACGCTTTGGCTGCGTGAGAACAAATAAAGACATCAATCAGATACCATAGATTTAAAAGACATAAGTATGAAACCATTAGTAAGTATCATCATGGGTTCGACAAGTGATCTGCCCATCATGGAAAAAGCATGTAAGTGGCTCGACGACCAGCAGATCCCCTTTGAGGTCAATGCATTGTCGGCTCATCGCACACCCGACGCTGTTGAGGCTTTCGCCAAGGGAGCCCAGGAGCGCGGCATCAAAGTCATCATTGCCGGTGCCGGCATGGCTGCCGCTCTGCCCGGCGTCATCGCTGCGTCTACACCACTACCCGTCATCGGCGTGCCCATCAAAGGCATGCTCGACGGCCTCGATGCCATGCTGAGCATCATACAGATGCCACCGGGGATCCCCGTAGCCACTGTTGGCGTCAACGGCGCACAGAATGCTGCCATCCTCGCCGCTGAGATGATCGCCCTGGGTGACGAAGAGGTCGCCAAGAAGGTGGAGGCCTGGAAGGCAGGACTCGGCAAGAAGATCGAGAAAGCCAATGCTGACCTCAAAGAGGTGAAATATACTTATAAATGCAACTAAGCGACGGAGTCCTTCTTAGGACTCCTTTCGCTCATCAACATACCAACTTATCTACAGATATGGTCGATTTGTTTAACTATCATCGGCGAGAGACTTCGGTGGTGCATATCGGCAGACTGGATATGGGAGGAGACTATCCGATACGCATCCAGTCCATGACCACTACCAACACCGATGATACGCAGGCTTGCGTGGAGCAGGCTGAACGCATTATCCAAGCAGGAGGAGAACTCGTCAGACTGACCACGCAGGGAGTGCGGGAAGCTGAGAATCTCAAGAACATACACGATGGAATACGTCGTGATGGTTTCGCTACGCCACTCGTCGCCGACGTACATTTCAATCCTCGTGTGGCTGATGTGGCTGCACTCTATGCCGAGAAAGTGCGTGTCAATCCGGGTAACTATGTCGATCCGGCACGCAAGTTCATCAAGAAAGAATATACCGATGAGGAATATGCCGAAGAACTGAAGAAGATAGAGGACCGCTTTGTGCCCTTCCTGAATATCTGCAAGGAACATCACACGGCCATTCGCATTGGCGTGAACCACGGCTCGCTCTCGGACCGTATCCGCAACCGCTATGGCGACACACCGGAAGGCATTGTGGAGAGCTGCATGGAGTTTTTGCGTATCTGCAAGAAAGAGCATTTCGACGATGTGGTGATCTCTATCAAGGCTTCCAACACGGTGGTCATGGTGCGGTCGGTGAGATTGCTCGTAGACCAAATGGACAAGGAAGACATGCACTACCCGCTTCACCTCGGCGTGACGGAAGCCGGTGAGGGCGAGGACGGCCGTATCAAGAGCGCGGTAGGTATCGGTGCGCTGCTGGCCGACGGCATTGGCGACACCGTACGCGTGTCGTTGTCCGAGGAACCAGAGGCTGAGATACCCGTCGCACGCCATCTTGTGGACTACATCGGCCGCAAGGCTGGCAGTCTGATTGTCCCCGGCGAGGCTTACGAAGGCTTTGACTGGCTCCGGCCTACGCGGCGCGTGACCCAGCCGGTCGGCAATGTGGGAGGCGCACACGTGCCTGTTGTCATTGTCTCGGCAGAGCAGTCCGACTACGCTGGTAAGGCTGACTACGTCTATGTAGGGCAGCAGGTGCCTGAGCATCCACTGCCCGGCAGGCGTTATATCCTCGACTATGATGTTTTTGCACGACTGCAAGGTGAGGGTAATCTCGATAAGGCGCAGGGCAAGGCTACGTTCTATCCTATCTTCCCCGTGGTGGCCATGCCGCTTGTGGCTATGGTGCAGAGCGACGTGAAGTTCCTCGTGCTCCAGTTCGGCACACCGAGCGCTGAGTATCTGGCTTGTCTGAAGGCGCATCCGGAAGTGGTCGTTGTCTGCACGAGCAACCAGCAGAACAGACTCGGTAATCAGCGTGCGCTCGTTCACGAGATGATGACCGCAGAGGTCAGTAATCCCGTCGTCTTCGCGCAGATGTACCAGCTTAATGACAAGGAAGAGTTCCAGTTGGAGGCTGCCGCCGACATGGGTGCGCTGATGATGGACGGACTCACTGATGGCATCTGGCTGATGAACAAGGGCAATATCAGTGTCGGCGACATTGAGGATACGGCTTTTGGCATCTTGCAGGCTGCCCGTCTGCGCACCTCGCGCACGGAGTATATCAGTTGTCCGGGCTGTGGACGTACGCTCTACGACCTGCGCACGACGATTGCCCGCATCAAGGAGGCCACTAAAGACATGCACGGACTGAAGATCGGCATCATGGGATGTATCGTCAACGGACCGGGCGAGATGGCCGACGCAGACTATGGTTATGTGGGCGCAGGACCGGGAAAGGTCTCGCTCTACCGTGGTCAGGAATGTGTGGAAAAGAACATTCCGGAGGATGAGGCCGTGGATCGTCTGCTGCAACTCATCAAGTCCGACCGACAAGGGTAGGACTTTCTTTGCCTCACGGCGCTGTCCAGAACGGAGCCGTGGGGCAATACAATCAACAAAATACTCTACTTAAAGACAAAGCAATGAACATCAACACGAAAAGCAGAACGCTGAGCGAGATGGAGCTGAGAAAGCCTTATATCGCCGCGGACAGCCGTTATGACCAAAGCGACAGCCTTTACCGTCGTTGCGGACGGTCGGGTGTGCTGTTGCCTAAGGTGAGTTTGGGCTTTTGGCACAACTTTGGCGGCGCTGACAGCTACGAGCGTGCGCGTGACATCACGCACTACGCTTTCGATCACGGCATCACTCACTTCGACCTGGCTAACAATTATGGGCCTCCCTACGGCTCGGCGGAAGAGACGATGGGCAGGCTTCTCTGTGATGATTTTGCCCGTTATCGCGATGAGCTCTTCATTTCCACAAAGGCCGGTTACGACATGTGGCCGGGGCCTTACGGCAATTGGGGCTCGCGCAAGTACCTCATGGCAAGCATCGACCAAAGCCTCCGGCGAATGGGACTGGACTATGTCGACCTCTTCTATAGCCATCGCTACGATCCGCAAACGCCATTGGAGGAGACCTTGCAAGCCTTGGTCGACATCGTCAGAGTGGGCAAGGCTCTCTATGTGGGCATCTCGCGCTGGCCACTGGAAGCCTTGAAGGTTGCTGACAAGTACCTCCGCGACCACGATGTGCCTTTGCTTATCTATCAAGGACGGGTCAATATGATCGACCACGAACCGATTGACGAGGGCATCCTGGACTATTGCTGCGAGCATGGTATCGGCTTCATCAGCTTCTCGCCATTGGCGCAGGGACTGCTCACCGACCGCTATCTCAATGGCATCCCGCAGGACTCCCGTATGGCGCATGGCGGTTCCTTGACCGCAGATAAGCTCACGCCGGAGTTGTTGGAGTGCCTACGTCAGCTCAACAGCGAAGCACAGGCTCAGGGCCATACGCTTGCCGAGAATGCACTGTCGTGGATCCTTCATCAGAAGGGAATCACGAGTGTGCTCGTAGGAGCCAGCAGTGTGGGACAGCTGGAAAGGAACATGAAATGCATCTTTGACTGATGGGCTTGGCTTCTCAGTCCTTTAGGCTTTTTATTAACCGAAAAGTATGAGATTGTCATAAGGCTTTCAGCATAAGCACAACAAAAAAGCCCCTCACAGCCATTTCTTTGGTCTGTGAGGGGATTTTTCTGTTATTATAAATGTATCGCCGAACAAGAAACAAGCGCTCAGTGTGCAGCATTTGCAAAATGTTGATTATGACGCTTGGTTGTCATTGAGGTTATAGTTAAGAAGAGACATATTTACACAGTTTCGCTACGTCTTCGTCAAGTGTATCGCCTTTTATTGCCCGCTTCTTCATTGACGACCTGTAGTTGTAGATGGTCTGAGGTGAATAGAATAGTAAAGTGGCAATTTCCACACTTTCCTTTACGCCGAGTCTTATCAAAGCATAAATGCGCAACTCTGTCGATAGTTTTCCGTTCTCTGGAACCTCAATCTTGCACTCTTCACGTAAGAGTCCATTGAATTCTGTTATGAAAGTGGGAAATAGTTCAAGGAACGCCTTGTCAAATCGTGTATAGAACTCTGATGCTTCTTGCTCACTCAGCCGTGAAGAGTTGGCGCTGCGCAGCAGACTGTCGGTTTGATGAGCTTTTAGTTTTCTCACCACTAAAGTACGATAGTTGTTGAGCTTGTCGATGTATAGAGCGCAGAGATCCATATACAGATGCAAATATTTCTCGCGTATAGCATTGCTCTTGCTTAGCTTGTCGTTTAAGACCGACAGCTCACTGTTTTTCTTTTTAACCTCCTCTCCACGTTTGTTTAACTTGCCGTTCTGTCTTAAGATAAAGAAGACAGTGGCTATGAGTATGGTGACGAGAACGCCTAAGATATAGTTTTGTATAGTGCGCTCGTTGCGACTCTTGTAGAGCTGATTCTCATATGCAGACATGATAGTAGGCAGCCTTCGCGAAATCTCAAGGATACGCAGACGATTGTTGTAGAACTTAGCATCCTCCAAAGAGAGATTGATGTATCGTGATGATTTTCCGGCGTTGTGATGGTCTTTTTCAAAGTAGTACATGGCAAACTCTTGTAAAGCCAGGTTCTCCTTCAGGGGTATGATTTGGTCGGAAATGGCAGAGCGGAGAATCCAGTGCTCGTATTGTTGCATGTTGCCAAAGTGTTTATAGCACTGTGCCAACACGTAGGTTGCAGAGGCATATACCCTTGTATTTTCTTTTGTCAGCTCAATAGCCTTTTTGTAGAATCTCATTGCAGCCTTGAGGTCGCGGTCTGCATAGTTCTTATACTCTGCATTGAGATAGTACCAGTTGGCGGTACCCTTGTCAGCGTATGCAATGGCATGGGCGATAAAGTAGTTGCGCTTGCGGTCGTAGACGGATGCAAACTCATTGCCGTCGCTGTATCTGGACCAATAGTTATAAAGCCACATCCCCGCCCAATAGTATTCATACTTCATTTTTCGGTCAAAGCCGGTGGTGTCTATCTTGTTAAACACCTTCTCGCCTTCACTGTAGCATCCGTTTGTGGCCAGTAGCACAGTACGGTGCATAAGCGACAGCGCTTCAAGACGGTGGTTGCCTATCTGCTTTGCCAACTTATACTCGCGCTCGGCATATACCATGCAGGAGTCATATCGAAAGGTATAGTATTCCTCGTACATCGCTTCATAGAGCGACAGTCTTTCCCGGTTGTCGTTGGCTTTTGCAATCCTGCTTCTCAACAGATCCAATCGTTTCTCCTTGCGTTGGATATAATCGACGCGGTGATCCAGCACGCTGTCAAGGCGCGCAAGCAACATGTCGTTTGTCGTTGCATGGGAAACGACAGAAACTAAAAGGCACAGTAGGGTAATTATGATGGTCTTGGTCATGGCTTTCATTGTTTCTGTTGCAAAGATAATGTAAATAAGAGATAGAGCAAAGGAAAATCGAAACTTTATTCGATATAACACTATGGTAAATGAGCTTAAATTGCAGTATGGGTATTTAAATGTGACTTACTTTTCATGGTAACACGCATATAGCTTATATTTTTAGTATTCAGATAGTTATCTTTTGTTCTTAGTGCCGTTGTAGTTTACTTTGGCGTTACCGGTCGCTTCAATAGTACTCTTTAACTACTAACTTTGCATCCAGAATTTACCGAGGACCAATCCACGATTATCTAAACAATAAAAGTTAATTTAAAAACCTGAAACATGACTAAGCGTTTATTTCAGTTGTTGCTTGCACTCTTCTTTGTGACAGGCACTGCGATGGCACAGACACTCAATGTGTCGGGCAACGTAAAGGACAAACAATCCGAACCAATAGTCGGAGCAAGTGTTGTGATTTCCAACACTACAAAAGGAACCGTTACTGATCTCGACGGAAACTTCACTATCCAAGCCCGCCAAGGCGATGAGCTCACCATCTCCTACATCGGTTTCAAAACCAAGAAATTGAAAGTCACGGGCTCTTCTCTCAATGTGACGCTTGAAGAAGAAGACGCTTCGCTCAACGAAGTTGTCGTTGTTGGTGCTGTAATGCGCAAAAGCGACTTGACGGGATCTGTGGCGATGGTTGATTCGAAAGTGCTGGAGCAGCGCCCTGTTACAAGCGTTAATGAAGCTATACAAGGGCGTATGCCTGGTGTGTCGGTTGTTGCCAATGCCAATCCGGCCGATGACAGCTCTATTAAGATTCGTGGCGTGAACACGATCAACTCGGGTTCAGATCCTATTTATGTCGTCGACGGCCAGGTGATGGATAACACCTATGGCGGTTTCAGTAGCATCAATCCTAACGATGTGGAGAATATCCAAGTACTCAAGGATGCAAGTGCAACGGCTATCTATGGTAGTCGTGGTGCTAATGGCGTGGTGTTGATTACTACCAAGAAAGCTAAGAAAGGTGAGGGACAAGTCAACTATGCAGGCTTTGTCAGCGTGACCAGAAAGAGTCACATACCAGAGACCATGAGTGCCCGTCAGCTTGGTGACTTGCGTATCGACGCTTTTGCTAACGGTTATATGATGGATCATCCTACTGCTGATCGACAGTCATATATCAATAATACTCTCCTTGGCGCCAATTTGGCCTTTAGCCCTGATGAGTTGGATACATATAATAGTGGACGTAGCTACAACTGGATTGACCAAGTCCTCCGTACTGGTGTGCAGCAGGATCACACTGTCAGCTTCTCTAATGGAATGGAGAATGGCAACGTCTATGCCTCTCTGAATTACAGTAAAACTAATGGTATTCTCGGTCACAGCAACCAAGAGAAATACAATGGCCGTATCAATGCTGACACTCAGTTGAAGCCTTGGCTTAAGATCGGTACAAATACCAGCTTCAATTACACGACGGATCATATGCATGACAACACGGTATACACAAAGGCGCTCGATGGCAATCCTCTTCTTGACTACGCTCCGTATGCTGATCCCGAAACCATGCATACTGCTCCCTACGAATATGTCTACTATCAGGCAAATAATTCCAACTACAACAACGAGTTCAACCCGTTTGCAATGGAAGAGGTGCAGTATAAGCGCAACCGCCAAACTCTGTCCTCTACCAACTATTTGAACATTAATCCCTTGGAGGGACTTAATTTCCGCTCCACCCTTGCCGTACAGATCAGTAACCAAAAGTGGATGGAATATATGCCGGGCAATTCGCCTACCAGTGTACGCAATGAGCCGCAGACAGAAACGACAGGTGACGCAAATGCTAAGCATGAGCGGTGGACACGCACCAATTGGCAGTGGGATAATACATTGACCTACGATCACACGTTCAACAAAGTGCACCACATGAATCTTCTTGCCGGTACTTCGTTTACCAAGACCAAAGGAGACTATACCAAGGCTAAAGGCTATCGTTTTGCAAGCGATGATTTAGGCTATAAGGATCTTGGTGCCGCTTCGAAATTCGAAAGCACAGAGATTGGTTCCAACTTCTATACTCAGACTCTGATGTCTTATCTTGTGCGTGGCAACTATGTCTATGACAACAAATACTATGCTACCGCTACTGCACGTCTTGATGGCTCTTCGAAGTTCGCAAGTGGCCATAAATGGGGTCTTCTTCCTTCTTTCTCTCTCGCATGGGACATCCGTCAGGAGAAATTCATGCAGCAGGTCAACTGGCTGGATAAACTTAAGCTTCGCGTGGGATATGGTGTTTCCGGTAACCAGGATATTGAAAACTATGTTTATTCTTCATGGTACAAGATGATTGCCTTGCGCAGTTCTGTCAATAGTTCTACTGTAGGTGCTTCATCAATTAGCCGTAGCACTAATCGCGGTACAGAGTCTCTGACATGGGAAAAGCAGAAGCAGTTTAACGTAGGCCTTGATGTTGCGTTCCTCAACAACCGTGTGAATGCCAGCTTCGACTACTTCAACACGGTCAACGATGACTTACTTATGCAGCATTCCTTGGCTTCCACGACGGGTTACAACACCACATGGGAAAATATAGGCCAGGTAAAGAATAATGGTGTAGAGTTTAACGTTAATGCTGCCATTATCCAGAACAGCAAACTCCAGTGGGACGCAAATGTCAACATCTCTCATGACAAGAACAAAGTGTCTAAGCTCTATGGCGATGTGACAAGCATCCTGAATGGCACTGAGCGCGAAGGAAATATCTTCCTCAACAAGTCTCTTCACACTATCTATACACTCAAGACTGGCGGCATCGCCACTGAGAGCAACCGCAGCCAATGGGAAGGTATTAACTACAGTGGACATACTGTAGGTCTTGGCGACTTGTTCCCTCTTGACATCTCTGGTCCTGATGGCAAGCCTGATGGCGTAGTGAATGAGTATGATAAGACCGTTGTGGGTAAGACAGATCCAAAGTGGTATGGTGGTTTCTCTACAGACGTAACATACCAGGGATTTACCCTCAATGCAGTGTTCAACTATCAGCTTGGCGTGGAACGGATTTCCAACTGGTATGAGAGCCTTATTAGCAGCTATGGACTCAGTCAGGCCAGCACTGATCTGCTTGATCGTTGGTCGGAAACCAACACTAACGCTAAATTCCCACGTGTCGTCACCAACACCAGCAGTTACAATGGCTATAAGCCCTATGATATGGATTTCAGTGTGCAGAACGCCGCATTCCTGAGGCTCTCCACTCTGTCTTTGAGCTATAATTTCGACCGACAGCTCATCAAGAGTTTAGGACTTAATGCTTTACGTCTTTACGTCACTGCCAACAATCTCTTTGTCATCACTGACTATAAAGGTATGGATCCTGAGACTGGCGATACTGGTTATCCTCCTTGCCGCTCATTCACTTTCGGTATCAATCTGACCTTCTAACTATAAACAATAAACCATACGACTACAATGAAAAAGATCGTTATATACAGCGCAGCTATGGCACTTGCTTTGACATTCACTATGTCATCATGCAATGACCAGCTCGACCAAACCAATGAGACCGCACTCACTAAGGAACAAGTCTACAGTGATATGGCCACAGCAGAGAAGAGTGTCCTTAACATTTATTCTGCATGGAAAGAAAACTATCGTGATGAGCGATGCTGGCTCACGCTTGTCGGAACGGACGAAATACAGGCCGGTGCACTGACAGCCTTGAAAGAGCAGACCACAACATCGGCTGCTTGGGATTGGAACTGTGGCTATCTGAATTCCGAGAATACCAAAGTCAAAGATTTGTGGGACTATCGTTGGCCTGTCATCGCTGAGGCTGCTGATGCTATTCAGGCTCTTGAGAATACGAATCCTCAGGCGGGCAGCAAGGGTGAACAACTGATTGCAGAACTCAGCTTCATACGTGGCTTCCTTACTCTGCAGGCTACTACATTGTGGGGACGGGTACCCATAGAGGATGGAAACGGCGACAACAGTCGCAAACATCTAGCAGATGTCTGGAAGTTTCTCATTGATGACTTCACACGCGCCACTAAAGGTGCAGAGACCATTGACGAAGGCCGTGCTAACAAATATGCTGGATATGCTATGCTTGGCAAGGCTTATATGAGTGCGCCCGAAGAAACAGGATTGCGTGATTATCAGAAGGCGGCTGAAGCTTTTGAGAAAGTGATTAACAGCGGACGGTATCAGCTGGACCCAAGCTATGCTGATCTCTTTGCTTACGACACTAAGAATGAGGCGATGGAAGTCATCATGACTCAGACGTTCTCCAACGCCCGAGGATATGCCAATCAGGTGCAGTTCCAGATAGGTAGCCGTGCTGTGCAAAACTGGTTTGGTGACGGATGCTATTTCTCTGGCTATGATCATGCAGTGCCTACAGCATACGCTTACAGCAGTGTAGAGGATGGAGGCTTATGGGAGAAGGGTGATCAACGCCGTAATGCCTCGATACGTTATGATTTTACCTATGGAGGCGTAAAACCAGATTTGAGTACGCTAACTTGGGAAGGGCTGGGCAATGACTATGACGAGCTGAAACCGCATATCAAGAAATATGAGGACTATCGTACAGACAAAGGCTCGGGCTTGAACATCAGCAATATGTGGCTGTCTGGTAAGAACATTCCGGTGTTGCGATACGCAGATATTCTGTTGTGCTATGCCGAGTGTCTTAATGAGTTAGGAAGAACGAGTGATGCTATAAAATACGTCAACATAGTCAGACAGCGAGCAGGTGTGAGTGATTGGACTGCGATGAGTAAGGGGCAGTTCCGCCAACAGATTATGGATGAGCGTATGCGAGAGCTCTTTGGCGAGAACTGGCGTCGTTTCGACCTCATACGTACAGGTCAGTGGAAGAAGTTTGTTACCACGCGTAACGAATGGTGTAAGCGCAGCGTGGCAAACGGTACGTTTGTCGAAAGCAATATGTTGCTGCCAATACCACAGACCGAATTAAATCAGAACCAGCAGATGCGTAATGCTGATGGCAGCATGGATCAGAACAAAGGTTATTAATGCAAACGAAGGTCAATGTTTAAGACATCGTCAATGAAAAATAGAATTTCTGTACTTCTCATTATGCTCCTCTGTGTCTTGTGCACAGAGGCAGCAGATGTGAAAAACATCCGTATTTCTACGGATGCAACAGATTTAATACTTCAAGTATCACCTTCCGGACAGTTATACCAAGTCTATCTTGGTGACAAATTAGCCTCGGAACAGGATTTCGGCAAACTAGATTGGAAGGTATATGCCGGTAGTGACGGCAGCTATCCGTTGCGTGGTTATGAGGCTTATCCAGGCTCTGGTGGACGCGACTTCTTTGAGCCGGCGGTAGCCATCACCCATGCTGACGGCAATCTGTCTACAGAGTTGCATTACAAGTCGCACCGACAGATGATGGTCAAAGGCGGCAATGAGACGGTTATCCAGCTTGCCGATGATAAATACGCTGTGGATGTGATGCTTCACTATGTGGCTTATGAGAAAGAGAACGTCATCAAGCTATGGAGTGAGATCCGACACCACGAGAGGAAACCTGTGATGTTGTGGCGGTATGCCAGCAGTATGCTTTATTTCAATGCAGACAAGTATTATCTTACCAACTACCATAGTGACTGGGCGCGAGAAGGTCAGCCGGCGGTACAGCAACTGCAGTTTGGCAAGAAGATTATCGATACCAAACTTGGCACCCGCGCCGCGATGCAGAGCGAGCCGTTCTTTGAGCTTGGCTTTAATCATCCGGCGATGGAAGATGAAGGCAAGGTGTTGCTCGGGACAATAGGGTGGACTGGCAACTTCAACTGCACCTTCGAGGTAGACAATGTGGGTTGTCTGCGTGTAATACCGGGTATAAATCCTTATGCTTCAGACTATATGTTGAAGCCAGGACAGACGTTAAAGACACCGGAGTTTATCTTTACCTTGAGCGACAAAGGTACCTCTTCGGCAACACGGAATCTTCACGACTGGGCACGCCGTTACCAGCTTTGGGATGGAGAGGGCAGCCGTATGACACTGCTTAACAACTGGGAGAACACTGGTTTTGACTTTAGTCAGGAAACTCTTGCTCAGCTGATGAAGGATGCCAAGAATCTTGGTGTGGATATGTTCTTGCTTGACGATGGGTGGTTTGGCAATAAATATCCACGTAAAGATGACCATGCTGGACTTGGGGATTGGGCACCAACCCACGATAAATTGCCTGGCGGCATCTCTGCTCTGACAGCGGCTGCAAAGGAGGCTGGAGTGAAGTTTGGATTATGGATAGAGCCAGAGATGGTTAATCCCAAGAGCGAACTGTATGAGAAGCATAAGGATTGGGTAATAGAACTCCCCAATCGTGAGACCTATTATTATCGTAATCAGTTAGTCTTGGACCTCTCTAACCCACAAGTGCAACAATATGTGTATTCTGTCGTAGACCGTCTTATGACGGAGAATCCAGACATTGCTTACTTCAAGTGGGATTGCAACTCTCCTATCACCAACATCTATTCACCTTATGGCAAAGCCAATCAGGGCAATCTTTATATCGACTATGTGCGTGGACTATACCATGTCTTGCAGCGTATACAGGCAAAATATCCAAAATTGGAGATGATGCTTTGCTCAGGAGGTGGCGCACGTTGCGATTATGAGGCATTGAAGTATTTCGGTGAGTTTTGGGCTTCGGATGATACAGATCCTTTTGAGCGTCTTTACATCCAATGGTCTATGTCAAAGTTCTTCCCTGTGAAGGCAATAGCAGCGCACGTCACCGATTGGAATCGCAAGGCGAGCGTGAAGTTCCGCACCGATGTGGCTTCTATGTGTAAGCTTGGTTTTGACATGGATTTGAAAACCATGTCTACCGATGATTACAAGTATGTGCAGCAGGCTGTGGCCAATTGGAAGCGTTTGCAGACGGTGATCCTTGACGGAGAGCAATATCGTCTGGTATCGCCTTATGAGAGCAACCACATGGCTGTATGCTATGTGTCTCAGAGCCAAACGCACGGTGTGGTCTTTGCATATGACCTACATCCACGCTTCAAGGAACCGCTTGGGAAAGTACGTCTGCAAGGCCTCGATCCTTTGCGAACCTACAGAGTCAAGGAGATCAATCTTTTGCCTGGCAAAAAGAGTGAGCTTTTATGTGACGGACAAATCTATACGGGTGATTATTTGATGAAGATAGGACTGGATCTGCTCACTTCATCGGACGGAACTAGTCATGTTTTGGAGTTGGAAAATCTATAGCAATGAAGGATCCACAATAAAAGAAAAGCCAAGACGGGGACAGTCCTTGTCTTGGCTTTTCTATTGCAATATAATCTGTAATAGACACCGATGAAGATTTTCAAGAGCCTTATGCTATTTTCCTGAAAATCTATTTTGTTTACTCGTCTTACTTCACGCGTGACTGGATCTCGCCTTTCACGCCCTTGTATCCTACAAGGAAGGCCTTGGCAGAGCCGAAGCGGAGGTGGAGATCCAAGCGTACGGGGATGTGGTTGGCATCGTCGCTGACAAAGAAATCTACGATCTTTTTATAGGGCTTTCCGTCCTCGCTTTCGAGATAAGCCAGCTTTAGACAACGGTAGGTGTGGCCGTCGTCGGCTTTGATATTGACCTTTCCTTCATAGTGCAGACGTGCGGGGTCACGGCCATTGCCGTCCACCATAGGGAAGTCGACATTGTGTCCCTTCTTCCATCCTTCTGGATTGAAAGAGCGGGCACGCAGGAAAATGCTCATCATGTCGTATACACAGTCGTTGTAGGTGTGCTTTTCCCATTCGTTCTTTCCATCGTGTTTCTTGCGGTGCTGCACCACGTGGCACTTGCCATCGGGGTAGGTGTAGAACACCTCGTCGACCGTGTATCGGCTGCCCTCGCGTGCGCCTTTGCGGTAATAGAGCGGTGCCATGTCCAAGCTGTTGTAGCACAGCAGGGTGTCGCGAAGCACAAAGAAGTCGTCAACACGACGGTTGCCACGTGTGATGAGGCTGCCGCGCCATGCCGGCGTGCCTTTGTAGATGCTTTTTACAGTAGAGAACGAGGCAGAACCAGCCTTTACCCATACGAACTTCCAATTATAATAGAGGTTGTAGGAGAGGAACTCTCCCGACTTAAATGCAGTGTTTCGGAAGGTGCACTGCGCTCCGGCTTGCGTGGCAATCATGGCCAGCACAAGACTGACAAACCAGATTTTCAGTGTTTTCATCATTTCTTGATTTTATTATTCTGTCTTGATACTTATATAGAACAATCTGTGTGCTTATATAGAAGCAGTAGTTAGGGAAAGCATGAAGCCGTCCCCCTTACTATCGAGGCTTAGGGCTTAGGGATGTATTGAATGCCGAGCTTCTTGGCTCTGTCGGCATTTCTATGTTGCACCTGCTTTTGCTTATCAGCCTTTTGCTTGGTAATGGCCGATGGTTTTTGACGATAGAGTGGTGTGGCAGTAGGATCCCATGAGCGTGAGGCGTCCCATTTGGCGCGGCACTCAATCATTTCGGGATAGTAATAGACGGGCTCCGGCTCTATGTCCTTACTGAAATCGCCTGTATCCCACAGCTTGTTGTTGTTGGTATCCTCGATCATCCTCAGGTAGTACTTGCCCTCCTTGAGGTAGTAGAACTCCGCCTGGCCGTTGTCTGTGAAGGCTTGCTTGACGACCTTATCGCTCTCGTCCATGAGTTGTGCGATGATGTGCTTGCCTTCCATACCGTTGATGGTCACGAGCAGCGAGGCGTAGGTGTCGTTGCCGCGCACTTTCAGACCGGTCTTGATCTTGGCAGACAGATCGCCGTAGATAGACTGGAAGGCGGTACTGTCAATCTCTAAGCTGTATTGATAATCGGGTTTCCACGATGCCTTGAGCTGGTAGGAGAGGGCATTGATGCGTGTCATCTCGAAGGGCTCCCGGTACCATAGTGAGTCGCCGGGCGGTTGGGAATAGAGATGCACCATCTTTTCGATGTCTATGTCCTTGATGGGAACCTGTGACGTCATGGTGACGTTTTGGTCCGGATCCATCTCGCTGCTGGGCGTGATGGCTATTTCGAGTGGCTTCACGGCCATGAGCGAGTCGTAAGGTTCTCCCTTTTTCTTTTTTTTCTCCTGCTCTTTTGCCCATTTGTCGTAGGCTTTCTTTTGTTCTTTCAGCCGTTTGGCATAGGGCTGTTTAGATAGGATGGTGAGCGTGTCGGTGCGCAGACGGAGCACACCGAGCGAGTCGGTGATATGGTGCTGAAGCTCCACTTCGAGTGTGTCCTGATTGATCAGTGCTGTGTCGCGCAGCCAGTAGGCGATGGTATCGCGCTTTGCTGACGGATCGATAATGAAGGCGTTGTCGGCATTGAAGTTGAGTCCACGGAGCTTGGGAAGGCTTTCGTCACCATAGGTATAGAAGAGCGTGAAGTGGTTGGCTTCCTTTCGCTCAGCCTTCACAAAGTATCGGTCGGTGTTGATGCTGGTGAAGGCACGCAGACAGATGTCGTCCGGGAGGTAATGAGTGTAGTGCACATCAGTGATGCTGGCGATGTGGAGCGTGTCGAGCCACGTTGTGTCCTGTCTGACATCGGGCTTGCATGTCGGTGTGATCGTTTGATGATTGAAGGCAATCATCTCGCTCTTCTGCGCATAGCGATAGTCGCCGTCTGCGTCTTTGAGGGCGTAGATGCGGTAAGAGCCGGGGGCTACGCCACGTATGATGAAGTGGCCGCGGGAGTCAGTGCGCGACACACGTATCATAGGAGTCTTCTGAAATGCACTGTCCTCCATGTTGCTGTATAGTCCCACGAGAATACCTTTGACCGGCTCCAAATTGTCTGCTTCAAGCACGTAACCGGCCACTTCGAGCGTATCGATATGGTCGCCGGTGGAGAAACTATAGGTGTAGTTGCCCAGCGGATTGCCTTCGTTATTGTCAGAGATGGCGTTGGAGAAGTCGATCGTGTAGGTGGTGTTAGGCTTCAAAGAGTCCATAAGCTCCACACTGATGCGCTTGCCTTGTCCCTTGATTTCGGGCGCCTCAAGTTGTGGCGGCGAAACGACGACGTTCTCAGTAGGGTTGTCGATGGTGATGAACTCATCAAAGTTGATGTATATGTGCTTGCGGTGCACATTGGTGGCATGGTCGTCAGGATTGGCACCGACCACTTTAGGCGGTGTTTCATCGTACCAGCCACCATCGGGCTGTCCCATGCGGGCACACGAGTGGAGCAGAAGCAGAAAAAGGAAAGAGAGGGTAAAGAGCAGCAAGAGGCTGCCGGTCTCTTTCCATTCGATATGCTTATTATGCTTGTCCATAGTCTATACTCGTTTATACTCTGCACTTTTGTGGTCCCCGGCAGACTGTGAGATGAGCCTGTAAGGGGCGTGGCAGGGTGACGGAACTATTCGTTTTCTTTATGGTTCATCTCCAGCAATTCATCCATATTCTTTCTGGAGTTGCTCAGTCGCGGCACCTTATGTTGTCCGCCGAGCTTGCCTTTGGATTTGAGCCAGTCGTTGAAGAGATTGGGTCTTGCCTTGACGACTTCGAGATGCTGAAGCGTTACGTTGTGTGAGCGCTTAGCCTCGTAGTCGGAATTGATCTCTTGCAGCTTCTTGTCAAGAAGGTCGGCGAAACGGTCCTGGCTGTCTGGCTCTACGGAGAACTCAATGAGCCACTGATGGCGGCACTTGGCGTTTTCATCCATGTAGACAGGAGCTGCCGTGTATTCCTTGACTTGTGCGCCGGTCTTCTCGCAGGCGTAGGCGAGTCCCTTCTCGGCGTTGTCCATGATCAGTTCCTCGCCAAAGGCATTGATAAAGTGCTTCGTGCGTCCGGTGATGACGAATTTATACGGCCGTTTGGATGTGAAGCTGATGGTGTCACCGATCATGTAGCGCCACAGTCCGCACGATGTGGTGATGACAATCGCGTAGTTGCGTTCGAGTTCTACTCCTTCGAGCGGTACGATGCTCGGGTTGTCTTTTCCCACGTCCTCCAAGGGGATGAACTCATAGAACACGCCATAGTCGAGCATCAGGAGCATGCTTTTGTCAGTGGGATCGTCCTGTAGTCCGAAGAAGCCCTCAGAAGCGTTGTAGGTCTCCATATAGTGCATCTTCGGTGAGGTGATGATTTGCTCATACTGCTTGCGATAGGGCGTGAAGGCAATACCGCCGTGGAAGAACACCTCCAGATTGGGCCACACATCCTCAATATGCTCTTTTCCTGAGATCTCCAGCACGCGTACGAGCACGCTAAGCATCCACGATGGCACACCGGAGATGTTGGTTACATTGCATTTCAGACATTCGTGGGCAATGCGGTCGCGCTTGACTTCAAAGTCGGAAAGCAGGGCCGTTTGCTTCTTCGGCACGCGGAAGAGGTTGGCAATCGGGTTAATATTCTCAATGAGGATGGCACTGAGGTCACCCACGAGTGAGCCTTCCACATTGTAGTTGGGCGAGTGGCTGCCACCGAGGATGAGCGACTTGCCGTCGAAGAGGTGGCTGCCGGGATGGTTGCGAAGGTAGACGGTGACCACGTCGGCACCGCCTTTATAGTGGATGTTGTGCAGTCCGTCGGAAGAAACAGGGATGAACTTCGACTTGTCGTTGGTGGTTCCTGAGGATTTGGCATACCATTTCACCACGCCAGGCCACAATACGTTGGCCTCGCCATGGCGCATACGATCGATGTCGCTTTTCAGTTCTTCGTATGTATTAATGGGCACATTGTTGACGAAATCATCATAGCTGTGCGTACTTGCCAGCATGTGGTTGCGTCCATATTCGGCATATTTACCCTTCTCAAGCAGGTAGTGCAACGCACGGCGTTGGAGAGCCTCGGGCTGAGTATAGTGCTTCTCGAGCTCATATTGTCGTGGTTTGAACAACTTGCTTGCAAACTTTGTCAAACTCATAATTTGCACAATATATCAATCTAAGGTGCAAAATTAGTCTAAAACTTTGACATCCTCTACTAATTTAGCTTTTTTTATATGTGTAGTTGGCTTTTGTGGCAGCTGTGTAAAACAAAACAAAAACCTCCAGCCAGGGCTTAGGTCGTTTGCCTTGGCTGGAGGTCGTTGTTCGTTGACGGGCTGATTATGGCTCAGTCTTTCTTTGCGGTTTTGAACTTCTTTGCATGGAGGATGCACAGGATACCGATGATGATAAACGGAATCGACAGCAGCTGTCCCATATCCAGCGGCATGTTGGCTTCGAAAGCTTCCTGGATGTCTTTGGTATACTCGATGAGGAAGCGGGCCGCAAACACCAGCGTGAGGCACAGTCCGAGGTAGAGTCCGCTGCCCACCATGTCGCGGTGTTTGCGATAGACGAGATAGATGATCACGAAGAAGCAGGCGTAGGACAGGGCCTCATAGAGCTGGCCGGGATGGCGCGGATACTGGTCTACACGCTCGAAGATGAAAGCCCAAGGCACATCGGTCACCTTGCCGATGATCTCACTGTTCATCAGATTGCCCAAGCGGATGAAGGTGGCTGTGACGCAGGAGCAGATGCCCATATTGTCAAACACTACCCAGGGTGAGATCTTGTTGCGATGGGAGTAGATGAAGATGGCGATGATCATACCGATCACGCCGCCATGTGAGGCCAGTCCCTCATAGCCGGTGTATTTCCAGGAGCCGTCGGGCATGTGATGCATAGGGATGAGCATCTCTATGAAATGATCCCAGGACGAGAGGAAATAGTCGGGCTGATAGAACAGGCAGTGGCCCAGTCGCGCACCCACCAACACGGAAACAAAGATGTAGATAAACAGCGGCTCGAACTTCTCGTCGGGGATATGCTGCTGCTTATAGAGTCGTTGCATGAGCAAGTAGCCCAGAATCAGACCGACCATCCAGCATACGGCATACCAACGAACGCCAAAATGTCCCACGTGGAACATGACTTGGTCCGGGTCCCAGACGATATAGGAGAGTAATGTTGACATGATATGTGCCTTTTTAGCTTATAAGATATGTGTAATAGGGTAGAGCGTCCGTGGCTTAGACGTTGAAGCGGAAGTGCATGATGTCGCCGTCCTGCACCTCATAGTCCTTGCCCTCGATGCCGAGCTTACCGGCCTCGCGCACGGCGGCCTCAGAGCCGTACTTGATATAGTCCTCGTACTTGATGACCTCAGCGCGGATGAATCCCTTCTCGAAGTCGGTGTGGATGACGCCCGCGCACTGTGGTGCCTTCCAGCCCTTATGGAAAGTCCAGGCCTTCACCTCCATCTCGCCTGCGGTGATAAACGTCTGCAGGTTGAGCAGATGATAGGCTTTCTTGATGAGTCGGTTGACGCCGCTCTCCTCCAGTCCCAGCTCGTCGAGGAAGAGCTTCTTGTCCTCATAGGTGTCGAGTGAGGCGATATCTTCCTCTGTCTTGGCAGCGATGACCATGGCTTCTGCGCCTTCCTTGGCAGCGATCTCCTCGATTTTCTTGGAATAGTCGTTGCCCGTCTTGGCACTCTGCTCGTCGACATTGCAGACATAGAGCACCGGTTTGGTGGTGAGCAGGAAGAGGTCGTGAGCGGCCTGCTGCTCTTCCTTGGTGTCGAAAGTCACCGAACGGGCGTTCTCGCCACGGTCGAGTACCTCTTTATAAGCCTTGAGGACAGACACCAGAACCTTGGCGTCTTTGTTGCCGGTAGCGGCAATCTTCTCTTGCTTGGCCATTTGTCCTTCGATAGTCTCCAAGTCTTTGAGCTGCAGCTCGGTATCAATGGTCTCCTTGTCGGCGATAGGATCTACGGGGGCACCGCCCTCGCGTACCACGTTGTCGTCGTCGAAGCAGCGGATGACATGAATGATGGCATCGCACTCGCGGATGTTTCCGAGGAACTTATTGCCGAGTCCTTCGCCTTTGGAAGCGCCTTTCACCAGTCCTGCAATGTCCACGATCTCGCAGGTAGCAGGCACGATACGTCCCGGGTGCACGATTTCGGCAAGCTGTGTGAGTCGCTCGTCGGGCACCGTAATCACGCCTAAGTTGGGTTCGATCGTACAGAAAGGGAAGTTAGCAGCCTGTGCCTTAGCACTGGACAAGCAATTGAACAAAGTAGACTTTCCCACGTTTGGTAAGCCTACAATACCACATTTTAATGACATGTCTTTATATAAACGTTTATATCTTTTCTGTTTGCAAAAGTAAGAAAAATATCTGAAGTGGGCAAAGGTAACTGTTAAATTCCAAATTTCTTATAAGATTTTTGGAATCGATTCCGAAAATCTTATAAGAAATTTGGAATTGTCTGACATCTTTACTTTAGTGCGCTTCCAGCCAGTTCATTCCCCAACCGGCGTCAGCAATCAGTGGTACGCTGAGCCTGCAGGCGTTTTGCATCTCAGTGAGGACGATGTTCTCTACCTTGTCTTTCTCTTCGGGATAGACGCTAAAGTTGAGTTCGTCGTGTACCTGGAGGATCATTTTGGAGCGTATGCCTTCCTCTTTGAAGCGTCGCCAGATGCGTATCATGGCTATCTTGATGATGTCGGCTTCCGATCCCTGAATGGGCGCGTTGATGGCATTGCGCTCTGCGAAGCCACGCACGGTGCCGTTCTTTGAGTCTATATCGGGCAGATAGCGGCGTCGGCCAAACATCGTCTCAGCGTATTTCTTCTCTCGTGCCGTCGTGATGGCGTTTTCCATGAACGTATGGACTTTGGGGAAGGTAGCGAAATAATCCTGGATGAGCTGTCGTGCCTCACCGTTGGGAATGCCCATGCGCTGCGCCAGACCAAAGGCAGTGATACCGTAGATGATACCGAAGTTGGCTTGCTTGGCCTTCTTGCGCTGTGCGTCGGTGACCTCATCAAGGGGTTCTTTCCATATCTTGGCGGCGGTGGCGCGGTGGATGTCCAGTCCCTCGCAAAACGCCTCTATCATGTTCTCATCGCCACTGAGGTGAGCCATGATGCGCAACTCTATTTGGCTGTAGTCGGCGGAGAAGAAGAGACAGCCCGGCTCGGGCACGAAGCATTTGCGGATCTCCTTGCCGTCGTCGTCACGTACGGGAATGTTCTGCAGGTTAGGGTCTGAGGATGAGAGTCGGCCCGTGGCGGTAACTGCCTGATTGAACGACGTATGGATGTGTCCCGTTCGCTTGTTGATCAACAGCGGCAAAGCCTCGACATAGGTGCCGAGGAGCTTTTTCAGTCCACGGTAATTGAGGATGTCGTCGACGATAGGAGCCTTGTCGCGCAACTGGAGCAGTACCTCCTCTGAGGTGACATACTGTCCTGTGCGCGTCTTCTTGGGTTTGTCGAGGAGTTGCATCTTGCCGAAGAGGATGTCACCGACCTGCTTGGGGCTGCTGATGTTGAACGTTTCGCCTGCAAGCTCATAGGCGTGTTGCTCATAGCGGGCCATGCGCCCCTTGAAGATGCGCTCCGTCTCTTTGAGCGAGTCGGTGTCGAGGCAGACGCCGTTGAGCTCCATGTCGGCGAGGACCTTGACGAGTGGCATCTCGATGTCCCAAAACAGACGCTCCATACCTTTCTCTTTGAGCATGGGCTCGAGCACGTTTTTCAGCTTCAAAGTGACGTCGGCATCCTCAGCCGCGTATTCATAGACATCTTTAGGATCCAAGTCGCGCATGTTCTTCTGATGTTTTCCTTTGGGTCCGATGAGTTCTTCGATGTGTACGGTACGGTAGTGGAGGAGTGTCTCGGCCATGAAGTCCATGTTGTGATGCAGTTCGGGCTGAAGCACATAGTGGGCGAGCATGGTGTCGAACATGGGTCCCTGTATGTCGACATCATAGTTGCGGAGTACTTCATAGTCGTACTTGATATTCTGTCCGACCTTGAGTGTTTCCGTGTTCTCATAGAGCGGTTTGAATATGTTAATATATTGCAAGGCTTCTTCACGGTTTGCAGGTATCGCCACGTAATATGCCTTGTTTTCCTCAACAGCGAAGCTCAAACCGACCAATTCGGCGTTGACAGGGCTTGTCGAAGTGGTTTCTGTGTCTAGACTGAGAATTTCTTTTGTCCTTAAAAAGTCATAAAGTCGAGATGCATCTTGTTTATTATCAATCAGTTGATACTCGTGAGTGGTCGTTTTAAGGCTTGTGAGAATCGAATTTTCGGCGACAGCTTGCCCGTTGGTCGGAATTTCGTCAAAAAGAGAAGGCTGTTTTGGAGCGTTCTTCTTGGCGTTTTCAGACTTGTGAAGGAATTTTTCGGCAAGTCGTTTAAACTCGAGTTGCGCGAAGATCTCACTGAGTTGCTTCTCGTCGGGCTCGGTCATCTTCAACGCATCAAGGTCGAGCTCGATGGGCACATCGGTGCGGATGGTGGCGAGGAACTTCGACATCTTGATGTCGTCTTTGGCCTTTTCCACCTTCTCCCGCATTTTTCCTTTGAGTCGGTCGGCGTGGGCGAGGAGCTCTTCACACGATCCGAACTCATTGATTAACTTCACGGCGGTCTTCTCTCCTACACCGGGGCAACCGGGATAGTTGTCGGCTGAGTCACCCATGAGGGCCAGCAGGTCGATGACCTTGTGCGCCGAGTCGATACCGTACTTCTCTTTGATCTCGCTCTCGCCGATTTTGTCATAGCCACCTCCATGGCGCGGCTTGAACATAAAGACGTTAGGCGCGATAAGCTGCCCATAGTCCTTGTCGGGAGTGAGCATATAGGTCTCCACTCCGGCTTGCCCAGCTTTGGTAGCCAGCGTGCCGATGACGTCGTCGGCCTCAAAGCCGTCGGCCTGCAAGACGGGGATGCGCATGGCCTGCAGGATCTCCTTTATATAAGGTACACTGAGCTTGATGTCTTCCGGTGTCTCCTCGCGCTGTGCCTTATAGGGTGGGTAAGCCTCGTGGCGGAAAGTCTTGCCGTGGTCGAAGGCCACGCCGAGATGGGTGGGATGCTCTTTGTCGATGATCTCCCTCAACGTGTTGCAAAAGCCTAAGATAGCGGAGGTGTTCAGGCCTTTGGAGTTGATGGTCGGTCGGTTGATAAAGGCATAGTACGCCCGGAAAATGATGGCGTAAGCGTCAAGTAAGAAGAGCTTGTTCATTTGATATTTCGTTTTTATTTGTAAAATTACGAAATTATTGCCATATTATCCAATTAAAATAACTAATTTTGTATCAAAGATTACTATAGCATGGATTATTTGTCGATCATCAAGCAACCTATCAGCTCAGAATTGTGCGATTTCATCGATCTTTTCAACAAGTCGTTATCGCATACCGACGGGCTTTTGTCGCAGGCGCTGGAGCACATCCGCAACCGCGCAGGCAAGCGTATGCGTCCTATATTGATACTTCTCATGGCCAAGAACTTCGGCGAGATCTCTGATATCACGCAGCATGCGGCAGTGGGTTTGGAGCTGTTGCACACGGCCTCGCTCGTGCACGACGATGTCGTGGACGAGAGTGGAGAGCGGCGTGGGCAGAAGAGCGTCAACGCGATGTTTGACAATAAGGTGGCCGTGCTTGTGGGCGACTATATCCTCTCCACGGCTTTGCTGCATGTCAGCTACACGCATTCTGAGATCATCGTACGGTATCTCGCTGAACTCGGTCGCACGCTGTCCAACGGTGAGATCCTGCAGTTGTCCAATATCCAAAATCAGGACATTTCTGAAGAAGTCTATTATCAAGTGATCAAGCAGAAGACGGCTGCGCTCTTCGAGGCTTGCGCTGCCATCGGCGCGTTGTCGGCAGGAGCACTGGAGGAAGAGATTCAGGAGGCCAAGAAGTTCGGCCAGAACCTGGGCATTATCTTCCAGATCCGTGACGACATCTTTGACTATTACGACCAGGCCAACGTTGGTAAGCCTACCGGTAACGACATGGCAGAGGGTAAGCTCACGCTGCCCGTCATCTATGCGCTGCGCTCCACAGGCAACCAAGAGATGCTTGTCCTGGCCAAGAAGGTGAAAGCGGGTACCGTGACCAAGGAGGAAATTGCGGAGCTCGTCAAGTTTACGAAGGAGAACGGAGGTATAGAATATGCCGATCAGCGCATGTGGGAGCTTCATGCCGAGAGCGTTTATTTCCTTGAGCATGAGGTGCATGACGAAGATGTGCGCAAGAGTCTGAGAGCTTATCTCGACTATGTCATCGAACGGAATATCTAATCACAGTTTGATCATCCACCAACTATCATAAAGGGAGCAGCCTCATTGAGACTGCTCCCTTTCGCATTTTATATGCTGCTTCGCCGTTTTAGTACCATTTAGTTTCCTTGCCGAGTACATCGCTGAGCAACAGGTTGGTCAAGCGACTCGTGCCAAGACGGAAGAGCTCATTGGTGAGCCACTTCTCACCGAGAACTTCCTTCACGATGGTGTAGTAGGTCACAGCATCCTTGACCGTGTTGATGCCACCGGCAGGCTTCAGTCCGATGACACGACCCGTCTGCTCGTAGTACTCCTTGATGGCCTGAGTCATGACGTAAACGCCCTCTGGCGTGGCTCCTTGCTTCTCTTTTCCTGTTGAGGTTTTGATATAGTCCGCACCGGAATACATCGCCAGCAAGGCCGCTTTCTTCACATTGCTGAGGCTACCCAAGTCGCAGGTTTCGAGGATCACCTTCATGGGTACCTCACCGCAGGTCTGCTTCAGTTCATCGATATCGTCGGCCAGGCCCTCGTAGTCGCCGCTGAGGAACTTGCCTACGGGCAAGACGATATCCACGTTTGTTGCGCCGTCCTTGATAGCCAGCGCAGTCTCGGCCACCTTCACCTCTACAAATGTCTGCGAGGAAGGAAAAGAGCCGGAGACGACCGCTACCTCGACGCCATCAACTTCGAGGCTCTGACTGACGATATGCGCAAAGTTGGGATAGACGCAGATTGTGGCCACATGGGGTAGGTCGGGATAAGCCTCGTCGAACTTGTTGACCTTTTCGGTCATAGCCAGGATGCTTTCGTCTGTGTCGGTGGTGTGGAGACTGGTGAGCTCCACGCTGCCGAGAAGGAACTTTTTCACGTCTTCGTTGTCGTTTTCGGGCACCTTCTCTGCGATAATTTTCTCGACGGCAGCTTTCACCTCTGCCTCGTCGACGTCGCAGTTGTATTTGTGCAGTGTCTGCTCGTATTTATCTTCTTTCGGCTCGTTGCTTTTACGGACGTTCTCTACTTTTGCCTTCAGGCTGCCCGGTTGTATGGTGGGCTCGATGTCTTTTGTGTATGCCATATGAGTATGATTTGATGAGTTATGAATGAGTTGCTATGGGCTGTTGTTGGTGTGTGGCTATTGGTTGTACTGGTCCTTGAGCTTAGGATTGTCCTTGTGTCTTGCCGCGTCGCGTTTCGTCTTCTTGTCCATGCTCTTTCTGAACTCCTCTGTGAGGTCCACGCCGGTCTGGTTGGCCAGGCAGCAGAGCACCCAGAAAATGTCTGCCATTTCCTCTCCGAGATTGTCTTTCTCTCCGGCTTTGAAGCTCTGGTCGCCATATTTGCGGGCCATCACGCGGGCGAGTTCACCGACTTCCTCTGTGAGGACAGTCATGTTGGTCAACTCGCTGAAATAGCGCACGCCATAGGTCTTGATCCAGCTGTCTATCTGCTGTTGGGCCTCTTCAAGGGTGATCGATTGGTTCTTCATATTCTATTGTTTAGTCACCGCCCTGATGTCTTATGCCAGGAGCGGTATTTAATGGTCTTATTCCTTGTTTTTTGTGTCCATGCAGATGGTTACGGGACCGTCGTTGAGTAGTTCCACCTTCATGTCAGCGCCAAACTCTCCGGTGCCGACCGGCTTGCCGAAAGCCTCTCGCAGCTCCTTGCAGAAACGCTCATAGAGGGGGATGGAGATGGAGTGGGGCGCCGCCTTGATCCAGCTGGGACGATTGCCTTTCTTGGTGCTGGCCATGAGCGTGAACTGGCTCACGACAATGATGTCACCGCCTACGTCGCCTATGCTGAGGTTCATCACGCCATTGGCATCGTCGAAGACGCGTAGGCCTATGATCTTCTTCACCAGCCACTGGATATCCTCCTCATCGTCCTCGCTGCCTATTCCTAAAAGGATGAGATAGCCGCGGCCAATGCTGGACTTCACCTTGCCCTCTATCGTCACCGAAGCATGACTGACACGCTGTATTACGATTCTCATTATTGTTTTCTCTTCTTGCTTTGCAACCTACAAATTTAAGCAATTTATTCCAAAACACGATAGTTTTATCTGAAAATCTACTCGTTGATCGCTCAATCTGCTGATCATTAACCCTTGGGCTCTACTTAGCGCTCACCATAATGCCATCGGATTTTCAGCCCCTATCCTCCTCGCTTTTTCATTCAATGCCGAAGTGTCTTGTAAACTGACATTTTAGAGCCCCTGAGAATCGATTCTTTTTCACCAAACTTTATTTTCGTGCGATTTTTCGAAAATTGAGTGGTTTTTATAAAATACTGAAACAGAGGATCTTATAAAATAGCCTATTTTCGGACTTTTCTCAACAAGGTACTTTGATGAAAAATTCTCTAGAGAATTTTTCATCAGAAAGGCTTTCTGATGTGGTCAGAAAGCCTTTCTGATAGCTAAAAACCGCAAGAATGACAATGAAAGAAGGGCTTTTCGACGTTTTGAGTTAGTTATTTTGCCATCATCAACCTGTCAGAGTCGCTTTCTCACCAAAAGTTTCTCTCTGGAATGAAACTTTTTGCTGACATGTTTTTGTCAATAAAAACACAAAATAAAAGCGCCGCTTCCCAGTCTTCATCTAAGGGGAACGCACTGGAGCTTACGCCAATCAGCAGGGAAAAGAAAGCTGCCCTATTCCGAAGGAAAATCAAACAACTATTTGATAATCAGTGATTTATAAATTCTTCTTTTTGTTGCGGCTTTGAGAGGGGAAACCAGCATAGTCGTTCCGCTCTTCTTCCCTTGTGTTCTGTTCTCTTGCTTATAAGCAAGAGCGAGTCCTTTAGGTAAGCAGGCGCGGGAGCATAGGTGACCAGATGCGGGGGTGTAGGCAAGCCTCTGTACGCCCTTTAGCAAGATAGCGCGGCCCCCTCTCTTGTCCTCTCTACGCCTTTTCTTCCTGCTGCTGTCCTTGCTGAAAGTGATCGTAAACCAGCTGGGCTTTGGCCGGCCCAATGGTAATGGCAAGCTGGTCAAGCGTTGCTCCCTTGATGTTCTTTACAGACTTAAAAGCCTTGAGTAGGGCCTCGGCTGTCTTGCTGCCAATACCTTTGATGTCGTCGAGCTCAGAGTGCAGAGCGTGCTTGGAACGCTTGTCGCGGTGGAAGGTGATGGCGAAGCGGTGCACCTCGTCCTGTATCTGCGTGAGTACACGGAAGAGCTCTGAGTCAGTTTTCATGCCGATCACCCGTGGCGGGAAGCCATAGAGCAGCTCATTGGTGCGGTGACGGTCGTCCTTGGCAAGGCCGGCGATGGGTATCTGCAGGTGGAGTTCATCCTCCACAACTTCCCTGACGACATCCATCTGTCCCTTTCCGCCATCGGTGATGATGAGGTCGGGAAGGGGCGTACCTTCCTCTTTCATGCGACCGTAGCGGCGGCGCACCACCTCCTGCATGGAAGCATAGTCGTCGGGGCCTACCACCGTCTTGATGTTATACTTGCGATAGTCTTTCTTCAAGGGTTTCATACCTTTGTAGACAATGCAAGCCGCTACAGCATCAGTACCGGAAATGTTAGAGTTGTCGAAGCATTCTATCTGGTAAGGGAGCTTGGGCAGTTGCAACCGGTCTTGCAGTTCCTTCATCAGTCGCGTCTGTTTCTGTTCTGGGTTAAGCTTGTCGCTCTGCTTCAGGCGGTCGAATTTATACTGCTTGCCGTTCATCTCCGAGAGCTCCAAAAGGTGGTGTTTGTCACCCCGCTGCGGCACGGTGAAGGTGGCATCTGGCAGTGTCCAGTCCATCTCAAAGGGCACGATGATCTCCTTTGCCTTGCTTTTGAAGCGCTCACGAATCTCAGGGATAGCCTGCAGTAGCAGATCCTGGTCGGTCTCCTCCAGCTTGCGCTTATACTCATAGGTGAAGCTTTGGTTGATCGTGCCGTTGGTGACATGGATGTAGTTGATAAAGGCGTTCTTCTGCTGATCGTCGTCTGTGATGGTGAAGACGTCGACGTCGTTGATCGTATGGCTGACGACCTCACTCTTGGAAACGAACTCCTGCAGAAGCAGATAACGCTGTTTGAGGCGCTCTGCTTCCTCGAATTTCAACAGTTTGGCGTTGGCCATCATGCGCGTATAGACCCATTCGCTGAGTGCACGCGTGTTGCCTTTGAGCACCTCTCGCGCCTGCCGCATATTTTCCTGGTAGTCCTCGTAGCTCTGCTTGCCGATGCAGCAACCCTCACAGTTGTGGATATGATATTCCAGGCAAGGCTTGTATTTGTGCTGTTCCACGCCCTCCCGGGTGATCGGCTGGCGGCAGGAACGTGGCTTAAACGCTCTTTTGATGAGTTCCAACACGTTGTACATGGCCGAGATATGTGGAAAAGGTCCGAAGTAAGTACCGTAGCGCTTGTTGATGTGACGTGTCTTGAAAATACGGGGAAAGTATTCGTTGGTCACGCAAATGCTGGGATAGGTCTTACCATCTTTGAGCAGTACATTGTAGCGGGGATTGTATTTCTTTATGAGCGCGTTTTCGAGCAGTAGCGCGTCTTCCTCACTGTTGACGACCGAATAGCTGATGTCTTCTATCTTGCTCACCAGTACCCTGGTCTTAAATCGGTCTACTTCTTTATGGAAATAGGTGGAGACACGGCTTTTGAGTTTCTTTGCCTTACCTACATATATGATGACATGATCCTTGTCATAGAACTGATAGGAGCCCGGTTTCTCTGGCATGTTGAGTACAATGTTCTTGAGTCTTGCCAGTCTTTTGTCGTTTTCTTCTCTTGTCATGGTCGTCTTTACCTTTATCTACTATATATAAGCATGTTGTCGGTTTCACGTGAAACAAATACTGTAAGTCTGTTGATTCCGTCTACATCCGTCGTGTAGCGGGTCATAAACGGCTGTGCTTCTCTTGGCATTTAGGGCTGCGTTGGTGTGCAGCATTCGTTTCTGCTAATTCCACTTCGATTATAGGCTAAAAAGCCAAGACCGTATTGGCGGTCTTGGCTTTGTAATTTTGAAGTCTATCAGAACTGTAAGAGGCTTGTGACCTCGATGTCCTTGTCGAAGATGTCTCGTGCGTGGAGAAATTCGGATTGCAATTCTATGATGAAGTTGCAGTAGATCTTCTTGGGGTGAAATTTCTTGACGAGGTCGCAAGCAGCCTTCATTGTGCCACCCGTGGCAAGGAGATCATCGTGGAGCAGCACCACGTCGTCGGGCGTAATAGCGTCTTTATGGATTTCGATCGTGTCGGCACCATACTCTTTAGCGTAGCTTTGCTGTATTGTCTCGCAGGGGAGTTTGCCCGGCTTGCGGCAAAGAACGATGCCGGCATGAAGAAGGTAGGCAGCAGCGGAACTGAGAACGAAGCCTCTGCTCTCTATGCCCACGATCTTAGTAATGCCTTTGTCCTTGTAGAGATCATACATGGCATTGCTCAGTTCTTGAATGCATTCGGGACTCTTAAACATCGTTGTTACATCCCTGAAATGAACTCCTTGAATCGGCCAGTCAGGAATGACTCGCAGATTATCCAGTAGGATTTGTTTGTTCATCTTTTACGTTTTACTTTAATGATTAAGTGGTTTTATTCCAATATCTTACATGTTCCACGGTTTCACGTGGAACGTTTGTGATTTCCGTCCAATTGATCTTGAAGCGTGAGAAGAGCAGCTGCTCGTGCTTATCTTCCCATCATCACGAGTAGCACATTGATGTCGCTTGGTGATACACCCGGTATGCGGCTGGCCTGAGCAAGTGTTTCCGGGTCGATATGCTCAAGTTTTTGACGGCCCTCCGTGCTGATTTCCTGAATTTCGTTGTACTTGAAATGGCCACGGATTTTGATGCCTTCTAAACGGTGCATCTTATCTGCGACGATTTTCTCACGTTCAATGTATCCCTTATATTTCATCTTGATCTCGGCAGCCTCTGCGATTTCTTCTTTTCTGTTCTCGGGAAATTCGAGTACTGCTTTCAGTTCGGGTAATACTTCTGCGAGATTTTTCAGCGATAACTGCGGGCGAGCGACAAGGTCTGAAATCTTGCAACCAAAGTGGAGTGGGGTGGATCCGAGCGCTTCCAGTGCACCATTGATATCGTGTGGCTTCACGTTTGTGGTGCTGCAATAGTTGATGATTTGGTCGACACCCGCTTTTTTCTGCAACCACCAGTCGAGGCGATCACGTTTCGCAAGACCTAAATGATAGGATTTCTCCGTCAGTCGTGCGTCGGCATCGTCCTGTCTGAGGAGGATGCGGTACTCGGCTCTTGAGGTGAACATGCGGTAAGGCTCGTCGACGCCCTTTGTCGTCAGGTCATCGATCAGCACACCGATGTAGCTTTCGTCCCTTTCCATCACGAGGGGTTCGCCGCCACCGCAGTGGATGGCGGCATTGATTCCTGCCACGGTGCCTTGGCCTCCTGCTTCCTCGTATCCCGTCGTGCCGTTGACTTGCCCGGCGAAGAACAGTCCTTTGATCACCTTTGACTCCAGCGAGTGATCGAGTTGTGTCGGATCGAAATAATCATATTCGATGGCATAACCGGGACGGTAAGCCTTCGCGTCGCGCAGTGCGGGAATCTGCCGAAGAGCGCGCAGCTGTGTCTCCATCGGCATGGAGGAAGAGAAACCGTTGAGATACATCTCATTGGTGTCCTCGCCTTCCGGCTCGATGAACAGCGGATGCTGGTCCTTGTCGGGGAATGTGACGAGCTTCGTCTCTATGCTCGGGCAGTAGCGCGGACCGGTAGACTGTATCTGTCCGTTGAACAGCGGAGAATTGTCGAGGTCGGCTTTCAGTATGTCGTGCACGCTCTTATTGGTGTAGCAAGTCCAGCAGGGCAACTGCTTCAGAATGCGGTGTGGCGCCATGTAGCTGAACTGATGAAAGTCAGCTTCGCCGTCTTGCCGCTCGGTATCTTCGAAATGTATCGTGCGCTTGTCGAGCCGCACGGGCGTACCTGTCTTCATTCTTGCGGAGCGAATGCCCCATCGTGTGATCGACTCCGTAAGGTGCGCGACGGCCGGTTCGGCGCAGCGTCCGCCCGGAACCTTATGCCGTCCGACGTGCATCAAACCGTTGAGAAAGGTGCCGGCCGTGATGACGACGCTCTTTGCGCGGATCTCCACGCCCCATATCGTGCGCACACCGACGGCCTCTCCGTTCTCTACGAGCAGTTCGTCTGCCTGATCTTGCCAGATGTCGAGGTTTTGGGTGCAGTCGAGTATAGACCGCCACCCCCAGATAAACTTCCCCCTGTCGCACTGCGCACGCGGTGACCACACGGCAGGACCCTTGCCGCGGTTGAGCATACGGAACTGTATGGCGGTGGCATCAGTAACCTTTGCCATCTGTCCGCCGAGCGCGTCGATCTCCCTTACGATCTGCCCTTTCGCGATACCACCTACGGCAGGGTTGCAACTCATCTGTCCGATCTTGTTCATGTCCATCGTCACCAGCAGCGTCTTGGCGCCCATGTTGGCTGCCGCCGTGGCGGCCTCGCATCCGGCATGGCCTCCGCCGATGACGATAACATCATAGTATAATTCCATGTTTCTGTCTTTTTTGGCAAAAGTAAGAAATTAAATTCAATTTTTATCGCTTTTACTTTGAATTATCGCTAAAATATAGTATTTTTGCATACTGAAAACGGCTGCGTCTACTATATATAAGGTATAGGAGGGCGTTATGTCGTGCTCACAAAGATGCTTCAATGTGTTTATATCGGATTTATCTAACAGTTAAATAATTAAAAGTCAATCATTTATGTGGTTAATCAATTCTCCGATTGGTAGAAAAGTGGTGATGTCGGTGACCGGCATCTGCCTTATTCTATTCTTGACTTTCCACTGCTGCATGAATGTTGCCGCATTCTTCTCTGGGGATGCGTACAACACGATCTGCGGTCTTTTGGGAAGCAACTGGTATGCAGTGGCTGGTACTTTGGGCCTGGCATTCTTGGCCGTGTGTCACATCGTCTATGCCTTCATCCTGACAGCTCAGAACCGTCGTGCACGTGGCGGGCAGCGCTATGAGGTGACAAGCCGCCGTCCTGAGGTAAGCTGGGCTTCGCAGAACATGCTCGTGCTCGGTCTGATCATCCTCATCGGCATCGTGCTTCACCTCTACAACTTCTGGGGTCACATGATGTTTGCAGAGCTTGCCGGCATCGAGGTCGCACACGATCCTGCCGACGGTTTTGCCTGGATTCAGGACACTTTCTCCAATCCTGTGTTCTCGATCCTGTATCTGATCTGGATCTGCGCCATCTGGTTCCACCTCTCTCATGGCTTCTGGAGTGCTATGCAGACACTGGGATGGAGCGGCAAGATCTGGTTGAAGCGCTGGCAGTGCATCGGTCTGGTGTATGTCACCATCCTGATGGCCGTCTTCGCCTTTTTGATTCTGTCCTTCTGGCTCGGCTTTGCCCCCAGCATGTGCAATGCTTAAATCCGATTCCTTACATCATTTATCATTAGCATCAACTAATTATGTCACAAATAGATTCTAAGATTCCTGAAGGCCCTTTGGCTGAAAAATGGACCAACTATAAAGCACATCAGAAACTGGTCAACCCCGCCAACAAGCGTAAGCTGAGCATCATCGTCGTGGGTACTGGCTTGGCTGGTGCCAGCGCAGCAGCCTCTTTAGGTGAGATGGGCTTCCACGTGATTAACTTCTGCATTCAGGATTCACCCCGCCGCGCTCACTCTATCGCTGCCCAGGGTGGTATTAATGCCGCAAAGAACTACCAAAACGATGGTGACTGCGTCTACCGTCTGTTCTACGATACGATCAAAGGTGGTGACTACCGCGCACGTGAGGCCAACGTCTATCGTCTGGCTGAGGTCAGCGCAAACATCATCGACCAGTGTGTCGCACAGGGCGTGCCTTTTGCACGTGAGTATGGTGGCATGCTCGCCAACCGCTCTTTCGGTGGTGTGCAGGTCAGCCGTACATTCTATGCCAAGGGTCAGACCGGCCAGCAGCTGTTGCTCGGCGCTTACTCTTCTCTGATGAAAGAGGTCAACCGTGGTAGCGTGGAGCTCCACACTCGTACCGAGATGGAGGATGTCGTTATCATCGACGGTCGTGCACGCGGCATCATTGCCAAGAACCTGGTAACCGGCAAGCTCGAGCGCTACTCCGCTCACGCTGTCTGCCTCGCTACCGGTGGATACGGAAATACTTACTTCCTTTCCACCAATGCCATGGGCTGCAACTGCACCGCTGCACTGCAGGCTTATCGCAAGGGCGCTTACTTCGCTAACCCCTGCTTCGTTCAGATCCACCCGACTTGTATTCCTGTACACGGCGACAAGCAGAGTAAGCTGACGCTGATGTCCGAGTCTCTGCGTAACGATGGCCGTATCTGGGTACCGAAGAAACTTGAGGACGCTCAGAAACTCCAGCGTGGTGAGATCAAGGGTCGCGACATTCCTGAGGAAGATCGTGACTACTACTTGGAGCGCCGTTATCCTGCCTTCGGTAATCTCGTGCCCCGTGACGTGGCTTCCCGTGCCGCTAAGGAGCGTACCGACAAGGGCTATGGCGTGAACAACACCGGTCTGGCTGTGTTCCTCGATTTCTCCGAGGCTTTCCAGCGTCTGGGCCGCGACGTTGTAGACCAGCGTTATGGCAATCTCTTCGATATGTATCAAGAGATCACCGACGTTGATCCGCACGACAATCCGATGATGATCTTCCCCGCTATCCACTATACGATGGGTGGTCTGTGGGTAGACTATGAGTTGCAGACTTCCATCAAGGGCCTCTTCGCTCTGGGTGAGTGCAACTTCTCTGACCATGGTGCTAACCGTCTGGGTGCTTCTGCTTTGATGCAGGGCTTGAGCGACGGCTACTTCGTGATTCCTTATACTATGCAGAACTATCTGTCTGACCAGATCACGGTGCCTTTGTACAGCACCGACCGTCCTGAGTTTGAGGAGGCCGAGAAAGGCGTAGAGGCTGAGATGCAGCGCTTGATGAACACCAAGTACCACGACCAGAGTGTCGACTCCATCCATAAGAAGCTCTACGGCATCATGTGGGACTATGTCGGTATGGCACGTAACAAGGAAGGACTGGAAAAGGCTCTGAAGATGCTCAAGGAAATCCGCGTAGAGTTTGACGAGCATGTGCGCATCCCTGGTACTCGCGAGGGTCTGAATGTGGAGCTTGACAAGGCTGTCCACCTGCGTGACTTCATCACCATGGGCGAGCTGATCGCTTACGATGCCCTGAACCGTAACGAGAGCTGCGGTGGACACTTCCGCGAGGAGAGCCAGACCGAGGACGGTGAGGCTAAGCGTGATGACGAGAACTACATGTATGTGGCTTGCTGGAAGTACAACGGCTCTGACGAGACGGCTCCTGAACTGCTCAAGGAAGACCTGAACTACCAATACATCAAGGTTCAGACGAGAAACTATAAATCTTAATTAAGGAATCAAGACAATGGATACAAATATTTCATTCACACTGAAAGTATGGCGTCAGAATGGTCCCACGGCCGAGGGTCACTTTGATACCTTTGAGATGAAGGATATCCCTGGCGACACCTCTTTCCTGGAGATGCTGGACATCCTCAACGAGCAGCTCATCGAGGCCGACAAGGAGCCGTTCGTCTTTGACCACGACTGCCGCGAGGGTATCTGCGGTATGTGTTCGCTCTACATCAACGGTCATCCTCACGGACCTGCTCAGGGCGCTACTACCTGTCAGCTCTACATGCGCCGCTTCCACGACGGTGATGTGATCACGGTGGAGCCGTGGCGTTCTGCTGCCTTCCCTGTTATCAAGGACTGCATGGTCGACCGCTCTGCTTTCGACAAGATCATCGCCGCTGGTGGTTACACCTCTGTGCGCACGGGTCAGGCTCAGGATGCCAATGCCATCCTCATTCCTAAGCAGGATGCCGACGAGGCTATGGACTGCGCTACCTGCATCGGCTGCGGTGCTTGCGTAGCAGCCTGCAAGAATGGCTCTGCCATGCTTTTCGTCAGCTCCAAGGTGAGCCAGCTCGCTCTGCTACCACAAGGCCGCCCTGAGGCTGCTAAGCGAGCCAAGGCTATGGTCGCTAAGATGGAGGAGCTCGGCTTCGGTAACTGCACTAACACCCGCGCCTGCGAGGCTGAGTGCCCGAAGAACGAGTCTATCGCCAACATCGCACGTCTCAACCGCGAGTTCATCAAGGCTAAGCTGGCTGACTAAGTCATGCCTATGTTGCTGACTAAGTCACGCATATATATAAATAAGGAGTCCAAGTGCAAGCAGGACTCCTTATTTTTATGAGTCGACACGCTTATAAGTGCTGGTCAGCATTGCGTAAGCGTCAGTCAACAGGCTATAAGCATGAAAATAGAGGCTATAGGCTTTAGGTTTTAGGCAACGGATGCTTAGTTTTATTATAAAACAACGAGGGTCGATCCTCACAGGATCGACCCTCACTCTGTTACTTCAATAGGATTGAATTAATACTTATTGATACCATACCTCTCCACCAAGCTTTTGGCAGAGACTTTCTTCTTCATTCTTTTTCCTTTGGATGTCTTCCTCTTGGAAGATGCCAGCTAGGGTTTTACTACTCGTTTTCATGGTTCTATTAAATGATTGGATATAAAGTTTCACATTGCAAATATAGAAAATATATTTGATATGACCAAATATATTGCGATGATTTTACGTTATATAATAATAATTGTTCTGTTTTTGAATATTTTATGTGTAATATTGTAATAACTGACTTTGTATTGCAACATCGTGAGGACGACGTGAGACAACTTGCCTTACAGGCCGACAGGTATCCAGAGGTGGATATGTCATATGTGCTGAACCAGATCGCGGGGTGGAAAAAGGCCGTGGAGAAGGTGCCAGGGTGGGCTGCTTGCAAGGACATCATCTATCCTCCTCATCTCAATATGGAACAATGTAGCTCGCAGGCAACGGCGGAATATAAGCAGCGGCTCATAGCGACGATACTTGGAGAACAGAGTAAGGATACGACCCTCGTGGATCTCACAGGCGGCTGGGGCGTTGATTTCTCGTTTCTGGCACAGGTTTTTGGCAAAGCGGTATATGTGGAGCGTGACGGGCATTTGTGCCGTCTGGCGCGCCATAATATGCCTTGCATAGGCTTACCCGATGCTGTTATTGTCAACGAAGACAGCACGAAGTTTCTTGCAGACTTGCAGAATGACGTCCAGCGCTTCTTCTTCATAGATCCGGCCCGGCGTGATGTGCAGGGCAGAAAGGTCGCCGGAATAAAGGCTTGCACGCCAGACGTGTTGCAGCTCTTCGACAGGATGATGCTACTGTCTACGGGAGTGATGATGAAACTCTCACCGATGCTTGACTGGCATGAGGCTGTATGGCAACTGAGGAAAGCCACTTCGCAAGCCGTGTCTTTTGACGTGCATATACTCTCTGTGCATAATGAGTGCAAGGAACTGCTGTTGGTGGCTACGCATCATCAACATCCATTGACAGTGACCTGCGTCAACGATAGCAAGACATTTACATATAATGCGGAGAAAGAGATGCCGACTGCCGTCCGCTACTGCAATGCTGAGCAACTACAGGACTATCGTTTCTTGTATGCCCCAAATGCCAGTCTGATGAAGGCTGGATGCTTCTCTGAACTGTGTGCGAAATATGATTTGGACATGGCAGACGCCAATTCTCATCTGTTCCTTTCACGTGAGATGATTCTGGAATTCCCCGGCCGTCAGTTTGAAATCCTAACCATTTCATCGCTCAATAGGCGTGAGGTGAAACTGGCGATGAAAGACGTTGACCGGGCCAACGTAGCTGTGCGCAACTTTCCTATGACCGCTGTGGAGCTTCGCAAACGGCTCCGTCTGCGTGATGGGGGCAATAGCTATATATTTGCTACCACCATCCGGCGCAAGCATCTCTTGTTCTTGTGTCGCCCTGTTTCATAATTCTGCAACAGTGCCTCGTCTTTCCTGCAACAGTATCCCGTCTTTCCTGCAATTGTGTCTCTTCTTTCCTTCAACAGTGTGGGGCTTCTCGATTCTCCTTAAACGTAGTTTTCTTCCAGCAGAAGGTAGTGGTCAGCCTGTTGAATAGAAATTGTTAATTTGATCAATACCTTTTGCTATTTGACTTAAAATCACTAACTTTGCAAGTCTTTAATCGTTAAATATAAGTGATTCATTCATGTCCGTAGAAATAAAAAAGGTAGAGACACGCAAAGAGCTCGCCACATTTATAGATTTCCACTATGACCTTTATGCAGGTTGTCCCTACGATGTGCCTAATCTGTTCATTGATGAGATGGCAACATTGCGCAAAGACAAGAATGTGGCTTTTGACTTCTGTGAGGCAGAATATTATCTTGCTTATAAGGATGGGAAGTTGGCTGGTCGTGTGGCTGCCATTATCAACCATCGCGCCAATGAGCGGTGGAACGTCAAAGACGTGCGTTTTGGGTGGATCGACTTCATTGATGACATTGAAGTAAGCCAAGCGCTGCTTGATGCTGTGGCTGAATATGGGCGCAAGAAGGGCATGAACTCTGTCGTCGGACCGCTTGGATTTACCGACCTCGACCCTGAAGGCATGCTCACCTGGGGCTTTGATAAGCTCGGAACCATGCCTACCATCTACAACTATGCTTACTATCCCGAGCACATGGAAAAGCAGGGTGGTTGGGAGAAAGACAACGACTATGTAGAGTATTACATGCCTGTGCCTGATAAGGTGCCCGAGAAATATGAGAAGCTCGCCACGATTGTGGAAAAGAGATACAATCTGCACGTGAAGAAGATCACCAAGGCAGACATACGCAACGGCTATGCCCATGAGGTATTTCGTGTCATCAATGAGACATATAAAGACCTGTATGGCTTCGTGACGCTTACGGAGCGACAGATCGATCAATACGTTAAGTCGTATATGCCCGCCTTGGATCTCAATCTCGTAACGGTGATTGTTGACGGCAACAACAATGACCGCATTGCCGGAGTAGGCATCACCATGCCTTCACTGTCGCACGCCATGCAGAAGTGCCATCGTGGGCGCTTGCTGCCATTTGGCTGGTGGCATGTACTGAGAGCGGCCAAATTCCACAAGACCGATGGCGTGGACTTGCTGCTCATCGGCTTCCGTCCTGAATACCGCGCCAAAGGAGCCAACGCACTGCTCTTCGCCGATCTGATCCCAAGATACATCGACTATGGTATCAAGTGGGGAGAATCGCAGGTGGAGATGGAAAGCAACAGTGGTGTGCAAAGCCAGTGGAGCGCGTTGGAACACATCAATCATAAGCGTCGTCGTTGCTATCGCAAGGCTATCGACTGACGCGATTATATTGTAACCCCCTCATCCTATCATAACTAAATGTCTGAAAATAAAAATAACACCAACAAAACGCAGGAACAGCCCACAGTGGCTTACACAGATGACAACATACGCCACCTCAGTGACATGGAGCATGTGCGCACACGTCCCGGTATGTATATCGGGCGCTTGGGCGACGGCTCGCTGCCTGAGGATGGCGTGTATGTGTTGTTAAAGGAAGTCATCGACAACTCTATAGATGAGTTCAAGATGCATGCAGGAGACCGCATAGAAGTGGATATCATTGACAATCTGAGTGTCTCGGTCCGTGACTATGGACGTGGCATCCCTCAGGGTAAGCTTGTCGAAGCGGTCTCTGTGCTCAATACAGGAGGTAAATACGATTCCAAGGCTTTTAAGAAAAGCGTGGGACTGAATGGTGTCGGCGTCAAGGCCGTCAATGCTTTGAGCTCTCGGTTTGAGGTGAAGAGCTATCGTGACGGTACGGTGCGTTGCCTGGTCTTTGAGAAAGGTGTGCTGAAGGAAGACCATACCGAAGAGACACAGGACGAGAATGGTACCTATATCTTCTTCCAGCCTGATGAAACGCTGTTTAAGAACTATTCGTTCCATGACGAGTTTGTGGAGACCATGCTCCGCAACTATACCTACCTCAACTCCGGTCTGACGATCATGTACAACGGGCGGCGCATCAAGAGCCGCAATGGTTTGGAGGACCTGCTGGTTGACAATATGACTGTCGATCCGCTCTATCCTATCGGGCACATCAAGGGAGAGGACATTGAGATCGCCTTTACCCATACCAATCAGTATGGTGAGGAATATCATAGCTTTGTCAATGGACAGCATACCACACAGGGCGGTACGCATCAGAGTGCCTTCAAAGAGCATATTGCCAAAACGATTAAGGAGTTCTTCGATAAGAACTACGAGTACACCGATATCCGCAATGGTATTGTTGCAGCCATCGCCATCAATGTAGAGGAGCCAGTGTTTGAGAGTCAGACAAAGATCAAGCTTGGCTCTACACTCATGGAACCTGGTGGCGAGACTATCAACAAGTATGTCGGTGATTTCATCAAGCGTGAGGTCGACAACTACCTGCATATCCATAAAGAGGACGTTGCCGACGTGCTTGAAAGCAAGGTCAAGGAGAGTGAACGCGAGCGTAAGGCGATGGCCGGAGTCACCAAGTTGGCACGTGAGCGTGCCAAGAAAGCCAACCTTCACAACCGCAAGCTTCGCGACTGTCGCATCCATTTCTGTGATGTCCGCGACGATCGCAAGGAGGAATCCTCTATCTTTATCACCGAAGGAGACTCCGCAAGTGGTAGCATCACCAAGAGTCGCGATGTCAACACGCAGGCTGTCTTCTCACTGAGAGGAAAGCCACTTAACTGCTTCGGCCTGTCTAAAAAGGTGGTCTATGAAAACGAAGAGTTCAACCTCCTTCAGGCAGCCTTGGACATTGAGGATGGACTCGACGACCTGAGATATAACAAGGTGATCGTGGCCACCGATGCTGATGTCGATGGCATGCACATCCGTTTGCTGGTCATCACCTTTTTCCTGCAGTTCTATCCCGAGCTGATCAAGAAGGGCCATGTCTATGTTTTGCAGACGCCACTCTTCCGTGTGCGCAACCGTCGTTCTAAGATCAAGAACAGGCAAGTCATCGCTAACGCAGACGCCAAATTGCTTAAGAATGAGAAGAAGAGCGACTTCGTCACCCGTTATTGCTATACCGAGCAGGAGCGTCTTGACGCGATTCGTGACCTCGGACCAGACCCGGAGATCACGCGATTCAAAGGTTTGGGTGAGATCTCTCCCGATGAGTTTGCCCATTTCATCGGTCCGGACATACGACTCGAGCAGGTCACCTTGCACAAGAACGACCAAGTGCAGAAACTTCTGGAATACTATATGGGCAAGAATACCATGGAGCGTCAGAACTTCATCATTGATAATTTAGTGATCGAGGAGGATAAGCCCGAAGGTGAAGAAGAGGCGAATGCCGATGATGGCGAATGATCGTATCTATGATAGGCAAGGAAAACATCTCTGATCAACAAGAAATATCTTCCTTATTGATAAGGAAGAGATTCTTAATAAATAAGGATGATGCCTCTTGTCAACCAAAGCAAGGAAAAGGATATAATACCACAAGGGAAAGGAGGACATGACGGTTTATGAATCAAGATCAGAATCAACGTATAGGTCTGTTTGTAGGTTCCTTTGATCCATTTACGATAGGTCACGACGAGATCGTGCGGCGGGCGTTGCCACTATTCGATAAACTGGTCATTGGAGTGGGGGATAATCCCCACAAGCAGCATACTTACTCGATAGAAGAGCGCGTAAACGCCATTCAGAGACTCTACAGCGATGAGAAAAGCATCGAGGTGGTACCATATAACGATTTGGCTATAGATCTTGCTCAGCGCGTCGGGGCGCATTATGTCGTCAAAGGCGTGAGGTCGATACAAGATTTCGAGTATGAGCGTGTGCAGGCAGACTACAACCGTAAGTTAGGCGGTTTGGAAACCCTGCTGATCTATGCCAGCCCAGAGATGACAAGCATCTCATCTACCGCCTATCGTGAGCTCGTCCACTTCCATAAAGACGCTTCTTGGATGTTGCCGGGAGGAAAGAAACGGGAATAGAGTGCTTGGGAGGTTAACCGACTCTTGAGACCTGTTTTCTATATCTAATAGGTGTTATTAGAATATATAGCGGGTGGTTTTAGATTATTTTGACTTTTAATCCACAACAATATGATTAGTTATCAATCAGACGGCGTAAAGATGCCTGAGTTCAATCATCGTTCTACCACGGCTTGGATCAAGGCTGTGGCTGCCACCTATGGTCGGCGGGTAGGAGAGATTGGCTATATGTTTGTCAGCGACGAAAAGATTCTTGAGGTCAACAACCAGTACCTTGGACACGACTATTACACCGATATCATCACGTTTGACTATGATGAGGGTGATGTGATCAATGGTGATATTGTCATCTCGTTGGATACGGTGCGCAGCAATGCCGAGCAGTTTGGCAAGGCTTACGATGATGAGTTGCATCGTGTCATTATTCATGGCATCCTTCATCTCTGTGGCATAAATGACAAAGGGCCAGGCGAGCGTGAGATCATGGAAGCCAATGAGGACAAGGCTTTGGCCATGCTCCCTAAGTATTTGGGCTGACCCTGCGTCCGCAAGCGTAGTTTGCGTGTCTCTTGTAGTTTTCGCGCAAGCCTGCTTATGGCCCTGTCGCGTTCCGGTTAAGCCTTATAGCGCGCTTATAATGGTTCTATGGCTCGTTTCAAAGGCTTGATGGCCTGTTGATAAAGGCTTGATGGCCTGTTGATAAAGGTTCTATGGCTTGTAGATGTCTGTTCTATAGAGCGTATCTGGCGATAATTTCCCGACCTCATTAATATAGAAAGCGCCCCACCTTCTTGCTTGTAAGGTGGGGCGCCTTTGTTATTTCTTTCTGTATTCAGTGGGTGTCATGCCGTATTTCTTCACGAATATTCTGTAGAATGTCTGTGGTGCTGGGATGCCGCATTCACGTGCTACGGCTTCAACAGAGTATTCTTGATGCTCTTTGAGCAACTTCACGGCAAAGTCAAGCCGGAGGTTGTTGACGTAGTTGACAAAGTTGGTGCCTGCAAAGCGGACGAAGAGCTGACCAAACTTGTTTCTGGGCACATACACCCGATTCGTCACATCTTCACGCGAGAGGCGTGGCTGGAGGAACATCTTCTCATGGACAATGTAATATTCAATGCGCTGGAAGAGAGCCTCGTCAAGGTCAATCGGGTTTGGCATAATCGTTGTTTTATATAGTTATTTAATGTAGCAAATTTAATCATTAAATAATTATCCACCAACGATTTTGCACCTATTGTTCTCTCAAAACAGCACATAATGTTTAAATTGTGAATGATTGAGACACAGTTTTAAGCATTGTTGACAGTATATTACCGCTCTATGCTTATTATTTGTAGTGCTTTGCTGATAATTTTGTTTTTTTCGTTTACAATTTGAAAATATTCATTCATGTCCCAAATATCCCTTGCGACAAGTGCTTTTAGCTGAGTTTTGAGATAGGGAAGCGTTTGCTGGAGTTCCTTTTCATCTTTCGGCTCAATCTTCTGTTTCTTACCGTCAGCCAAGATACTGTCGACGAGCGCCTGAGGTACAGTGTATTGCTGTAGGAAATCGCTGAAAGACTTATATTGACTCTTCAGTTCCTTGCGGTTGTCGTCAACGTATTTCAAGTTGTGTTTGATGACGATCCCTTTCGCCATCAGCTGTCGATGGAGGCGTGTGTACTGTGTGGTGTCCAATGGCACGAAGTAGTCTGGCATGATGCCACCGCCGCCATACACCGTGCGGTGCTTGCGGAGCGTGTAGAACTTCAGCGAATCGGCAAAATGGATGCTGTCGGCAGAGTAGAGCTCACCGTGTTTGTAGCGGTCATCCAGTTCCATTTCATAATCTTTCAAGTCTCCTTTTTTATATGGCTTTTGGATGCAACGACCGGATGGCGTGTAATAGTGAGCGATCGTCAGGCGCATCATGCTACCATCAGCAAAGGGTATCGGACGCTGCACAAGGCCTTTGCCAAAGCTGCGGCGGCCGACGACCATACCGCGGTCTTGGTCTTGTATGGCACCGGTAACGATCTCTGCTGCAGAGGCCGTGAACTCGTTGACGAGTACGATTACCTTTCCGTCCAAGAGATGTCCGTTGCCTTTAGCCCTGTATTCCTCTCTGGGCACCCGTCGGCCTATCGTGTAGACGATTAGATCGTTCTTCTTCAAGAATTCGTTGGCGATGTCTACAGCGGCATTCAGATAGCCCCCACCGTTCTCTTCCAAGTCCAGTATCAGGTCTTTCATACCTTGTCCTTTCAGCGTGTTCACAGCCGTCATAAACTCATCGTAGGTAGTGGCTCCGAAGCTGCCGATACGGATATATCCCACGTGAGGCTTGATCATATAGAAGGCGTCGAGCGTTTTCACCGGGATCTTGTCTCTGACAACATCAAAATACAGCGTACCGGCAATGCCGCGGCGCACGATTCCAAGTTTCACATGAGTACCCTTAGGGCCACGCAGGCGCTTCATAATCTCTTCCTGTGGCATTTTCACGCCTGCGATAGCCGTATCGTTGACGCTGATGACGCGGTCACCGGCCATGATACCGACCTTTTCCGACGGGCCTTTCGACACGGGTTGTATGACCAATAGCGTGTCGGACTGGATGTTGAACTGCACGCCGATACCCTCAAACGAGCCGTTGAGGGACTCTGAGAGCGCCTTGGCTTCCTTGGCGGAAGAATAGGAGGAGTGCGGATCGAGCTTTTCCAGCATGCCTCGGATGCCGTCCTCAACGAGTTTCTGTTCGTTGACAGAATCGACATAGAGATTGCTGATCGCCATCTCCGCTATTTGCAGTTTGCGTAAGGGACTGTTTGGCCCAAAGTTGAGCTGCATGCGTTGTGCCTGCACTGTCGCAGGGCAGAGCATCGAGAGGCCTAACGCCAAGGTCATAAAATATTTCTTGATATTCATCATTCTGTTTTTATCTAAGTCTAAACGATCTTTCTTTTAATTATTTTTCTTATCATAATACAAGTAGTGGCTTGACGTTTCCAAGTGCCATACCCGCATGAGGATAGCTCACTCCTTATATATATAAGGTCAAATCCTTTATATATAATAGGTCACATTCCTTGTCTATGTTTAGAACAGCTCGGGCTGCATAGGGTTAGCCGAACGGATGTTCCGACCTAAGTGTTCGTAAGCCAATGCTGTCGCCATGCGTCCGCGTGGTGTGCGCTTGATAAATCCCTCCATGATCAAGAACGGCTCATAGACCTCCTCCACCGTGTCGGCATCCTCTCCGATGGCTGTGGCAATGGTAGAGACACCGACGGGACCACCACGGAACTTGTCGATGATAGTCAGCAAGATCTTGTTGTCGATCTCGTCGAGACCGTAGGAGTCGATGTTCAGCGCACCCAGCGACAGCTGGGCGATGGCGGAGGTGATAGTGCCGTTGCCTTTCACTTGCGCGAAGTCACGCACGCGGCGTAACAGACCGTTGGCGATACGTGGCGTGCCACGGCTGCGCCGTGCGATCTCCATGGCGGCATCGTCTTCGATAGGTACTTTGAGCAGCATGGCCGACCGCTTGATGATTTTCTTCAGCGTCTCCGGGTCGTAGTATTCCAGGTGCATGTTAATGCCAAAGCGGGCACGCAACGGTGCTGTGAGCATACCGGAGCGCGTGGTGGCACCAATCAGCGTGAAAGGGTTCAGATCGATCTGTATGCTTCTTGCCGACGGGCCTTTGTCGATCATGATGTCAATGCGGTAGTCCTCCATGGCGGAGTAGAGATACTCCTCCACGACGGGCTGCAGGCGGTGGATCTCGTCAATGAAGAGCACGTCGTTGGGCTCCAGCGAGGTGAGGATGCCTGCCAGGTCTCCTGGTTTGTCAAGGACGGGACCGGACGTGATCTTGAAGCCTACGCTGAGCTCATTGGCAATGATATTGCTCAAAGTCGTCTTTCCCAGACCAGGAGGACCGTAGAGAAGAGTGTGGTCGAGGGGCTCGCCGCGGTATTTGGCCGCCTCGACGAAGATACGCAGGTTGTCCACTACTTTCTGCTGACCATTGAAGTCATCGAAGCGCAGAGGACGTAGCGCGTTCTCGAATTCTTTCTCTGTTGAGGAGAGCTTTTCCTCATGTATGTCAAAGTCTTCTGCCATTGTTTGTTGATGATTGCTTGTTTGTTAAAGGGGGAGGAGGGGGGCGGCTGCACAGCAGCCACATACAGAACCCAGCGATAGTGAGGGGCAGACGGGGTTGCAGTGCTTTGGGCTCCGCTCTTCGTCTTTTTTCCCCGCTCTCCGCTTGTACTTTGCCGCTCTACGCTTGTGCTTTGCCGCTCTATGCTTGTGCTTCTCCGCTGCTCTCCGCTTGTGCTTTGCCGCTCTCCGCTTGTGCTTCTCCGCTCTCCGCTTGTGCTTCTTCACTGCTTTTCAAGAAGGCGCGGCACTGCTCAAGGATGTCGGTAAGGGCCTCGACCGTCTCTGCTCTGAGCATGGCGATGCGCGTCTGTCGGAAGTTGGGAATGCCCTTGAAGATCGGGGAAGCGGCCAGATGACGGCGAGTGTGGAGGATACCGCGGTACTCGTCAATGCGTTCAACATTGATGCGCAGTTGTTCTTCCAGGATGTCGATCTTGTCGTCTATGGTTAGGACAGCGGGCACTACGGGCGTGCCGCCCTCTTTGCGAGTCTTCTCGGCATCGATATATTGCCGCATCTCTTGGAATATCCAGGGATGGCCAAAGGTAGCCCGTCCCACCATCACGGCGTCTACACCATAGTTGTCAAAGGCCTCTTCCGCCTCCTGTGGTGTGGTGATGTCACCATTGCCAATGATTGGGATATGAATACGCGGGTTGTCTTTCACCGCTTTTATCAAGGTCCAGTCAGCATTGCCGGTATACATCTGGCTGCGCGTACGTCCGTGAATGGTCAGAGCCTGTATGCCGCAGTCCTGTAACTGTTCAGCCAAGTCCGTGATGATCAGGTTTTCTTTGTCCCATCCCAGTCGCGTTTTTACCGTTACCGGCGTTTTCACGGCTTTCACGACCTCTCTTGTGATGTCAAGCAATAGCGGAATGTTCTTGAGCATCCCCGCTCCCGCACCTTTTCCGGCCACCTTTTTCACCGGGCATCCAAAGTTGATGTCGATGATGTCGGGGTGCACCGATTCCACTATTTTAGCTGCCTCGACCATTGAGTCCACGTCTTTGCCATAGATCTGAATGCCTACCGGCCGCTCCTCATCATTGATGTGCATCTTGTCGAGAGTGGACTTGATGCTACGGATGATAGCGTCGGCAGATACAAACTCAGTGTAGACCATCGCCGCCCCAAACCGTTTGCAGAGCATACGGAAGCCTACGTCCGTCACGTCTTCCATAGGAGCGAGGAAGAGCGGACGTTCACCGAAGTCAATGTTTCCTATCTTCATATATGGGTGCAAAGGTAGCGAAAAAAAGTGGGAAAACCTATTTCAGCAAGTGATAGAATCCTCCTGCATAGGGCTTGACGACTCCTTTCATCTCCAAAGCGAATAATTTGGCCTGTACCGTACCGATGTTCAGTGCCGTTTTTACAGCGATGATGTTAGCGGGCAGATCGTTTTGTGTTTGCAGCAGGGAGGTGATTTTTTGCTCCTCCTCGTCGAGTTCCGGGAACATCTGCCGCTCTATTCCTGCCTTTCTCATTTGGTTGATTTCCAGTTCGTCTTGCCATCCCATGGCCTTGACGAAGTCTACTGCGGAAGTGATCAGTGCGGCTCCGTTGTCGCGGATCAGGTGGTTGCATCCTTCGCTGTAGGGCGCACCTACCGGTCCGGGGAAAGCAAAGACGTCACGGTTGTACTCTCTTGAGATGCGTGCGGTGATGAGTCCTCCGCCTTTTTCAGCGCTTTCCACCACAATGGTGGCGTCGCTGAGGCCTGCCGTGATACGGTTTCGGCGCACGAAGTTGAGCTTATCGATCTTTGTGTGCGTCATATATTCCGTGAGCAGACCGCCGTGAAAGACCATCTCGTTGGCCGTGTCGCGGTACCGTGGCGGATAGAGGTCGTCGAGACCATGAGCCAGTACGGCCACAGTATCCATATTGTTGGCCAATGCGTTGCGGTGCGCATGGATATCAACACCATATGCCAGTCCGCTGACAATCAGCGTGTCTGGACACAGCCGGCTCAGGTCTGCGAGGAAGTTACGGATGAGATCCTGTCCATAGGTGGTGCAGTGGCGTGTGCCGACCACCGCGATGACATGTTGCCGGTTGAGGTCTGTCTGTCCCTTGTAGAAGAGCATGAGTGGCGGGTCTGTGCATTCAGTGAGGCGCTTAGGGTATTTGGCGTCATTCATGCACAGCATCTGTATGTCGTGCTCCCGGCAATAGGCCAGTTCCTCCACGGCCTTGGGCCTCATGGCTTCGGCATCTATCAGATCGTCGGCAATGCGCTGAGGCAGACCGGGAAATGTCGTTTTGAGATGATGGCGTTGCCGGATGATCTCAGTGGCGGATCCCAGTTGCTTATAAAGTTCCACCATCGTGTTGAGATGGAAGTAGCTGAGCCGTGTGAGGATGATGGTGTTGATGAGTTCCTCGTCAGTGATCATGCTTAGCGTATAGAGTCTATTTGGAAATATTGTTGTCAGATGCAGTGATGGGTGTGCCGTCCTTTTCAAAGTGCTCGATGACGGGCAGGAAGGCATCGTCGTAGTCCTTGCTCACGCCGAGCCGTCCGTTGATGAGCGTGACCAGTTCAGTGTCGGCATGGAAACAGAGCGCATTGTCGGAGGCGCGGTAGATGTCGTGCTCAAAGACATAGCGTACGCCCTCTTTGTGGAGGTTGAGGCACGACAGAAACTCGTCGTCGCATTTCAGCGGTCGCTTGAATTGCAGTTGCATTCGGGCCACGACAGCGTCCACACCCTTCTCGTGCAGACCGGCAAAGCTCACGCCGAGGGCACGGAGAAAACGGTGACGCGTATGTTCGGTATAGTGGAGATAGTTGGCGTTGTTGACGATGCCCTCGATGTCGCATTCGTAGTCGCGCACCTCCATACGGGTTTCAAAGAGATAAGACTTCATGAGTGTTGAATGTTGAATGATGAATGTAGAATTGTTGCAATGATGAAAGTTGAATGTTGAATGATGAATTAAAGCAATGATGAATGATGAGTGTTGAATGATGAATAGTTGCATCCGCGCTTACGAACAACGAATGGCATGCTATTATTTACTCATTCTTATTTATACACTAAACATTATACATTCTTCAGGTATTCGTATCCGAATCGGCAGCGGAGACAGTCCTTACGGTCGCAGTATTCGTTTTTCAGTTGGATGAGTGCCTGAGAGTCACCTGCGTTTTCTACGTCGAGCCCACAGTCTTTCCACATTCTGACGATATGGTTATCCTCAGCTTTGAGTTCCTCCAGGAAGTTGAAGGCGCGGTCACAGAGCCTGTCGTCCTCTTTGTGTTTGCCGTAAGCGAAGAGCATCGGCACCACCGTATTGATTGTCAGCACCGTGATGGAGTCTTTAGACAGCCTTTTTTCAGTCTTCTTGCTTTCCGCTCCGAAGGTATAGTGTGTCTCCCAATAGTGTGTCGCTTCCGTGTCGAAGAGTTGCTGCACCTCTTTCAGCGTCTTACAGTCAATGAGTTGGCTCAGTCCTGTCCGGCGATGGTAATAGAGGTTGGCCAGTTGCGAGATGCGTATCGTGGGGAAGTTCTGTGGCCTCAGTCTTAGGAAGCGCCATCGCTGTCCACTGATGGGCTCCAACGAAAACTTATGAGCGAGATAGAGATATTCGTGTCTCAGCCTTTGAAAGTACTCGTCTTCCTCAGCTTGCTTTCTGTGTCGTTGCGGCATGTCGTCGGTGTTGAGCATTCCCGCCTGCCCTATGAAGAGTGCCTCAATTTGGAAGAGATCGTCGCGGTGATGGTCTACGTCATGCAAGGGCACGTGGAGCGCCCACTGCTCAAACGCCTCGCTGTTGATGCTGAAGCCGAAGCTTCGCGCCAGTGTGACGAAGTAAGCCTGCTCCCAGGAGCCGTTGGCAATGGCTACGCGCTGGCGTATTTTCTCTGTCTTCTGTTCAAGGCGTTCAGTCTGTAGCGCGCTCATCCAAGAGTGAACGGTCAGCCGTGATAGCTGCGGAATGATGCGATAGCAGGGCGGGTATTGATCTTCCTGCAACAGCTCTTGGTAGTGTCTTTCCACCGTCTCGGGCACTTCCATCTCCAATTGCGGCAGTACATCGCCATTGGCGGTCTTCACCTCAGTGTCAGCCTTCCCCGTGACGTGCAGCACCACATTATTATAATGATCATCCTTCTCGTGTCCGTGGAGATACCAGTCCGACGACTTGTCGTGGATCTCCACGTTTCCCACCCACAGCGTGCCGTCGATCTTCACCTTAGCGTTGAAGAAGTCGGGACCCGCATTTCGGTTGTGCAGTCCCGGATCAATGACCTCCACGTCTAGTCCGCTGGTGGTCTTGAGTTGTTGTAGTGGGAAGAGCCTGTGCTTCCAGCAGTAGTGCAATAGCTGTTCCATCTGATGGCTTTTATAGTATTTTGGTTTGGAGAATCTTCGCTGACGCAAGGAGACTCATTTGCAAAGATAAGAAAAAATCCCGTATCTGTGTACAACAGATGCGGGATTTTTCTTTGGCGACAAAAAGATGTAAAGTTTTCTTTTCTCGTCTTTTAGTTGATAGTCAGACAGTTGCTTGCGTTTTCTGTCTTCCGGAAAGCTTATTTCAGCACTTTCTTACCGTTGAGGATGTAGACGTTGCCGTGGTGCATGGTCTTCACCTCGCGTCCGTTGAGGTCATAGACCTTGCTGTCGTTGTTGGTAGCAGTTTTGATTTGGCTGATACCAGTCTCTGCTCCCTTGTTGATAACGAGGGTATATGTCTTGATCGTCTGCAGGTCGTCAGAGCAGTAGAGCAGTTGCAGCTTGCGCTGATCGGCGGAAGAGCTGAGCTCGCTGACGGCAGCGAAAGAGCCCTTGTTGGCTGTGGTGGCATCAACAACGGCGGTGGCCGGATCGGCGGCAGTAGTGCTTACCTCTGCTTTGTCGAGCGTGACGGCATGACCGTTGACGGTTACCGCAGGCTTGTCTACATTGTAGATGAGGCTGATGTCGTCAACGTAGAGATTGTCAGCGGCAGAGCCTTGACCGGGATCGGCGTTGGTGGAGATGGTCACGAGCAGAGCTTGGGCTTTCACATCGTTGTCGTTGTACTTAAAGGGAATGACGATGCGCTGCCAAGCAAAGCCGTTGGAGGCAATCTGGGCATTCTTTGCTGTGGCCACTACATTGGTGTAGTCCTTGTCCTGTGGATCCTGATAGTAAGTGCCATCGGTGAGAGCGGCACTGATCGTAGCGTAAGGATGCTCGGCAACAGGTGTCTGCTGTTTAAACTTCACCCAAACGGCAAGAGAGTCGGGCGTTCCGTCCATGAGTGCATAGAATGGATCACCATGGCTGTCCGTGGCTGTGCCATCGAGAGAGAGATAGGCGCAGTTTTTAGTGTCATTAGCATTCATAGAACCAGCCTGCATGCGCCCGGTCGTAACGGTGCCGTTAGCGACAATGGTGCCAAATACCAGTGAAGAGGTGAGCAGCAGACTCTTCTTGCCCGTAGCGCCACTGCGTACAACGTCGGAGGAATAGGTGTGTGGAGCGGAGAATGCATTGGCGGCTTGAACATAATCACCCGTAGCGGAAGCGAAGGAATGCCAATTCAGCGGCTCCTCCACGTTGACTGTTATTTGCTTATAAGAATCGTCGACTTTAGTTATCTGCTCTGTGCGATAATCCTCAAACCCACTGTTGGGCAGCTGATAGTTGTCTCCAAAGGTGACGTGGATGGTCTGTCCAAGCGTTTTCATGTCGATGTCGATAAGCGTATAGAGTTTCTCATCATTGACAAGCAGTTTCAGATCCAAAGGAATGGTTCCCAGCATAGGGCCCATCCATGTGTCAACATTGGGATCGTCGCCTTTTGTGATGGTAATATCCCGGTGTGTAGACACCACGTCTCCCTTATTGCTCTTTGCAGCTTTGAGGTTGTTGAGCGTGATGTTGCCGATGCCCATGGCCTGTTCTCCGGCTTTGAGCATGAAATTCTTCAAGTTGAAGTTGTAGGTGCCATCGTTGTTTTTGTCCACGCTGATGGTTGCCGTCTGTCGCGTAGCCGTACCGTTGACGGTCACGACGAGTGCGTCGGTGTAGTCCTTGGCGCTCATGCTCAATGAGGAGAGCAAGGCCAGGGCTAACGAGAGTAATGTTTTCTTCATAATTTAAACCTTTTACTTTAGAAAGAACTAACAATAATGTATGTTTCTGATTTCAATGATTTACCTGTGTTTGAGCCGATAGCTTACGCCCACAGAGGCAAAGATCGGGTAGAGCGTCTGCTCTACGGCTGTGAAACCGCTGTGGTGGATGCCGCTGAGTCCCCAGCTGAGGTTGGCAAAGATCGCCGTGCGCTGCCAGATGCGATACTCTCCGCCGACATCCACGCCCCATTGCAGGTGACGCATGTCGTCGCTGAAGTCATAGTCGCCGCGCGTGCTCTCGTCGCCACCGAGAATCACCTTGGCACCCGTGGGATCGCCTACACGCAGATAGCCATCGTGGGCGTAGCCCGTGAACTTGCGCTGGGTGAGCACCGAGAGATAAGGTCCGGCGTGGAGCGAAAAGCGGTTCGTAGCCTGCCAACGGGCGTGCAGAGGGATGGTGAGCATCCACTCTGTCACCTCTGTCGTGACGTCGCCGGTAAACATACCGGCGAGCTTCTCACCGCCGCGCACCACTTCCTCGTGGTAGTTCTTCACGCGCGCGTCCTCGTTCATGCCTTTGTTCTCTATTTGCAAACCGAGTGTCAGTCCCCAGTGGTCGTCGAGCGCTTTGTCTGCCTCTACGCCGAGCACCAGGTTAGGTTGCAGCGTGTAGCTGTTGAGACGGCGTATTGATGCCGGCATACCCACGGGTGCCGTACCACCGATGTTGTAGCCGAGATGCATTTTCAGTTCCAGGTTGTCCATCAGTCCTTGGGCCTGAGCGTTAGCGGCAAGGGCGAGCAGGAGCATGAGGGACAGTGCTTTTATCTTGTTCATCGTCATGGTGTCTAAGAGATTATTGTTCTTTCTTGCATGCCAGTCTCACTTTATCGACGCAGAGCGTAGAGCCGATGGCTCCCTCAAACTGGTCACCGTCGGCACTGGACGAGAAGACGATGGTGAGGCTGTAGCCGCGCTGCTTGAGTAGGTCAAGGTCGAGGTCGCAGAGAAATTTAAAGTCGATGGAGAATGGTGTCCACTTATCTGTGGGTTTCACCATGCCCATGTCAGCGATGGCGACGATCTGCGGACTTGTCTTTACGTTGTCGCCGTAGAGGGTGACGGCGTTGCCCTGGTCGTCGTGGTTGCGGTAGAGCACGGCGTAGATGGCGGCCTGATCGGTGCGGTCAGCCACGGCGTTGCCCTTGGGATCCTGGAAGGTAGCTCCCGGTTGATAGGTATAGTAGCCCGTGAGCGTCATCGGCTGCCGGTCGAAGACCTGTCCGAAGTGTGTAGCCTTCATAGCATCTGTCAGCGCACTGGCCATGTCGAAGGTGCCGATGAAGAGGTTTCCGGCAGCGAGTCGCTTGTTGACCATCGCTCCGAAAGGTCCCGTGCTGCGTGTGGTGAGCTTCACGGCCGCACCGTCATAGCCGTTGATTAGCGGTGCCGTCGGATATTCGTCGGGTTTGGCAGAGCCCATGCTGAGGCTGAAACCAGGGTTGCCGTTGGCCCAGTCACCCGCGCTGCTGCCATCGTTGCGCAGGATATGCCAGACATAATACTTGCCACGCGGCTCCAGTTCGTAGTGCTCGAAGTCGAATTTCACCGTGTCGTTGGTCATGCGTGCCATGGGTCTGATCTCTACCGTGTAGTTGCGGTGCCAGTGTCCGTCCTCCGAGACCACCTGATAGTGCCACTTCCCACCATTCTTCTTGTCGACCTTGCTGCTGGTCATCACTGCCTTGGCACCCGGTGTCAGCCGCAATGTCGGTGTGAGCAGGCTGAGGTCAGCCTCGTGTTCGCGTCTTACCTCAAAGGAAATGAGGCTGTCGGTGGACAGCACATCCTTAGCAGTGTCGGACAGCTGATAGAATGAAGCTAGGGGGTTGTCGGTGTGCAGACTCACGTGCGTGATGTCGCACTCGCTGTTGAGCGGTTCCTCTTTGAAGCAGGAACTCAGTGTCAGCGTAGCAGCCAGCAAGGGCAGTGTGTAGAAGTACTTGTTCATTCCTTGAAAGTGTTATGTGATGGCATATATAGTCCGAAAACATCTACAAAGTTACACGTTTTTTCTTTAAAAGGATGTTACCAAAGGCAGTATTGCGGTTAAAAGTATCTAATGTGGCTCATTTTGAATAATTTAAGCGACAAAAACAACGTCTTTTGCCATAAAATCGCTAATTTTGCAGAAACGTTTAATTCCGGAAATACATGAAGATAGCTTTGATCGGCTACGGCAAGATGGGACATATGATCGAGCAGATCGCCCTGGAGCGTGGCCATGAGATTGTTTGCAAGATTGATGTTAACAACCAGGACGACTTCGACAGTCCCGCCTTTGCGTCGGCTGACGTCGCCATAGAGTTCACAAACCCCACGGCTGCCTACGGCAACTATCTGCGGGCCTTTGCCCACAACGTCAAGGTGGTGAGCGGCTCCACCGGCTGGATGAAAGACCACAAGGCCGATGTGGAGGCGCTCTGCAAGGACGGCAAGCAGACGCTCTTCTGGGCCAGCAACTTCTCCATTGGTGTGGCGATCTTCTCGGCCGTCAATAAGTATCTGGCCAAAATCATGAACCAGTTCCCACAGTACGACGTGAAGATGACCGAGACCCACCATATCCATAAGCTCGACGCACCGTCGGGCACCGCCATCACCTTGGCGGAGGATATCATCGACAACCTCGACCGCAAGACATCGTGGAAGGCCGGTACTACCGTATGGGACGACGGACATGTCGACGGAACTGAGGACCACAAGGCCGACGAGCTGCTTGTCGACAGCATCCGCCACGACGAGGTGCCCGGCATCCATTCCATCGCTTACGACTCTGAGGCCGACTGCATCACCATCACCCACGACGCTCACAGCCGCAAGGGCTTTGCCCTCGGAGCCGTGCTCGCCGCTGAGTTCACCAAAGACCATAAGGGACTGCTCACCACGAGCGATCTGTTTAAGTTCTAAAACCGTTATCCAATAACAAAAGAAATGATCGATAAGGAAAAAGCTAAGATGAACATGAAGAAGCAGTGGGTCAAGTTTGGCGTGGTCACTGCTCTCTATCTGCTCTTCCTCCTGTGGGTGAAGAGCTGGCTGGGACTGATCGTCGTTCCGTTCATCTTCGATAACTATATCACAAAGAAGATTCGCTGGACCTGGTGGAAGGACGCCGAGGGACCCGTGCGCTTCGTCATGAGCTGGGTCGACGCGCTGGTCTTCGCCCTCGTGGCCGTGTACTTCATTAACCTTTTCGCTTTCCAGAACTACGTCATCCCGTCGAGTTCCTTGGAGAAGAGCTTGCTCACGGGCGACTACCTCTTTGTTTCCAAGCTCAGCTACGGTCCCCGCATCCCTGAGACGCCGCTCACCATGCCGCTCACACAGCACACGCTGCCCATCATCCATACCAAGAGCTACATCGAGTGGCCGCATTGGGACTATCGTCGCGTGAAAGGTTTAGGGCATGTGAAGCTCAACGACATCGTGGTCTTCAACTATCCTGCCGGTGACACCATCCTCACCGAGGAGCAGTTCGCCAACAGCTACTATACGATGTGCTACGACTATGGTATGGAACTCTACCATAATCAGACTCCAAATCCCGTCAATCCGGCAACGCTCAACCGCCAGGGACAGCTCGACTACTTCAATATGATCTATAACCTGGGCCGCAGCTATATCCAGCAAAACCCGGTGCAATATGGTATGATCGACCACCGTCCCACCGACCGCCGCGAGAACTATGTCAAGCGCTGTGTCGGTTTGCCGGGTCAGACTCTTCAGATCAAAAATCGCATTGTCTACCTCGATGGCAAGCCCAACAAGGAGCCGGACAACGTGCAGTACTTCTATTATGTCAAGCTCAAGCGTGATTTGCCCGACGACGTACTGAAAGACTTAGGCATCTCCATGGAAGACTTGGGTTATCTCAACCAAGGCGGTGCCATGCCGCTGACCAAGCACGCGGTGAACTATCTCTCCCACCGCAAGGATCTCGTAGCCAGCATCCATATCGTCAACGACGCTGTCACCGGTGATCTCTACCCGATGAACATGGTCACGGGATGGACGCGCGACAACTACGGACCGGTCTGGATTCCGAAGAAGGGAGCCACGGTCAAGCTCAACATGGACAACATTGCCATCTATGAGCGACCCATCCGTGTCTATGAGCACAACGAGCTGGTGGTGAAAAACAACCGCATCTATATCAACGGCAAGCCTGCCAACAGCTATACATTCAAGATGGACTATTACTGGATGATGGGCGACAACCGTCACAACTCCGAGGACTCACGCTACTGGGGCTTCGTGCCTGAAGACCATATCGTGGGCAAGCCTATCTTCATCTGGTGGAGTTCCGATCCCGACCGCCATGGTTTCAGTGGCATCCGATGGAATCGGCTCTTCCGCTGGGTAGACAACATCAAGTAATACCGGCCAGCCATGACACGCCCATCGTGGCGTGCCGTGGCTCTTCCGTTTTGGTTTACTCCTTATATATATAGAGATCTTGCTGAAGCAAACGCTGAAATTTGTCATTGCACTGTGTCTCGCCACTGCTTTCGTGGTGGCCGTGCATGTCTTTGCCTTTGCCGTCTGCACACTCCCTTCCGAGTTCGGTAACCAATACCATAAGGGCGATCGTGTGGTGGTGAACAAGCTGGTGCATGACAATTTCCAAAGGGGTGACCTGGTGCTGTACTATCCCGACTGGCAAGTCACCAGCCGCTATGCTGACAGTCCGATGAATATCGGACGCATAGAGGCCCTTCCCGGCGACACCATACGGCTGGACAAGGACCGCTTCCGCATCCCTCTGCACTGCTGCCATAAGTGCCGTTGCATGGACTGCAAGATCTATCTCGTCAATACCGGGCAGGGACAGAC
>R21__coassemble_88_pt1 | contig 72915 bp, 54 predicted proteins | sample R21__metabat2_high_PE_018 | metagenome-assembled genome bin R21
ATATATAATAAGGTGTAGTAAACCTGAAGCAGATTATTGTAGGTTTAATCTTTAAGTTTAGAGGTTCATGTATATATACATGGGTAAACGTAAACCTAAACATTGCTGAATGAAATGACTTGATGTTTCCCCAAAAACAATTCTTTCTTTTTACTGAAGATGAACCGATTTATTCTCTCCCCTTCTCATTCCACTTTCCTTTTAACTGAAAAAACTGATCTCTTAAATCTCCCATTTCTACTTTCGTGAGACGATGAAATTAGGTTGCAATGGTAACTATTGTGCCTTCATCTACCCAAGGTAATCAGATTATATGACTCAAAATCTCCACTATTCGGTTTGTACTTGGTACCATAACCTTGTGGTCCTGGATTATCACAAAAGAATCCTCCGTATCGCGATGATATGGAGAATTTTCGTGTATAAGCAAGATTGTCGCTGACAGTATCACATAAACTTCCGGCCTTCCACCCAGGCGTTTCCGGCTTTTTCACCAAGTGAGAAATACTGGTTGTTGAACGACTCATAGAAGATCATGCCGATTTTTGACGTGTCGATCTTGCTATTGGCGCCCAGCACCGATTCGTCGGCTTTCAGGTTTACCACACGGGCCACGATGCAGTTGAAGTTGGGAATATCCACAAACTCAATCACCTCGCACTCCAGCACCACCTTGCTGCCTACGATGATGGGCGCATCAACCAGGTCGCTCTTCACGGCCTTCATACCGGCTTTCTCAAACTTGTCAGGCACACGATAGCCCGACACCGTACCCATATAATCCACTTCGGCCATCATCTCCTTCGTGGCCAGTGTCAACGTAAATGCTCCTCGCTTCTCGATGTTCTCGTGCGTCTTCTTGGGTTTGCCGATACACAGTGCCAGATGACCTGCGTTTGTACGGGTACATTCGTGCAGGTTCATCACATTTACGCTGCCGTCGTCATTATACGTGGCTACCATCAATACCGGACTTGCATAACCGTAGTTGAATGCTCTTGCTCCTAAATCTTTCATCATATCTTTCATTATTTAATTGTTTTCGGCTGCAAAGATAAAAACAAATTTCTGAATATCACGCCCAATTACCTCACGGAATGCTGTATCAAGGCGAGCCATCATAATGCCAGTTTCTTCATCGAGCACTTCACTGCCGAAGAAATTGCCCGCCTGCTGAAGCGCGAAGACCTATCGATTACGGATGTAGCCTATCAGCTGGATTTCAACACCACCAATTACTTCACCCGCTACGTGAAGCGCGTTCTTGGCATGACTCCCAGCCAGTATAAGGCAAAGTTTAGCGTAAAAAAATAGGGAAAATCACCCCATCAGTAATTTGTATACACCTTTCAGTAATTTGTTTAGCGATGGTTCGGTGAAATCGTCGTACCTTCGCAGCCGAGAATAAATAACAGTATTAATAACTTAAAAAAATTGCGGTTATGAAGAGAACAATTATCATTACGGGTGGTACAACAGGTATCGGTAAGGCTACGGCTTACCAGTTTGCAAAGAACGGTTGGAATGTGGTTATTACAAGTAGAAGTGAAAAGAAGGGTCAGGCATTCGTCGAGGAAGCCAAGAACGAGGGGTTGGATATGACCTTCTTCCAGTTGGATGTGACGAACGAGGAGCAGGTGGCTCAGGTCATCGAGCAGACGGTGGCCAAGTTCGGCAAGCTGGACAGCATTGTCAACAACTCTGGCATCTCGCTGGGTGCCGCACCGCTGGCTGACACCGAGACGGACGAGTTCAAGCAGCAGCTGGACACCAACGTCCTGGGCGTTTATTACGGCATGAAGTATGCCATCCGCGCCATGCTGAAGACGGGCGGTGGCACGATTGTCAATCTGGCATCTATCGCAGGACTCAACGGACTGATTTACACCGCACAATATTGCGCAACTAAGCACGCCGTGGTGGGACTGACCAAGGCTGCTGCCATCGACTACGCCCAGCAAGGTATCCGCATCAACGCCGTTGCTCCCGGTGCCATCAAGACCGACATCCTGAAGCACGCTATCGAGGCTGGGGCTTATGATGAGAAGGGCATTGCTGCCATCCATCCGATGAATCGCATGGGCGAGGTGCAGGACATTGCCCTGGCTATCTATTATCTGGCTAGTCCCGACAACAAATTCCTGACAGGTACCATCCTCAACGTTGACGGCGGTTATAATTGTAGATAATATGGAACTGATTGACTATACCAACAAATGGTTGACTGGCGAAATTCAGGAGGATCTGGCAATGGTTGCAGGAGGCGTGGTATGCCTCCTGCTGGCCCTTGTGGCATGGCGTTGGGGCTCGTCGGAGTCGGCTCGCGCCATCATTCTGCCATTGACGGTGGTGGCGGTAATCTTTATCGGAGGAGGAGCTGCATTAGCCTATAATAATCATCAGCGGAGCAAGCAGTTCGTGGAACAATACCAGGAGTCGCCTGAGAAGTTTCTGGAGAGCGAGAAGGCTCGCGTGGCTGCTTTCATGAAGATCTATCCGCAGACCATCATCGTCTCTGCCGTCATGATGGTCATCGCTGTCTGCGTGTTCACCTTCTGCGATAAGCCCTGGCTCCGAGCATCTGCCCTTGCGCTCATCCTTGTAGCCCTCGCCGCCCTGACAATTGATTTCTTCTCGAAGGAGCGTGGCGTGATTTATCAGCAAGAGTTGGACACCGTGAAGATAGAAAATGTAGGATGATAGTCATTATCTGCGAAAAAATTTGTATCTTTGCGCCATGAAGATAAGACAAATCCATTTCCCCACCGTGTCGGCATTCATGCATGCCCTCGGACGTGACGATGTCCGCCATCCGCTCATTGAGGTCATCCATCTCGACGACCTTGCTGATTGCAGCTCGTTTGGTAACACCCGCTATACGTTTGGCTTCTACTGCGTGGTTTACAAGGATGCACGCTGCGGCACCGTGCGCTACGGGCGCAACGAGTACGACTACGACAACGGCACGCTGCTCTTCTTCGCCCCCGACCACGACGTTGAGCTGGGCATGCTCGAACAGAGCTACCAGGGCGTGATGCTCATCTTCTCGCCGGCACTGATGCAGGGATTATCGATGTCGCCCTACACCTTCTTCGGCTATTCAGTCAACGAGGCCCTGCACGTATCGGAGCGTGAGCGCCAGCAGCTGCACGACATCCTCGGCAACATCGAGACAGAGTTGGAACGCGGCATCGACCGCCACACCCGCCAGCTGATGGCGCAGAACGTCGCCCTGATTCTGAACTACTGCGTGCGATTCTACGACCGCCAATTCATCACCCGCGAACCCGTCGACAGCCAGCTCATGCAGCGCTTCACCGTCCTGCTCGACGACTATTTTGCCCGAGGCCTAGCCGCACGTCAGGGAGTGCCCACCGTGCGCTACTTCGCAGACGCGCTGAACCTCTCGGCCAACTACTTCGGCGACCTCGTAAAAGCCCAGACGGGCAATAGTCCGCAGCAGCTCATCCAGCAGCACCTCATCGCTCAGGCCCGCCACCGCCTCACCACGACCACCGACACCGTCAGCCAGATAGCCTACGCCCTCGGCTTCGAGTACCCCCAGTACTTCTCCCGCCTGTTCAAAAAGCAGACCGGCCAGACCCCGCAGGAGTTCCGAAAGATAGGATAATGCGGGGAACATACTTAGCATGTTTCTTCATCTAATACAACTCAAATTCCAAATTTGAGGATTTCTGGGTTTCCGTGAGGTCAATCGTACCAACGTTTATGTGTCTATCACTGAATTAGCCTCTGATATAACTGCGTTTGCTTCTTATCAAGATTTGTAATCTTTATCTGAACCTTGGATGGTCGTGATATGTCGTTAGGTAAAGAAACAAGAAGTTTCATTATGACCTGTTCGACATTTGTAAATCCAGAGTCCTCGATTACACATACACGGTTACCACAAATGAAAGCCTCTCCTCTGATAAGATTGTACTTCGACATTCTCTCAAAAAAAGTATTTGCGTCTTCAGATTTCTCTATATCTTCATTACTGAAGAAAACATAGTCAATGACTTTCTCATTCAACTCCCATGCCGGCGAGTAATCTATTTTCGTATAAACTCGTGCCAGTTTGAAAGTAGAGTGATTAAGTGCAAAGTCAACGTCACCAAGTGAGGCTCCACATCCATTCTGCGCTATCGTTGCCCATGAATGACGGAAGGAATACAGGCTGGCATGGAAATCAGGTGATACTTTCTTGCAGATTTGACTGATGCCAGCATTGATATTGGCATTGAATGAGTCTGATGTGCTCAGGCGGTCTTGAAAGTCAAACAGCCAAGGAGATGCCATGTCTTTGGACAAGTACTTCTCGAATGTAAGCTTTATAAATTGTGGCACCCTTATCTCAAAGTATGCATTATCGGAACGGGATTTACTTGTTTTTCTTCTGTTATAGTGGAAAATGCCATTGTGATACTGACTCTTTTTCGCAAAGAACAAATCAACGCTGTTGATGCCACACATACAGAAGCTTATCAGCGCAATATCCTGTCCAAGTTCCTGGAGCGGATGCGTGAATCTACTGAAGTCGGGAACAACGGCGAAGAACCTGCGAAGCATATTGGGGCTTATCGCTCTTTTGTTTGGTGTATCTTCTTTGGGGATTGTAATCTTGGGCCAAGGGTTTGTGATTAACTGAATACCTCTTTCTTCATCGTTGTACTCCAACATGGCAGCTTTGTGAATCTGTCTGATGTTGATTGGGTATTTGTTTTTAGACCTTGCCGTCTGGGAAAGAGAGTATATCCATCTAGAAAGGAATGAGTATGTCAATTGTGAAAACATGACCTCATTACCACCTGCAAATTTCTCCAAGCTATAAAGTGCCCACTTATAGTCGCGTGAAGTCCTTTCCTGGTCTCTGGCTTTCATCTTCTCTATATGCTTACAAGCGTACATTGAGAACGATATTCCATCCTTACCTTTCTGAATATAGTCCACAATTTCCTTGACAGTCCAGTCTTGTGTGTCAATCCTATTCAGAGTGTTGTAGTACTGATCAATCAATTTTGAGGTTTGTTGAATAACGTAAGGATCAAGAATATCCTTTTTGTTCCGACTCAGCCCCTTATCGTTAACCATCCATGATGTTCTCAGATAAGAGACTTTACGATTGTGGGCAAAACGTATGTACACGACATACATACCATCTTTCCTTTTTGATTTTACAGTAGCTTTTAATGTTGCCATATTAAGTTTATATTATATGATTACACGCAATAGTGCGCATTCATATAATATAATTCAGACTCTGGAAGACATTCTCTATTTAACAACAAATTTGGTATAATGCTACCTATTGACACATAGAAGAGAATTAGCAGTAAAGGTACATCTGGTACATATCAGCATTATAATTTTGGTTTCAAAAAATATACTCAGATTTTTGGTAAACAGGCTAAATTTTTGGTAAACAAATTTGATGCAGAACTACCTATTGGCACACGGAATGGCATTTCCCAAAAATATAACTAATTGTATATCAGTGATTTGTAACTTTAGAAATGTTTCCCCCAAAAACACGTTTTGGGAGAGATGTAAAAAACGCAAGTGCTTTGTTATCAAGCACTTGCGTTTTTGCGTATCTCAAAAATCCGAAAATTATTCACATTCGAGAGCGCCCTGCGCGGCAGCCAGACGGGCGATAGGCACGCGGAACGGTGAGCAGCTCACGTAGTCGAGACCCACACGATGGCAGAACTTCACCGACGAAGGCTCTCCACCATGCTCACCGCAGATACCGCACTTCAGGTCAGGACGGGTTGAGCGGCCCTTCTCCACAGCCATGCGGATGAGCAGACCCACGCCGCGCTGGTCAAGAACCTGGAACGGATCGACGTCGAGGATCTTCTTCTCAAGGTAAGAGGGCAGGAAGCTGGCGATGTCGTCGCGGCTGTAGCCAAACGTCATCTGTGTCAAGTCGTTGGTACCGAAGCTGAAGTACTCAGCCTTCTGGGCGATGAGGTCTGCTGTCAGGGCAGCGCGCGGCACCTCGATCATCGTACCGATCTTGAACGGAATCTCCACACCTTCTTCGGCGAAGAGCTTCTCGGCGGTCTCGCGGATGACCTTCTCCTGGGCATCGAGCTCATTAACGATACCTACCAACGGCACCATGATTTCCGGATGAGGATCGAGACCTTCCTTCTTCAACTGGATGGCAGCACCGAGGATGGCACGTGTCTGCATGGCCGTGATCTCTGGGAACGTATTGCCCAGACGGCAGCCACGAAGGCCGAGCATCGGGTTGTGCTCGCTCAGACTCTGCACGCGGTCTTGGATCACTTTCACGCTGACACCCATCTCCTTGGCCATAGCTTCCTGGCCTTTCAGGTCGTGTGGCACGAACTCGTGGAGAGGCGGGTCGAGCAGACGGATGTTCACCGGCATGCCGTCCATACACTTCAGGATGCCATAGAAGTCCTGCTTCTGATAGGGCAGCAGTTTGGCGAGGGCTTTCTCGCGGCCTTCCTTGCTGTCAGCGAGGATCATCTCGCGCATGGCCTTGATCTTCTCGTTCTCGAAGAACATGTGCTCGGTACGACACAGGCCGATACCCACAGCACCGAAGTTGCGGGCCACTTCAGCGTCGTGAGGCGTGTCGGCATTGGTGCGGACGACGAGACGGGTGTATTTGTTGCAGAGCTTCATCAGCTCAGCGAAGTCGCCTGTGACCTCGGCGGGACGTGTCTTCACCTCGCCGAAGTACACCTCACCGGTAGAACCGTTGAGAGAGATGTAGTCACCCTCGTGAAGTACAGTGCCGTCGATCTCCACGGTGCGGGCCTTGTAGTCGACATTGATGGCACCGGCACCGCTGACACAGCACTTGCCCATGCCGCGAGCCACCACGGCAGCGTGTGATGTCATACCGCCGCGAGCCGTCAGGATACCCTCTGCGGCACTCATGCCGGCGAGGTCCTCAGGCGAGGTCTCGATACGCACCATCACCACCTGATGGCCGTCGGCGTGCCATTTCTCAGCATCATCGGCGAAGAACACGATCTGGCCGCAGGCTGCACCCGGCGATGCGGGCAGTCCGCGTGTGAGCACACGAGCCTGAGCCTTAGCCTCCTTGTCGAAGACCGGGTGGAGCAGTTCGTCGAGTTTGTTGGGCTCGCAGCGCTCCAAAGCTGTTTTCTCGTCAATGAGTCCCTCACGCAACAGATCCATGGCGATCTTCACCATTGCCGTACCCGTGCGCTTGCCGTTGCGGGTCTGGAGAAACCAGAGCTTGCCTTCCTGCACGGTGAACTCCATGTCCTGCATGTCGTTGTAGTGTTTCTCGAGTTTGTCCTGCAGGTCGTTGAGCTGTGCGTAGATATTGGGCATGGACTCCTCCATGGAAGGATATTTGCTGGCGCGTGAAGCCTCGTCGATGCCCTGCTGTTTAGCCCAGCGGAGCGAGCCTTCCTTGGTGATCTGCTGCGGCGTGCGGATACCGGCGACAACATCCTCACCCTGTGCGTTGACAAGATACTCGCCGTTGAAGCGGTTCTCGCCCGTGGCAGCGTCGCGGCTGAAGCAGACTCCCGTGGCAGAGCTGTTGCCCATGTTGCCGAATACCATGGCCATGACAGTGACAGCGGTACCCCATTCCTGCGGGATACCCTCCATTTTGCGATAGAGGATGGCGCGGTCGTTCATCCAAGAGTCAAAGACGGCGCAGATGGCGCCCCAAAGCTGTTCCATCGGGTCGGAGGGAAACTCACGGCCGGTGCGCTCTTTGATATAGTCTTTGAAGAGAACGACGAGACTCTTCAGTTCATCGGTGTTCATCTCGTTGTCGAGACGGATGCCGCGCTGAGCCTTTACTTTCTGTATAATGGCTTCAAAGGGATCGATATCTTCCTTGTTGACCGGCTTCATGCCGAGGACCACGTCGCCGTACATCTGTACGAAGCGGCGGTAGCTGTCGTAGGCGAAGCGTTCGTTGCCTGTTTTGGCAGCCAGTCCCTTGACGACCTCATCGTTGAGGCCGAGGTTGAGGATAGTGTCCATCATACCCGGCATAGAGGCACGCGCGCCGGAGCGCACGCTGACGAGAAGCGGGTTCTTCGCGTCGCCGAACTTCAGGCCCATGAGTTTCTCGACGTGTTTCACGCCATTGACAACGTCATCCTTGAGCAAAGCGACCACGTCGGCCTTGCCCTTCTCGAAATACTCGTTGCAGACATCTGTGGTGATGGTGAATCCCGGTGGCACGGGCACACCGATCAAATTCATCTCGGCCAGGTTGGCACCTTTGCCACCAAGAAGGTTGCGCATGTCGGCACGGCCCTCAGCCTTACCGTTTCCAAAGAGATAAACTCTTTTCTCGCTCGTTTTTTCACTCATAGTTAATAGGTGTTGTATATGTTATATGTTAAAATCGCGTTGTAGGGATTTAGATATTGCAAAGATAGTGTTTTGTCATTAAACTGCAAAGAGAATAAGCGAAAAAATGACATCTTGACTTTACAAAATCGTTGTTTGCGCTAACAAATGGCCAAAAGTGTCAGAAAGTAGGTGGTGAAAAAGATAGGATGAGACAGAAAAAGAAAAAGGGGAGCAACCTCACGGCCGTGCCCCCTCCTTGTTAATTACAGATTCGATAATCTTAATGAACAGGTATATTTCCTAATTATTCGTCCCAAGTGGACCATGTGGTGCTTCCTACGCGCTTGGCGCAAGCGTCATCACCGTCATCACTTGCTGCATCGTCTTCAGGTGCCTCGCCTACGAATTCCATATCACCTGCGACATATGTATTCGTTGTGCTTTTGTTGATATAGCAGACAAAATAGTATTAATCAGAAGAGTGCTCAAACAGCATAAAACAGCACTGTATATTTGTGGTTTTAAAATAATTTCTGTATCTTTGCGTTTGTTTGGTTAGAAGTAGATTGTTTCTTTATAAATATAGATTATGAAAAAGTATTTAGCAGAAATGGTAGGCACGATGGTGCTGGTATTGATGGGCTGCGGTGCAGCTGTGTCTTTAGGATGTGATCCTGTCAATAATCAGGCAGCTGTGGTTGGCACGGCAATAGCCTTTGGCTTGGCAGTGGTTTCCATGGCTTACACGATTGGTGGCATCTCGGGATGTCATATCAATCCAGCCATCACGTTGGGTGTATGGCTCAGCGGTCGTATGAGCAGCAAGGATGCTGGCATGTATATGCTTTTCCAGGTCATTGGAGGTATCCTTGGCGCAGCCATTCTTTATCTGCTTACGTCAGCAGCTGGTCTTGTTGGCACTGGTGCAAATGATTTGCAGTCATTGGATGGGGCTGGCACGAAGGTGACTGTGTTTGGCGGTTTCTTGGCTGAGATGTTCTTCACTTTCGTGTTTGTGTTAGTGGTGTTGGGAGCTACGGCAAAGACCAATGGCGCAACGAACAACTTTGCCGGTCTGGCTATCGGTCTCTCTTTGGTGCTTGTGCATTTAGCCTGCATCCGTTATACAGGTACTTCTGTAAACCCGGCCCGTTCGATTGGCCCGGCACTGTTCCAAGGTGGCACTGCATTGAGCAATCTTTGGATTTTCATCGTAGCACCTATGGCAGGCGGCGCTCTGTCTGCCTGTGTATGGAAAGTGATCGATTCCAGCAAGGAGAAATAATTGTTGAGATCTGAATGAATAAGGAGGGGCAGAGCGTCCCTCCTGTTGTTTTTTCTCACAATACACATTATTATATTATAGAGCTTCAGGACTCCGTATATACAGATTCATGATGGACAATAATCATACAGAAGAAAATCAGCCATACTGTGGAGGGGGATCGCCAGAGCAAAGGCGTGCGGCACTGACCAATCGCAACTATCTTCTGCCTTTCATCCTTGTCACCTCTCTCTTCTTTCTTTGGGGCTTTGCCCGTGCGATCCTTGATGTGCTCAACAAACATTTCCAGAATGCGCTTGATATCTCCATTACCCAGTCCTCACTCATCCAAGTGACAACCTATCTTGGCTATTTCATCATGGCCATACCGGCCGGTTGGTTCATCAACCGGCGTGGTTATCGCTTGGGTGTGGTATTCGGTCTGCTGCTCTTTGGCATTGGTGCCTTGCTCTTCATTCCGGGTGCTGAGGCTGGTACGTTCTATGCCTATCTTGCGGCTTTGTTTATCATTGGCTGCGGTCTGGTCTTCTTGGAGACCTCTGCCAACCCATACGTCACGGAGCTCGGTGATCCGCGCACGGCTACGAGCCGCCTCAACTTCAGCCAGTCGTTCAACGGACTGGGATCGCTGAGTGCCACCTTCCTCATAGGCCAGTTCCTCTTCAATGGCACTGACCGTGGTGGCAATATCGTCATCCCCTATACCATGCTGGGTATCGTGGTTCTGATCATTGCCGTGGTGTTCTCACGCGTGAACCTTCCGGAAATCAAGCACCAGGAGACCGAGGAAGACCGTTCGCAGGGTACACGTATCAACAAGCTGTTCCGCCATCACCCGATGTTTGTTTTCGGACTTTTCTCTTTACTGGCATACGAGGTGGCGGAGATCTCCATCAACAGCTATTTCATCAACTATGTCACCGGCAAAGGATGGATGAGTGATAACACCGCTTCAGTGGTGCTTACTGTGGCTTTGGCTTTCTTCATGGTCGGTCGCTTTGTGGGCAGTTGGCTCATGCGGCGTGTCAAGGCAGAGCATATGCTTCTCTACTGTGCCATAGGCAGTGTAGTGTGTATTGGTTTGGTGATGCTCAACCTCGGCAAGGTGTCGATGGTGGCTCTTGTATGCAACTATGTCTTTGAAGCTATCATGTTCCCCACAATCTTTTCTTTGGCCTTGCATGGCTTGGGCAATCTGACGAAGAGTGCGTCGTCGTTGTTGATGATGACACCTATCGGTGGTTGCGGTTTCTTGCTGATGGGTATCATCGCAGACTCCACCCGCATGATGAGCATGCCGTTTATCATCCCGTTCCTTGGCTATTTTGTAGTGCTGCTCTTCGCGTCGGAGCTGACAAGGAAGAAAGAATAGCCTCACCCCCGTACCCCTCTCCCAAGGAGAGGGGGAGTGAAATGCCCCAAGGGGTCATCACTCATCATTTATCATTCATCATTGCTCCATGCGTCGCCTGCTCTTTCTTTTTCTCTTCTCCCTCTCCTTTCTTTCCGCTGCTGCCCGCCACATCGTCGGCAGGGTAGTGGACGGCAAGACACATGAGGACTTGGCGGGCGCTGTCGTGGAGCTCCTCAATCCCCGGGACTCCTCAGTCATCAAGTCCACGACCACGACAGAACGGCAGGTCTTCGGTTGGAAGGTCTTTGTCTATCAGTTTGATGTTGACAACGACTCTACCTATCTGTTGCGCTGCTCCAGCCTTGGCTATCAGACCGCCTATCGTTGCGTCACCGTGCGTATGGCCAACCGCGTCAATGAACAACAGATCGACGACATTGCTTTGCAGCCCGACGTGCATACGCTCAGCGAAGTCGTCGTGAAGGCTACGAAGATCAGGATGGTGATGCGTGGCGACACCCTCGTCTACGATGCTTCCGCACTCAACCTCAGCGAGGGATCCATGCTCGACGCGCTCATCCGTCAGATGCCCGGTACCACACTGGACAATGGTGTCATCAAAGTCAACGGACGTACTGTGAGTTCACTGCTCATCGACGGCCGCGACTTCTTCAAAGGCGACATGAAGAAAGCATTGGAGAACCTGCCCGCCTTCACCGTCGACAAGGTCAAGGCCTACGATAAGCAAGGACAGGAAAGCCGGCTCATGGGGCGCGACATGGGCGACAAGAGCTATGTACTCGACGTGACGCTGAAACGCGAATATAAGCATGGGCTCCTGGCCAACGCCGATGTCGCGGGCGGCACGAACAACCGCTATGCCGCACGTCTGTTCTCGATGTACTATACGCCGAAGGAGCGGCTCACACTGACAGGATCAGCAAACAATGTCGGTGACACCTCGGTGCCGGGAGAGAGCGGAAGCATCAGCTCGGTACCTGACGCGGGAGGCGGGCTTACCTCGGTCAGAAACTTGGGAGTGGAGTACCGACGGGATGGTAAAACAGAAGATGCCTACTTCGATACGTCAGTCAGCTATGCCTCGGACGATAACGAGACACGCACACGTACCACGGAACAGACGTTTCTCACCGGTGGCGACATCTATCAGCTCGACCGCAATACCACGCGCAATGTCAGTCGGCAGTGGTCCGCGGATGCTTCCTTCGGACTGACACCCACACATCAGATACTTGGTGGTACGTTTTCCGGTGCTTATAGCCGCAACCACGGAAATGGAAACGGACGCTCGGGACTGTTTGGCAGCAAGCCAGATGGCGACGCCATCCTCGACAGTTTGTTTATGCTTGATGCCAGTGCGCGACTCTTGAAGCACGCCATCAACAGGGTGAAAAACGACAATCAGTTCCACGGCAACTCCTACAATGCTTCGCTCAGCCTTTACGACCGGGTGCGCCTCGGAAGCAGTGGCAATGACGAGCTCTCATTTAATGGTAACTTTGACTATGGCAAGACGACCAACGACCGTTTTGCCATGAACCGCATCGACTACCTCGGCACGGAGAATCGGCAGGATCACCGATACCAGTATTCCCAGACGCCGGACCATCATCTCAACATGGAGGGATCGGCACTCTATGCCTGTCAGCTCGTCAACGATACCGTGGGACTGAACAGCCTCTACCTGCGTCCGTCTTACACCATTCGTCAGAGCTACGACAACACACGCTACAACCTTTACCGCATCGACCAAGTGGAAGGCTACCGAGAACAGGACTACACCTTGGGCATGTTGCCCTCGGAGCGTGAGGCCCTGCTTGCCGCCCTTGACAACAGCAACAGCTATCGCAGCAGTATGCATACGACACAGCAGACGGCGGAAACTTCGCTCTACTTCTCCCATGGCGACGGTACGGCAAAGCCACAGCTCACGCTCTCGGCACGCCTGCCGCTGGAGTGGAAGCGCGAGCACTTGGTCTACTTCCGCAATAAAGACTATGAGAAGGAGCGCCACACCATGTTCTTTAATCCTACGGTCGACTTGAGATACCAGTTCAACGACTCCACGGGTACACGCTTTGTCGAATGCTCTTACTCCACATCGCAGAGTGTGCCGGAACTCTCCACGCTTCTCGACATCTGCGACGATGCCAATCCGCTGAACGTGACGCTCGGTAACCCAAATCTGAAAAAGGCGCGCAGCCACAACGTCAACCTCAGTGCGGCACTCTTCCGTCTGGCCACACAGCGGATGATGAACTTCTCGCTGGGATTTCACTCCACTCACAACGCCCTTGCGTCTGCTGTCGTCTATGACAAGCAGACCGGTGTGACCACTACGCAGCAAACCAATGTCAACGGCAACTGGAGTACCTCGGCGGGTATAAGTTTCTCCATGCCACTTGACAAGGCTATGAGATGGAGACTACAGAATTACCTCTTCGCTAACTTCAACAATAGTGTTGATCTCACCACGGTGGAAGGAAGTGACAACTCGCGAAGCACGGTACGCAGTTGGGAACTGAATAATCAACTGGAACTCGACTATCAACTCGACACCCGACTGCATGCCTTCGCTGAATGCCGTGTTGCCTATCACAACGCCAACAGCCGACGGCACGGCTTCCAAGCGGTCAATGCGTGGGACTGTAACCTACGACTTGGTGCAAACGTTACGATGCCTTGGGGCATAGAATTGTCGTCTGACATCACCGACTACAGACGCATGGGATATAACGACGAGCAGATGAACCGCAGCGAACTGGTGTGGAACGCAAGACTCTCGAAGAAGCTGGTGCACGACCGCATCACGTTCATGCTCGACGCCTATGATATCCTGGGCAACCTCAACAGTACCACGCTGGTGCTCAACGAGCAGGGGCGCACGGAGACTTGGACCAACTCCATCCCACGCTATATCATGCTCCATGTCGTCTATAGACTCACGTTAGGCATGGCGGCATCGAAAAAAGATAATGTGTGGGATGGTGGAGAATTGTAAACTTAGAATGACAAACGATGTAATAAAAGGAAGGAAGAATGGCCTAAATAAACTTTTTTAACCTTCTTCTTTACTTATTATCAAGAGACATTTTGCGGTAAGAAAATAAATTGTTAAATTTGCATGTGGTAAGAGCAGAGTGCCTAAGGGCATATGCAAGACTATCATTATATATAGAAGATTTCATTCTAAACATAATTATTAAGTATTATGGCAGTAAATTACAAAGATCTTGGTCTCGTCAACACACGCGAGATGTTCAAGAGAGCCGTCAATGGCGGCTATGCTATTCCAGCATTCAACTTCAATAACCTCGAGCAGCTTCAGGCTATCATCACAGCTTCCTCAGAGCTTCGTTCTCCGGTGATCCTTCAGGTGTCTAAGGGTGCTCGCAACTATGCTAATCCTATTCTCCTCCGCTACATGGCAGAGGGCGCTGTGGAGTATGCTAAGTCTTTGGGCTGCAACCATCCTGAGATCGTGCTGCACCTCGACCACGGTGACAGCTTTGAGCTGGTGAAGAGCTGTGTTGACATGGGCTTCTCTTCTGTCATGATCGACGCATCTTCTAAGCCGTTCGATGAGAACATCGAACTCACCAAGAAGTGCGTAGACTATGCTCATCAGTTCGACGTAACTGTTGAGGCAGAGTTGGGTGTCCTCGCTGGTGTTGAGGACGAGGTTGCTTCTGAGGAGTCTCACTATACACGTCCTGAGGAGGTGATCGAGTTCAGCGAGCGCTCTGGTTGCGACTCTCTGGCTATCTCCATCGGCACTTCTCACGGTGCTTACAAGTTCAAGCCCGAGCAGTGCACACGTGACCCGAAGACAGGTCGCCTGATTCCTCCTCCATTGGCATTCGACGTGCTGGCAGAGATTGAGAAGAAGCTCCCTGGCTTCCCAATCGTGCTCCACGGCTCTTCTTCTGTTCCTCAGAAGTATGTCGACATCATCAACCAGTACGGAGGCAAGCTCCCCGACGCTGTTGGTATCCCAGAGGAGCAGCTGCGTAAGGCTGCTAAGAGCGCTGTCTGCAAGATCAACATCGACTCTGACTCTCGTCTGGCTTACACTGCTGGTGTCCGTGAGACCCTCGCTCTGCATCCTGACTACTTCGATCCTCGTCAGTATGGTAAGGTTGCTCGTGCTTACATGACAGACATGTACAAGGAGAAGATCACTGACGTACTCGGCTCTGATCACAAGCTCGCTAACTGCGACTAATCCATTCCGACATTTTCTTCCTCCATGCACCCTCTGTGAGCATGGAAGACTGGAGCATAAAAAAAGGACTGCCATCTCTGGCAGTCTTTTTTTATGCTTATTGCTATCACTTGGAAGTTCTGATGAAATTCATCGGTGTCCACGCTTCTCTTTCAGGATACTGTGGATCGCCGCCCTGATGAATGCGCTTCAACAGCCACGCCATGTTGTTGGCCATCGTACGCATCGTCTGCATACCTTCCTCGTCGAGCTCTGCCTCGCCGGGCTTCTGGCCGTAGACCATATTCCAATACTGCGACGTGACGATAGGCATATTCATCATCTCAAACGCCATGTTCATCGTCTGGTAGACGGCAGAGCCACCACCGCGACGGCACACAGCAACGTTGGCCACCGGTTTGTTCTTCATCAGCGCACCACCGGCATAGAGCATACGCTGTACCACGGCGAGCAGCGCACCATTGGGCTGACCGTAGTAGGTCGGTGAACCGAAGATAAAGCCGTCGGCACCCTCTGCTTTCTCCAAGAAGCTGTTGCAGACATCGTCGTTGAACGTACAGCGGTTGTTGCCCTTTTGCTTACAGACACCGCAGGCGATGCAGCCGCGCACTGGTTTGTTGCCCAACTGCATGATTTCCGTCTCTATGCCTTGTGCTTCCAGCGTCTTTGCGGCCATGCTCAGCGCGTGGAAGGTGTTGCCCTCTTTATGAGAGCTGCCATTGATCAGTAATACTTTCATCTTGTGCTATATATATAATAGTATGTATGTTTCTAACTCTGTTTCACAAACACCGTGCCATGACGGTGACGCAATGCCACTATTGAAACCTCAGCCGGAACGTCGTCTGTCCGTCGTGACGGTCGGGTAGGAGGGCGATGGAGCCGTTGCTCACCCGCATGATCTGGCGTGAGATAGACAGTCCTATGCCGCTACCTTCGTCTTTGGTGGTGAAGAAGGGGATGAAGATATGTGTGGCGATGTCCCGCGGTATCGGCTCACCATCGTCACTGATGTCTACGACGACCGACTCATCGATGTCGGAAAAGGCGCGTAGGCTGATGTGCTGCCCCTCTGTGGTGGCCTCGGCCGCGTTTTTCAGTAAGTTGTTCACCACACGGGCGATGAGCCCCTCGTCGGCGTAAACCATCAGATTGTCGGGCTCTACACTGATAGTGATCGTTACATCCTTGTGGAGTAATGGTTTGGCTTGTGTAGCCATGCGTTGCAGGAAAGGCTTCACATCGAAGGGCGACGGCTGTGGCGTGGGCACATGGGTGAACTGTCGGTAGTTCTCCACGAAGCGAATCAGATCCTTGCTGGTCTGGTGGATCACCTCCAGTCCCTCATGTTGTTCGCCTTCAGCCTGTGGCAACAGGGCTTCGCTGAGCGAGATGACTGGTGTGAGCGTATTCATGATCTCATGGGTGAGCACACGGATGAGGCGTACCCATGAGTCGATCTCCTGATTGGCCAGCTCGCCACCGATGTCACTGAAGGCGATGATGCGTACGCGACGCTGTTGCAGGATCGTGTGAGTCTCGCGTACGGAGAACTTCTTCAAAGTGTCGCAGACTTGACTGATATGTGTGATGGCTTCGCGGTTCAAGAGTTTGCGTGCGGCTTTGTTGCTTCTAAGCACCAGTCCCCGCTCCTCGTCGACAACCAGCACGCCCGTGTCCACCGAGTCGAGGATGAGCTCAAAGTACTTCTCCTTTTCTATCTGTTCATTGCGAGCGTGTTGCAGGATCTCCTTGATGCGGTTGAGCGACCGGTTGACCATCGCGTCGCCTTTCCTGTCTTCGGAGTAGCGAAAGGCATAGTCCCCGTTGTCGATGGCGTTGAACAGGAAGGTCACCTTACCCACTGTGCGGCGGTTGCGTCGCCACAGCACGATGATCATTGCCAACAACACTACGATAAGAATGGCGGCAATGGCAAGCAGAATATAATATTCAGGCTGTGTCATATATATAAGGTGTGTCATATATAACCGATGTTTTGTCTCCCTCTATACTCGGTGGCTTGTTTAACTCATAATTGGTTCCTTGTATCCCTCCCTTTTAGGGAGGATTAGGGTGGGGCTGATGGCTTCTTATATCCCGTACTTCTTCATCTTGTTGTATAGCGTTTGTCGAGAGATGCCTAATTGTGAAGCCACGTGCGAGAGGTTCCCCTCGCATTCCGTGATGGCCTTAGCAATCATCTCGCGCTCCATGTCGTCGAGTCGTTGGATGTCGTTGGTAGGTTGAGGGCGTGTCGTAGCCGAACCTTCAATGTCGTTGGGACGTATCGTCGTGCCGTCGGAGAGGATGACGGCCTTCTCCACCGCATGTTGCAGTTCACGGATGTTGCCGTACCATGGCAAGCGCTCTATCTTCTCTTGGGTATCAGGCGCGAATGTCATTCCCTCTTTATTATATAGGTGGGCATAGCGGTGGAGGAAAGAATCGGCATAGGTCATGATGTCGCCCGTGCGCTCACGCAGAGGTGGCAAGTGGAGTTGGATGGTGTTGATACGGTAGAGGAGGTCTTCGCGGAATGCACCTTGTCGTACCATCTCCTCTAAGTTGCGGTTCGTGGCACAGACGACACGCACGTCAATGGGTATCGGCTTGCTGCCGCCTACTCTGACGATAGTGCGCCGTTGCAGGGCGGTGAGTAGTTTGGCTTGTAGCGCATAGCTGAGGTTGCCGATCTCGTCGAGAAAGAGCGTGCCGCCCTCAGCGAGCTCAAACTTACCGGGCTTGTCGGTCTTGGCGTCGGTAAAGGCCCCTTTGACATAACCGAAGAGTTCACTTTCGAAGAGCGTCTCCGTGACGGCGCCTAGGTCGATGGGCATCAGCGCCTTGTCGGCGCGTTTCGAGAGACGATGGATTTCTTTAGCAAGTACTTCTTTGCCCGTACCGTTCTCGCCGGTAATGAGGATGTTGGCGTCGGTGGCTGCCACCTTCTCCACCATGTCGTGCAATCGTTTCATGGCGGGCGAGGTGCCCCATATCATCTCCGACGCTGCCGTGGCTGCCGTTTTCTTTTTTCGTGTCTTTTGGTAGGCGTCGGTCAGCTTCTCTATGAGTTGATGGTTGTCGAAGGGCTTGACGATGAAGTCTGTGGCCCCATCCTTCAGTCCTGTCACAGCCAACTCTATATCGGCGTAGGCGGTGAAGAGCACGACGGCGGTCTGCGGCCGTGCTTTCTTGATCTCGCGAAGCCAGAAGAGTCCCTCGTTGCCGTTGTTGATGCCGCAGTGGAAGTTCATGTCGAGCAGCACTACATCGGGTTGGTCCTCACGCAGTCGGGTGACGAGGCCGGAGGGACTGGTCAGGCAGATGATGCGCTCAAAGGTCTGCTCGGTCACCATCTTCACCGTGGTGAGGATGTTACGGTTGTCGTCGACGACGAGTAGTGTGCCGTGTTTCATGGTGCTTCTTCCCTTTTTCTATACTCTTACTTTCTACAAAAGTAACTAATATTAGTTGCACTAACAAATTCTTTCGAGACTTTTTATTCATCATTGTTTGCGTGAATGCGAGGTAAGCGACTGACTGTGTCTAATTCTTGTACAACGAGTGTCCAATAATTGTACACTGGTATTTGAGGCAACATCTTTCAGAAGTCTAATAAACAGAGACTTACGTTTTTGGCACGCCATTGGCATTGTCTACGGTGTATGAAAACAAAGTATTATATCCTCATCATGGGCTTCTTGGTGAGCCTGAGCGTCCAAGGACAGGAGCCGTGGACCCTCGACCGCTGCATTGCCTACACCCAAGAGCACGCCTCCGAGGTGAGACGGCAGACGCTGGAACAGGAGCAGAAGCGTGCCGACTACCGTACGTCGCTGCTCAACTTTCTGCCCAGTGTGTCGGCGGAAGTCAACGGACAGTACAGCTGGGGACGCAACATAGACCCGGAGACCAACACCTATAATAATGTCACCACGTTCAACAACTACTATCAGCTCGGCGCCTCGGTGACGCTCTTCGACGGCGGTGCTACTTGGAACGCTTTCCGGCAGGCCCGTCTCGACAGAGCATCGGCACAGTCCGCCGTGCAGCAGGCGCGTGACGACAAGGCCATCACGGTCATGGAGAAATATGTCGACGCAGTGTACACTCGTCGCTCTATCGCCTTGGCCGAAGAGAAGTGGTGCGACTCCAAGGAGCTGTTGGTGAAGACGCAGCGTCTCTTTGAGCTGGGAGAGAAGAGCCGTCCCGATGTGGTGCAGGTAGAGAGCCAGGTTGCTGAGGACGAGTATAACCTGCTCCACCAGCGTCATCTTGCCGACAAAGCCCTGAACGACTTGAAGACCGTGATGAACTTTCCGGCCGACGACAGCCTTGTAGTGAGCAGTTTGCCTGTGGACGTCCACGCTGCTGCCACTCTTCCTGCCAGCCGTACAGCCTGTGACAGTCTCATGCGCCACGGCTTCTTCGTCGCCGAGCGTCCGGCCGTGACGGTGGCAGAAGCTAAAGCGGAGCATGCACGCATGGAGTGGAAGATACAACGGGCTGCCTTACTTCCCAAACTATCTTTGGGAGGTGGCGTGGCTACCAACTATTACAAGAACCTCACTGCAGGCTACAAAGCAGAGGGCTTCGGTTCACAGTTCCGCAACAACATGGGTGAGTATGTCTACATGACACTCTCCATTCCTATCTTCAACGCTTCGTCTTGGAACAGAATCCGGCGGGCCAAGACCGAATGGCAGGAAGCGCAGCTCGATCTTGCCGACGCGCGCCGCAAGCAGCACGACGATGCGTTGCAGGCTGTACTCGACTACCGTGGCTACGCCCGTGAAGTGGAGCAGTTGCAGCGCAAGGTGGCTTCCGACTCGTTGGCGCATCATCTCTCCAGTCGCAAATACGAGGAAGGCATGTTCAGCGTCTATGACCTGCACACCACGGCGCAGACGCTCTTGCAAAGTCGCCTGCTGCTGTTGCAAAGCGAGATGATGCTGGCACTGAAGGCACGACTCGTCAACTATTATGTCACAGGAGAGTTAGGAGATAGGAATTAAGAGTTAACACATATATATTATGTTATGGATATAGAAATCAAGAAGAAGAAATACCGCGTGCCGCGCAAGTACTGGCCGTGGATAGGTGGAGGCGTAATCGTCATAGCGCTGTTAGTCTGGCTGGCTCAAAGCAACTTCACCTCATCGTTGCAGGTCGACGAACGTGGCCTGAGCATTGCCACCGTCGAGAACGCACAGTTCAACGACTATGTCAGTGTGGACGGCAATGTGGTGCCAATCCAAGTGGTACAGATCTCTCCTGAAGAAGGTGGCACCGTGGTAGAGAAGGTCGTTGACGAAGGTTCGAAGGTGCACAAGGGCGACGTTATCGTAAGGCTGAGCAACTCAAACCTCGACCTTGAGATACTCAACGCCGAGAGCGAACTGGCCGAGAAGCAGGACATGCTGCGCAATACCCAGCTCTCCATGGAACAGGAACAGCTCAACAACCGCACGGAAGCCGCCCAGCTTGCTATGGATGTGCAGACCAAGAAACGGGCATTGAGCCATCAGACCGCCTTGCAGAAAGAACAGCTCAACTCGCGTGAGGACTATCTCAAGGCCAAGGAAGACTATCGGCTCGCCGTGGAGAAGAACAGCCTCATCCGCCAGCGGCTCAGCAAGAGTGCACAGATGCGGAGGACACAGATGAACCAGATGAACGACAACCTGGCTTCGATGCAGCGCAACGTGGAACTCGTCAGGCAGCGTAAGGCCAAGCTCGACGTACGTTCCTCCATCGACGGTGAGGTGGGACTGCTCGACGTGGAGTTGGGACAGAGCATCACGCCGGGACAGAAGATTGGCGTCATCAACGACCTTAGCGACTATAAGGTGGAGGCACAAGTGGATGAGCACTACATCGACCGCGTACACAGCGGACTCGCCGCCACGTTCACACAGAACGGCAGAACCTACCGCTTAGAGGTGCGCAAGGTTTATCCCGAGGTGCACGACGGTCGCTTCAAGATCGACTTCGTTTTCCATGGCGCCCGCCCACAGAACATCCGCACGGGACAGACCTACTACATCGACCTGCAGCTCGGCGAGTCGAAGAAGGCCATCATCATCCCCAAGGGTACGTTCTACAGTACCACCGGCGGCTCATGGATCTTCGTGCTCGATGCCTCCGGCCATAAAGCCTATCGCCGCAACATACGCATCGGACGACAGAACCCGCAGTACTACGAAGTGTTGGAGGGCCTGGAACCCAGTGAGCGTGTCATCGTGAGCGGCTACGAGAGCTATAAGGATTATAAAGAACTAAAGATAAAATGATGAAGAGCTATTTCGTTTTCCTTTCCCGCAACAAGGGCTATACCCTCATCAATGTCTTCGGACTGAGTGTGTCACTGATGTTTGTCATGCTCATCGGCCTCTACACCTGGCAGGAGAAGAGCATTGACAAGCAGGTGGCCAATGCCGACCGGATAGAAGCGCTGGGCATGTCGTTTGATGGCACCGATGCTTGTGAGGGTATCCACCACTATGTGGGAATGCAGTTGCGCAAGCACTATCCAGAGATAGAGAGTGTTTGTGGCGTATGCCATAACGGCACTTGGGTCAGTTGTGGCGGTGATTACTTGTCAGCATCCTTGCTGAGTGCTGACACCACTTTCTTTCATGTCTTTGACTACAAGGTGCTCAAGGGCGACCGCAATAGTTGTCTGACCGCCGACAACAGTGCCGTGCTCACCGAGAGCTTCGCCCGCAAGCTGTTTGGCTCGGCCGATCCCATGGGGCAGACCGTGATAATCGACGACACCATACGCTTCCGTGTGACCGGCATCATGCAGGACTTGGACAATACCGTGTTCTGTCATACCGATATGCTGACGAACTTCTCTCAGGCCAAGTTGTACAATATGGCCAACACCGATGAGTCCTTCGTCAAAGGCTGCATCAATTACACGGGGAGCAGTGTCTTCCTGCTCATGCGTCCCGGTCATTCCTTCATAGGCAGGTCGCATGAACTGACTAAGTTCATCAGCACTTTCTGGCCACACTTCCAAGAGAGTTGGAAATGCGAAGTCTTTACCACTCCTTTCTCTCATCTCTACCTCTCCAAGTTAGACACTAACAACGATGTCACGCGTCGTGGCAATCCCACGCTCATTAACATCCTGATGGTAGCCACGCTCCTCATCCTGCTCTTTGCCGTGACCAACTACATCAACCTCACCATTGCCATCTCCGGACGTCGTGCCCGCGAGATGGCTACCCGCCAGCTCTTTGGGGCCACATGGCGCCGTGTCTTTGCCAAGCTCGTGGCCGAGAGCACGCTGCTCTGCCTTGTGGCTTGGATGGTGGCTTTGTTGTTGGCCGCGGCTTTCGCACCGGTCATGGGCCATCAGCTTGACACCACGCTGCAGGTCTCCCGGTTGTTTAGTCTGGCTTGTATTGGTCTTTCGCTGTTGCTTATCGTCGTCATCGGTACGTTGTCGGGCATCATCCCCGGCCTCATCACCTCGCGCGTGAAACCCATTGAGATTATCAAAGGTACCTTTGTACATCAGACCAAGATGGTGCTCAGCCGTGTGTTCATCGTCTTTCAGAACATCATCACCATCACGATGTTAGGCTGCGCCCTCATTATGCTGGCACAGTTGCGACATCTCGTCAACGCACCGTTGGGCTTCAACAAGGACAATATCCTTGTGATATCGACTTTCAATAGCGGTCATCCCGACGCCATTCACACGTTCATGGATCTGCTCCGGCGGGAGTCGTGCGTAGCTGCCGCGTCGGCCTCGATGGGCACGCCCTTGGACGGCGGCAACAACAACACATTTGTTTTTAATGGCAAGGAAGTCTCGATGCAATTTTTCATTACAGACCCCTACTTTATGAATGTCTATGGTCTGACACTGAAAGGCGGCTGTAAACCACAGGTGCACCACTTCTACATCAACCACGAAGCTGAGGCAGAGATAAAAAATATTATGGGTATACGGCCCCAAGAACTGTTGCGTAAGAATCCATTCTATTACGCGGACAGCCTCGACACCTACGGCGGACGCATGAACGAGTTTCTCATCGACAACATCCAGCGCGAGCAGCATCCGATGTTTATTGATATCCAGCCGCGTGTGGATTATCCCTGGGCCATCTCCATCAAGGTGAAGGGAGACCCACAGACGGCCTTCAACACGGTGGCCGATGTCTTTCACACGTCTTTCCACAAACAGATGACCGACGACGACGCTAAGTTTGCTGACCGCATCATCCAGGACAAGTTCCACCAGGAGCAACAAACCTCACACCTCGTCACTCTCTTCGCTTTCATGGCCATCCTCATCTCTTTGCTCGGCCTCGTGGCCATGGCCACCTACTACATCGGACAGCGAGCCAAGGAGATAGCCATCCGCAAGGTGTTCGGCTCCACAGGCGCGCAGGTGCGTCGCCGTCTCATCCGCACGTTCATGCAGTATGTCGCCATCGCTTTCGTCATCGGCAGCCTGCTGACGGTGTGGCTCATGCAGCACTGGATGTCGCAGTTCAGCTACCGTGCCGTCTGGTGGCCGTGGATTCTCGTGGCTGGTGCCGTGGTGTTCGCCGTCAGTCTTCTCGCCGTGTTCGTGCAGAGCTGGAAGGCCGGCAACGAGAACCCGGTGAACAATATCAAACAGGAATAATACAATACATAGCAATATGAATCATATCTTAAGCGCCATCAAAAATCTATCACGGCGCGGCCAACACAATCTGGCCAAGATCGTCTGCTTAGGCTTCGGTCTTGCCGTGTCGGCGGTGCTGATTGGTGAAGTCTATTTCGAGCAGACATTCGACACGTGGTTTCCTGGGCACGAGCGCACCTACGCCATCAACGAGGATGTCGTGCAGAACGGGCAGTACAACGAGTGGTCACAAACCTCGGGAGCCATTGCACCGGGCATCAAGGCCATATCCCCGCAGGTGGAGGCAGCCACACGCTATTCGTTCATGCTCAGCGATGTGAAGACGACCGTCGACGGACGGCCGTTCACGATCGACGAGGTAGACGCTGCTGACAGCTGTCTCTTCGACGTTTTTCCACGGGCAACCGTGCAGGGCAACCTCAAGGAGAGCCTCAGTCGCCCTTATAACTGTGTGATAAGCCGATCCATGGCTGATCGCATCGGTGGCAATGTAGTGGGCAAAGCGTTCGAGCTGCGCGACTACGATTTTAAGCTCATCATTGGCGGTGTCTATGAGGACTTCCCGTACAACTCTAAACTGCACGGCATCGATGTCATTACATCACTGCCTACTATCAACAAGTATTTAGATTTCGAAATCACAGACCGTTGGGTGGGTGGCGACCGCTTCTCTTCTTATATTAGACTGAAGAAGGGTGCTACGATAGACTACCTGAAACCTAACGTCAGTAAGATGATGACACAGCACAGCGACTATGCCGAAGCTAAGAAAGCTGGCGTGAAGTTCAACTATACCTTCACGCAGGTTACCGCCGACTACACCTCCAATCCGCAGGTCAAGACGATGTGCTGGATTATGTCGCTGCTCGCCATCATCCTCCTGGTCTCCACGGTGGTCAACTATCTGCTTATCGTCATGGGCAACGTGGTCAGCCGCTTCCGTGAGATGGCTGTCCGCAAGTGCTTCGGCGGCGGACAGCGGACCATCTACAGCATCATGGTCAGCGAGTCGTTGGTGCATGTGGCCATCGGCATTCTACTTGCCGCAGTCCTTATCTTTGCCTGCAATGGAACGATAGAGGGCTATATCTCTGCACCTGTCAGCACGATGCTGTTCAGCCGAGGCTCATGGATACTCGTCCTCATCTGCCTGCTCATCATCTTCATCGGTGGTTTTGTGCCGGGCTATATATATAATAAGGTGCCGGTGACAGCTGCTTTCCGTGGGGTGCATGAGGCGCGTCGCCGCTGGAAGCTCATCATGCTGTCGGTGGAGTTTCTCGTCGTCACCGTCATACTCAGCCTGCTTGCCGTCGTGCAACAGCAGTACCGCGAGGTGACGCACGAGGATATGGGTTACGACTACAGCCGTCTCGCCGTCGTCACCTTGGACAAGGCACCTGTCAACCAGATGCAGCAGGCCGTGACATCGCTGCGCTCGCTGCCCTTCATCGAGCAGGTGACAACAGCCTACACGTTGCCGATTGGGTGGCATAGTGGAAACAATATCTATCTGCCGGGCGACGACACGGAATACTTCAACATTGCAGACCAGTACAGTGTGGGTGACGGCTATCTGAAGCTCATGGGCATCAAGGTGGTGGAGGGCCGCAACTTCACCGAGCCTGCCGACAGCGACCTGAGCGAGGTGATGGTCAGCGAGTCGTTTGTGAAGCGCTTCCACACGACCACGCACAAGCAGGGCAGCGTCGTCGGACAACACATCTGCGTATCGGAGCACACCGACAGCCTGCATCCTTTCTCTACGATTTGCGGGGTGTATAAGGATGTCAGCCTCGGCTCATCGCTTGAGCGTGAGCTCCGTCCGAGCGTGCTCTTCCACGACAACAACGACGCCCGATATATCCTTGCGAAGTTCACCGACCTCACGCCCGACAACCTCGACCGTGCCCGCCAGCAGTTGAAGCAACTACTGCCCGACCGCGACGTGAAGGTAAATCCTTACTCTGACCTTGTCGTCAATCAGTATCAGAGCACCGACGGCTTCCGCGTGGGAACCCTCGTCACGGGCATCACTGCGCTGGTCATCGCCCTGATGGGACTCATCGGCTACACCACCGACGAGGTGAACCGCCGCCGCAAGGAGATTGCCATCCGCAAGGTCAACGGCGCCACGGCCCGTGACATCTTCCACATGCTCGTGACCGACGTGCTGAAACTTTCGGTTCCTGCCGTCCTCATAGGCCTCATCCTCTCTTGGGTCATCGCCGGGAAATGGCTGCAACTCTTTGCCGACCGCATCACGCTCTCGCCCCTGCTCTTCTTAGCTGTCGGCGTGGTGGTACTCGTCATCATCGTCGCCATCCTTCTGCTCGCTGCCCGCAAGGTAGTCAACAGCAATCCAGTGCTATTCCTTAAAGACGAATAATAAAAAGAAAGAAGTTATGATAAAAGTACAAGATTTAAGCAAGACCTTCCGCACGGAAGAAGTAGAGACGATAGCCCTTGACAAGGTATCGTTTGAAGTGAAAGACGGCGAGTTTGTCGCCATCATGGGTCCTTCAGGCTGTGGCAAGTCCACACTGCTCAACATCCTCGGACTCCTCGACAACCCCACGTCGGGACAGTACTGGCTCGACGGCAAGGAAGTGTCGGGGCTCCACGAGAACGAGCGCACGGCTATCCGCAAAGGACAGATAGGCTTCGTGTTTCAGAGTTTCAACCTCATTGACGAACTCAACGTGGAGGAGAACATAGAACTGCCGCTTACCTATCTCGGCATATCCAAGGCTGAGCGCAAGCAGAAAGTGCAGGAGGTGATGAAGCGCATGAACATCAGTCATCGTGCCAAGCACTTCCCTCACCAGCTCTCCGGCGGTCAGCAGCAGCGCGTGGCCATCGCCCGTGCTGTGGTCTTCGGTCCTAAGCTCATCCTCGCCGATGAGCCTACCGGTAACCTCGACTCGAAGAATGGAGCCGAGGTGATGCAGTTGCTCACGGAACTCAACCAGGACGGTGCCACCATCGTCATGGTCACCCACAACGCCCACGACGCCGAGCTGGCCCACCGTATAGTCCATCTCTTTGACGGACATATCGTCACAAATCCATAATCTCTTTCTTGGAGGCCTTCCCTGATCAACTATGGGGAAGGCCTCCGTCTTTTTTGTTGAGACCGGATATATAAAAGGTATATGCACTCTATAATAAGGAGTGTTCTATCTATAATAAGGAGTGTTCTATCTATAATAAGGAGTGTTCTATCTATAATAAGGTGTACGCGCTATATATAATAATGAGCCAATGACTTGCATGAACGGAATATTTGACGTAACTTTGCAGCACATATCAACAGAAAGGACAATAACTATGATTAAGATTTATGGTATGCCTACCTGCCCCTACTGCGCTTTTGTAGACGAGCAGGTCAAGGGCGACAAACGATTTGAGGTGATAGACATTGGTGAGAACGTCAGATACATGAGTGCGTTTATGCACCTGCGTGACAAGAGTGCGGCTTTTGACCATTCCAAGGAGATTGGTGATATTGGCATTCCCGCCTTCGTCTTGGAAGACGGCACCGTGACACTCAAGCCCGAGGATGTAGGACTCAAGGAATACGACCCTAATGAGGGTGGTCCTGCTTGTAGTCTCGACGGAAAAGGGTGCTAAGCTATCATTAAGATAGGAAAGATAGACGTTACAAGGTAGGCAAGATAGATAAATGCCACAGTCCAACTACCATCAGCCGATGATCTACGTGGCCGTTGCCTTCATGGTCGGTATCATGGTGGGCAATGGTGTAGGGATGTCTGTGGGTGTGAAAACGTTTGCGATCGCTTTTTGTATGCTGCTGGCTCTTACCGGCGTGGCCTATTGTCGGAATAAAAAACTGTGCGATATCTGTCTGATTCTGTCTGCCGTGACGTTTGGTGCGTTTCTTGAAAGCAGGCAAATTGAAGAGCAGAGGATAGCTTTACCCAAGGGCCGAGTCGCTTGTCAGGCAGTCGTCGTTGGAATGCCGCAGCAGCATGGTAGTGTGATCCAGGCCGACGCGCAGGTCGTGACATTGAATGGCCGACAGTTGCGGCCAACCCTCAAGGCGCGTCTCTCCTTCCTTCGTGATACATTGTCCGGTGCTGCTGCCTCCGTTCCAGCGCTTGGAGACGGTATCGCTTTCTCCTCTCGTCTGCAACAGCCTGGTGAAGGCTATCGCACGAATGTCGACAGTCATTTCGACTCCCGCCGTTGGCTGCTCTCGCAAGGCTACCGTGCTCAGACGCTAATCAGTCCTTATGACTGGCATCGTGTGGTATTGCCACTCCATAGTTTGGGAAGGACAGACCGTGTGAGGCTAAGAGTAGGGAAGTGGCGTGAGCAGTTGTTGGGCCAATACCGTCGTATGGATATTCAGGGAGAAGAGTATGCGGTGCTGGCCGCTATGACCTTGGGCGACAAGAGTTGTCTGACCAAGAGCTTACGCAAAGTCTATTCTCAGACCGGCACGAGCCATGTTCTGGCGCTGTCTGGCCTTCATCTGTCTATCGTCTTCAGTATCTTGCTGCTTACGTTTGGCTTGTTTCGCATTAACCGTTGGGTCAGCTATTGGCTGACACTGTTGGTGCTGTGGTGCTTTGTCGTGTTGGTGGGCATGCCGGTGAGTGTCGTTCGTGCAGCCATCATGTTGTCGGTCAGCAGCGTTGCCTTGTTGCTCCATCGCAGGTATGCCTCGCTGAGCGCACTGTCCTTGGCGGCGGTGATCGTGCTGGTGATGAATCCTGAGAGTCTGTGGGATGTCTCTTTCCAGTTGTCCTTCATGGCCGTGTTGTCCTTAGTCTTCATGGCGCCATTGGTAGAGGGAATTTGGCGGCCTCGTCCTCGTGTAGTAGTCTGGTTGTGGTCCACAATGCGCACGTCGGTGATCGCCCAGTTGGGCACAGCACCTTTGGTGGTTTATTACTTCGGCAATCTGTCGGTTTATTTTCTTCCTGCCAACTTGCTCGTGTCGCTGTTGTCGATGCCTCTGTTGCTTCTGTCGTTTTTCTTCTTTCTGTCTTTGCCTTTGCAGTGGGCTCATCTTGTCTGCGTCTCCCAACTGCTTTCCTGGCTATTGTCCTCAGCCACGCTTTTGCTCAATCATGGTTTGCGCTGGATGTCGGCCCTTCCTGGTGCGTCCGTCAATGACATCGCATTCAATCAGAAGCAGGTATGGCTCTATTATTTCGTTCTTACGTGCCTTCTTGTTGCCATTATGTATGAAAAGCGTATAAAGTGTAGTAAAAGCAGTTAAAATCTCTCTTTTTATGTTGTAAATGTCGGAAATAGGATTGAAACGGAATATTATTGTTGCTGTTATTATTAATTCTTTGTATATTTGCAACATTCTACTCTCGCCTTGACCTTGTTCAATTGCAGCGCCTTGGTCTTGGGATGATAGTTGGATACAGGTTCATCGTTGACTTGTGACCTGGTTTTGAAATGTTGAAACAATCCGCTGCAAAGCTAATAACCTTTTTAAAAAAGAAATGGAAAAGGAAATCGTGAAGCCTGCTGAGGGCAGACTGGGCATTCTTGTTGTCGGCTGCGGTGCCGTAGCCACTACGTTCATGACTGGCGTGTTGATGGCACGCAAAGGACTGGCTAAGCCAATCGGCTCAATGACGCAATACGACAAGATTCGTGTGGGTCGTGGCAAGGATAAGAAATATCTTCATTATGGCGACATCGTCTCTTTGGCCAAACTCGATGACATCGTCTTTGGCTGTTGGGATGTCTATCCTCAGAATGCCTATCAGGCTGCCGTCTACGCTGAGGTGCTCAAGCAGAAAGACATCGACCCGGTGCGTGATGAGCTGGAGCAGATCAAGCCAATGAAGGCTGCTTTTGACAAGAACTACGCCAAGCGCCTCGACGGCGACAATGTCAAGGACTGCGCTACCCGGTGGGATATGGTGGAGCAGATCCGTCAGGACATCCGCGATTTCAAAGCTAAGAACGACTGCGCCCGCATCGTGGTGATCTGGGCCGCTTCCACAGAGATCTATGTTCCTTACTACGAGCCGATCCACGGCAAGCTCGATACCTTGGTGGCTGCCATGAAGGCTGACGACCGCGAGCATATCGCTCCTTCGATGTGCTATGCCTACGCTGCCCTGCAGGAGGATGCGCCGTTTATCATGGGTGCTCCTAACACCACTGTCGACATCCCGGCTATGTGGCAATTGGCCGAGGAGAAGCAGCTACCGATCGCCGGTAAGGACTTCAAGACGGGACAGACGCTTGTCAAGAGTGGTTTTGCTCCGATACTGAAAGTGCGTAACCTCGGACTCAGTGGCTGGTTCTCTACCAACATCCTCGGCAACCGCGACGGCCTCGTGCTCGACGAGCCTGCCAACTTCCATACCAAGGAGGTCAGCAAGCTCTCTACTTTGGAGACGATCCTGCGCAAGGACGACCAGCCCGACCTCTATGGCAACATCTATCATAAGGTGCGCATCAACTATTATCCTCCGCGCAACGACAACAAGGAAGGTTGGGACAACCTCGACATCTTCGGTTGGATGGGCTATCCCATGCAGATCAAGATCAACTTCCTCTGCCGCGACTCTATCCTTGCCGCTCCGTTGTTGCTCGACCTGACGCTGCTCTCCGACCTGGCTCACCGTGCGGGTCGCTACGGCATCCAGCGCTTCTTGAGCTTCTTCCTCAAGAGTCCTATGCACGACTACACCAAGGGCGAGGAAGCTGTCAATAATCTCTTTGAGCAGTACACGATGCTCAAGAACGCTATCCGCTCCATGGGCGGATACGAGGCAGACGAGGAAGTGGACTAATTAGAAGCAGACCCTCCCTGACCCTCCCTTTTAGGGAGGGTTTTTCTTTATTTTTGTCTTATGACAATACCGCCCATGGGCTGGAACGATACTTTGAGCTTGCCGTCCTTGCCGACCTTTACGGTCTTTTCCATGGCCTCGCGGTTCTTGCCGTCGGTGAGGAGTGTCACCTGCTGGCCGGCGAGCATAGGCAGGGAGAACGTGAGCTGAAGAGGCTTGCTCAGACCGTTGAGACCACCGATGAACCATTTGCCGCTGACAGCATCCTGACGGGCGATGACAACATAGCGGGTCGGATAGCCGTCGACGAACTTTGTCTCGCGCCATGTTGTGGGAATTTCCTTGAGGAAAGCACGCTCCACGGCGTTGACGGTAGAGTCGGACTGTGGTGTGACCTCCACGCAGTTGACGCTCGTCTGGTTGGTGATTGCTGTGGCGAGCTCAAAGACATTGCTGGTGTAGCGCGGGTGTCGGCTGTGGTTGTCACGGCTGAGATAGCGGTTCATGATCACGCCGCCCCAGTCAAAGCTGCCTATGGCGTTGCGACTGAAAGGATGCATGGTCATCTCGAAGCCTTCCTTCTTGGCGTGGTGCTCTGTGAAGAAGACGTTCTCGCTGGCCAGCGCAGCCTCAGAAGCAATATAGTTGGGATACATCCGTTCCCAGCCTCTCGGTATCGTGCAACCGTGGAAGATGACGGCGAGGTGGTGGTCGTTGGCGTCGCTGAGGATGTCCTCGTAGAGTTGCATCGTCTGTTGCTTGTCACCGCCGAAGAAGTCGACCTTGATGCCGGCGATGCCGATGCGCTCCATCCATGCCATCTCGTGCTTGCGGGCGATGTCATTGTTCATGATGCCGCGTGGTGTCTGTGGAGCGTTGTTCCAGTATCCGTTACTGTTGTACCACAGCATGAGGCGGATGCCTTTCTCTTTGGCGTAGGTGGCAAGTTTCTCGATGCCCTCGTGTCCGATGTTCTTGTCCCACCAGTTGTCCACCAGCACATACTCATAACCATACTTTGCGGCAAGGTCGATAAACTGTACCTGATCGGCATAGTTGATAGAGTTGTCCTGCCATAAGAGCCAGCTCCAGGTATAGCGTCCCGGCTTGTAGTCGTATTTGGTCTTGTATTTTGGTTCTACCACATCGAAGGGAATCGTTGTCTCCACGATGGGTGCGAGCGTTTGTCCAATGGTGATTGTGCGCCACGGTGTCGTGCCCGGTAAGGCAATGCCGGGCGCAGCACTGCCGTTACCATTGTTTTCTCCGGGCTGCGGATAAGCCACGGTGTAGCCCGTCTGCGGGTCGTAGTCGCTCAGGCGGCTGCCGCAATAGCTGCCGTCGACGCCGGTCTCGGAGACCAGTACCCAGTAGTCGGCTTTGCTCTGATCGGCTTTTTTTGCGTTGCCGTTGCCGAACAGTTGCTCATGGAAGAGGCAGGGGAAGGTATAGCCCACGCCGAACTGCGATTTGGCCGTCATGGGCGCGTCGGCAGTGTACTCCTCTTCATAGGAGGGCTTGGTGCGTTCCCATCCTGTCATGGGCGTGATCTGAGGACAGAGAAATGTCGTCGTGCCGTCGGGGAATCGGAAGCTCGTAGCCTCGCTGCGGATGACGGCGCACTTTGGGTTGTCGTCTTTCTGACGGGGAATGGCGTATCGCAGTGCGATGTTGTTATTGTCGACGACGAAGGTGACGACAAAGCGCTGTCCCTTGGCATTGGCGAAGGTCACATCAATGGCGTTGGCTTTGAAGTCGACATGCGTGCGTTTTGTGCGAGTCATGTCGTAGTGCTTCTCCATCGGGTAGTCGCGGCTGTCGGTGAGCGTCATGCCGTGGGTGAGGTCGCCAAAGTCAGCGATGAAGCCAAGCCGGGACCGGCATAGCACTTCCTTGCCGTTGAGAGTGACTGTATAAGTCGGTTTGCCGTCAGCGTCGGAAAGCTTTACGATGAGCTGCCCGTTTGGCGAAGCGATGGTCTTGTCCTTGGCTGTCGCGGGCAAAGCCACGGCGAGAGCCATAGCGAAAAGAGTTGTTCTGAAGATTGTTTTTTTGTTTGTCATGTGTGGGTATTTTAGATTTGGTTGAGCAAAGATACAACTTTTCCAGCAGATGATATTTTTTGCACTCTATTATTTATGCTTCTTCGTATTTCCATTCATCCACGGTGCGTTTCTCCGTAGAGAAGTTGATGCCGACCTTGAAGACGCGGCGGCCGTCGTGCTTGTATGGCAGGGTATAGTCTTTGGCGTCGATCTGCTCCAGGGCTTTCTCCGCGCTCTGGTCAATTTTCAGTTCTATGACGAAGATCGTGGTCTTGGTAGAGACCAGCAGGTCGACGCGTCCGCGTGCTGTCCGTGCCTCGGCACGAATGGTGAAGTTGAGCATGTTGAAGATGGTGTAGAGGATAGCCTGGAAGAACGCCTCGCTGTTGTGATGGATGTCGTACGGAAATCCGGCGAGATAAACCTTTAAGGCCTCCATGGCGGCATCGATATTGTCCGCGCGCATGGCTTGACCAAACTCCCACGCGAAGTTGTCGCGTGGTCCTGCATAGTAAGGCGCGATGAAGTTGAGCATGCTCTCGCTGAATCCCTGCCGGACCTCTTCGTTGGGGAAGCCTAACAGATACATGCCGTTCTGCGACTTTTTGATGGTGATATAGCCACTCTGATAAAGCACCGGTACCGGGTCCGTGATTTTCTCCGTAGGCGCATCAAAGCGCTGCGGAGTGGCCATGATGCCTTCCAACTGCGGGATGAGAATGTTGTTCTTCTGCAGCAGTTCCAAGAGGAAGGTCGGTGTGCCCGTGGCGAACCAGTAATTGTCGAAACGACTGTCGAACAGGGTGTTGAGGATGCTATAGGGGTTGTACAGTCCCGGGCAGTGGGCGGTGAAGTGATAACCGTCGTATTGCTCCCTCAGTTTTTCTACAGCCTCGTCGAAGGTCATACCGTTGGCAGCGGCTAAGTCGGTGATCCCTTCGTGGAAGTTGTCGAGCAGCTCCTGTTCCGTGAACCCACAGATGGTAGCGTATCGGTCGTCAAGACTGTAGTTCTTGATGTTGTTCAGTTCGCTGAAGATGCTGAGCTGCGAGAACTTCGTGATGCCGGTGAGGAAGACAAAGCGCAGCAGTCCCTCGTCGGCCTTTAAGGGACTGAAGAAGTCGCGCATGATACTTCGGATCTGTTCCTGCAGCTCCGGCTTGGCGTTGCTGTCGAGCATGGGCGCGTCGTATTCGTCGATGAGGACGACGACTTTCTGTCCAGTCTGGGCAGCTGTCGTTTGGATAATCTCATCCAAACGGGTGCCGTAAGTCCTACCTTCGGCTACCGTTATGCCGAGTTTTGCCTCATAGAAACCAAGCACGGCGTCTAAGGTAGAATGAACCACTTTGATTTCATAGTACTTTCCGCGACTTAAATCGAGATGTATGACCGGATATTTCACCCATTCCTTCTCCAGCTTCTCGATGGCGAGTCCTTTGAACAAATCTTTCTTTCCCTCGAAGTACGCCTGCATCGTCGTGACAAGCAGCGACTTGCCAAAGCGGCGGGGACGATTCAGAAAATTGCTCTGAGAGCCTTTGACAATGTTATAGATAAGGTCGGTCTTATCTACGTAATACTGATTGTTCTTGCGTATTTCCTCGAAGGTCTGTATGCCTAAAGGGTATCTGTTCATAGCCTCTTGTTTTATAGCGTTCTTTCTGTTGCAAAGATACGACTTTTCCGACAGATGATAGTTTTTGCGCCCTATTATTTATGGAACCTTATGGTATCATAATTGTACTTATCCAGCACGATGCGCTTGGGGCTTTTCAACAGCTACCCACACGATTCGTTATAGATCATCATTGATGCAACGAACAACGCCTCCGGAGACAGCGACTTTCTGAGGAGGTAGAGCAGTCGCCGTTTCTTTTTCTTCACGCCGCTCTCCGTCATCTTGAGTTGCTGGGCTATCTCCGCCGTTTTCAGCCCTTCGCGAAAAATCATCTCGCACAGTTGACGCATATCGTCGGGCAGCCGGTCCACTGCTCCCATAAGCTCGTCGATAGTCTCCTGACGGATAAGCTCCACGGAGAAATCGTCCTCGAAGTTGTCGTTGTCCTGTTGGATAAAATGCTGTCGACTGTTGTCCTTGCGGATATAAGAAACAACGACGTTGTGGATACAAATATAAAGGAATGATTTGGCATGCTCGGACGATGCCATTCCGCTGCGTTGACTGTAGAGCTTGAAAATAGCGTCCTGCACACAGTCCTCGGCAAGATAGACGAGACTCTTAGGGAGCAACCGGCGTGTAAAGACAAGAAGAGATGGATAGACTTCCTTATAAAAGAGGCCTATCTCACCTTGCAAGAACTGCTCGTACGCTTCTTGATATCTTCTTCCGTTGTTCATGCTAACAGTGTCGTTGTTTGGCACGCCTTATCAAACTATTTTGCAAATTTAGTGTTTTCTATTCAAAATGAAACTCTTTTTGAATAAAATTTGGTCATTCAGTATACTTTTGCCTAAGGATTGCGTTAAAGACAATATATAGAAGGAAGATTATGAACAAGGAGACCCTGATAGCGCGGCTCATCGTCAGCTACCTCTGTGGTGAGATGATCGGCAAAAATAAAGACTACGAAGAGCTCCATGCCTGGATCGAGGCACGCGAGAGCCATCGTCGTCTTTTCCAGGAGCTGTGCTCTTTGGAGGCCGTGAAAGAAGATGTTCGTGCGCGCGAGACCGTCGACAGTAAGTCCGCACTGGAAGATATGCGACGCCGCATCCACGACATCTCAAGCAAAGAGGCGCAAGAAAACAATGTTTTAGAGAGCGAACACCCTGTTATTCGAACCTGGTTCCGTTCGTTTCGTTGGTGGGCTGCTGCTGTGATTGTTTTTATCGTCTCATTGTCCGGAATCGGCGGTTGGGAATATTATACCCATGTGTCGAAGTGGAAGGCGGAGGCATTGACCAAAGCCGGTCAGGCACGTCAGCCACAAATCAAGGCTGGCTCCACTAAAGCTATGCTCATGCTCAGCGATGGCCGCATGATATCCTTGGGGAGTAATATAATGATGAACAGGGCAGCCATTCGTCGGGCTTTGGGCAATAGCTATAAAGGAACCATTGTGTTGGAGACCCCGCGCGGCGGTGAATACCGGCTCACGATGACCGACGGCACGGAGGTATGTCTCAATGCGGGCTCCCGCCTCGAGTATCCTGCTGTCTTCGATGGCAAGGAGCGGCGCGTCAAAACCACGGGTGAGGCTTACTTCAGGGTAGCCCACGATGCCGAGCATCCGTTCATTGTGGAGACGGAAGGTCAGGAGGTGAAGGTCCTCGGCACGGAGTTTAACATCAACGCCTACGCTGCTGACAAGATCGTGACAACGCTCATCCGTGGCAGTATCGCCCTGAAGCCGATGGGCAGCAAAGGAGGCGAACTGATGCTCAAGGCCGGTGACCAGGCTGAATATGACAAACACAACGGTACGGCAACACTCCACTCCGCCAACACCGAGGTGGTGAGTAGCTGGACACGGGGCAAGTTTGTCTTCGAAGACCAGACGCTCGGACAGATTATGGAGTCACTGGGCCGTTGGTACGACTTCCGTTACCATTTCAGCAGCCCGCAGCTGGCCAATACCGTGTTCATGGGCAGTGTGCCGCGCTACGGCAACTTCCAGAACGTCCTTCATATTCTAGAGATGAGTGGAGGCATCAAGTTCCGTGTAAGAGGAAAGAATGTTGAAGTTTTAAAAGAGTAATAATCAGATAAAGTGTTAATCAATTCATGAGAGAGAGAAAACGAATTAGAGATTTTCTTTTGCTTGTCGTTGCGCTCTTAGCCATGCCCTTGGCAGCAGCTGCGCAACGCTACAGTGTAGCCTATCATGCTGAACCCGTGAAGCAGGTCATTGAGGACCTTCAGCAGCGTACGGGTTACGACTTTGTGTATCAGAAGCAAGTGCTCGAGGGTGTGCCCGACGTGTCGTGTCAGTGCACGAACCTGTCGCTCAGCGCGCTCCTCGACTGTGTGCTTCGCGACCATTGTGGTCTTTACTATGAGATCAGTGGCAAGACCGTCGTCCTCAAGCAAGGCAACGGCGTGCGGAAGGCGACACCCCAGCGGCGTATCGTCAGTGGTACGGTCGTTGATGCCACCGGTGAGCCATTGCAGTGGGCGACCATCAAGATAAAAGGAACCGGAACGGGTGCCACCACCGATGCCAATGGCCATTTTCAGATCTTCACCGAGGACCCGCGTCTCACGGTGGAGGTCAGCTACCTCGGCTTCAATGGTGTCACGCGCACGATCCTTGCCGGGCATCCCGCCAAGATTATCCTTCACGATGACAGGAGGCAGCTCGATGAGGTCGTCGTCACCGGTTACCAGGTTCTCAACAAGCGCTCGCTGACATCGGCCGTCACCACGGCAAAGATGCAAGACCTGGAGCGTACCGACATGAGCTCCCTCGACCAGATGCTCGAAGGCAAGATCCCGGATCTCGTTGTGAGCAACAACTCCTTCGAGGTCGGTGTGGCCCCGAAGATCCGTATCCGTGGTACCTCTACGCTGATCGGTAACCGCGAGCCGCTGTGGGTCGTCGATGGGATCGTCGTCAAAGACCCGGTGGAGATCTCGCCGGAGGAGCTCAACGACCCCGACTATGTCAACCGTATCGGTAACGCCATTGCCGGCATCAACCCGCAGGATATCGAACGCATCGATGTCTTGAAAGACGCTGCTGCCACCGCTATCTACGGTACCAAGGCCGCCAACGGCGTCATCGTCGTCACCACGAAGCGAGGCTACGAGGGCAAGCCCGTCGTGAGCTACAACTTCTCCATGAACTATAAGATGCGTCCGCGCTATACAGACCATTCCATTGATGTCATGAACTCCAAGGAGCGTGTGGAGTTCTCGCGCGAGCTCATTCAGGACCACTACCAGTTCCCTTACCGCATGACGACAGTGGGCTATGAGAAAGACATGCAGGACCTCTACAACGGTTCCATCTCCTACGATGAGTTCCTGCAGCGTGTGTCGGCCGATGAGACCCGTAACACCGACTGGTTCAAACTGCTCTGCCACGATGCCCTGAGCACACAGCATACTGCCAGTGTCAGTGGTGGCTCTAAGATGTCGCGCTACTATGCCTCCATAGGATACGACAATGAACAGGACGTCATCAAGTCGAACGCCAACGAGCGATACACCTGGTCGCTGAACCTCGACAACACCTTCTCGAAGCTCCTCACGGCCTCGTTCACCTTCAACGGCTATCATCAGCGCCGCAGCTACTATCAGAACGAGATAGCACCGCTCAACTATGCTTATACGACAACGCGCACACTGCCTGTCTATCAGGATGACGGTGAGTATTACTACTATGAGCGCAGGCTGAGCGATGGCAGCCAGTACAACTACAATATCCTCAACGAGCTTGCCAACAGTTACAACCATCAGAAGGTCAACTCCATGACGTTCACCACGAACCTCCGCTTCACGTTCACCGACTGGCTTTCTGCCAATGCCATCCTCTCGGTGACCAACTCTAACACAGAACTTGAGGACTGGTGGGGCGAGCGCACGTGGCATATCGCAGCCCTGCGCGGGTCGGAATATGGGGCCACCATAGATTATCCCGATGAGTCGACGTGCCCTACGGGTGGCGAGCTGAACCATACCTCCGTGACCAACCGCAGCTATACCGCCCGCTTCCAGCTCGATGCCAACAAGTTCTTCGGCAGCGATGATCAGCATAACATTGATGCTACCTTTGGTATTGAGGCCAACAGCGCAAAGTATCGCAGCTATGCCACCACACAGCGCGGTTATTTCCGTGACCGTGGCGAGACCTTCGTGAGCGATATCGACCCGACGATTTATACCGCTTATGCCTCTTGGGCCATGGGCAACGTGCCTACCATCGCCGACGACTTGAGCAACACGCTCTCAGCTTATCTCTCCCTGACCTATGCCTATAAGCAGTTGTGGCGCATCAACCTCAACGGGCGTGTCGACGGCAGTAACAAGTTCGGCGACCGTTCCAACGAGCGCTTCCTGCCTATCTGGTCCGTATCGGGAAGTTACGATGTCGGGCACTGGATTCATTGGAAATGGGTCGACTATATCACCGCCAAAGCCAGCTATGGCTTCCAGGGCAACATGCTCGACACGGAGAGCCCGGTGATGACCATCAAGAAAGGAACCCTCAACACCTATTATAATGAGAACACCTCTACGGTGAACAGTCATCCTAACCCCGACCTCAAATGGGAGAAGACCAACTCTGTCAACCTCGGCCTTGACATGAGCTTCTTCGACCACCGGCTGGAGATGGAACTGAGCGCTTACTACAAGAAGACCACCGACGCCTTTATGACGAAGCGCGTGAGCACCGTCAACGGCGTGGACAGCTATGTCATCAACGGTGGCGACGTGACGAACAAAGGCTACAGTTTCGACATCACCGCAACACCGCTGCGTACCAGGGACTTCCGTTGGAGCATCAGCACATCTTTCTCTAAGGTGATCAACTCCCTCGACTCCCGTCCGGCCTCTCAGACCTACGATCTCTCCGACTTCCTCAATGGTACCGCTCTGGTCAAAGGCCAGGCTGTCAACACCTTCTACAGCTACCGCTTCCTCGGACTCAGCCCTGTCGACGGAGGCCCGCTCATCGACGACTATTACAACAATAAGGAGGCGCTGCGCGGACTGTCGAAGTATGACACCTACACCACCGTGCTCTCTGCTTCCGGCAAGCGTGATGCCGACATCCAGGGCAGCCTGACCAACACGTTCCGTTATCGTCAGTGGCATGCCTCTGTCGTCTTCGGGTACAGCCTTGGCGCCAAGACCCGCCTCTTCGCCATGTATGGCTCGCAGGCTACAGGTGGCTACGGGGCTGAAATCTATTCGGAGAAGAACTACAGCCGCGACTATATGAACCGTTGGCGTAAGCCTGGTGATGAGACAAAGACAAACCTCCCGGCTATCATCAGTGAGCCCGCCGCGGCTTACTATAATTATCGCAGTGTGTGGACAAACCAAAGTGATGCCACTGAGGTGAACACCATCGGCGACGACTACTGGGAGATGTACGACTACTCTGACGCTCGTGTGGTCAGTGCCGACTATCTGAAGCTCCAAAGCCTCTCGCTGACCTATGAGCTGCCCGACAAGGTCCTCGACCGCTTAGGCTTGCAGCGTCTTGCTTTCACACTCTCCGCTTACAACCTCTTCACCATCTGTGATTCGGCACTGAAAGGCCAGACTCCGACACAGGGGGGCTTCACGACCATTCAGCTTTCCGACTGTCCGAGCTTCTCTTTTGGCATGAACATTCAGTTCTGATCTTTATAGACACAAATAAAAGAATAAAAAGAAAAAGATCCTTATGCTTAGCAAGTATAAAATAAAACAGATCGTTCCACTTCTTGTCGCCGCACTGCTGCTCACGGCGACGTCCTGCTCTTCCGACTTCCTCAAAGAGTATTCACAGGACCTGAGCCACGTGAAGACGGCGACAGACCTCAACGAGCTGCTCATGGGCGACTGTGTCATGCCCTTGGGTGAGGCCGGGGTGAAGTACAGTACTTATTATATCCACAATTCCAACTATGCCGTGCTGCATTTCATGGGCGACGAGCTCCAGGAGAATATCTCTACCTCCGGCAAACCCGACATCTTAGATGAGGCAAGCACTTATTTCCCTTATTTCTGCTGGCAGCGTGACACGTGGGTCGACTTTGAGAGCAAGAGCACGCTGTCGAGTCATGAGGCCCAGTATTGGGACCTCGCCTATGAGAAGATAGACCGTTGCAACATGGTCATCGACGCTGAGAACGACGTGGCCTGTGACAACGATGAGGATCGGGCGCTGCTCCGCCATGTCATGGGGGAGTGCCACTATCTACGTGCCACGTATTATTTCACGCTCGTCAACCTCTACGCCAAGCCTTATGTTCCGTCGACGGCAGAGAGCACGCCGGGAGTGCCTGTCAAGATTTCCTCGAAGGTCGAGGACAAGGAATATACCCGCGCCAGTGTGGCTGAGGTCTACAGGCAGATCCTTGCTGACCTCGATGCCGCTGAGACGGACCTGAAGGATGTCAAGAGTCCCGCTACGATCTATCATGTAGGCATAGACGCTGTGTACATCTTCCGCAGTCGTGTGGAGATGTTCATGCAGGAGTGGCAGAAAGCTGCTGACGATGCCAAGCGCGCCCTCGACGACGACAGCTACCTGCAGAACCTCGTGGGATGGACGGATGGCTATCCTATCAGCTCCGACAATAAAGAGGTGGTCTACTCCAATGGCGCCTCATGCTTCGGCAACATCGTCTTCCTGGCACCCGGCAGGAAGAGTAATTACGGCACTGTCTACAGTCCGGCCTTTGAGGTCAGTGATCATCTCGTCAGCCTCTTCGCCAGGGATGACGGACGGCGCTCGGCTTATATCACCAACCAGGACGATGTGAACTACCATCGGTGGTCCTATCATAAAATCAACAACTCTACAAAGCATTATAACATCTATAACACGGCCAGCGATGTCTTCTGTATCCGTACGGCAGAGGCGTATCTCAACCTCGCCGAGGCTGATGCCGAGCTGGGCAAGGACGCCGAGGCCTGCCAGTATCTGACACGCCTGCGTAAGGCACGCGTGGCTTCCAACGCTGCCGTCAACCTCTCGGGTGAGGCATTGGTGAAGTTCATCAGTGAGGAGCGTGAGCGCGAGCTCTGCTTCGAGGGACACCGATGGTTTGCCCTCCGCCGGTATATGGTCGACACCAAGTATCCGCAGACCACAACCATCGTCCATACCATGAGTGCTTACCACACGGTGGACTATGATGACGTGCGACAGTATACCAACTACTATCGTCTTGAACCTAACGACGACGCTTACACGCTCAACATCCCGAAGGATGTCCGCGACTTCCAGCCGTCGATAGGCAGCAACACGCGCCCTGACCGGCCGTACTTCAAGCAGGAAATCGCCTCGAATGATGACAATGGCGACAGTGGCGATGACGACGAAGGTGGCGACGGTGAATGACACCCTTGCAAGGGCGGCCTGTACGGCCGTCCGTAAATAATGTCTTAACAATTGAATACTTTAGCAATGAGAATCTATAAATATATTCTTTCGGCTGCTGTTGCCTTGTCTATGCTCACGGCCTGTGGCGGTGAGAACGACCTCACGCCGAGCAATGCCGATGTCAACGGCTTTGCGCCTGCGGCGGATGACAACAGTGCCACGGCCCAGCTCCGTAACGCGTTTTATAAAGCGACAGGGATCTTCCTGCTCTTCAACGATACCCTCACGAGCACAGACACCAAAGGCAGGCCGGAGCTCTTTGATGCTACCTATGCTATGATAGGTTCTGTCAGTAACTCACAAGACTATCGCTACAGCTATATCACGGATGTGGCTGACCAGCAGAGATTTTCCGAAGCTGTAAAGACGCACTTGCTCAACAAGCTCGGCAAGGCAAGACCGTTCTCCTTCTTGCTCGTCAACGACATCAGCTATGTCAACTATAATGGTAGAACAAAGCACGTGGATTATCTGCTGGCCCCTCGTGGCTATGTGCTCAGCACAGAAAATGGACAGATGTATGACGATCCGAAGGGCTATTTTTCTGATATGCTCGCCAATATCGTCGTCGATAAGTTTGAAAGGCAGGCAAGTGCGGTCACCGATCCTTTCTATGCTTACGGTAAGACCCTCTATGGTGATGATCTCAATGACCACGACATCGATGCCACGGAGGAGAACGTCGAATGGCAGTATGGCTTCTTAGAGAAGTTTGAGAGTTTCTGGAGTGCTTCCGAATATTATTTCCCCGATCGGCAGCGAGACCTGCAAGATTGGGTGGATGTCGTTCTCACGATGTCGCGCGATGATTTCGTCGCCAAGTACGGCAGTCAGCAGATAATGGTCAACAAGTACGATACCCTCAAGGGTATCATCATGCAGATGGGATTCAATATTTAATCATTTATTATTAAACCACAGATGAATAAGATAAAGGTATTATTATACGCAGTCCTTACCCTTGTCCTTGGTATGGCCTTGTCTTCATGCAGTGATGATGACGGCATACCTACGGTGACACCATCGGCTTCAGGCACCTTCACCGATGCCGACGGCACCGTCTACCATTGGGTGCGTATCGGCACCCTCGACTGGATGGTAGAGAACTATAAGGGTGGTGACGCATGGTATACGCAGAGCTTCGTGGCCAATGGTTTTGAAGATTGGTTCAGTGTCGACGATGAGGAAGCTGAAGATGCGCTGATCGCCCAGCAGGGCAATTATTTCACCTGGCAGCAAGCCAAGGACTGTGCCCCGGAAGGCTGGCGTCTGCCGACCGATGCCGACTATCAGAATCTTGAGGAGACTCTCGGCATGTCGGCTTCTGATGCCTCTAAAGAGGGCTGGCGCAATGGTGCCGGCACGCTCATGATGCAGCAGGGCACGGGAACGCAGCTCGCCTTCCTATTGGCAGGAGAGATAGGGGCCGTCTCTACGGCTTACCCTACGCGGTATCATGTCGGTGACTATGGCTGTTATTGGACGGCGACACAGGACCCTACGAAGGCCAATGCGTGTGCATACATTCGCGTGATTGTCGCCAATCGAAACATGGTGCAGCGTGTACCATGCCCAACGGATCTCCGTTGGATGAGTGTGAGATACGTGCGCAATGCACAATGACAATGCAGGATCAGACAATCATGACATTAAATAAGATTATAAATCAAATGAGACATTTTCTTCTTTCATCTATCTTCATACTTCCCCTTGCTGTTTTCGGCGGCAACACTTTCACCATTCATTCCGCTATCCCCGGCATGACGGAAGGCGCGCAGGTGCGCCTCCAGACGATCGACCGTCACGACAGCATCGCTTATGGCAAGGTGACGAACGGTCAGTTCGTCCTCACCGGCAGCGTCGCAGCACCTGTCCTCTGCACCTTGGAGATTGACAACCGTGTGCTGCCACTGCCCGAGCGGGAGTTCATGCACGACCGTGTGGTAAAGCTCTATCTCGACAATGACGACTACACCGTCTCTGCCGCCGCTTACGACAGTATTCCATTGAGTTACGAGTTGGGCGGCTCCCCCATCTTGGGCGAGTGTCGTTATACGGTCAGAGGCGGTGAGGCCCAGCAGCAGTATCAGGCGTGGCACGATGCCGTGTGGGTGTCCCTGAAAGCCGCAGAGGAAGCCAGTGTGAAGGCGTGGTGCTACCGCTATGGCGGTGAGAACTTTGGCGGCCCCGAACATCCCGATGAGGCTGTGGGAGAGCGGCTGTCGCTCACCGCTGACTCGCTGAAGGCTGTATGGCAGCAGCAGAGTGACGATTATGCCTGGACACATCCCACGGAACCTTACAGTCTGTACTTGCAAGGAAAAGGTCTCGACCGGCATTTCTATTATACTGCCGCTCAGCTTGACGAGATGACGGCCCATTACCGTGACAACAGGGATGCTGTGGGGTATGCTGCTTTTGTGAAGCAGGTGGCAGAGGCCCGTAAGACCGCGAAGGGCATGGCTTATCCTGATGTCACCCTGCGCACGGTCGACGGCAAGGCCGTGAAGCTCTCTGCGTTCGTGAAGGCGGGGCAGTATACCCTGCTCGACTTCTGGGCATCGTGGTGTGGCCCTTGCCGAGCATCCATCCCGCTTATCAAGGAGATGCATGCCCGTCATCCGGAGCTCAATATCGTCAGCATCTCCTGCGATAAAAGTCTGAAGGATTGGGATGAGGCGATGAGAGAAGAGAAAATGTCATGGCAGCAGGCTGCCCTGCCGCAGGACAAGCAGCTCAACCGTGCCGCTGCCGCTGCTTACCATATCCAGTTTATTCCATACCTCATCGTCATCAGTCCCGATGACAAGGTCGTTAAGGCAAGCAACGACGCCAAGGAGATTGTGAGAATGTGGTAACCAACAACAGCAAAGCCATAGGGTCTACGTTTGATATCCGTGCCCATTGATTATCGCTGAGAATACTATTTTTCTTGAAAACAAAAAAGCCCACGATGAAAATCGTGGGCTTTATTTATCGTTGATTATCAGAACGATTAATAGTTCTGTGCATCGATCTCGAAGAAGCTCTGCGGATGGTTGCAAACGGGGCACACCTTCGGAGCAAACTTGCCGACGACGATATGACCGCAGTTGCGGCACTTCCAGATGCGCTCTTCGTCGCGAGAGAAGACGATGCCACCCTCAAGGTTGCCGACGAGCTTCTTGTAGCGCTCCTCGTGGTGCTTCTCGATAGCGCCTACCATGCGGAACTTAGCGGCGATCTCCTTGAAGCCCTCTTCCTCAGCATCCTGGGCCATACGGGCGTACATGTCTGTCCACTCGTAGTTCTCACCGGCGGCAGCAGCCTCAAGGTTGCTCTTGGTGTCCTTCAGCTCACCGCCCTCGAGATACCTGAACCAGAGCTTAGCGTGCTCCTTCTCGTTGTTGGCTGTCTCCTCGAAGATAGCGGCGATCTGTTCGTAGCCATCCTTGCGGGCTTTGCTTGCGAAATAAGTATACTTGTTGCGAGCCATGCTCTCACCTGCGAATGCTTCCTGCAGGTTCTTCTCTGTCTTTGTTCCTTTTAAATCCTTCATAATGTTTTGTATTTAATGTTTTTGTATCTGTTAATGTCTTGTATAATCTGTTCTTGTATTTCGGTTGAAGATACAAAGAAATAATGAGAAATTCCCTCTTTATGACATTTTTCCTTCCTTCTTAGAACTCGTGTTGCCATCCTATGCTGATGTCTACCATTGTGGTGTGCTTGGTGTTTGACGGATTCATCCAGGCGGCTTCAGCTTTGAAGGTGAATCCAAGGGGCAGGGATGTGTTGAGTCCAGCGGTCCATTTGTTGCAAAAGACATTGTTGAAATGGAAATAGCCGTCGTAGCGTGTGAAGGGGATGACAGAGCACGACGGCAAGCCGAGCCATGCGGCGACGTCGTAGCCAGCTTCCAGTCCGGCTGCCTTGCAGTCTTGGGCATTGCTGGCGATGAGCTGCCCGTCAATGGTCCAACCATTTGCGAGGTAAGCAAAGTCGAATGCAGCATGATAGATATGGTCGTAGTCCATGAGACTGGTGCTCTCATGTTGTTCCATACCTTCCTTGGAACAGCTATAGAACCCAGACAGGCTCAGGTCAAGCCCCTTGAGAGGCTCACAGCCCACACGCACGGCAGTGCCGAAGACACGTGAGTCTTTTAGGGGAGCTGTAGCATAGACATACGTGCCTACTTCATAATGCACCCGGTTGACGCGCCCCCATACGGCGGCACCGCCTTCATGCCATGACATCGGCATGAGCGTACTCTCGCTGAGTGGGTCGTAGATCGTCAGCGCCGGGCCACCAGAGTTGGTAGTACCTACGGGGATGTCGATGATACCGGCTTTGACATTCAGCGCCTCATTCCATTTCTTGTTGATATAGAGCTTGTTCGTCGTGTAGTCGTTGCGGAAGTTGTTTCCCCACGCCCCTTCGTCGCGAAAGCGTTCGTATTCCATTTCTGCCACAGCCGACCAGCCTTTTCCCAAAGCTAACGTAGCGTTGGCGAGTATGTGTGGGAAGTCGGTGAGTGTCGGATGCGCCTGACCATGGCGATGACCATAGTTCATTTCGGTCATCACATAGCCCGAAAGGCGTTGCTGTGCAGTGCTGTCCTGTGCCAACAAATCTACGCAGCCCGCCATGAGACACAGCGCGCAGAAAATGATTCTAAGTTTTTGCATACCAACATCATGTTTTACGGTTGCAAATTTACATCATTTTCGTGAATTACAACGCAAAAGAGGTATACTCAAAAATAGTGATTCTATCCCCAGGAAGTTTCTCGATCTCTTATAAATATCATCATTTTCTACGACAAAAGTACGTCACGGCGCAGTTGCAATCTAGAAAGGACATTTTATATAAAAACTGAGATAACTTCGCTATTTCTGCCATTTTTGACGATCAGAAAGGTGGTTTGAGTGAGTGAACAAGCCTTGTTGACCCAAAATTCTCTAGAGAATTTTGGGTCAAAGTACCTTTTTCATCGGCATATCTCGGTAGAATGACAGGTAAAATAAGGCTTTTTGACCTTGTTAGAGAGCAAAAAAGGAGGAGAGAGAAGATAAAGAAGAATAGTATAAAATTGTAATTGGTTGGTAATTAGAAGATTGTGTAGATTTCTTCTATGGTAGCGAAAAAACACGAAAATGACGATATTTGGAGCCAAGGACACCCTTGCTTCCAAATATCGCCGTCTCGTGGGCGGAAAAATGTCGTTTAACTTGACACTTTCCTACTATGTTGTTGTTATGCCACCTCAATGTTTCTGGTGATCTCCTCTTTCTCAGTCTTACGTGGCAGACCGATGCGGAGCACACCGTCCTCTACTCTTGCCATGATCTTGTCGTGGTCGACATCATCGGGCAGTTGCAGGCGCTGCTCAAAGTTAGTGTATGAGAACTCGCGGCGCAGATAGCGTATAGCGTTGCTCTCCTGCTGGTTCTCATCCTTATGCTCCATCTTGATGTCGAGCACACCGTCCTTGTCGACGCTGACGTGGAAGTCGTCCTTGGTCATGCCCGGAGCGGCCATCTCAATCTCGTAACCGGCTTTGTTTTCCTTGACGTTGATGGCCGGAGTGGTGGTTTGCACGCGTGCAGCGCGGTTGTTGTTCAAGAACTCGTTAAATGCGTTGTCGAGCATTGTGTAGTGGAATACTGGATATAACATATGAAAACCTCCTAATGATATTGTTTCTAATATTGTGATTAAACTCTAATGTTGTGTTTCTTTGCCCTTGTAAATACAATATCCATTCCTGCACAAAGAAAGCGACAATCCGTCAGTTCGGTATGACAGATTGTCGCTATTTCCTATGTTTCTCTGCAAAAAGATGGTTTAGTAGATGACTTTCTTTCCTTTTTGGATGACGATCTGATGTTTGGAGGGGTGCTGGACGCGTACTCCATTGAGGCCGAACATGAGACTGTTGGAGACTCGGCTGCCGACACTGGGAGCAGAAATACCTGTCATGGGCGAATAATCGTTGTTGTTGGTCACGTAGATGTCGTCGATGGTGATTGGCTTGCCGCCCAAGGACCACAGTGCAACGATGTAGATTTTCGAGGGGTCGATGGCGTTGCCGTTTTGCTGGCTCTTCATCGTATGCAGCGGAACGACGATTTGCGTGCGGTTGTTGAAGGCTTGCTCATAGTTGTTGTTCGCCCAGATGTTGTTCTGTGGATAAATGAAGATTTTGGCGCTGTTGTTGTCGGGCTCTTTGAGTTTCACCACGAGATATTTGTAAGCACTCAAGTCTACGCCGTCGCTGTAGCTCCATCCTGTCTGTCCGTACTTCCCGTTGACGAATGTGTGGGTCGTTTCGTCGTATGAGCTACCGTTTTGTTCCCAGACCACCTTCACGTAGATCTTGCTGAGCGGGAAGAAACTTGATCGGACATTGAAACTCGTGGCGTAGCTGTTGCCAAAGGCGTCTTTGACCTTGGCGGTGACTTGGGTCTTGCCCTGTCCTTTGGCCAAAATCTGACCATTGACGACTTTGACGTTTTCCGGATCGCTGACCTTGTAGGTAGCCAGCGAAGAGACATCCTCCGAGTGTCCGTCCTGAAAGGTGGCTTTCAATCCGGCGAGCCGTGCTTGTCCGGCTATCATGTCCAGGTCGCCGACGGGTTGCAGACTGGTGATGGTTGCTTTCTTCGGGTCGGGCAAGTGTGTGTTGTCGCTGTCGGGCCAGGCGCGGTTCACCTCCGCCCAGTCCTTGTACCACTGCCAACAGGCACCGGCGCAGGTCTCGGGATTGCCGTCGAAGTCCGGTGCCACGGTACCGCTGTTGATGTATTTGTCGATGTCGAGATAGCAGGCTGTGCTGGAGAGCGTCATGGAGATGTTGTCGTAGTGGTCCATGAGGGCTTTAAAGGCCGATCCCCACTTCGATGTGGATCCCGTGGCCCAGGTGCCCCAGTTCGACTTGACGTATTCTCCATGCTCGTTATAGTGTCCGGTGCCTTCCTTCTCGGGGCTCCAGTCCACCTCAGTAATAATAATAGGATTGGTCATTACCACGGGCACAGCATCCGTGAACGACTGGATATAGGTCTGAGCATCGTATTTGGTGTCATCAGCACCGTACCATCCTACGTAGTCGTGCACGGCATATCCGATGTTCTCACCCTCGATGGGATGGGAAGCATAGCCGCGGTAGTTGGCCTGCCAACTGGTTCCCGGTACCCAGATGATGCCCGTGAATCCATTGGCGCGTATCTTGTCGACGATAGGCTGGAAGAAGTCGTGCATGGCGACGGCCGTTTCCTTGCCCTGAGCGTCGTAGAGTTTAACGGGCTCGTTGGCGAGTTCTATCGAGATGGCACCGGCGTTGGCTTTGACGATCGGATTCTTGCTGACCACATCCCAGACGTAGAGCAGATAGTTTTGATAGGCATCTCCTACCTTGATCTCCTTGGGGCATACACCCGGCGGGCGTACGACGACATACATGCCGTGGTTCATGGCCTTTTGCATCAGGGGGATGTAGAGCTTGTCGAGGAAGTAGTTGAAGCGGTCTTTGCTGAAGGCTGAGATGTCGTTCTCACCGGAGGACTTCTTCGACGGGTCGTTGGTCCAACAAGGATCGAGGTGCAGACGGAAGACATCGCAGTAGGCACCATGGTCGTTGTCGGTCATGGCGGTGTAGATCTTCTCGAAGTAGTTGAGGCAAGGCTGTACGTGGGCATCCGTCAACTCGGGTACCCACTTAGTCCATCGCCAGCCATTGAAGTAGGGACTCGGCGTGTCCATTACGCCATGGAGCGTGACGCGGTTGCCATGGGTGTCGCACAGATAGCGGCCCTCGACATGAAGGGTGGGGAGAGGTGTGGAGTAGATGGAGGAAGCATGAGTGCAGAGCGTGCCCAGACAAGCCATCAGGGAGAGGATGGTTTTTCGTAATTTCATTGTTTCGATTTGTTTAGGATCATCGGATGCAAAGATAGGAAATAGTTGGCAAACGCGGTTTGCAGGATGTAACGAAAAGTTTAGCAGAGGTTACATACAAGGGGCAGGGGGCACGTTTGCTTATAAACAAACGAACAGAACTGAGGGAGAAACAAGGGAAGACAACAAAGGCAGAGGTCGTACAGCGACCTCTGTCTGGAGAAAAAGAAGGAGCAACCCCGGTGAAAAAGAAGGGGCAGCCCGGTGGAAAGAGAAGCCGCTCCCCGAGAGGCGGGGCAGTAGCTGCTTGCCACCTACCACTTGATGCTTACGCCACCCATGACCCACGCTCCGGGCTGCGGCACATTGCCGACATCGACATAGTCGCGGTCAAGGAGGTTGTTGCCTTTGAGGTAGACGGTGTAGTGCGGGGCCGCCCAGGCAAGGTTGGCGTCAAGGATGCCGTAGCTGCCATAGCTGTGGACGTTGCCCTGCAGATCGTTGTAGTGGCCCATGCGGTGCTGGAAACGGTAGCTGAGGTCGAGCGTCAGCTGCCGCCAGAGGTTCAGCCCCAGCGTGGTGACCATCTTGTTTTTGAGATACTCCAACGCATAGAGGCTGCGGATGCCCTCACCCTCGTGCTGGTCCTGGTTGATGAAGCAGTAGCTTACGTTGAGGCGACGCAGCACACGCTGCTCAGGCAGCAGCTTGCGGAAATCGAATTCTGTCATGGCCTCCACGCCGAGGGCGTTGATCTTGCCGTAGTTAACCGACTTCCACACCACGTTGCCGTCGTCGTCTTTTGTGCCGTCGTCGATCCAGTCGATGAGGTGAGTATAGTGGTTGTGGAAGACGCTGGCTTTGGCCGAGATGCCGTCAGCGGCATAGCGCAGTCCTCCCTCCACGGCCCGCAGTTCTTCCGGTTTGAGGTTCGGATCAGCCTTGTGGCCACCGACAGAATAAAAGAGTTCGGTGAACGACGGCATACGCAGTGAGCTGCTGTACGATGCGAAGATACTCCAGCCTTTGCCAAGCTGCACGCTGGCGTCGATGCCGGGATAGACCCGCATGTTCATGTCGGCCCCATTGTTCTTCGCCGCTACGAGTCCGGCCGACACCGTCAGTGGTCCTGTCACCACGTTGTGCTCCAGGACAAACTGCAGGTTGGTGCGGTTAAGTCCTTTGACATAGTCGCGCGATGTGCCGTGGATATGACGGCCGTGGCTGAGCGCGTTGCCGAGGTTGGTGCTCACCAGATCCTCGTTGCGCAGTTCGGCGCCGAGAGCCGTACGCCCGAGTGTCCAGTCAAACCACGCGTTGATGTTCGCGCCATAGATGTCCGTACGGTGATAGTTGAACGGCACCTTCGACTCGTCTCCACGCAGGAGCTCGAAACGGTCGTACTGATGGTTCCAGTAGATCGAGGGCTTTAGATGCACCGCACCCTGCCGTGTCTCAGCCTGCAAAGCCGTGAAAGTCTTGAAAGTATGTTCAAATTGATTGTCGAACTTTGGTGAATAGAATGTCGAGGAGCCAAAGTTCTTGGCCGAGGCACCGGCGTGCCAGTTGACGCGCACGTTGTCGTCAAGATATTGTCCTTGGTAGAAGCCCTTCGCCGTGTTGTAGTCGGTGTTGAGGCGTCCGGCTTTATTGCGGGTGTATCCGTCGCTGCGCGTGAACGTACCGGAGAGCGACTGTCCCCAGCGGTTGCCGCCCCATGCGCCCCGTGCGCCAAGGCTGAGATAGCCATAGCTGCCGCCTTCGACATGTGCGTCGACGGAGGTTGCGGTGGGTTTGCGTGTGACGATGTTGACAGCGCCCAGCAGGGAAGAAGTGCCGTAGACGCGTCCTGCGGGTCCTTCGAGCACCTCGATGTGCTCGATGTCGCTGATGTCTACGGGGAAGTCAAAGGCGTTGTGCCCAGTCTGCGGGTCACAGATGTTGATGCCGTTGAGTAATATGGTGATCTGCTCGTCGTTGCCGCCCCGGATGCTCACGTCGGTCAGGGCGCCAATGGCTCCCCGTTGCCTGACATCCACACCGACGGCGTATTTCAGCAAATCGTTAACACTCTGTACCGGCGCCGCCTGGATCTCCTCGCGGTTCAGTACAGTTACCATTCTCGCTTGTTGGCTTTGCGCCAGTGGAGCGCGTGTGGCCGTGATGTCGACCTCGCCGAGTGTCTCACCCTGCCGGATGAGGGAGTCGGGATTGGCCTTGTCCACATCAGTGCTGATGCCCTCTGCCTTGGCATAGGTCAGCGTGGCCACGGAAAGCGTGCCCACCAGCACTTCGCGTCCCAGACAAGCAAAGAGCGCATAACCCTTACGCGTGAAATGCGTAAACTTCAGGGAGCGCTGCTTGTTGAAAACTGTTTTGAACATAATAAATAATTATCTTTAAGTCTTGCCTCTTTGACAAAACGAGTGCAAAAGTAATAAAAAAACGTGAAAGTAAAAAGAAATCGTCACAGCGATTCGTCCAGAATCAGTGACGATCGTTTGGCAGATAGCAGATTTATCGTTAACTTTGCCCAAGAAAAATCATATTCTTTGAGGATGGGAAATCATATCCAATGCAGAAACGAAGGCAAGGACCACATGGCAAGTTGGGCATCAACGGTAGGACTGATCGCTTTCGACGCCGACGACACGTTGTGGGACAACCAAGGACATTTCGATGCCGTGGAGCAAGCCTACTGTCGTTTACTCTCACCCTACGGCACAGCGGAGCAGGTGTCGGCGGCGCTGTTTGAGACAGAAACCGCCAACATGTCATTGCTCGGCTACGGCTGCAAGGCCTTCACGCTGTCGCTGATCGAGAATGCCGTCAGTTTCAGCAAAGGGCAGATCACGGCACGAAAGCTGCTCGAAGTGGAGCAACTCGGCAAGTCGCTGCTCTCTTTGCCCGCCACGCCGTTGGCTGGAGTCGTCAACGCACTGAGGGCATTGAGACAGAGCAGCCGATACCGGTTGGTCGTCTTCACCAAAGGCGAACTGCTCGACCAGCAGAATAAGGTGATCCGCTCAGGTTTGCGGGAGTTTTTTGATGACGTGATCGTCGTATCGGACAAAACGCGCCACGAGTATCAGCGGCTCTGCGACATGTTTGACACCGACGTGAGCCGACTGTTGATGGTGGGCAACTCCTTTAAGAGCGACATTGCGCCCGTTTTGCAGTTGGGTGGCTATGCCGTGCATATACCCTTCGACAAAGTGTGGCAGCACGAAGTGGTGGAGGAATACGAGCATCCGCGGTTGAGACGGCTGCAAAGTATCAGCGATTTGCCTTCGTTGCTTGCTATTTAAGAATAAAGAGGGGCTTAATCTATATATTATTTGCTAATGCGCTTTTTTTTTGTTATCTTTGTAGCCAAAAAAATAGAAGCGCCAGCTATTTCTGACAAGATATGAACGTCATAGATATTCTTAACGACGACAGCCGCCCCAACGGCTTCTCCATAGAGGTGCTGCCTCCCTTGAAGGGAAACGGCACGGGAGCACTGTTCCGCAATCTCGACAAGATGTGCGAGATGAAGCCGCTGTATGTCAATATCACCACCCATCACAGCGAATATGTCTATCGCGAACTCGAAGACGGACACTATGAGCGTCAGCGCATCCGCCGCCGTCCGGGTACCATCGCCATCGCGGCAGCCATACAGAAGCGCTACGGTGTGATGGTCATTCCGCATGTCATCTGCAGTGGAGCCACGGCGGAGGACATCGAATACGAGCTCATCGACCTGCAGTTCCTGGACATCAACAACGTACTGCTGTTGCGCGGTGACAAGGCCAAGGACGACAAGACCTTCAACCCCGTGTCCGGTGGCTATGCCCACACCACGGAGCTCATCGCACAGGTCAACCGCTTTAATGAGGGATTCTTCATTGACGGTACGCCGATCAAGCATCCGGGAGAGCCGTTCCACTATGGTGTGGCTGCCTATCCCGAAAAACATGAGGAAGCACCCAACATCGACATGGACATGGCCTACCTGAAACAGAAGCAGGACATGGGCGCGGACTATGCCGTCACGCAGCTCTTCTATGACAACCGCAAATATTTCGACTTTGTGAAACGGGCGCGTGCCATGGGCATCACCATCCCTATTGTGCCGGGCATCAAGCCTTTTGCCAAGTGCTCACAGATCACGATGGTGCCGAAGACCTTCCATTGCGACATGCCGCAGGAGCTCGCTGCTGAGGCCATGAAGTGCAAGACCGATGACGACGCACGCACGCTGGGCATCGAGTGGACGGTGAACCAGTGCCGTGAGCTCTTTGCCGCAGGTGTTAAGGACATCCATTTCTACACCGTGTCCGCTGTTGACAGCGTCGTGGAAGTGGCTCAACAGTTGATGTGATGCAGAGCAGTGAGGCGATAGGACAACAGGAGGCATGGCAAAGACTCATGCAGCTCGTGGATGAAAACCGCATCCCGCATGCCTTGATGTTTGTCGGACCGCAGGGATCCGGCAAGTTGGCATTGGCGCTTGCTTTCGCGTCTTTTCTCTTAGGCGAGCCGTGGAATGGCAAGTCGATGGTGGACAACGAGGCTATGCGGCATAATGCCGTGGCGATGCTGACCAAATGGCAGCATCCTGATCTCCATTTCTCTTTCCCGATCATCAAGCCCAAGGGCACTGCCAGCGACCATAAGATGGTGTGTGACGACTTCGCGAAACAGTGGCACGAACTGCTGGCAAAAGGCCCTTACTTCACCATGGAGCAATGGATGACGATGATGGGCGCCGAGAACCAACAAGCCGTGATCTTCGAAGCAGAGAGCGACGCACTGAGTCATCGGTTGTATCTTAAACCGACGCAGGGTGGCTATAAGGTCAGCGTGATTTGGTTGCCGGAGCGTATGAATCTGACGTGCGCCAACAAGATGCTGAAGCTTTTGGAGGAACCTCCGCAGAAGACGGTCTTCCTCTTGGTGAGCGAAGAGCCCGAACGTTTGCTGGAGACAATACGCAGTCGTGTGCAGCATTTCGACGTGCATCGCATTGCCGACGAAGATATCGAGGAGGCTTTGGTAGCGCGGCGCGGCCTTGACGAGGACACCGCACACCGTGTGGCCCGCTCGGCAATGGGCAGCTGGCTGCAAGCTTTGCAGGAACTGGATGCCGGCAATGAGAACCGACAGTTCTTTGATCTCTTCGTCATGCTGATGAGAAAAGCCTACACACGCGACCTGCGGGAACTGAAAAACTGGAGCGAGGCCGTCGCCGTCTTCGGACGTGAGAAGCAACGGCGTATGCTCGTCTACTTCCTCTATCTCGTCCGCGAGAACTTCATGTATAATTTCCGTCAGCCCGATCTCAACTATATGACATCGGAGGAGGAGCACTTCGCACAGAACTTTGCGCGCTTCATCAATGAGCGTAACGTGGTGGAGATGGGCGGGCTCTTACAGCTCGCCTATAGAAACATTGGTCAAAACGCAAACGCCAAGATCGTATTTTTCGATTTGGCGATGAAAATGATAATATTATTAAGAAGATAGTTCATGAGAAACTGTAATGATCATATATGTACCGGTTGTGACCGTGGCCTATGTTGCCGTGGTGTCAGCCGGCAGGACAAACAACTCAACACCTATGATTGGTTGGCCGACGTGCCGGGCAATGCTGAGTCGACAGACTTGGTGGAGGTGCAGTTCAAGAACACACGCAAGGGTTACTACCATAATGTGAACAACCTGGATTTGCAAAAAGGCGATATTGTTGCCGTGGAGGCAAATCCGGGGCACGACATCGGCGTGGTGACACTGACGGGTCGTCTCGTAAAGTTGCAGCTGAAAAAGGCCAACCTGAAATCCTCTGACGAGATCCGGCGTATCTATCGTATCGCCAAGCCGGTGGACATGGATAAATATAAGGAGTCCAAGAGTCGCGAGCACGGTACGATGATCCAGAGCCGACAAATCGCCAAGGATCTTGGACTGCAAATGAAGATAGGCGACGTGGAATACCAGGGTGACGGCAACAAAGCCATTTTCTACTATATCGCTGATGAGCGTGTGGACTTCCGAAAACTCATCAAGGTGCTGGCCGAGACATTTCATGTGCGCATAGAGATGAAGCAGATCGGTGCCCGCCAGGAGGCCGGACGTATTGGCGGAACGGGTCCCTGCGGTCGTGAGCTCTGCTGTGCCACGTGGATGAAGAACTTTTCCAGCGTGTCGACAAACGCCGCCCGCTTCCAGGATATCTCGCTCAACCCGCAGAAACTGGCCGGCATGTGCGCCAAACTCAAGTGCTGTCTCAACTACGAGGTGGACGAATATATCGAGGCCGGAAAGAAGTTGCCGCCGAAGGATGCCGTGTTGGAAACCGCCGACGGTGAGTACCATCTCTTCAAAACGGATATCTTGTCCGGTCTATGCCAGTATTCTACCGACAGGAACTTGGCTGCCAACCTCGAAACGATTACGGCGGAGCGCGCCCGTGAGATCATTGCTATGAACAAAAATGGCGAGAAGCCGTTGTCACTGCAGGAGGATGACAAGGCCAAAGCGATGAAGAAGCCGATCGACCTCCTTGCCGACACGGACATCAGCCGCTTTGACAAGGCGAAGAAAAAGAAACGGAAAAACAATAAAAATAAGGTCGACAAGCAGGCTGCCGCCAGTGAGCAAGGCAATGGAAAACAACCTAAGGCTCCACGCGCCAACCGACCGGACAACAGAAACCGCAAGCCGAAGGCAGACAAGGTTTCGGCAGGTGGAAATGACAGGGCAAAGGCCGGATCCACCAATGCGCAGCTGCGGCGGGAGCAGACAAAAGAACCGAACAAGGAAAATGGAAACAAGGCGGAGGCTCAGCCCACGGCTCCTTCTATAAACGAATAATAGTCATGAGGCGTTTTTTGCTTTGGGGTGTATGGGCCTTGGTGATGCTCTGCTGCAGTTGTACGGGCAACCAGGTCTATGACCACTATCAGAATGTGCCCCTCTCGGGCTGGGATAAGGCTGAAGTGCTCAGCTATGACGTGGCGGCACTGCGTGATTCCGGTTGGTATGCTACTGACTTGGGACTACGCATGAACAACATGTATCCCTTCCTGAGCGTCACCATGGTGGTCAGTCAGGCTGTTTATCATCCTGTTGCTACTGGGAAGAAAGAGCCATATCTCCAGCCTTTGATGGTAAAAAACGACACGATCAACTGCTCGCTCCGCGATGACAACGGAAAGGTAAAGGGACGGGGCATCATCTTCTACCAATATCACTACCATGTCTCAGCCATGAAACTGCAGCAGGGCGACTCGCTGCATATCACCGTGCGCCATATCATGAAACGTGAGATCCTGCCGGGACTCTCTGATATCGGCATCAGCATGAGGCGGATGATGAAGTAACGTAAAATTTGAAGGTTGGATTTGAGTTATGAAGAGTTTTTTTTCGCATAGTGCTTTCCTTGCTGCCGGTCTGTTGTTGCCGTTCGCTTCCCATGCGATCAATGTGGACTCTTTGGCACAAGTGGAAGCGAAGGAAATGGGGCGGTTGCCCGAACAGGCAGCCAGCCTACAAGTAGGACTGAACACGAGTGAAGAAACCAGTGTAGCATATGAATTAGATTATCAATGGTATCCGTTGAACTACGTCGGTATCGGCATAGGTCTGGAACTCGACGACGACTATGGTAACCGGCCGCTGATCGAAGCCGGAGACGATGACGACTATGATCCCGACCGCATCGTCAAGTTCAATATCCATCCCATGCTCTCGTTCCGGACACCAACTTTATGGATGAACAAACGGCACAGCTGGGGCTTGCTGCTGCGCTGCGATCCGGGATTTGTACTGTCCTTCCCACGCAATGACAAGGTGTATTACTCGGGTTTTAGATTTGAAGATGGTAACCGTGTCGTCCACGAAGGTTTTACGCTGAAGAACCGTGACGGGCGCTGGAAGTTCTGGCGCGTAAGATCTGCGGTCTCTGTGCGTGTCGATCAGTCGCTCATCTCCTTGGGATGGAGTGTTTCCAACTATAACATCGCTTATTGCCGCAACAATATGTATTATCAGGGCAAACGCTATTATGGACATGACAGCTATGACAAGACGTTCTCGCTGTTTGGTTCCTTCACATTTTGTTTCTGATCGCTGCGGTATATAAAAAAAGAAACGCTCAAAACGATTCCTCTTTTCGGTGAATCGTTTTGAGCGTTTCTTATTCTTGTAATCTGATGATATTGTGTCTCCATACACCTTATTATATAGTCAGCCATTGATGGGCCTGTCTTATGATCTTACGAGGTTTCTGCCGGCATCGATACGTAGGAAAATGAATAGCAGGATGGTGAAGCCCCACAACGATGAACCGCCATAACTGAAGAAGGGCAGCGGGATGCCGATCACAGGCGTCAGTCCCAATACCATGCCCACGTTGATGAACACATGGAAGAGGAAGATGCTGAGTACACAGTAGCCGTAGACACGTCCGAACTTAAACGGTTGCCGCTCGGCAAGGTGGATGAGACGGAGGATCAACGCCAAGAAGAGCAGCAACACACCGGCTGAGCCTAAAAAGCCTTCCTCTTCTCCCACGGTGCAGAAGATGAAGTCTGTGTCCTGTTCCGGTACGAACTTCAGCTTAGTCTGTGTGCCGTTAAGGAAGCCCTTGCCTTGCAGTCCGCCTGAACCTATGGCAATCTCGCTCTGATGGACGTTGTATCCGGCACCAGCGAGGTCCTCGTCGAGACCTAAAAGAACGTTGATACGTACGCGCTGGTGGGGCTCCATGACATCGTTGAGCACGTAGTCGGCACTATAGAAGAAGATGATGGAACCTACGGCAAACAGAGCGGTGAGCATGTAGTTGATGAGTCGTGTCGATAGACCTTGGAAGGTGAGATAGCCAATCAATGCCGCACAGATGCAGAGCTGAATCCAAACGATGTCAAAGCGAATGACAAACTCGGAGAAAAGCAGTGCCAGTAGGGTCACGCCAAGGCTGATGCCGATGATGCGCAGTGCTTTGTCGCGGTCATTGCAATAGACGTAGATCATGCCTGCGGAGAATATCTGTACCAGCAACAGTACGATGAACTTGCCGACAGAGGTCGGCGTGTCCCATAAGAATACCTGTTCGTATTTGATACCTACGACGAAGTATACGACCATGGCCACGCCTGTGAAGAGGATACTGCCCGGCATGCCTTCGCGATAGAACATCAGGAAGAACGACAGATAGACTAATGCAGACCCTGTCTCACGCTGTCCGATGATGAGCAGCATGGGCAGAAAGACCAATGCACAGGCTGCCATGAAATGCTTGAGCTGGTGCATGGTGAAGCCATAGGTGCTCATCAGTTTGGCTAACGCCAGCGCCGTGGCAAACTTCGCGAACTCTGCCGGTTGCAGTCGCAACGGTCCCAATACCAGCCACGATCGCGATCCCTTGATCTCATGAGGATTGAAGATCGTCACGAAAAGTAATACCATGAACAATCCGTAGACGACGTAGGCAAACGTGTCGTAGAAGCGGTCATCGAGCATGAGAATGATGAAGCCCAACATCAACGACGTGCCTATCCACACAATCTGCATACCCGAACGGGTGCTCAGACTGAAGATGTCGGTCTCGCCATAGGTGTAGCTCGCACCGCAGACGCTGATCCAACCGAAGACCAGCAGGGCCAGGTAGATGCCTATCGTCCACCAGTCGAGACACTGGAGTATTCCGGGTTGTTTATCTGTTTCTTGAGCCATAAGCGATTCTGCGTTTCTGCAACTCTTCAGCCTCGCGGGCACGGGGCGGAGAGAGTTTGCCATTGATATATTGATCCATCAGCACGGTGGCGATAGGTACGGCGAAGTCGGCACCAAATCCACCATTTTCCACATATACGGCCAAGGCGATCTTCGGCTTGTCCATTGGCGCGAAGGCCATGCAGACAGAGTGGTCTTGTCCACGGTTCTGTGCTGTACCGGTCTTACCACACGCCGGGAAATTGAGCGTGGAGAAGTGCTTACACGTTCCACCCATGGCTGACGAGCGCATACCGGCGACGATGATGTTGTAAGCCCATGGCGCAGCCTTGGTGTAGTGACGCTGAAAATACTTCTTGTCGATGCTTCCGCCTTTGACAGACTTCACCACGTGGGGGATATAGTAGTAACCTCGGTTGGCGATTGTCGAGACGAGGTTGGCAATCTGCAACGGTGTGAGGTTGACCTCACCTTGGCCGATGGCGATACTGATCACGGTCAAGCCGTTCCATGAGCCGTGGTAGGCTTTGTCGTAGAAAGCGGCGTTGGGGATGAGACCACGCTTCTCGCCCGGCAGGTCAATGCCCAGCTTGTAGCCGAACCCCATGCTGACCATGTAATCGCGCCACGTGTCCATGGCTATCTGCACCTTGGGATATTTCTGTCTGTTGGCAAACATGTGATAGAGTCCCCAACAGAAGAAGCCGTTACAAGATGTGCTGATGGCCGGAATAATCGACAGGGGAGAGGGGTGCCCGTGACAGCCTACGTGCAGGCCCTTGTACGAGAACCCATGGTGACAAGGGTATTGCGTCTGGGTGTTGATGATGCCTTCTGTGAGGAACGTCAGGCCTTGTGCAGTTTTAAACGTTGAGCCCGGCGGGTACTGACCCATGATGGCACGGTTGAGCAAAGGCTTCCAAACGTTTTTCGAGAGAGCTCTGTGGTATTTGTTGCGGAGCTTTCCTTCCAATAGACGTGGGTCGTAAGAGGGAGAGGAAACCATGCACAGCACCTGGCCGGTACTCGGTTCGATGGCGACAATAGCACCGATCTTTCCCTCCAGCATACGTTCGCCAAGTGTTTGCAGACGGATGTCCAATCCCAGTGTGAGGTCTTTTCCGGCTACCGGACGGCGGTCGTATTTGCCATGCTGGTATTTTCCCTGGATACGTCCGTGGGCATCGCGGAGAAGAATCTTCACGCCTTTCTCGCCACGGAGATCTTTTTCATAGCTGCGCTCTACACCCAACTTTCCGATGTAGTCGCCAGGCTGATAATAGGAATCCTCGTCGATGTCGGATTGGGAAACCTCACCGACGTCGCCTAAGACGTGGGCACCATAAGGATATTCGTATTGGCGGATGGTACGACGCTGGATAGAGAAGCCAGGAAAACGGAACATCTTCTCTTGAAAGACACTGAAGTCTTTATCGTTGATTTGGCTCATGAACAACTGCTGGGTGAACCGCGAATAGCCTGGATTCTTATTGCGGTCCTTGATGTCGTCCATGCGTTTGATGAAATAGTCCTTTGTGATACCCAAGGTCTCACAAAAGTCCAAAGTGTCGAGGTGTCCCTTCTCTTCGTTCATCACGACCATAATGTCGTAAGCAGGTTGGTTATAGACCAGCAGCTTACCATTGCGGTCGCGGATGACACCACGTGAAGGGAACTCTACCTGCTTGAGGAATGCATTGGAGTCGGCGCTCTTGCGATAGTCGTCACTCAAAAGCTGAATCGTGAACAATCGCAAGATATAAATGGCCACTATGACGGTAGCAATACCACCAATGACCAATTTCCTATTTTCCAGGTTATAATCTTTCATACCTACAATCCTTCCAGACTCTCTGCTCCTTATCAAGGAGTTTAAGCCTTCTTGCGTAAATTATCCACCACGAGGATGAGCACAGCAGAGAGTGCCGTGCTGGTGATGATACACAGGATCCACTGTCCCCAATTGAAGAAAGAGAACATTTCTACAGTGAAGAACACCAGACAGTAGATAAACGTCAAGATCAATGTGAAATAGACGTACTTCGGCATTCCCATGGTAAAGATGGCCGGCTGCAGCGTCTCATCGCTGTCGCGTTGCATGAAAAGCTTCAGCACGTAGGGCTGAAGCAGTCCCAGCAGGGTCATCGCCGCCGCCGCCACTCCCGGAGTGTTGGCGAAGATGTCTATGCTTAGGCCTAAGAGGAAGCTCCACACCAGTATGGCCCATTTGGGATAGTTGCGGTTGAAACTGATGATAAAATAGACATACAAGAAGGGCGTAGCATAGTCGAATAGGTGGATGTGGTTAAGGACAAGCACCTGTACGAGCAATAGCACGATAAAAAGCGACAGCCTTTTAAGAAAGTCTATGTTCATATCTATTTGTCTTCTTTCGGTTTCAACGAGTCTTGTGCAGCGCGCAGTGCGTCAAGTCTTTCCAATACTGGTTTGTTGTCAATGACGCAAACATCACGCAGCTTGCCAAAGTCGGTCGATAATTCCACTTGCAGGCGATAGGACACGCCGTCTGCTGAGTTGTAGACATGGAGTATCTTTCCTACGGCAATGCCTGGAGGGAAGACGGAGGAATAGCCACTCGTCTCTACCCATTCATAAAGTCGGAAGCGTGCATGGCGTGGAACATCCTCAACGTAGGCCAATTTGCTATTGCCACCATACCACCGGAGATAGCCGAAGTAGCCTCGGCCTCTGATCTGGCAACTGATGTTTGACTCGGTATTCAACGCCGGGATGACGACGGAATAGTGAGGCGACACTAAATAGACGATACCCACTACACCCGTTCCACAGGCTACACCCATGTCCTTCTTCACACCGTCGAGACTACCTTTGTCAATGGTGATGAGGTTGTCGTGGCGGTCAATGGAGTTGCTCACCACTTGTGCAGGGATGAGATGATAGCCTTTGAGGATGTCAAGTTGATTGCGATGTACCCAGTTGGTGTCTTTGGTAGCATCGGTAAGTTGCTTTGACAAGGTCTTCACCTGCTGCTCGAGATAGAGGTTGCGCTGGGTGAGCTCTTGGTTGGCTTTGGACATGGAGAGGAAAGACTCTATGTTCGCTTCCCAACTGAGCAGCTTGCCTGCTGCTGCATTTGCCGTAGAAAACCATACGCTGCCTTGATAGCTGTTGTATTGAAACAACAGTATCAGGCTGAATACTTCCAGAATTAAAAAGACAAACCAGTGATTGTGTTTGGCAAGAAATTCTACTAAGTTGCGCATGGAAAGCTTTTATCTCATCAAGAATGAGAATCTGTTGACGTTCTTCAGGGCAATGCCTGCACCTTTGGCCACACTGTGGAGTGGGTCGTCGGCGATATGGAATGGAATGTTGATCTTGTCTTGCAGACGCTTGTCAAGACCGCGCAGCAAAGCGCCACCGCCGGTGAGGTAGATGCCGTTCTTCACGATGTCGGCATAGAGCTCTGGTGGAGTGGACTCCAAAGCGGAGAGCACTGCGTTCTCGATCTTGGCTACAGTCTTGTCCAAGCAGTGCGCAATCTCCTGATAGCAGACAGGCACTTCCATCGGCAGTGCGGTGATACGGTTTGGTCCGTGCACAATGTAATCCTCGGGAGCCTCGTCACCTAAGTCGGTCAGCGCTGAACCCACATGGATCTTGATACGCTCAGCCATACGCTCGGAAACCTTCACGTTGTGCTGGCGGCTCATGTACTCTTGGATGTCGGCAGTCAGGTCGTCGCCTGCAATACGGATAGAGTTGTTGCTCACAATGCCGCCGAGAGAGATCACGGCAATCTCTGTAGAGCCACCGCCGATGTCGACGATCATGTTGCCTTCCGGTGCTTCCACATCGATGCCAATGCCAATAGCGGCTGCCATCGGCTCGAAGATCAGATAGACATCGCGTCCGTCGGCGTGCTCAGCAGAGTCGCGGACGGCACGAAGCTCCACCTCAGTAGAGCCGGATGGTACGCCGATGACCATGCGCAAAGACGGTGAGAACAAACGGGAGCCTGTATGTACCATCTTGATCAAGCCACGCATCATCTGCTCGCAAGCTGTGAAGTCAGCGATCACTCCGTCGCGGAGTGGGCGGATCGTACGTATGTTGTCGTGTGTTTTTTCGTACATCATCTTAGCCTTCTCACCGACAGCAATCATCTTGTCAGTGCGACGGTCAAGAGCCACTACCGAAGGTTCGTCAACAACAATCTTATCATCGCTGATGATGATGGTGTTGGCGGTGCCAAGGTCCATGGCGATTTCCTGAATAAATGAAAAGAATCCCATTGCTTATTTATTGATTCTTAAATTGTTATTTCTTTGCAAACCAGTTATGAATAGCGGTGTCGTAATGGCTGCTCACGCCGAAAGCGTGCTCTGCGAACATCTTGCGGTCCTCGATATCTGTCTTTGCGCCTTTCTTGTTGAGGATGTCAAGGAGCAATGGATATTCTGCTTTGCTGGGCACAATGACCACGTCTTTGAAGTTCTTTGCGCCGGCGCGGATGAGAGAAATGCCGCCGATATCGATCTTCTCGATGATGTCCTGCGCAGAAGCCCCGCTTGCGACGGTCTGCTCAAAAGGATAGAGATCCACGATGACCAAGTCGATGGCAGGTATATCGTATTCCTTCATCTGCTCCTGATCTCCGGCATTATCGCGGCGTGCAAGGATGCCTCCGAAGATTTTGGGATGCAACGTCTTGACACGACCACCCAAGATCGACGGATATGTAGTTACGTCTTCTACCTTCTGGGAAGGGTAGCCCAAACCTTCGATGAATTTTTGTGTACCGCCCGTGCTGAGGAATTTCACTCCTTGCTCATGAAGTTTAGCAAGGATATCCTCCAATCCATCCTTATGGAAAACGGAGATAAGCGCAGTCTTAATTTCTTTTGTTTCAGCCATATTATTCCGTACGTTAAAATATTGGATGTGCAAAGTTACTAATTTTTGAGTAAATCATAGGGCTTTTAATGAGAAATTACAATTAGAAAAAGTTAAAAGGCTGATGGGGATAAAAGTAAGGTTGGGAGATTCTTCCTGCTGGTGTGGCAGTGACGAATCTCCCGACTCTTATAATGATAACAGTTAGATGTATGTTATACAGATGGAAAAGGACCGTTTTCAGCTGCCTTTACCTATGCTTTCATAGTGCGACAGGTCTTCATGTTGGAGGTATGGCCTATGCCTATTCAGCGTGTCCAAGCACGTCTTTCCATCTTGCGTAGGCATCGAGATACTCTGGGGCGTGCTTCTCATCCGGTTCGATGATAGCCAGTTCCTTGAGTGATGCGAAGGCTTCCTTTTCGCTCTTGTAGAAGCCGCAACCGATGCCGGCACCTTTCGCAGCGCCCATACTGCCGTCGGTTTCGTAGAGTTCTATGGTTGCGCCACTGGTGGAGGCCAGCGTATTGCGGAACATAGGGTTGAGGAACATGTTGGCGCGTCCGGCGTGGATTTTGTTGATACTCATGCCCATTTGCCGCATGATCTCCATGCCGTAGCAGAAAGAGAAGACAATGCCTTCTTGTGCGGCACGCATGAGATGGGCACGCGTGTGAGTGTTGAAGTTCACACCGTGGACAGAGCAACCGATTTCCTTGTTCTCCAAAACGCGCTCGGCACCATTGCCGAAAGGTATGATGGTGACGCCTTCGCTGCCGATTGGCACTGTGTCGCAAAGGATATTCATGTCCTGATAGCTCATGCCTTCTGGTGCAATATTTCGTCGCACCCATGCGTTGAGGATGCCGGTACCATTGATGCACAGCAAGACGCCGAGACGAGTCTGCTCCGGTGTATAGTTGACATGGGCGAAGGTGTTCACACGCGACTTCTTGTCGTAACCGATCTCTCCTAATACACCATAGACAACACCGGAGGTTCCAGCGGTAGAGGCAATCTCTCCCGGTTGAAGAACATTGAGACTCAGTGCGTTGTTGGGCTGGTCACCGCCGCGGTAGCTAATAGGTGTGCCGGCCTTCAGACCGAGTTCTTTAGCTGCAGCCTCACAGACTCGGCTTTGCACGGCAAAGGTTGGGACAATGTCGGGCAAGATGTCGTGAGGGAAGCCAAAGTAGTCCAAAAGTTTCTCGGAAGGTTTCTTCTCCACAAAGTCCCAGAGGATGCCTTCGCTCAGTCCACCTATTGTGGTGTTGGGCTCGCCGCTGAGGCGCATGGCAATGTAGTCTCCGGGCAGCATGATCTTATAGATATGGTCAAAGACTTCCTGTTCATTTTCCTTTACCCACGCCAATTTGGCTGCCGTGAAGTTGCCCGGTGAGTTGAGCAGATGCTTGAGACAGTAGTCATGTCCGAGGTCGTTGAAGGCACGCTCTCCATAAGGTACGGCACGGGAGTCACACCAGATGATGGCGTCGCGCAGCGGTTTGAGTTCTTTGTCCACGACCACGAGACCGTGCATCTGATAAGAGATACCAATGGCTTTGACGTCTTCCCCCTTGGCTCCTGTCTCAGCCATGATCTTCTGTAAAGCCAGTTTGGCATTGTCCCACCACATTTGTGGGTCTTGTTCTGCCCATCCCGGCTTGATAGCCTTGATAGGTGCTTCATGTTCTGGGAAGAAGGCTGTGGCAGCCATCGCTCCTGTTTCAGCGTCGACGAGTGAAGCCTTTACGCTGCTGGAGCCTACGTCGAATCCTAAAAGATATTGTTTGCTCATGATTCAGGTTGGTTATTAGAGACCGAAGATGCTTCGGTTTCGTATTTTTGACTCGTTTTATGCGTGCAAAGATAATGTTTTCAAATCATTTGCAAACGTTTTTTCGTCCTTTTAACTTTATCACATGGACAAATGAAACGTATGATGAAGAATTTGATACAATACCTCTTTCTCAATCCTATTTTTACTTATAAAATTTGCAGATGTTGCAGAAATAGCGTACATTTGCACTAAAGTATATACATTATATTATTATATGAAGGAATTTGTTATTTCGGAGGTAAAGGCCGAGACTGCTGTCTTGGTGGGACTTATCACCCCTCAGCAGGATGAGGCAAAGACCAAAGAATATCTCGACGAGCTGGAATTTCTCGCTGACACAGCCGGCGCTGTCACCGTGAAGCGTTTTACGCAGCGTGTGGGAGGACCGAGTGCTGTGAGCTATGTGGGAAAGGGCAAGCTCGAAGAAATCAAGCAATATATCCACGACGAGGAAGAGGATGATCGTGAAATAGGTATGGTCATCTTCGATGACGAGCTTAGTGCGAAGCAGATTCGCAATATAGAAAACGAACTGCACGTGAAGATTCTCGACCGTACGTCGTTGATTCTCGACATCTTCGCCATGCGTGCTCAGACCGCCAATGCTAAGATGCAGGTGGAGCTGGCACAATACCGTTATATGCTTCCACGTTTGCAGCGACTGTGGACTCACTTGGAGCGTCAGGGTGGTGGCTCCGGATCAGGTGGCGGAAAAGGTTCGGTGGGACTGCGTGGACCGGGTGAGACCCAGCTCGAGATGGACCGCCGTATCATCCTCAACCGCATGAGCCTGCTGAAAAAGCGCTTGGAAGAGATCGACAAACAGAAGACTACACAGCGCAAAAACCGAGGACGTCTCATCCGTGTGGCCCTTGTCGGCTACACCAATGTCGGTAAGTCTACCATCATGAATCTGTTGGCCAAGAGTGAAGTCTTTGCTGAGAACAAACTCTTCGCCACTCTTGACACCACTGTGCGAAAAGTTGTCATCGGCAATCTGCCGTTTCTTCTTGCCGACACCGTAGGCTTTATCCGCAAGCTGCCAACCGATTTGGTCGACTCATTCAAGTCTACGCTCGACGAGGTACGCGAGGCTGATCTGCTTGTGCACGTCGTCGACATCTCTCATCCCGACTTCGAGGAACAGATAGAGGTGGTCAACCAGACGCTCAAGGAATTGGGATGCTCTGACAAGCCCACCATTATCGTATTTAACAAGATCGACAATTACCACTGGGTAGAGAAAGAACCTGACGACCTCACGCCGCCGACGAAGGAAAACCGTACGCTCGACGATCTGAAGAAAACGTGGATGGCCCGCTTAGGCGATTTCTGCTTGTTTATCTCTGCGCGCGAGAAGCAAAACATCGATGAGATGCGTGATGTGCTCTATAAACGTGTGCGCGAGTTGCATGTGCAGAAATATCCTTATAACGACTTCCTCTATCCTGAAATGAGTGACGACTGAAGCATATGCATCAGTCATAGAAGTGGATGGAAGGAGAAAAGATGATGAATCAACATTAAACGATCAACAAGCATGAGAACACTGTCAGATACAGAAATTACGATCCTTGAAGACCATGGCTGTTGGGCTGAGGACTGGAGCAACGTACAGGTCGACGACGACTTCCAGCCAACGTTTCTGCGCCGTGTGATGTTCTATGGCGAGATTACGCTGGGCGTTTTTGAGACCAGTATCGAAGTGTCGAAAGACTTCTATAAGCATACGGGCATCTACAATGCTACATTGCGCAATGTTGCCGTCGGAGACAACTGTCTGATAGAGAATGTCGGAAACTACATCAACAATTACACCATTGGTGATGACTGCTACATCTCCAATGTCAGTACGATGGAGACTACAGAGGGTGCCATTTATGGAGAAGGTAACCTCATCTCTGTGCTGAACGAGGTAGGAGAGGGCAATGTGTTGCTCTTTGATCGGCTTAACAGTCAGATAGCAGCTTTCATGGTGAAGCATGCTCACGACAGGGAACTGAAGGACTGCTTGCGTCGGATGGTGCGTGAAGACATACGGGTGACATCGCCCGACCGTGGCACTTTGGGTAATCGGGTGAAGATTATCAACACAAAGGAGATCACCAATACCGTCATCGGCGACGACTGCGAAGTCAACGGAGCCTCTCGGCTGAGCGACTGCACGATTATCTCCACGCCGCAGGCCAACGTATATGTTGGTACAGGCGTCATCTGTGAGAATTCCATCATCAACTACGGATCCAGCATCATCAACTCCGTGAAGATGCAGGACTGCTTTGTGGGAGAGGCCTGTCAGCTCAGCAATGGCTTCACGGCTTCCGCGAGCGTGTTCTTTGCCAACTGCTATATGAGCAACGGCGAGGCTTGTGCTGCCTTCTGCGGTCCGTTTACTGCCAGTCACCATAAGAGCAGTCTGCTCATTGGCGCACAGTTTAGTTTCTACAATGCCGGTTCAGCTACTAACTTCTCCAACCACGCTTACAAGATGGGACCGATGCACTGGGGCGTTTTGGAACGTGGTACGAAGACGGCGAGTGGCGCTTATCTGCTCATGCCCGCAACCATTGGCGCCTTCAGTGTCTGCTTTGGCAAGCTCATGCACCATCCCGATACGCGTAATCTTCCCTTCTCCTATCTCATTGCTTACGGCGACACGATGTATCTGTCGCCCGGTCGCAACATCACCACGGTAGGACTATATCGCGACATCCGCAAGTGGCCCAAGCGTGACATGCGCCCTTCCGGTGCCCAGTTGAGCATTGTCAATTTCGACTGGCTCTCGCCGTTCACCGTGCAGGAGATCGTCAAAGGCAAGAAGATCCTTGAAGACTTGCGCCAAGCTTCCGGTGAGGATGTGTCTAACTACAACTTCCATGAATATGTCATTAAGAGCAGTTCGCTGCAAAAGGGCATCAAATACTACGACGTAGCGCTGCGCATCTATATGGGGGCAGTGATCAAACGTAGACTCAAAGTAGACCCGGAACTCGCTGCGCCGACGGCTGATACTGGCCTTGGCGACTGGGCGGATCTCTCCGGATTGCTGTCGCCGGAATCTGAGGAACAGCGGCTTGTCGACGACATCAAGCAAGGCGTGTTGGACACCGTGGACAAGGTCAACGAGCGTTTCCACGATATTCACAACCACTATCGCGACTATCAGTGGGCTTGGACTTACCGGCTGATACTCGACTATTACGGACTTACCACCTTGACCTTGGAGGATGCGGCGCGCATTCACGACGACTATGTCCAGGCTCGTCGCGCTTGGATCAGCGAGATCAGGAAAGACGCGGAGAAAGAGTTCCGTATGGGCGATGTAGAGCAAAACGTTCTTGACAACTTTCTGAGCAGTCTCGAAAAGGAGACCGACTATGAGGAGTAGGGGAGAAACCGCTATATTCTCGATGACCGACAAGAAAGAAACCGGTAAGAATAAACAGAATACTGAGATTAATAAATAAGATAATGAATTGTAAGACTATCATGCTCTCGGCTCTCTCGCTGCTTGCCACAGCCACGTGGGCACAGAGCTATCACTACGAGACCGTGAAGGGCGATCCGATGCAGACGCGCATCTATACGCTCCCCAATGGTCTGAAAGTGTACACCAGTGTGAACAAGGAGAAGCCACGGTTGCAGACCTACATCGCCGTGCGCACCGGTTCACGCAACGACCCGAAGGAGACCACCGGTCTGGCTCACTATCTTGAGCACTTGATGTTCAAGGGCACGACCCACTTCGGCACGTCGAACCTTGCTGCCGAACAGCCGCTTCTCGACTCCATCGGGAATCGTTTTGAGCAGTATCGCCACATCACCGACCCCTTGGCACGTAAGCGTTGGTACGAGAAAATAGACTCGCTCTCGCATCTCGCCGCCAAGTACAACATCCCCAACGAGTACGACAAGATGATGGCATCCATCGGTTCTGAGGGCAGCAACGCCTACACGAGCAACGATGTCACCTGTTATCAGGAGGACATTCCCAACAATGAGATCGACACGTGGGCAAAGATCCAGGCCGACCGCTTCCAGAACATGGTTATCCGCGGCTTCCACACTGAGCTGGAAGCAGTGTATGAGGAGTATAACATCGGTCTTGCGAAAGACGGCAACAAGGAGTGGATCGCACTCGGAAAGAAACTCTATCCCACTCATCCTTATGGTACTCAGACGACCATCGGTACGCAGGAACACCTGAAGAATCCGAGTATCGTTAATATCAAGAACTATTTCCACCGTTACTACGTGCCCAACAACGTAGCCATCTGTCTGGCCGGTGACTTCGATCCCGACAAAGTCGTGGCCACCATCGACAAGTATTTCGGCTCTTGGAAACCGGGCACGACGCTCTCCCGACCCGAATATGCACCTGTCGCAGACTTGAAGCAACACGTCGACACTACTGTTGTGGGACAAGAAGCCGAGAACGTGATGCTCGGCTGGAAGTTTGATAAGGCCGCTTCTGACCAGGCCGACACGCTGAGCTTCATCTCTGATCTCCTTTCCAACGGTAAAGCAGGACTCATGGATATCGATCTTAACCAACCGATGAAAGTGATGAGTGCCGGTACGGGTGTGGAAGGCTTGGCCGACTATTCGACGTTCATCGCAGAGGGAGAACCCAAGCAGGGACAGAAGCTTGAAGAGGTGCGTGACCTCATGCTCGCCGAGATAGAGAAACTCAAGCACGGAGAGTTCGATGAGAACCTGATGAAAGCTGTCCTCGCCAACAAGAAACTCAATATGCTGCGCGGCTTAAGCAGTAATCGCAACCGCACCGAGATGATGAAGGACGCCTTCATCAATGGCGAGAGCTGGCAGCATGTCGTGGGACAGCTCGACCGTATGTCGAAGATCACTAAAGCGCAGATCGTGGATTTCGCCCGCCGTCACTTCCTCGACAACTACGTCTGTGTCTACAAGCGTCTTGGCAATGACACGACGATCCACAAGATTGAGAAGCCGCACATCACGCCGATTACTACGAACAACGACAAGCATAGTGACTTCCTCACCGCTATTGTCAAAAGCAAGCCGGAGCCTATCCAGCCACAGTTCATCGACTTCAACAAGGATCTCGCTAAGGGTAAGATGAAGAACGGCGCCGAGGTGCTCTACAAGCAGAACACGACTGACGACCTCTTCGATCTCTCGCTTGTCTTCCCTGTGGGCCGTGAGAACAGCAAGCAGTTGCAGGTTGCGGCTGACTATCTCGACTATGTCGGCACTGCCACCTGCTCGGCCAATGACATCAAGATAGCCTTCTATCAGCTGGCTTGCGACTACAGCGTGAGCATAGGTGATGACGAGACGCGTGTGTCGCTGAGCGGACTCAACGATAACATGTCCGCTGCGCTGAAGCTCTTGGGTGACTATATCAACCATGCCAAAGCCGACGCAGAGAGCTATAACAAATATGTCGGTTTGACGCTGAAGTCGCGCAACGATGCCAAGGGCAACCAGCGTGTCTGCTTCTCAGCCCTGCGACAGTATGGCGAATACGGTCCTTACAACGGCTTCCGCAATAAGATGAGTGCTGAAGAACTCCACAAGGCCGATCCTCAGCACCTGCTTGCTCTACTGAAGAATCTGGGTAAGTACACCTTATTATATTATGGTGCCACACCGATGAAGCAGTTGGAGGCTACCGTGGCAAATAGCTATCCTTGCTCGATGAAGACCACTCTGCCCGCAGCCCGTCGGTATCAGCATACGACCACTACGCAGAACGAGGTGTGGATAGCACCCTACGATGCGAAGAACATCTACATGACGCAGTATCTCAACGAGGACAAGCCCTGGACTTCCGAGCAGGCTCCTATCAACGCTCTCTTTGGCGAGTATTTCGGTGGAGGCATGAATGCAATCGTCTTCCAGGAGTTGCGTGAGGCCCGCGGACTGGCTTACAGCGCCGGTGCATGGCTGACGACACCGGACCGTAAGGGTGAACCGGAGTGCTTTAACACCTTTATTATCACACAGAACGACAAGATGACGGACTGCGTCAAGGAGTTCAACCAGTTGCTCAACAACATGCCGGAGCGTCAGGCAGGCCTTGATCTGGCCAAGCAAAGCCTGATGAAGAGCATCGCCACAGCTCGTACCACCAAGTTCTCTGTGCTCAATGCTTATCTCTCCGCCCGTAAACGTGGCCTTGACTACGACATCAACCGTGTCATCTACGACAAGTTGCCGTCGCTGACGATGGCCGACCTGGTGAAGTTCGCTAAGGAGAACATCTCCGGCAAACCCTATCGCTACCTCATCCTCGGCGACGAGAAAGAGCTCGACATGAATGCGCTGCAGAAGATAGGACCGGTAAAGCGATTAACCAAAGAAGAAATATTCGGCTTTTAAATATTATTATAAAGATATTAGTTATATAAAAACATTATGGCAAAACCAGTAGATTTCAAGTACGCTCCCATGTTTCAGATGGGTGAGGACGATACCGAGTATCGCCTGCTTACCAAAGAAGGAGTGAGTACATCAACATTTGAGGGCAAGGAGATCCTGAAGGTCACACCTGAGGCTTTGACCCTGTTGGCTCAGCAGGCCTTCCACGATGTGGAGTTCTGTCTGCGTCGCAAACACAACGAACAAGTAGCTGCTATCCTCAGCGATCCTGAGGCTTCTGACAATGACCGCTATGTGGCACTGACACTCCTGCGCAATGCCGAGACTTCCGCAAAGGGCATCCTGCCTTTCTGCCAGGATACCGGTACGGCTATCATCCACGGCGAGAAGGGTCAGCAGGTCTGGGCTGACTTCGACGAGGAAGAGGCTTTGTCACGCGGTGTGTACA
>R21__coassemble_89_pt1 | contig 72734 bp, 69 predicted proteins | sample R21__metabat2_high_PE_018 | metagenome-assembled genome bin R21
ATTATATTATATGGGGAGAAGATAGCAAGGAGTAACAAGGACGCGCGTCGCTGCATAGCAGCAACCTACAGAACACAGCACAATGAAGCAAGAACCCTGCACGACAAGGGTGAATGACTCCTAATCTCTTTTTAGGCAGAAGACAGCAGCGGTGCCGACGGAGTACTGCGGTGAAGTACTGGAGTAATCCCAGCTTTGTACTGCAGTAATTTGGGCGTAGTACTGGAGTAATCCGCCCATAGTACTGCCACTGAAAGGCTGAGATTTAGTCGCCATCCCAATTGACCCGCTCCGCAAAACCGTCGAAGTCGAGGTCGTCGGGGGCGCCTACTTGCTTGAGCACGCTACGTATGAACGCTTGCTCTGAGGGTGACATGGGCGTCTCTCCACGCCGTCGCATGAAATAGGGATTACGTCCAAAGTGGGCAACGCAGACCGACATGAATTGCCGGTATTGATCGGGGTACATGCGCTTTTGGAAGTTGGTGAATCCAAGGGCATAGCGCTGTGGGCGGTCATCGCAGTAGAAGGAGCAATGGCCGTCGAGTGTAGTATGATCGGGATTGAGCACAACGTACTGCCGCATGCTGCTGTCGCGGTAGTTCCATGCCCAAGCATGCAGACAATGGTTACGCTGGGGACAGTCACAAGGCAGGCAGGCCTCGTACCCATTGGGAATGGATGTTTCTTTGTTGTTCATAGAGTTGTTGAAAAATAGAATAGTTATGTGTATTGTGTCTGAAATATTACCCTTAGAAATCTACCACCGTGATACCAGCCCCGCCAAACTGCACATTCTCATCTGCAAAATGACTGACATTGGGCTCAGCACTCAGATATTGACGGATCAGTTGACGTAAGATGCCGTTGCCCTTGCCATGGAGAATGCGCACACGGGGCATGCCCATAAGAATGGCATCGTCGATGAAATAGCGGACTGCCTGCAATGCCTCATCACCACGCATGCCTCGGACGTCGAGATCCTGATGGAATTTTTTGCGGTGGCCATCGATAGTCTCTTGTGTCATACGAGAAATGCCATACTGCTTTAAACCCTCTTTCAACTCGTCCATCTTTGTCTTGAGACGATCACTGCTCTCGGCAGAGGCTAAGCTGTCGGCTAATGTCAACCTGCTCAAAGGGACCTTGGTGCGCATATCGCCAAAGATCACCGTAGCTGTATTGTTACCAATGGCCTCTACCCTACCCCGCGACTGAACTCCGCGCATCTTCACAGAGTCTCCAACAGCAATTGGGCGATTTACGTTTTGTTGCCCCTTAACCACAGCTTCTCTCAGCACCTTGGCAGCCTGCTGTTCACTCGTCAGCTTGTCCTTCTTGCGCTGCTCATGACGTTGCTTGCGAGCTTGAATCTGTGCCACTTTCTTTTGGAAGTCCTCGTCTGAAAGAATACCCGCAGAACGCTTGTCCGGCTTCTTCCAGGTTTCTTCATCAACTTCCTGCTTGAATTGCTCCAACTCTGCCCGGATTTTTTTCGTTGCCTCCTTCTCTGCCTGCTCCTCACGTATCTCACGAATGGCATTCTCTATCTGCTTGTTGCTCTGTGCAAGCAATTCTTTGGCCTCCTGACGGGCGCTGGCAAGTATTTCCTTGCGCTGCTTCTCTACTTCGGAAACGCCTTTCTCGTATTCGTCGATTTGACGTTGCAAACGTTTCTCCTGCTCATGTACAGCTTGTCGCTTCTGTTCCCAGTAGCGCTTGTCACGCACAATATCTTGAAGATATTTATCGCTTTGAATATAGTCGGAACCGACAATGTCTGATGCTTCACGAATCACCTCCTCCGGCAATCCTATCTTACGCGCTATCTCGATAGCAAATGAACTGCCCGGTCGGCCGATTGACAACTGAAACAGAGGGCGCATCTCGTGACGGTCGTAGAGCATGGCTCCATTCACCACACCATCGTGACTGTCGGCAAAATGCTTTAGATTCTGATAGTGGGTTGTGATCACTGCCCACGCGCCCTTTTTGCAGAACTGACCTAAAACGCTCTCGGCGATCGCACCTCCAATTTGGGGCTCTGTACCCGTTCCAAACTCGTCGATCAAAATCAAAGTCTGAGAACAGGCTTGACGCATCATCACCTTCATGTTCAATAGATGTGACGAATAGGTACTCAAGTCATTCTCAAGACTCTGCTCATCACCTATATCAATCATAACATCCTTAAACACGCCACATTTACTTCGTTCGATTACAGGTATGCTTAATCCCGTCTGAAGCATATATTGCAAAAGTCCCGTCGTCTTTAAGCACACGGATTTACCACCAGCGTTGGGACCAGAGATGATCAGAATATGCTTTTCAGGGGTAAGCTGGATATCCAAAGGTACCACTGCGGTTGGCTTCTGGCTTTCTGTCATGCCACCATCTTCGTTATCTCGTTTTGCACGGGCAAGGTGGCGCTCCAACAGTGGATGACGGGCTGCAATGAAGTCGAGATAAGGATAAGGCTTCAATTCCGGCTCTACAGCACGCATAGCCTTTGCCAGTTGGCATTTCGCCTGTATCAGGTCGATTTCGGCAAGGAAATGATACGAATCTAGCATCTCGCGTACATGGGGGCGGATGCGGGACGACATCTTTGTGAGAATACGGATGATTTCCTGACGCTCCTCGGCTTCCAATTCCCGGATCTTATTGTTGGCCTCCACCACCTCCGTCGGCTCTACAAACACCGTACGGCCCGTGGCACTCTCGTCATGTACTATGCCTGGAATACGACGCTTCAACGAAGGAACGATAGGTATCACCAGTCGCCCGTCGCGCAACGTTGGAGTTACGTCTTTCTCCACTAAGCCCTCGCTTTGAGCCGAGTGGAGAATGCCGTTAAGAATCCTTGAAATGGAGCCTTCCGTTCTGGCCAATTCTTGGCGGATGGCATGCAACTCAGGTGATGCACTATCGCGCATGTGACCATACTTATCGATTATCTGGTCGATCTGCTGGATGATAACCGGAAACGTCGCGATACCGTCCGCAAGATTGTGAAGGGCAGGATAACTCCACTTCTTCAATTCAAGATCATCATCCGACTCTGCCTTGTCCTCCAAAGGTTCACCCCTATAAAGAAATCGGACCAATGAGTCTATCGTCGCCAAGGAACGTCTGAGGTCGAATAGCTCGCCCTCTTCCATCCATGTTCCCTCCAACCGCACTCGCTTCAGACTGTCACGCACGTCATAGAAGCCCGACTGCTCGAAGTCTTCTTCTTCCTCAATGATTCTCCGCATCTCACGGTTCTCCTCCATCCAGGTCGCAATCTGTTGAGAATCAGCAGAGAAGTCCATCGTCTCCACCATACTTTTTCCGAGAGCACTCAAACAATAGCCTTTTAGCCACGTCCGCACCTCGTCGTATCCAATCTTCTTTTCGAAGTTCTTTGGGTATATCATTTCTTTTTTATCTAATTTGTCCTTTTAACATTTATATCTTTCTCCTGGATCTACTTTGCTGTCAAATCCAGTTTTACCCGATCTGTTTTTTCCGATCCATTTATCAGATCATGGTCATATCATATTTATATCAGATCTTGTTCATATAAAATCTGATTTATATCGACCTGATTTATAAGAGGCCCGATTTTATGTCGGACCTAATTCCATCAATAGCTTTTATCTTTTAGCATCAATTCTCATGGCCTCGTGGTTTCATTGTCTGCACTTTCTCTTTTCAAAGAGAACACTTACAATCAGCAACCACTCCACCGTATGACATTTATTGCAAAATTACCTCTTTTCATTTAGCTATCTATCTTATCAATGTTAATAATATTTAATCAACTTGCGATTTCTTCAGTATTTGATCTCTATTTCAAATGAATTGTGTACCTTTGCAACCGCATTCAGAAATGAAGCAGGTATATCACACCCATTGGAGAGATGGTAGAGTGGTCGATTACAACGGTCTTGAAAACCGTCGTACCGAGAGGTACCGGGGGTTCGAATCCCTCTCTCTCCGCCAGAAATGCGTAACTCGTTGTTTATCAGCAAGTTGCGCATTTTGCGTTAAAAATGCCGGACGATTGACGGACGGCTTCTGTTAAGCATTGTAGGACGTGCATCTTTTATAGCTGGGAACGCAGCGACAAAAGATGTTAAAAAAATGTGCTCTAAAATTCAAGGAAGTAATGTTTCCAAGCTCGTAGGCTACACCTACCCAAAACTCCACAAAGGCAAAGAGTGGTATGTTGACTTCTATGCACTCGACCCTGCCACCGACACGATGCGGCGTAAGAAGTACAGCATCAGTACAGAATTTCGTGTTGCTGAACGCAACCGTCGCGCTACGGAGATTATCAATGTAGTGAGCAGCAAGCTCATGAAAGGATGGAATCCGTGGGTTCAGACCGACAATTCACGCGCTTATGTGCTCTTCGAGGATTGCCTGGAGAGGTATCTCGATTATGTCGACCGCATGGATCGCAAGAAGACACGGCAGAGTTATCACTCGCGGGTCAATGTGCTCAAAGAGTATATTGCCACCCGTACTACCCCATTCAAGTATGCTTATCAGTTCGATGAGTCCTTCTGCAACGACTTCATCGATTGGATCTTTCTCGACCGTGAGAGTTCTCCACGAACGCGTAACAATTATCGTGGCTGGCTCTACGGCTTCTCTGAGTTCATGGTTGCCCGCAAGTACATCGCTAACAATCCTGTTGAGAAGATCAAGGTGATGCCAGAGAACGGGGAGAAGTTCCGCAAGGACCTCACTCCGGAGATGCTCAAGACGATGACCAAGTATCTCACGGAGCATGACAAGTCCTTCCTCCTGGCTTGTCTCATGCAGTACTACACGCTCATCCGTCCCGGCGAGCTTAGTAATCTGAAGATTGGAGACATCAGCCTGAAGAATCAGACTATCTTCGTTTCCAAGACTTTCAGCAAGAACCATCGTGATGCTGATGTGGGTCTGAACAAAATCATCATCAAACTGATGCTTGACCTCGATATCTTCAAGAGCACGAGCGACTGCTATATCTTCAGCCACGACTTCAAGCCGGGCAAAGAGCATGTAGGCAGCGACCAGTTCAACAAGCGTTGGAAGACGATGCGCAACGCGCTGAAATGGAGCGACTGCTATCAGTTCTATTCTTTGAAGGATTCCGGCATCCGTGACCTTGCCAACTCAGAGGGCGTTGTCGTTGCCCGTGACCAGGCACGCCACAGGGACATCTCCACAACCAACCGTTACATCCAGAAGCATGACGTGCAACCGGGAACGCTCAACTTTGAGGGTAACATGGTCTATGAAAAGCCCAAGGCGAAGGATGACGCAAAAGACAAATAGACAATAAACGAAACCAGCCACCCGTGGGATTAACCTCACAGGTGGCTGATTTATTATATGTGTATGGTATGAGAGTGCGATTTTTCCTTGTATCGTTGTAGCACTTATGGCTGTTGTGAGAAATTTATTTGATTATCAACCATTTATGAAATGATACATCTTGTAGCACCCTCCCTTTACGCTACAAAAACTACTCTACAGAGAACGTATAACAGATACTGGAGAGCGTCGGGGAGATCATATTACCGAGGTAGAACACCCCATAATCGCCCGGTGTAAGCCGTGCTGCGGGGATCGTGATGATGGAGCTGTGGTCTCCGAAGTTCTGATACCCGAACGACAGATAGCCAGCCTTGTCAGCCTTCTCCGAGTCTGCGGTGTTGATGAGTGCCGCCTTTGTCTGGAACCACTGCAGCCGGCGGTCTTTCTTCGACGAGGCGAATCTCACGACCTTGAACAGTGCCATGCCATCCTCCCGTTTCTCTGCCCTGAGATTAATCAGCACCTTCACGTCCTTACCCTCATGCCTGCACTTCAAGGCAGATGAAGAACCGCTGAAGGTGAAGTCCATGCCCTCGGCTCCAGCTAACGTGTTGGCGGCATCGGCGAGACTGCCCACATTGGCAGCCGTACCCATCACCTGGGCACCTGCTACTACGGCTCCCAAGGAAGAGCTCCCTGCTCCCGCAATCATCCCGATACCTCCCAAGGCTCCGGCGGCACTGGCGGCAGTACTCACGATGGAGGCAAGCTTGCCAAACTTGTTCTTGTGCTTCTCCATCTTGCCGTCTTCCATAGGCAGTGCCTTCAGGCTGTTGTCAGCAGCGACTAAATACATCAGGTCAGCAGCCGTTGTGTCAGGTTCAACGATTTCGGCGGCCTGCGCCTTGGCGGTTGAGCATAATCCTCCGGCCATCAGCATGAGGACGAATGTGAAAACACGAATCTTGTTCAAATGTTTCATAACGTGAAAATGTTGTTGGTGAATAATATGAATTGTTTTATGTTCTTTGGGTTATACTTTCGCTTTTTATCGGTGCAAAAATAATCAATTTTCTTGAAACAACCAATACATTACTAATAAATATATGCTTATCCGCATTTTGTTGTACCTTTGCATCTATGAAACATTCATATCTGCGTCTACATGCCTCCATTCTGCTGGCAGGAGCTACGGGCTTGTTTGGCAAGATCATCACCATCAGCGAACTTCCGCTGGTGTTCTATCGCGTATTGTTCTCCGCCCTGCTCCTCGCCTTTGTCATGGGTGTGCAGCACCGGCTCCACCGTCTGCCGTGGCGTCAGGTAGCCATGATGATGGGCTGCGGCGTACTGTTGGCCGTTCACTGGGTGTGCTACTACGGCAGCATCAAGATGGCCAACGTGTCCATCGGTGCCGTGTGCTTCGCCCTTGTGGGATTCTTCACCGCCATCATTGAACCCATCATCGGACGGCACCGCCCTTCGTGGCGTGAGCTGCTGCTCAGTCTGCTGACCGTCTGTGGCATCATGCTCATCTTCGGATTCGACGTCCGCTATCGCACCGGCATCGCCGTGGGCTGTCTCTCGTCGCTGCTCTATGCGTTCTTCTCTGTACTCAGCAAACGGGTACAGGCCACTACGGGACGCGCCAGCAGTACGATGCTGCTCTATGAGCTTACGGGTGGTGGCATTATACTTGCCATAGCCATCCTCGTCTATGGCTTGGCAGTACCCCAGGCTGTCGTCGCACCGCAAAGTCACGACCTGATAGCCCTGCTTGTCTTCGCATCGCTGTTCACCATCGGACCGTTCCTGCTCCAATTGCAGTCCCTCCGTTCCATCTCAGCCTTCACCGTCAACCTGAGTTATAACCTCGAGCCCATCTACACCATCACGCTCGCCATGCTGCTCTTTGGCGAGGCGGGTGAACTCTCTTTAGCCTTCTGGGGCGGCATCGCACTCATCCTCTTGTCGGTAGCCGTACAGACGATTCTTGCTGTGCGTTCAAGGAACAAAGGCAACGCATAACTTCGTCCCACGCCAGACTTTTCCCACCCTTCCCTACTTTTTCCTGCCATGCCGTGTCCTGCAATTCCGTTGCGCATGGAGTCGCAAGTCTTCGCCGTTGCGCCGTCATGCTTCACTCCATTTTCAGGCACCGCATGGCAAACGCTTGCAGCGGGACGGCTCTGCGATACCGTCCTTCCTTGATGCCGGTCCATGACTGGAGTGAAGACTGCACAAGTTCCGTTTCCTCTCCAGTCATCAACCGCATCCGCAAAAGTTCCGGCTTATTGCTTTGCCCCACCGTTGCGAGGCACCACGAAGAAGGCACTTGCAGGGTGCCTCACGCCCCCTACCCGATTAACGGGTCACAGCCGTTGCCCGATGCCTAAGTGTTTTCTTAGCCCATGCCCACACCACAAAACGGACGACGGCTATTCTGCTTTTCCGACCGTCCATCCATTGCCGTCCGCACACTCCCGGCAAAGGCTGGCCGCTCAGCAGAACGTGCCGGCGAATTGACTTCCCTGCCAAGGCGCCACCGAAGCCCGACGTTGCCGGTCTCCACTTGCGCTTTTCTGGCAGTGAATACAATTCTGTGCCGTCACTGTAGCCGCCGTCCGCTTTGTTCCCACCCTTTCTGAACCGTTTCCGACCACTTCGGGAAACCTAAAGAAAGGGAAATTGACTCCTTGTCTATACACGTGCTACCGCCACTGCATTGGCAGCCCTTGACATTGACGGATATTCCATCTGGACATCATACATGTGAAGAATCCTGTAGAGGTTGCTCTTGCTGCGGTAACCGGTACGTTCCATAATCTCCTTGATACAGTACCCTGCCTTATACATATTAATGACCAGCTTATAGCGTTTCAGTTTCCGGTCGTTGTAGTTGGTGGAATAGAGTTCCGCCTCCAGGTCATCGTGCGTGTTGCGGTCACGCTTGCTGAATACCTTGCAGATAAGGTCCAGCGTGTTGACCGTCTTCGACTCCGGGAACAGCTCGTCCTGCGTGTCCAGTCCGTCGGCGATGGAGACAATCCTTATGCCCGTCTTCCGGCAGAACTTCACAAAGAATATCATATCGTGGAAGTTGTAGAAGGCGTTGTCGAACGAAAGCAGCACCGCGCAGTCATCCTCCTGAAGCTCGTTGATGAACGCCTCCCATTGAGGCCGTTTCCTGCCCTTGCCGTTTTCCTTATAAATCGTCTCACACCCGTGCACCCGCATCTGCTGGAGTGCATCCTCACCGTGCTCATTAATATGAGCATTACCGATATATCCGATATGTTTCATATTTCTCTGTGATTTATTTACAAAGATACTAAAAATATTCCATTTCTCGGCAAGTTAACCGTTATAATATCAAAAGATTACGAAATTAGTACCAAATTCGGTGTATTTGGTTCTATTTTCGAGTTTTACAGAACCAATAAGTTGCAAAACGGGTAAAAGACATACTATATTGAGGAAGAATTGTTATCTTTGTTGTAGTATCTCACCAAACCCATCACAACAATGACAAAAACCGGAAAAAACGGATTGCAACACCATCATTATCAGTCGGAACGGAGACTTGTCCGGCAAACCATTCATACCATATTCACCGTATTACCCATATTATCCATATTGACGTTTTCCGTTCTTTTGTCATCTTGTAATAAAGACGACAAATACCAGTTCACCACCAGTCGCAGTGCGGTCGAAACCTACCGTGCGTTTCTCTGTAAAATCAAATCTGTCAGGACCAGCAATACCAAGGAATATGTCGCCTCATTGAAGGAATGGAAGGAAGTAAACGATACCGTTTACAAGTTCCTCGTTGCTGACTCTGCTTTTGTGAAGTACCATAATGAGGCGAACGACTATTTCCTTATCCGTGACTCCATCCGCAAAGAGATGCTCCGTCTCACCGAGACCTGGCGCTATGGCTACGACGATGTACTGTCCATCAAGGAGCAGACCAGCGCCTACAAAGATGACGGGGACCTGGCGGAAGCCGTCAGCCTTGCCACACCTTTCTTTGCCTCCCTCGACAGTACCGCCATCAGTGTCTGCGACAAGGCCTCCATCCTGAAACGATACCGCTACTTCCTGACCACCACCCTCAGCAAGGGCATCAACAACCGTGAGGACATGCTGCGCTTCATCCGTGACGAAGACTATATGTTCCGCACCTTCCTCCATCACCTCTATGAGATGGACGATGAGCCCCTGGCAGACATCAGCCGGAACACCGAGGCCATCTGCCGCAACATCTTCATCGCCGCCCGTGAAGGGCGCATCCCCTCCAAGGATGCCATCGTCTATATGTCCATGCGTACCGTACGTCGGCTGTTGCAGAACTCCGCCGAGTGTGTCGAGAACATCAACCGCCTGGAGATGAAAGGCAAGGCACAGGGCAATGCCTACCTCTGGATGATTATCCAGCCCTTTGTCAGCATCGACCCGTTCCTGCTGGCCACCATGACCCCACAGGAGCGCAGCCGGTTCGAGTATATCGTCAACCAACTGCCCAAGTCGCGGCGGTTTGCCGATACCTTCGACATCAACCTGAGCGCATTGAACTATCTGCTGCCACAGCAGTTGCTCAAAATATATGTTTTATCCGTCTAATCCAAACTAATTATGATTGTAAAAGAAGTAAACAAGTTTATGGCCCTGATGCCATTGATGCTGCCCAAACTCATTGACAGCAAGCAGTGTGTAGAACCCGACATCGCCGAGGACTCGGCGGTACTGTACTTCAATCTTGAAGAGCGTTTCCCCATTGGTATGGTGATGGACATGATCGACGACGATCTCGACCTTCAGCTCCTCTACCACGGCTCGAAGAAGTCAGAGCCGCGCATCCTCCACTGCTGCTTCTTCGCCAGTCCGAAGCTTGGCAAGAGCATGTTCAAGATCAACCTGCTCACCGGCACCGATGGCTTTGTAGACAGTGTTGCCATCACCGTCTATGACACCGTGGATGTCTTTGCCGAAGAGCTCGACAGCGATCTTCTCTCCCACACGCTGTCCTTCGACTTCACCGAGGCGATGACCAGCCAGGAACTGTTGTCTGTTTTTTGCAAAATGAGCTATGAGACCTGAGCTGCTTTATTCCATTGCCGATGTCATCAACGCCCATGGTGACACCTATCATGCCGTAGTGCCTTTTGCCAAGCACGATTATATGGTGCAGGAAGGCAGCCGCCTCGTGCGTTCCTCCTGTTACGTGCTCCGTGTCATGCTTTCCGGCAAGGCAAAGAATCATGTGCGCCGGACGGTGTGGAACGTCTATGAGGGCGACATGGACAAGATCATTCAGAAGATCAGTCGCCGCGACAAAGCCTTTGCCGAGCGGATGAAGACCTGCAATCCTTCCCCCAGGGATGTGGAGTGGATCATTCGCCGGGCAACGCTGAAATCGCTGACGCTGAAGATCTCCAACTCGTCTTACCATCTCTATGTAGATTGCATCAAAAACTAATCCCAACCATCATGTATTACCCATATTACTATTAAGAAATCATGACTGCAAAATTACTCTTCATATTACTCGTATCGCTGCTGCCGCTGGCCGTCTCCATCGCACTCGCCCGCAAGGGCCGCCTCACGGTTGTCCGCCGCTGTCTTTCACGTTCCGAGAAGCGAGCCAACTTTGCCGCAAGTCTGCTTGCCATTGTCATTCTCCTCTTCCATTTGGCTTACTCGTTGGCTTTCCCAGTGACGATCGGTCTGGCCTTCTCATCGCTCTATGCGTTCTTTTCCATAGCTGTCAAGCGCAACACCCTGCTGTTATTGTTCATCCGTTCCTCCATGCCAATCTATCTTGGTATTTTCTCCATCGCGGTACCCATCGGCTTTTTCCCCGGCATGTTCCCCATCGCCTACACGTTGTCTGCAGTCCTGATTACTGCCGCCTGCCTGCCGGACATACCCCAGCAGAACATTACGGAATCTGATACCACTAAACATTTAATCATTGAATAAGCAATGAAGCAAAAGAAGAAATCGACTGTCAACTGGATGGCCATCGGTCACGAACTCATCAACTGTCTTCGAACCAAAGACCGTCACCGTCTGTCACGTTACGATGCTTTTGTGTGGCTGATGGAGTCTATCGGCAAGGGCATTCCCGTGTGTAATGAGCAGGGCGAGCAGATCCATGTCTTGCCGTTCTCTGCCTCTTACATGCGCTTGGCCGAGGAATGGAACTGGGAGCGTCATACCGTACAGCAGTTCCTTGATGAGCTTGCCGCGCTCTCGGTGATCTCACGCCAGCGCAAGGGCAAAACCTTCGTGTTCTCCTTAGCCAAGAAGTCCCACAAACATTTACTCCTTTAACCTCATGTCGCGATGCTTCAAATCCTCCTTCTTTTCCATTCAATCCTCTCAAGAACTGGTGCACTCCGTGTCAATAATTTTCTAAGCCGAGCGAGCTTGCTTGCCTTTCTTCACCGGTTTAGTGCGACCTACGGTTTAGGCACGATTTTCCAAATCGCTAAGCCTAATTAGCGTTAACTTACATTAACGCCCTGAGAGCCCCTCCAAGGGAGTTCCTGCGGGGAGCAAGCTCGGGCTGAATAGGTAATAACATTGTCAATAAAAACGAATATGGCAGGAAGAAAACAAGTCATGGACATGCGCTCTGAGACGGGTGGTGTCAGTCAAAAAGAGAGCGATGAGCAGCAACGCAACTGGACTGCCCAGCAGTGGAAAAAGAAAGCCGCGGACAGTCTCGCCAACTACGACCCTACCCGTGCAAAGCTCAACTTTGAGGTTGTCCGGGGAGGGGTCGTGCAGCCCATCGATACATCCAAGAGCATCGCTCAGAAGATGGCTGAGAACCTGGCAGCTCGCGGCATCAGGGATCCGAACAGTAACGCTGACGGTAAACGGAAGTACCGCACCCTTGCCAAGTTCATCTTTGGTGGCAACCGTGAGCGGATGCACGAGCTCGCCTTTGGCACTCAGAAAGTAGATTTGACGAAAGGGGCGGACAACAATGGCATCACCCGTTGTCAAGAGATCGAGGACTGGGCACGTGACGTATATAACTTCATGGCTAAGCGTTATGGCGAGGATAACATCATCAGCTTCTATGTTCACCTCGACGAGAAGAATCCCCACATTCATTGTACCATGGTGCCGGTCGATATAGCCCGTAACCGTATCTCATGGAGAACAGTCTTTGGCAGTACCATTGAGGCTGAATCGGCAAATATGACAGCCTTGCACTCCGAACTTGTCGAACAGGTCAACAAGAAGTGGGGACTGGAGCGTGGCAGCAATATGGAGGAGACAAAAGCCCGGCACCGCTCCACTGAGGAATACAAACGTGAGCTGGTATCGGAGGTTTGCGACCTGGAGACCACCCGTCAGGGACTGCTCCGGCAGATCCGTCGGGCCGAGATAAAGTTGAAGGGCATCTCGACGATGATCGCCAATCTCCGGGAGCGCAAGCAGGCCATTCAGGACGAGATAGACGAGATCGCCCGTCAGTTTGGTCAGGACGGCTGTGACCATGCTGCCTTGGCCAGTCGGATGGCGGCTTTGCGGAGTGAGCTCGAAGACGTCAAGAGCAAGCTGTCTCTCCGTCAGCAGATGTTGGAAGATGCCGAGCGCACCATCCTCGCTGCCCGTGCGCGTCTTGCTGCGTTGAAACAGGAGCATGCCGAGATACGGGAGCATCTGGGTGCAGACTTCAACTATAAGACCACGGAGCTGCAGAAGAACTTGCTGGCGACCTACAACGACATGGTGGCTTCGTCCTGGGAACCCGTCCGCCCGACGCTCTCCGAGCACCAGCAGCATCTTCTCGACGAGTCAGGCTTCACCCATCTCACCGACAATGCCGCCGGTGTCATCAACTGTGCCCTGCTCCTTTCCCTCAACTGCATCCGCGAAGCCACTGCCTATGCCGAGTCCAACGGCGGCAGCACCGTAAACAACACCGGCTGGGGACGTGACAAGGATGAGGATGACGAGCAGTGGTGGCGACGCTGCATCGCCCGCTCAGCCGCCATGATGCGGCCGGGTGGAAAGAAGCGGCAGAGAGGGCGGTAAGATGGGTAATATCAGTAATACGGTGATAGTCTTTCCTATATTACCTGCTCAGAACCTTACCGCCATTTTATCCAACAGATGCTTGTCGAGCGCGTGCTTGTTCAGGAAGATATAGGTGGTGTACATCGCCACGAAGCTCTTGCTCAGATACCAGATGCCATGATGGTTGCCATAGTCGCCCCATGAGTTCTTCACCATATAGTATTCCTTGCCGTTCTTGTCCTTCGCCGTACCGAAGATCAGCATCACGTGGTCGTAGGTCGCCTCCCACGTATCGAAGTATTTCTGTCGCAAAGCCTGAGTCGGTGTCACCTCCGGTGCATCCACACCGAGACTGTCGAGTTTGCTCTTCTGCTGTGCCTTCGGCAGTTTGAGCCACCGCTCCGCGTCGCTCCCTGCCAACGAGTACGCTTTCTGCTTATCCAAGGCCAGGCCGATGCCGCTCCGTGAGAAGTTGTCTCCACTCACATCTCCGCCCCATGCCACGCAGTAGCCGTGGGCAAGGGCATTGTCGATGACCGCCATCATCTGGTCCAGCGGAATGTTGAAACTCGGACGCGGGCGCCACTTGTAAGGTGCCTCTATCACCATCCACTCGTTAAAAGGATGATGGGTGTAACTGGTCACGCTGACATAGTCGTCCCAATCAAGTCCGAGACTCGCTGCAAACGATTGCGGGGTATAGCGTTTGCCCCCATAGCTAAACTCCTTCTGATAAGTGCCAAGATAAGCATCCAAGATACCCGTCATGCCCTGCCGCCACTGCGTCGTGATGGAGGTCTGCTTGCTGTCAGAATAGTTGTTGACATACGCTTCCAAGGCAGGGAAGAACTCGTTGAAATTGGCGAGACTGTCGCCTACCATCGCTCCCGGTCTTGTCATCGCCTCTTCCGGCACGATCCCGAATCGCTTGATGACACTCACCACGTCGTCGCAGGAGCCGCCTTCCGAAAAACGGCTGCTGCCATGCATGCGGATATGGTAGTCGGCACAGTCGAGATAATCCTGATATGCCACATACATCTCAGCGAGGTCCACCGTCTTGCCCGTCTTGCGCAGGATCTCACTCTCCAAGAATCCGCAGGTGGCATAGTCCCAGCACGTGCCACTTCTGTTCTGATCCTTCACCGACGTTATCGCGTTGGCTTTGATGGTTGTGAATACCGGTGCTTTGCTTTGGGCAAAACTAGTCCGTGCTGTCGTTGCAAAAACGACTGACAATAGCATTTTCAATGGCGTCATCATAATTGTATTTTGTTAGCCGAAACCCATATGTTATTGGCAAGTTGCTGCTTGTTCATCTGTTAATTTTCTGTAAATTAAAGTATTAGGAGGTATTCTTCTTTAAAGATATCTCTAAATTTTTCTTTCGTATCCAAAGACCAAAACGAACACATCTTCCTTTTTATAGCAAAGGTACTAATTATTATTTGAAAAGAAATGTTTCTCCATATGTTTTTTTAGAAAACAAAATAGGATGCCTGTGAATTATTAAAAAGTTAAGGTACCTGCATTATTTTTGGGGTTGAGTAGTTACCAATTTTTGCACCTCAGCCTTGTTTATATCAAACTGATTACTGTCTTTCAGTTTTAAGCTAGAGATACATGTTCCATCTATTAGACATGTTTCAAACCCGGTCAGTTCCATGCCATTATCAAATAATAGATCAGCACAAGGAACATTACGAAATGTCAGAACGACTGGCTTCGGATTGTCGTGAGCAAATGTCCATAGACGGGCAGAAAGGTATGAGCCACGCGTATTAGAGGGGAGCTCGAATCCGAAAAACCTTGCAGCTTCCAACATTCTGTATGCATTTAGGCCAACTTCGCCAAAAGCAAATGAACCATAAGCGTAACTTTTGGCCCTGTCAAATCCATTTATCAGATAGATTTCTCCATACTGATATTGTTTGTTTCCATTTTTCATAGCATCATATCTTGTTATCGCATCCCACAGATTCCAATAGATGTCTTCTCTACCTCCATCTTCAAGACGTTTCTTGAAAATCTCTAAATAATATACATCTGGATAGTATGGTCTAAGCATGTCAGCTAACTCAATGCAATCATTCTTCCATTGCTCTTTTTCTTCTAACGTCATCGCAAGAATTCTTGCGTCTGTACCTTGGTATATTGACTCTAATTCCATTATTGTTCTGTAAACTAATTATTTCTATATCAAGAAGTTAAAAGTATATAGAATCGACTTTCATCATTTGATGTTTACAACCATACCTAATCATTGGGCTGGCAAATATTGTATTTCAGCCATGTTTAAATTGAAGTTATCATTCTTCTTCACTCTAAAACTCATGATGAAATCCTTTAGAAGCTCTTCCAAACCTTTCAATTCTTTGCCATTATCCAATAGCAGATCATCGCTTGATACATGATGAAATGTCAGTACGATGGGCTGCGGATTGTCGTGAGTAAACGTCCACAATTGATTTGAAAGGCTAGCTTCACGTGTCCTGGAATCGAATGTTAATCCAAGAAATTTAGCGGCTTCAAGCATTCTGTATGCATTTAGCCCCACTTCGCCAAAAGCGAAGGAACGATAGGCATAACTTTTTGCTCGGTCTAACCCATTTGTCAGATAGATGGAGCCATACTGATATTTTGCACTTCCGTTCTTCATGGCATCATATCTGCCAATCGCCTCACTCAAATTCAAGTAAATGTCTTTTCTATCTTCTTTCTCAAAGATACTTTTGAAGATGTCTAAATAGTACATGTCTGGGTAGTATCGTCTTAAATTATCCGATAACTCCAGACATATATTCTTCCAATCCTCTTTCTCTTCTGCGGTCATTGCAAGTATCCTTGCATCTGTACCATGGTATAGTGCGTCAAATGTCATATTTGTCTTTTGTATAACCTATAATTATGCCACATGCTATGACATGGACATTATTCTGCAAACTTACATAAGTTATCTGAATAACTTGTATTCTCGACTTATAAATATTTCAAAAATCGTAAATTAGTTCTACACACTATTGTCTTACATGCTTGCGTAAAAAAGACATTCAAAAGAGAACTATCGTAAGATTAAGGCGATATAATATGGTACCAGATCGCCTATTTAATGAGGTGGCATCAATGATATAATGAGGTCAAATCAGCATGAATCATGTTGTAATGCTAAAGAAAAAGATCTTTTCCAAGGTAACGAATGATTGTGAGCTACCTAAGAAAAGGTCTTTTGCTTACCAGAGAATTAGATGCTTCCAAAACTGTTAATATCACCCCCTTATTTGTTAATTTATCATCGGCATAAATCGAATTTTTTTTGTTGAGTGGAAAATGGCTGGGCTCAATCAGGCCGTTCCATCAGCACCACCATTGCAAATCTGTTGGCTTCCTTTCTTGCAAACTGTCGGATGCCACCAAGACTGACCGCCTTCATCTGTGACTTGTCTATGCCATTGTTGATGAACTGCTTGGCGATGTAACGGGCACGGGCAATGCTTAGCGCGCGGTTTCGCTTGGCGGTGCCGGTAGCTTCGTCGGCTGCACCCGTAATGTGGATGGTCAGATGATGCTTCTTGGCATACTTTGCGATCTCTGTGAGGTTTGCCAACTGCGACTTGGTGACCAGTTGGGCGGTGTTCAGCTTGAAATAGAAATAGATAGGGACACCGACGGACAAATGGAGGGAGTCGTCACTTGCGCTGTCATCGGAGGTTGCTGCGGATGCCATACGACTGCGGAGCGCATTCAGGCCAGCATAGTCGTTCTTGTTGGCCGACAATGCGCCACAGTCCTCTTGCCAGTTGACTTGCTGCTGGCGCAGAGAATCGTCAGGCTCGGTGCCTACTCCATCGTTGGCGTACATTCCTACCGCAGTCATGGCGAGCAGGAACAATAGGATGCTTTTCTTCTTCATCTTCTGTCTTTTAGGGCGAGGAACAGCGGAATGCCTTCACCGCTTCAAGCCTTTGGCTGCCCGCTGCTCCCCACTGTTGATTGTTTTACTTGTCTCGTTTATCTTCTCATTCTCGATACCTTGAACCCCGCCTCGCGGAACTTCTCCTGCCACTCCTGATAGAGAGGGCTGTTCAAGGCATGTTCGTTGAACGCTTGCGCTGCGTCGTGCAGCTGCTGCTTTTGCTCTGGCGTTAACCAGTCGTGAGAGCCTTGCGGCTTCTCCAAGGGTGAGACACCCGATTTCTGATGCAATTCCATATTTTCTTAAATCTTGGTCGGTGATACCCGACGCGTTGAGTCGCTCTATGTATTTACTGTCAATTCTTATGTCCTGAAGCTTGCCGAAGCTGCCATGCCCGAAGGTCGTCATCAGCACCACGTTGCCACCCCGACTTTGGATATAATCGCGCAGGTCGCGGAGCTCTGCCCCGGAAGTGATGAAGTCGTCCAAGATGATATAGTCCGTGTCTTTTCTGACCTCACCCTCATACCGCATGCGCTTGCTGATGCGGCTGAGATCGGTGGCATTGGTGTGGGAGACGTCCGTCACGGCGATGATGTCGTGGTCGACGGTCATGCCGATGGCTGAGAACTTGGCAGCGTATGCCGCCGGTATCATGTTGATGTCCCCACCCTGCATCTTGTGATTGTAAACAACGTGAGCATGGGGATAGCGTTGCGCGATGTCGGCTATCTTACTGTCTTTCACGAAGGCATTGACCAACCGCAAGGCAGCCTCGTAGTCACCATATTTGGCAGCATGGAAGTCAGGATGCTTGCGTGCCATGCCAGAACTGGTGTGGTTGACGACGGCCGGGAAAGCATCTCCCCATCGGTGGCCTTCGGGCATCGTGTCTTTCTGGCGAAGCATGTATAGGACCGTGTCCCTGTCTATCAATAGCGGAGACCTGCCTAAATACATCCATGCCTCATGCTCCTGTCCGAAGGTGAACAGCACTTCGGCTTCAAGACTGGGTTCAAAGAGTCTAACGGTGAAATCGGGTTTGTTCGGCACTCTTGGCAGAAACAGCCTCCAAAACCTGACTCTCCGCTTTCACCGGCTGTTCCTGTAGACTCTCGGCTGCCTCCTGTGAGACCGTTGCCGACTTGCCATCGTTTCGGAACAACGGCGTGAACGTCTTGTTCTGCTCGCGGATGTCCGTAAAATTAGCGTTCCAGCCGTCACGCCTGAGCCGTTCGCCGACGGCTTCCATGCGCTGTGTGATGAACGATGCCGACCGCTTGACATCATTGAGCGTGGTCTTGATGAACTCCGGGTCCTCGTTGAGACTGCCGAGCCACGACTTCAGATAAGCGGCACTGTCGCTCTTCACATGCTTGGCCATGCCATAGCGTGAGGACACCAGGGCGGCAGTGAGCTCTGCCACGAGTTCCTCACGGCTGTAACTCGCCCGGTCCTGAGTAGGCTTGATGCGGTTGAGACGGTCCGGGGAGCCACTGGCATGGCTCATCTCGTGAAGGAGGTTGCTGTAGAAGGACTCGCCGTCGATGAATTGTGCCTTCTCCGGGATGATAATCTCATCGCGTGCCACACTGTAGTAGGCATCGTTGCCCGCTGTGGGCTTGATGGGACAGACGTAGAGGTCCTTGGCTATCATCGCGTCAATCTCCGGCAGACTCGCCATGCCCTTGTCGCTCAGCTCCAGTGTTCCCTGGGCTTCCTTGCGGTAGGTCTCGTAGAGTTCAGGGCGCGCCTCCTTCAGGTTGGTCTGGTCAACGTTGAACACATTATAGACATGCTGTTTTGGGAAAACCGAGAACTCATTGCGCTCCTTGGCATCGAGCTTTTTATAGTCGTCGTATTTGATGCGTTCGTTGGTCTGCTTGTGCACACAGGTGAAGGTAGTGATCATCACGGGTGTGCTCTTCTCTCCCTTGTTGATACGGACGAATGGCAGTTTGTTGCCATCCTTGTCCGTGAGCAGGTGCTGCCGCTTGCCGTCCTTGTCCTTGGCATAGTTCATGTCCGTGATGCGGTCGAAGGTGGCATAACGGGATGTCTGCCAGTTGTTCTTCTCCTGCATGAACATCAGGATGATGCTGTTCATGCCGTTGTAGTTGCGGCCATTGAGGTTGCGGGGCAGCTGGGCGGCGCCGGGAGATATCCAAGGCTGCTTCCAGTCCTGCTGGAGATTTTTGATCTTGTCAATCATGATGTCGGCAAAGACATTCAGGGCTCTGTCCTCGGCACTCAGGCCGTCGGGGTTGGGCGTGTAGTTCTTTCTCATAGTAGTGATGGTTGGTTTCAAGAATTGTTGATATGCTCTGTCATCTCACGGACGATGCACGAGAGGCTCGGCGCCTCCTTGTAGAAGGAGATGCGCAGGTCACCGCTGATGTCCACATGGGCACGCGGACGCAGCCAATCGGGCTTGATGCTCTCAACGGTGGCATTCTTCTCCGGGAACCGCATGAAGGTGACCCACGTACTGACGAAGTTATCACCGACCTTCTCGGATGAGTAGGCGGAGAACAGAAGATAAGGACGGCCGTTCTTCGAGGTGCGTTCATCAAAGATGTTCTCCTTCTTCAGATAGCCGCGGAAAGAGAGTGTGCCGGAGATTGCATCCAACGCGGGCACGTTCTCTGCGGTCACCAATCGGGCGGTGAGATAGAAACTCAGTCCGTCGTCCTTGCGGCGGATGTCCATGGTTCCGCTCGCCGTGACACGTTGTCCTTCGGTGTAGACGCTTAGGTCACTTTGCCGGGCTTGTGGCACTGACACAAAAACACGGATATCCCTGGTGCCACTGCCGTCGGCAAGGCTGACGGACATGACGAAGGACACGTAAGGCTGGTTGTTCCTGTCGGTGCGGATGGAGGCACTGCGTCGGACAGTGCCCGTGATGTTTACTTCTGCTTTGATCATAGTTGTATGAAATAGATGATGTTACTTTCTTTGCAGATGCTGCTCCTGCGACTGACGCTCGGAGGCTATCTGCTCATAGTTCTCGGAAGCCTGCAGGCTGAAGGTTACGGCATTGACAAGACTGCCGATTCTCTGCCGCTTGGCAGCATCGTCGCCGTCGCCATTGAGGATGGCGGTCAGGCGTTGCTGTTCCTCGGCTGTCAGTTCATGGCGGTACTCCTTCTTGCCGTCGTGGGTGACGAGGACGGCCTTTCCTCCTTCGGTGACGGTCAGTGATGCCGACTTCAGGTTGGGCGTCATGCTGCTGAGATCGATGCGTCGCTGGGTGACAGCCTCGTTGATAGCCGCCATCTTCTCGTCACGGCTCTTGCCTTCCATCTTCATCGTCAGCATGAGCATGGTCATGAGCATCTGCATCAAACTGCCCAGGAGTCCATGCCCACCGTCCATGCCGATGGCTGCATCCTCGGATGTCATCAGCTTGCTGAGCCATCCTTCCGGCGTGGCCTGTTGCTGCTCCGGAGTGCCGTTGCCTTTGGGCTGGTAGTCGGCAAGGAGGTTGCGGCCGTTGTGCTGCGCCTCTATCTTCAGGTTGCCTTTCTGACTGATGTCCGCGAGGTAGGCGGCCGGGTTGACCCATTGCATCTTGCCGTCCCTGAAGACGTTGATGACCCCGAAGTGGAGATGCTCGCCCGTGACCCTCGTCCCCGTGGCTCCCGAAACGCCAATCTTCTGTCCGGCATTGACCGTATCGCCCTTCTTCACGGCAATCTCACTGAGGTGCATATACTGTACCCTCACACGCGAGCCGTCCTCACGGGCATACTCCACGGTGACGGTCTTGCCACCAGCGGTGTTCGTGCGGTGGTCAACACCCACGACAGTTCCTTTGTTCTCGGTCGCCAGGACCGCTTCCCTGTTGGTCTTGATATCCATGCCGTGGTGTACCTGCATGGTACCTTTGTTCAGCGGATCTTCCCGGTTGCCGTAAGGAGAAGTGACAAGCATGAAGCTGTCGCGCTTCACTGGCATGCTGTAACTGCCGGTGGCTACGGATGACGAGTTCTTGGCTGCGGTTGCCTGACTGTGTGGCTGACTCATCACCATCTTGTCGTACTTCTGCAGTCTGGCACCCTCGATGACGCTGACCAACGTAGAGACATAACGTTTGTCGGAGGCATAGCCGCCCCGCTGGATGGCAGCAGCCCAGCCACGGTAGTCGTCGGCGGCAAGGCCGTCGGTATGCTTACGGTAGCGCTGCGCCATGAGGACTTTAGAATGGTCTTCATAGCTCTGACCTACACTGTCGTATTTCTTGAACTTCTCGTTGGGCCGGTCGTCATCCGCCAGAACATAGTTGCCGTTGTAGGTACCTTTCACACCGAAATGGTTGTTGGCGGTGTTGGCCAAAGTGCTCCTGCCGTCCGCCGACTCAATGATACCCTGTGCCAGCGTCACCGAGGCGGGTATGCCATAGCGCCGCATCTGCTCCATGGCATACTCCGCATACTGCTCGATATACTGTTGTCTGGATGGTGTCATAGCATCGGCTGGTTATCGGTGCATACTTGTGCGCTGGTCCTCCTGACGGGCTACGACTTCCTTGACCTCCTGCTGCGAGGATTCCTTGGCTTCATCCTGATTCTGCTGCCTCGGCACGGTGAGCTGGTCACAGATGGCCACGCGCTCGCCGGCACGGATGAGCTTGGGCAGATAGGTGTCGAGGGCGTGGTGAGGAAAAACGGCAGTCTCCAAAGGACGGCCGTCCTTGTCCTTCACCTTGTTGTTGCTGGTCAGCGTGATACCCAATATCCTTGAAGCCTTCTCGGCATCGCCACGGTAGGTCTCATAGAAGTCTCCGGCACGGAACAGCAGGATAGCATCGGGATGCTTGGCCTTCAGCTTGTCGTACTGCTTCATGATGGGCGGCAGCTTGCTCTGCACGTCCTTCTCTTTCAAAGTCTGTTGTCCGTTCTGTTTTTCCTCCGTCTGCTTGCCGCTGAGCACATCGGCATAGAGTGTGGCGGCCAGGTGCTGCTTGTAGTCGCGCTTGTCATCGGCAAGCCACAGCCGCTGCCATTGCGACTGGCTGATCTCCCGCGGACGCTGCTTCTCACCGTCGATGTTGGCCATGAGCAGCACCTTGTTATCATTGGTCTTGAAGGCGTTCACCCTGTCAATACGGTCAAGGGTCTCCTGAGAGGCGCCGCTTCTGAAGATGTTCACCTCTCGGTCGGGATGCTCAGCCACCACGGAGTAGTATTTTTGGGCGAACTGCGTGCGGAACTTCTCTATAGTAGCCTCGTCGTGGTCGTTCTTCATCATGTCGAAATACATACCGATGTCGGCCTTGTCGGGATGGACGGCAAAGGTGCGGCCTTCCTCCGGACGTGCGGCAAGCGTCCACTTCCCGTCATCGTCTTTCAGCATGGCAATGCGTGAGAAGTTCTCTGGCACCTTGTCGATGGGAAACTGCGCGTCCCAGGCCTGCATGGTCTTCTCGGAAGGCTTCTCCACGGGCAAAATCTTTACACCGCTCTCTGCCTTCTTCATCATCCCCACCGTGCGGTTGACATCCGCGAGGATAGCCTTGCTCAATTCCGGGTTTTCCTTCAGTTGTGCGATGACTGACGGCAGGTGCTCCATGGTCTCGGGATGGAGTTTGGCAGGGAGTCCCATCTCCAGCATCTTGTGCGATGCCACCAAATCCCTTACCAACAGTTCACGCTGCTGCATAGAAGTCTCGGGCTGGCGTCCGCCTTCCACGGCTACCCCCTTACGCCCGAGACGCTGAGGAACGCCCGTGGCATGGGCAATCTGCCGGACCACTTCCTGGGCATAGTCGGGATAAGAGGCAAAGTCCTTCTGCGGTGGGATGTGCACCGTGTCGGTGCGGCTGTCGTAGTGTGCGAGACCCGTGCCGTCCTTGCGGATCGGCACAAGACAGTCTTTCATCTTCTGCAGGAACTGGTTGAACTCCATCCTCACACCCTTGTCGTCCACGGGCTTGTCCGTGCGCTCGCTGGCAGCGGCAAACTGCTCCACCTGCTTTTTGTAGTCCTCCTTGTGCACATGCGCCATCGTCGTCTGGTCGATGTTGAAGATGGTATAGACATCCTCCCGCGGATTGGCCTTGTACTGCTTGCGGGCGTTCTCGTCGAGGGCAAAATAAGCCTTGCGGCTGATCTTGTCGTCGGGATTGGCGTTGTTGACATACTGGTTGGGATTCGTCCACACCACCGCCACGCCTTTCTGACCCTTACGGACAGCCTCGCCGCGGTCGTGGGTCTCACGGAACATCGTATAGACGTTGGTCTTGAACCCGCCAAGGTCGCTGTGCATCGCCATCATCAGGGCATTGCCCGGCGGCAGGCGCAAGGACTTGTTGTAAAAACTCGGAGTCGGTTTGCGTGAGGCATTGAGCAGCACGCCACCGTTCTCCTTTGCATTCTCAAGGGCTGCGACAAGAATCTCCGTCTGTCGCTCTGCGCCCGTCTTCTTCTGAATTCCTTCTTCTGCCATTGTATCATATCATGAATGGGTGAAAAAATATAGGGAAATAACTCGCTGTCTTCGTTATCGGATGCCACGTGTCTGACTGCGCTCCTGGCTCTGCTCATAGCTGTCGGCAGCACGCCCGATGGTCTGTCTGTCGCCCATAGCCGTCTCATCCACCTTCGCCAATATGCGGTTGGCAAGGGTGTTGAGTGGCAGTGCCCCGGATTGGTAAGCCTCTACGACCTTCACGGGCAGGGTGACGATACGCGGCACTCTGTCGATGTCCACCAAGAGCACGTTGCCCTCTATCTGTGGATTGCAGAGCCGCTTGTCTAACGGCTCATCGTCATAGCGTTTAAAGCGTGTGGCATTGCTCTGGTTCTTCCGCTGCTCCGCCAGTGCCTCCTGACCGGCCGTGTTGAACAGACTGGCTCCGCCATAGAGCATGAGCGGGAACTTCATCAGGGGATTGGAGGCGAAGGTCCCGGCAAGGAGCGAGGCAAGCGGCACCATCGTCTGCTGGTTCAGACCGATGGATTTAGTCTTGCCCGTCAGTACGCCTAAGAGCATGTCGGGGAGCATGGCCAAGGTGAAGCCGAGATGGTTGAAGGTGTCGCCCATACCGTCAAGGCCGATATTGCCAAGGAGCGCATTCCAGCCGGTGTAGTCACCAGTTGATAGTTGTTGTGGTGATGGCTGTTGCTGTGACGCCTGTTGACCGTCCTCCATCGGTTGTGGTGCATTCTCCAGTAGCGGTACACCTTCCTCTGCTTCGGCAATGTTCTTATAGCTTACGGCATCGCGGCCCGACCGTCGGCTGCCCTGCTCGTTGCGGATGGCTTTGGCAAAAGCCTCATACTCCATAGCCCGATAGGTGGCAGCGGCGACGGACATGGTGGATGTGCGCCCAATGGCCTTGATCGTACGCTCACCGGCATCGAGGGCTTTCGTCACCTTGCTGCGGTATGTCTTGGCATTGTCCGCGGCCCATTTCTGCGCGATAGCCAGCTGTTTGTCAGTGGCATACGCCATTTCGTTGAAGCCCATTTGTGAGAACATCCATTGGGGAATGGCGGCCTTCCTGCGGTTGGCTGCTGCCACCTCCTGCCGTCCTAACTTCCGCTGCTTCTCTAGATAATCCTTCTGTTGTCCGGAGCCCACACGGTCGACGGCCTCGACGCCAACGTCTATGGCAGCCTGCCCCAACAGTCCGCCGACACCCATCGTCGTGGCGGCATTGACGATCCACGAGCCGATGCTTGCCGCCGCCTGCTCCACGAACGACGGGTTGTATTTCTTTTCCGCCTCCTTGTTGATATGGTTCTGCATGGCACTCTCGCGACTGCGGTTGGGGATATAGAACAGGGTGCCCTCCATGGCTTTGCGCGTGATGTACTCAGCTGTGGACTTGGGAATCCGTTCCTTGATGAGATGGTCTACCATCTTCTTCTCCATGACCGCATCGACGGTGATATGCTGCCGTTTCAGCTCCGCCTTCACCATGCTGATATAGTCTTCTACGGTCTTCGTGTTCCACTTGCCGGTGTAGTTCACCTGCGAGCGGTAGCAGTCCATTGCCGCCATACCGCCGTCGGGACCCGCCGCTCCGGCCATGAGCATGCGGTAGGAGGCGTTGTGGCGTGCGGACTCCTCCGCCTTCAGGCGGTTGAGCTCGTCACGGACCTTATTCATGATGGGTACTACCCGGGTAGTGAAGATGTCGGGTTGTCGCGATGTTGCCATATTATGTGAATGTTTGTCTTAACTGTTTGATGACCTGCTCCCTGGTCTGCGCGAGGGCAGCATGGAGCACTTCCATCTGACGGGGATAATATTCTTCGAGCCATTCGTCCTTGCCGATGCTGTCGTGGATGAAGCGGATGGCGAGCTCACGGTTGATCTCCACGGCTCGCTCTCCCCGCTTCTTGCCGTTGAACCAGGCTATCGTCCACCAGTTGATGCCGTCCTTGTCGGGATAGACGCTGACGAGGCGCTGGATGTCGAAACTCTGGATGTCGATATCGAAGCCGTCGAAAGGATCGATGAAGCCCTGACTGTCTATGGCGTCGTCAACAGCTTTTTTTTTTCAATCTCGGTCATGGAAGAGAGAAACACGCCGTGTATGAGCGCAAGGTAATTGAGGAAGTCGTGAATGAGCAGCGTCTGTACCCTTCCGATAATCCCTAAGCTCCGTTCGCCGAGTCCCAAGGGATTGAGCATACTCGGTGCGTGCTCGTAGTAGGCACCGGCAGCAGCCCCTTCCGCCAAGACACTGCGCAGGGCGGTCTCCGTGGAGCCCGGCACGCGGTAACGGTTGGAGAGAAGGTCTGCCATATAGCGTCCGAAGAACCGGGTGTACATCTGGTCGATCTCCGGTTGGTGCGCATCGTAGGGCGTGGAGACGGGGAAGTCGAGGGTCGCCATCTCCGGGTTGTTGCCCGTCATGGCTTTCTGCTCCTGCATCATGAGGTTGTCCCTTACCATCGTAAGAAACTCCAGCGGATTGACTTCCTCACCGTTGAAGCGAACCTCCACATGGAGCAGACCGTCGCAGACGGCGATGTTGTCACCCGCCTTGACATTTCGTCCGAAGCCGCCCACTACTTCACGGATATGGGAATAGGTGACATCGAACGAACTGTTGTCTCCAGCGGCATAGTTGCGGTAGTTGACGGTGATCTGGAACCCTTTGCGGTTGTTGGTGGAGATGCCGGAGACGATACCCGTGGCAAGGGCTTTCAGCCAGGTGTGGGGCGAGACCTTGAAGTCGACACCGTGATGGAAGAACTTCTCCCCTGTCACGGGATGCTGCTGGTCGCCGTAACCAAGAGTGATGACCAAGGGGCAGGGCTCCGGCAACTCAAAAGGCATGGCGTAGCCACTTGGTGAATAGAGATTCATGGACGGGTTGTATGCTGTCTTTTCCATAATTTGTGTGTTTAATAGTTATCGTCTGAGTCCGGTCTGCTGTTCCCTTGCCAGCTCGTTTTCCGCTGTCTGAGCAACTGACGGCGCCTGCTTTTGGGAGTTGTTGCCGACCATCATCATCGCCATGAATGCACCACCGATCTTGCCAAGAAGTCCTGTGCGGCCGAAGATGAGATACGACGCGGCAATAAGGGCTCCGATGCTCAGGCCCGACACCTTGCCGTGGACGAGGTTGTCGAGGAAGTTGCCGAACATGTTCGTGCCGTTGCCGCCGAGGAGGTTTCCGAGGAAGTGGCTGATGCCACGTAGTGTCTCACCCAGGGTGCCGAGCACTCCCTTGGCCTCCTCCGCGGTTTCCTTCACCCCGGTGAGAACATTGGAAGCGGTGTCCTTGACATCCTCCACGGTGTTCTTGCCTGTGAAGCCGTTGACGACATCGTGGGAGAAGTCGCCTGTGCCGTCGACACCCTTGCGCAGGGTCTTGCCCACGGCGGTGCCATAGGACTCGTCGGAGTTTGTGAGTTTTTGCCACCCGGCAAAGGCGGCGACACCCCCGACAATGGCTGTCTTGGGGTTGCGGGCAGCGGCGGAGGCTACCTTGGCTGTGGCACTGGCGACGTTGACCGTGGCGGCCTTGCCGCCTTGCCAGAGTGTGGAAGTGGCCTTCAGACCGCTGCGCCATAATTTGGGAGCGGCCTTAGTGAGTAATGATAACCATCCCATAGTGCTTCATTTTTTGGGTTTCACATGTTTTGCGTTCACGCGCCAGGTATCAAGGCACTCCTCGATGAGCCCGGCCTTGCCCTCCCTGTGCGGCAGTGAGTTGTATTCGATATTGTGCCATACCAGTCCCATCGTGGTACTCCGCACCAGTTTGGTGAGCATTGCCAGCTGATGGTTCATCGCCTTGAGCTGCGGACGGATGGAGAACACGAGGGAGATGCGCTGCTGCTCGGTCATCTTCTTGTCAAGGCATACCTCGCGGATGGTGTTGATGATGCCCATGCTCTTGGTGAGGATGCTGATATAGATGTCGTTGCGCTTCTTGTGAAGAGCCACGGCAATGGCGTTGGCAGGAGCCTCGCTGATCTGTTTCGACAGACTGCCCATGTGCTCGCAGAGTCGGTTGACCTCAAAGTAGAAACCATACGCCTGGGCAGCATAGGAGATGGTCGTTCGGAAAGTGCTCAGGTAGTCGTCAAACTGCTTCTGCAGGTCCTTCGTGGCAGCGACCTCCTCGTTCAGCCAGATATGTCCGGCCGACTCGGCTCCCATCAGCTTGATCTGTGCGTTGTACTGCGACTCCGCCTTCTTCGTGTACTTGATGATCATCCCCGTCAGAATGGGATCAATCTGGGCATGACCGGGCAGCGGAAGGAGGACAGCGAGTAACAGGAGTAATACGATGTGTTTCATCTTACCGGATGTTACTTGGAATACAGACTTACTTCTTTGGCATAGCGCTTCCAGTGGGACAGCGACTGCAGGGCAACGTCGTGGCGGTCGCGCTCTATCATCCCGGCTGTGGCACGGTTCCAGACATCTGCCATTCGGTAATGGCGGATGCTGAGATAGAGCTGACGGAGCTTGTGGGAGAAGGACGATAGTCGGTCTTCGAGTTCCCACAGCGTCTTGGAACGCTCGGCACCCGTGAGCATATTGCTCTCGCCACCCTTGGCTACGGCATCCTTCAGCAGGGTGAAGACGGAAACCATCTCCGTGGTCGTCTCGATATAGAGATTGTTCATGCTCACTGTTGCGGCTATGCCCTGAGGGTTGTTGTTGACGGCACGGCGCAGCTTGTCGAGAGTGATGAGGATGCGGAGCCCGTCGTCATAGATATGTGTGGCGGCTTTCAGAGCGGAGGCATAGCCGTTGGCGGTCTTCAGATAGCTGTTGTATTTCTTCTCCCAGCCTTTCATGGTCGTGAACTCCGTCGCCATGGTGCTTTGCAGGATGGCAGTGCCACGCTGCGCATCGGCTTCCTTGCCGACCGTCTCGTTGATAAGACTGTTTCCGGCAGCCAGGATGGTATGCTCACCGGGGTTGGCGGTTACTGCTTGCGCATGACTCCTGACGGTGAAGCTCAGGAGCATCAGCAGGATGAGGATGCTGGTATAGCCTAGCCTCTGTCTCCCGGCTTGTTTCTTCTCGTCGCTTTCGTTGAGTTCCACCTCACCGTCACCGTCAAGGTCAATGCCGGAGGCAACTTTCTTCTCGCCATCAGGTCCTAAGATTTCCGTCTTGATACGTTCCATCTCTTTTTGGAAGAGCATGTCGTTCCAGTCCTTGGAACCATCGGGCGGCACCTCACGCACGACGGTCAGTTTGGGCAGTGCCTCACCGTCACGTCGCTGGGGGTCGAAGAAGCGGACGGCATAGGTTTTGACAGCCTGATAAGGCGACTCCCCCCTATCAGGAAGCGCATGGGGATTGCGTGGGCCGAAAGCGGGACGGGTATTGAACTCATTGATGTTGTCCCATTTTACGTCTGAGACAAAGCCCTTTGGAAAGTGCTTTTTAATGAAACGGTTTAGCGCATCGGTTTCTTCCTTTGTCAGTCCCTCATAGTCGCCGTTCTCCAAGGCTGGTATCGCCCAATCGGGAATGTCGTAGGTGCCTATCTCCTTCAGACGGCCTTGCTCCTGACCGATGCAAAGCTTGTCTGTCAGTTTTTTGTAGTATTCCTCATGCAGCCGCATAGCCTTGCGCGTCTGTTCCTCTATCTCAAAGTCAGGACACAGCCCTGATGTCTTCATGGAATAGAGCTCGTCGGCTTCATTCTCATATAGTCCATAGGCATCCTGCAGGTCCTTGGGCAGCCGGTATTCGTCACCAGAGAGCAGATTATCGGGATTCCGCAGGGAGGCCATATAGTCCTTCATGTCCTCACCGACCTTGGGCAGACCTTCGCGAACGTGACGCAGCTCGGTATGGAAGTTCTCGGCAAACTGCCGTCCTGCCATGTCGTTGTCAAAACACAGGTGGTGGCAGGCCTCGGGCGCTTCCCTGATGACCCCGCGGAACTGCATGACCGTGGGATTGCCACCGGTGGATAGATAGACGGCTCGGCGCAGCTCCTCATTCTTCCAAGCGTGGAGCTGGTAGTAAGCCATGGCATCGTAGGCACTCTCGAACCACAGCACATGGCGGGCATCCTTCAGTTCTGTACCCTTGGGACTGGCTATCCACAGTCCTTCCGAGGCGTTGCTGCCAAGGGCCTTACCCTTATAGCCGCTGGACCCGTCGAGACGCGGACGGCCACGCTCTTCGAGTCCGACGATGTCCTTCCCACCGGGAACCGTCAGCGGAAAGGCAAGGTTGGTACGGCGGATATTCTTCTCATTTTCAACTTGTTTCGTTGAAAGCATGAAGTAAGACGAGAAGGCTCTTTGAACATAAGGCTTGATCATGCGACTGTTGAAGAACTGTCCGAATTTGCGTATGTTCTCGGCTCTGAGTTTCTGGAAGTATGTGAACTGATAGTCCTTGACGCTGAAAGGCTTTGCCTGGCGACGGTGCTCTATGATGTTGTGCATGGATCTGTCGATGGGTTGGTTGAGAAGTCGGTTGCAAACGAGGTTGACGAGGTGGTGGGTGTTCATCCCGGGCCGGTACTCCTGGAAGAGATCGGGGTGATAGATGATAAACGACACCACACTGTAGACCTTCTGCTCAGGCGGATGGAAGCAGCCCTTGCCGTTGGCCGTGACAATGAACTTGTCACCAGAGACGCGTCTGCCGTCGCTGCCGACCCTCACATACGACGGCCAGCGCAGTCCGTCACGACGGTTGAGGTGGTAACCGGCGTCACGGAGCACGTCCTGGATGTCGATGCGCTCGCGGAAGTCGTTGTATGTCAGTGGCATATTTATCTGTTGCTAATGGTTTATCGGCTGTATCCTCCCATGTCACGGGCATTGATACCCGCGTGGAGTCCGGCATCAAAGGCACGCTCGGCAATGTCCTGCGGGGAATCGACTCCGGGCTTGACATAGATGCGGCCGGTGCCGTGAACCTCCTGATGGAATACGGGGGCGGAATGGGGATGCTTGATGTGCTCAACGTTGTGGGCGATGTCGGCACCGAGATAAGTGGCATCGCTGAGGGCGGTGAGACCGGCACCGACGAAGGCACCGAGGTTGAAGCCCTGACGCATCTCCGGACGGGTCTTCATATCGACCTCGTGGAAGACCTTCGACATCATGCGCTGACGCTGGTAGTCGTCCACGGCCATGTATTTGTCATACTGCTTCTTGCTGATGTCATGGCTGATGACCTCGCCGTTGATGACGGCGCACATGCGGTAAGTGAATTTCTGCTCCTTATTGCGCTGTTCCTGCTCCTTGTCTTTGTTCTGGGCGTTGTCGGGTGTAGGAGTCTTCTCTACCCAAATGTCGCCGACTTCCACATCTCTACCGTGCTTGCCCTCACGGTACCAGCCCTTGCGGTCGTTCATCGCCTCCAGGTCACGGCCGTTGGCATAGCCCTGCTCGGGGTCAAGGGTCGGTGCATGGTGCTGCTGCGCCAATGGATCAGCCGTGAGCTGAATTTTATCGTCGGCAACCATACGGCTCTTCAACTGTGCTTCGACCTCCGGCTTCAACCTAAGGGAGACCGTCTCCCGGCTGTTGAGCGTGTCCATCGTGATTTTGTCCTGGAAATCGCCACTGATGACACGATTCAAGATACCTAAGCGCTCCTTCATGGGCGTTGACTTGAGTGAGTTGTCGGTCAGCTTCTTCACCTCACTGTCGGTAAGGTCATAGACAAAATCCTGCTGGGTAGCACGCGACTGAATGGTCAGCGTCTTCTTGTCGGCATCGATGAGGATGCCATGGGAGGAGAGCACCTGCTGCCACTTCTCATTGCTGAAATAGACATTGGATGTGATCAGTTCCTTGTAGGGCTTGGCAGGCTCCTGTGGACGGGGACGGCTGACAGTCTGCGGAAGGATGTTCTGCATCTCCTGTAAGGGATCGGTATGGCCTCCTTTGTAGTAATAGCCGTAGCCGCCACTTTTCAGCTCTCCCGGACGCAGACGGCCGTCGGTATGGTCGGCCACCATCGGCACGACGGCTACACCCGCCATGCGGCGGAGGTGCATGCCCGGCTGTCTGGTGGGAGCCCAGCCAAGAAACGACCTGCCGTAAGCTGTCGGAATGAAATCGGAATGAAAGGCATCAGGGTGTTCACGGTAGCCGTGGAGCCCCATGGCCACACGGCTGTTGACACTGCGGGCGGAGACATAGGACGAGGGTACGTCGAAGTCCTTGCCGACAATCTGGTTGAACGTCCTGTAGGCTTTCTTGTTGGCGTAGTTGCTGCCACCGTCGCCGAGGGCACGGAGCTGCTGCTCGCTGATGTCGTAGGTTATCATTGGCGAGTCGTGGCCTTGCACGAGCAGCTTATAGCGGTCCTGCTCGACAGCGAGCTGGGCTCTCATGCCGTTCTTTCGAAGCAGCTCTCGAAGCTCGTAGGACAGGTCGCCGCGGTAAGACATGGCTTCTGATCTGATGCTCATAGGTTGTTGGGTGAAGGGGTTACTAATTGCTGATGCATTCCTCGAACAGAGCCTCGCGGAAATCCAGGAAGCTCTTGGCGGCTTCCTCACTTTGGGGGAAGATGTCATTGTCATGGCAGAACTGCTCATAGTCTTCTGTCATCTCTTTTGACTGGAGGGTGACAAAGTCAACGGCATTGATATTGCCAGCCTCATACTGCTCGCGTAATGTGTCGTAATCCGGGTAGTTCATAAAAGTATCAGTTTGAATGGTGAATAATTTAGCAGGAACGCGTGAGCTGCCGTGCCTCTTCGTTGGACGGGAGGTAGCTACGCTGTAAGGAGTAGCCGTCGCTGTCACGCTGCTCGTCGATGCCTACTCCATAGCGTTGGGCCTGACGGAGCAACGCATCGCAGATGTCCTGGGTGAACTCGTTCTCGGGAACATAGGACAGGACGCCGCCTCTGTTGACCCAGCAGCCGTCGTTGCCAAAGGAGTATTCCGGCATCTGACGGCGTACCATCTTCTCCCATCGGCTGGCATCACCGGCTACGACGACAACACCGTTCTCGGAGAAAAGGTCGAGGCCGATGGTGATACGCTCGTCGCGGTCGAGGAAGGTCGTCGTGACGAGTCCGCCGTGTTGGAAGCTGAGGATGTCCTCAGGCGTGAGGTCGAACTCATTGTTGATATTCATGAGGTTGCGGCCGATGATCTGTGTCGGGGAATAGACCACGCCGTTGGTGTCGCGGTCGAGCTGCACGAAGGCTTTTATCTTTTGGGTACTTTCCTCCCCGTCTGCCGACAGGAGCGTCTCCTCGATGTCGGAGACGATGACCTTCCCTGCGAGTAGCAGACTGCGCTCCTTGTCGGTGAACGACGACAGATCGGCCTCCTTCAGTTTGGGCGAGAACAGAACGTCGATGCCGTCCTCGGTCTCTGTCAGACAGAACTTGGCGTAGCAATGAGTGAGTCCGAACGGCTGCCTGACGCTGATGGGCAGCAATGGCGATTTCAGACCTGCCTCAAGACGCTCGTGGACATAATCCGGGAGGTCGTAAATCATCTCCTCGGTCAGTCCGAACTCACTGAGAATGTCGAGAGGATATTCCTCTCTGTGGAATGGTTTGTATGGCATAAGTATGCTTTTTGGTGAACATTACGATAGCAAAATTAAGCAGTATTATGGCTTGTACCTAAGTTCAAGCAAAAAATCAGCATTATTGCATAAGATGTTGATATATTGGTTCTAAACAGAATACTCAATCGAACCAATATGGCTAATAACGGTGCAATAGTACGGGTTGTCAGCGTGTAATTCTTTTCAAGCCTCTCATGTGTGCTATCTTTGTGGCATGATCATAAGAACCACGCTCAAAATCGTTTTTCTGATGACTTGTCTTGTCCCATGCCGGGCTCAGACAGCATCCTGTTATTTCCATACCATTGGCGAAGGCGAACGGCATGGAAAGGTTGTTGCTGCCCATGTAGAAATGCCCATGTTGCGTGATACACTGGCAGCAGAAAGTTCGGAGCCGCCTGACCCTCCAACAGAGAAAGAAAAAACGGAGATGCCGAAGCCGACACCACCGGCCAAGAAGGCTTCGAGGACGCGCAGCTACAGAAATTGGAAAGAAAGGGAGCTGACGATGCTCAACCTTTTGGAGGTCATCAGGGAAGTGGGATTGTCAAATGGGCTGATAGTCCTTGCCCAGGCTCTGTTGGAAACCGGCCATTTCTCCTCTAACGTCTGCAAGGAATACAACAATCTCTTTGGATTATACGACAGTAAGAACAGGGAATATTTCCGGTTCAGCAGATGGGAGGACAGCGTGGTGGCGTATCAGCGGATGATACAATACAGGTACAAGGGTGGCAACTACTTCCAGTTCCTCAAAAGGATTGGCTATGCCGAAGACCCACGGTATATCGTCAAACTGGCAAGGATGGTCAAGAGCATTTATAAGGATGTAGTTACAAGGTGATAAAATGCGCAAAAGTACTTCAAATATCAGTCGTAAAATTTTGAGAATCAACAGATTTTTCGTATCTTTGCAATATAAGTCAGGGATGTGCACACTCGTTTTGGCTGGTTGGCTGATGGCAGTCGACGGCCATGCGCAGACGGGTAAAGCCTCTCCCTTCAATACGATTGGCGATGGCTTCAAAAAACATCCGGAAAAGGTAATAGAACTTGGCGAATCAGAGAATGATGAGCCAGGTGACACCATCGATGATGCTGACGTCATGCTGCCGCCTGCCGACAGTCTGAGGGCTTATCTGCCGATGGTGGCTCTTCCGCTCAAGCGTATCAGCGTCAGCTCGCCCTTCGGGTTACGCATGGATCCGATGGACAGACGTAGGAGGAGGATGCACAGTGGATTGGATTTGAAGGCGCATTACGAACCGGTGTTCTCGATGTTGCCGGGAACCGTCGCCACCGCGTCCTACTCCATCAAGGGCGGTTATTATGTGACGATCAACCACGGTTTCTTCGTCTGCTCCTACCTCCATCTTTCCAAGATACTGGTCGTTGCAGGGCAGCGTGTCAGCGCAGGGCAGCCGATAGCCGTCAGCGGAAACAGTGGGCGCAACACTACAGGTCCGCATCTTCACGTCTCATGCCGCTGGGGATGTAACAAAGGGAAATACTTTGACCCGGCGCTCATTCTTGAATACATCACCACACAACTAACAAACAAGTAACATATCATGGGAGTCATACTTATCCTCGTCCTCATCCTGCTCATCTGGCGGGGAGGCAAGAACAAGCAGAAGAAACGCCGCCGTCGGACCTATATCGGTAAGTCCGACTGGGAGAAGATGTGCGATGACGGTGGAAAGTTTTATGGATGGTAGATATTTCTACCTTGGTATTCTTGTGGATTATTACTTTTTTCGTAATTTTGTGGCAAAACGTACTGCATTTCATTTAGTATCATTGCAGAAGCGTGTGACGTCTCCAATAGTACGACATGTAATATAAGAGAACAAAGAAGATGGAGTTTCCGGAGATTTATTCAGCATCGGGTCTGATGGAATTGATTCAGCAGATCGGTTTTCTGCCGTTGCTCGACAGTGGCATCGTTGGTTTTTCGGCCGAAGAAATTGTCGATGAGGATTGTGGGTATGTTGCTCTACCCGAAGGTGGATGGGAATGGCCACTATGGAAATGGAAGGGAGGGATTGTGACGGAGATGCAATGTATGTATGGAAAGTTCTTCAATAAGAAAGCGGGATTCATCAGCAAAGAGTGGTGGCCGGATTTCTGCAATTACAGAAGAAGTAAATATCCATATCCCACAGACGGTTCGATAGAAGAAGCCATTCTCAGTATGCTTCATTCCAAGGGCAGTATAATTACAAGAGAACTTCGCGATGCATGCGGCTTCAATGGGAAAGGTATGCGAAGCAAGTTTGACAACTATCTGACAAGGTTGGAGATGGCAACGTACATTGTGATTGAGGATTTCGTCTATCCGCATGACAAACACAACCGCGAATATGGCTGGGGGTGGTCATTGCTAAATACGCCCGAGGAACTTTATGGTGCTGATGCTTGCAGATGTGACTGTTCCCCTGAAGCATCCTTTCAAAAGATATTTGATCACCTGAAAACGATGTTACCTGAGGCTACCGATAGGCAGCTGCTGAGAATTATTGGTTGACTCTATGTAGATCATTAGTTAAACTTTCTTTATTGATATATAGTTTTTCATATAGGCGTATGGACTCGGGCATTGCCAAATACCACTTTGAGGTAGGTGCTGGAAAGGTCAACTTTGAGTGGGTATAAAAAGTATGTCAATCAAATAAATCGGAATTTATGTTGAATCCAAGGCATCAACATACTAAAAAGAAGTAATATGGAATATAAGGTTTTGAACAATGGACTGAAAATGCCGATGGTCGGGTTAGGTGTCTATAATATCTCCGAGAGGGAAACCCAGAGAGTGGTCGAAGATGCCGTATTGGTAGGCTATAGGAGTATCGACACTGCTGCTATGTACTGCAACGAGAAGGGCGTTGGTGATGCAGTTCGGGCATGCGGTGTTCTCCGTGAAGAACTGTTCATCACGACCAAGATATGCGATTCCTGCTATACGAGGGAGGAAACACTGCGCACAGTTGACCATTCCATGAAGCAGTTGGGACTTGACTATGTGGATTTGATGCTGATTCACTGGCCTGTCGGAAATCCAACCGTCATGTGGCATACGCTCGAAGAACTCTATGAGCAAGGTCTGTTCAAGGCTATCGGTGTATCTAACTTCTATCCCAATACGTTCCCCAAGATTGTAAATGATGCAAAGGTGATGCCTGTTGTGAACCAATGCGAGACCCATGTGCTCTATCAGCAAAGGAAGATGCTGGAATACCTGAAGCCGTACAACACGGCATTGGAAGCATGGAGTCCGCTGGCAGAGGGGAAGCACGGTATCTTCAGGAACAAGTCTTTGCGACGGATTGGCGAGAAGTACGGCAAGACATCCGCTCAGATAGCCTTGAAGTTCTTGATTCAGAACGGCATTGTCATTATCCCCAAGACGACGCACAAGGAAAGGATGATGGAGAATATCAATATCTTTGACTTCACCCTGACAGATGATGACCTCCAAGAGATCCGCTTGCTTGACACTGGCCGGAATGTCACGGGATGGCCCTCGGATGCGCTGAGGTACAAAGTTTAGACAGAATAAACTTAAACATATCATATCATTATAGAAGAAAAGAAATTAATAGCGATGTTCTTCAACGACGGTTCTATTTGAATATTTATGTCAAAGGCTGGAGCTCAATTTTTTCATGAGTTCCAGCCTTTCTCACTTCTTATAAAACTCCTGTATCTCGGCAATCATGTCCTTCACCTCCTGGTTCACTTTCAGGAAGTTGGCATAGAGGATGCGCTCACGCGCCTCGACGGAAGGGAAGTTGTAGAACTTCGGCAAGGGGTATTGGGCATAGTCCTTCTCATCCTTGGCAATCTCAGCCATGTTGAAGTCGGTCTTGCAGAAGAACTTGCTGGTTTTGAACTCCTCACCTTCCTTTTGCTCATCTTTTGAGTCCGAGAAAACAGGAACAACCAGAAGTAACTCCCTCGTTGGACTTATATCGGTAAGTCAGACTGGGAGAAGATGTGCGATGATGGTGGGAAGTTTTATGGGTGGTAGAAGCCGCTTGACGGTTACTGTTGTCTGATGGTCAGCACAAGGTATTCCGACTGTGTGCCGATGCGGAACTTGGCACCCCAGATACCCAGTCCGGAGCTTACATAATAGTTGGTTTGTCCTTTTCGCAGCGGACCGAAGGCGTCCTCGTAGATGGCATCCGTTATCCAACTGATGGGCCACACCTGCCCGTGATGGGTGTGTCCGGCAAACTCGAAATCCACACCATTGTTTTCTGCCTCTTCCAAGTGATAGGGCTGATGGTCGAGCTCTATAAGAAAACGGGACTTGTCTACTCCTCGCATAGCCTCAGAGAGAGACTTGCGCTGGCGGTTTGTGCGGTCGTCGCGGCCGATGACAGTGATATTGCCTATCCCATCCAAGAATATAGCCCTGTCACGCAGCACCATGATGCCGGCGTCGCGACAGAACTGCAAGTCGGCATTGAGTCCCGTATAGTAGTCATGGTTGCCTAAGCAGGCTATGACAGGTATGTCCAGGTTGTGGAACTCCTCAGCCATGTGTTCTTGTGCTACCGGCCGGTAACTGCCGTCGATGAGATCGCCGCCAATGAGGATCGCATCTGGATGCTCAGCCTTCAGCAGCGTGAGCCAACGGTGAAGATCGGCGCGCGTGTTGTGATAACCCAAATGAAGGTCACTGACAAGGACGAGCTTCACGTCTTTCTTCATATTCTTCTTCGTCGTCACCACCATCTCCACCCGCTTCTTGTCGTTGTAATGGAAGTAAGCGAGGGCGAACAAAATGGTCAGTGCCACGGCTATACCTCCTGACAGCCATCCGTTATTATGCAGGGCAGCAGAAGGAACGGCATGGCAAAGGCGCAGCACGTCGAGACAGACGAAGACAAGAAAGAGATAGAGCAGGATCATCAGCCAAGATGTCCCCACCTCATACGTGATAGTCGCCAAGGACATCGGCCAACGGTCGATAACCCCTGACATGGCGACAAAGAAGGTCACAAAAGCCAATACCATCAGTCCCACGACGGCAATGCGCAATGGCATGATGCCCGGCAGCAGCTGCCACGTGCGCCACGCCACATAAGTCTGACCGGCGATGGGCAGGAGAAGAAAGAATAGAAATGCGAATTTCATAGGTTCCCTCCTATTATGTTACGCCACTCCTATCAACTCAATGTCGAAGATGAGCGTGGAACCGCCGGGGATGCCGGGCTGAGAGAACTTGCCGTAGCCCATCTCTGCCGGGATGTATAGCTCCCACTCATCACCGACGTGCATCTGTTGAAGGGCGATGATCCATCCGTCTATCAGGTCGCTCAGTCGCATGGCAATTGGCGTGCCGCCCCGACTGCTGTCGAACTTCTTGCCGTCGATGGTCCAGCCGGTGTAGTGAACGGTGACGATGCTCCGTCTCTGGGGCTGTGCTCCATTAGGGCTACCCTCCTTCAACACTTTATAATAGATGCCTTTGGAAAGGGCTTTCACGCCCTCCTCCTTGGCTTTGTCCTCCAGCCACTTTCTGTTGGAAATGATGTATTCGCGCTTGGACATAATGCTTGCTATTTTGTGGTTCTACTATCTTACTTATACAAAGGTACAAATTTTTAAACTTTGACTGACATTATCATCCAAAATCTTTAGTGGCTATTTGCTTTACAAGAAAACTCTAGTCAAGGTCAGCTATCGCTTTACGTCTGTGTCACGATTTTGCCTCTTTCGTGTCACGAGCTTTCCTCATCTGTGTCACTTCATCCTTTAGTTTGTACCGTGTTGTAGCTGAATAACTTTATGAAGGAAGACTTTTTTTCGTAGCAAAGAAAAATTTGAGATTAATGGATTATCGTTCTTTAAAATATGGTAAGTACACTATATATGTAGGCGTACAATCTCTCGTTATATTGAAGTTTAATAACTTTATACCTGAAAACACAGAGAGAAATAGAATTAACACATGGCAGAAGAAAAATTATTTTTATCCATTATGGATGTTTTATGGAAAGATTTTATATATTTGCACTTGTTATTTGGCTCTGTCAATACTGAGCCAATAAAAACTCTGAGCATTCAAAAAAATGTTTAGAATAAATAAGATAGTTAGATAATGAGAATATATCAAGAAACTATTCATGACGGAATTTTTTCCGTTCCAGACTTGAAATTGGATTGGGAGTCTCTTCTTTCCGATAAATACAAACTATGGGCGAAATACAAGTATGCATTATTAAAGTTCTACTACTCTCCCAATCATGAAGGGTCATGTAAGGATGTTGCCAAGGAGTTCAACGACAACGCTTCGTCTTTGAATGCACTCATCATGAACTTTGGCCGGGCAGTTAAAAAAGCCGTTGGTGATTTTGCCGTCATGCGCAATAATAAGATGGTGTATTGGATCATTTCCATGAACGGTTACAATGACGAGAATAATCATTTCGTGTGGCGACTGAGACCAGATCTCACAGATGCTATTAAGAAACAACTGGAAAAGGAGGCTAAGTTGAAGGAAAAGTTTCTTCAACGGTTCCCTGTAAAATCTCTCCGTACCATGCCGATTGAGAAGTACACCAATCTCAATCGCAATGATTCATTTTGCTATTGGCTGGAGTCTGAAACATATCGGTTAGGTTCAATATGGGGTGGCAGCTCTTTGAAATTTGGTATTTACCAGTTTAACGAATTGCCAAAAGAGAATATGGCGGCAAATCATGATGAGAAATATTGCTGGCTCTCAAAATATGATTGCAAAACCAGTGAAAAAGCTTATGAAATCGTTAGAGATACAATCGCTACTATAGCGGAAAGAGCAGCCGCAGGAGACTTGGAAGGGGTGGATAAAGTTGATTTCGGAGATGTTGTTAAGTGGAAAATAGCCTGTCTCTATTCTGACAATAAGGTTATTAACTTGTTTTCCAAGGAACTACTACAAGCTGCTGCTAAAGGGTTTGGATATGATGGGGACTTGGATTCTCGTCCTAAGATGAATAAGTTTATCACAGCTCACTATGATAGTAGTAGAGAATCTTTCTATGACTTTTATATGCGTGTTGGCATTCATTATTTTGGAAAGAGCGAACCAGAAAAGACCTATTGGCTTGTTGGTTATTCTTTCGGCAGTAATGAATCACAACTTCAAAGATTTGTCAACGAGGGCATTTGGGAAAGCAAGCACGACGATGGTAACAAAAGCGACCAGAAAATGATCCCGTTAGCACAATCTATATCAGAAGGTGATGTTATCATTTTAAAGTCAACTTCAACCAAGGGGGGTAAGCACGACCAGCCCTTTATGCGTATAAAGGCAGTTGGGATTGTCATGAGCAATATAACGACTTCCAAAATTGAAAATTCGACCATGTGTCGATGCTCCGTTAAGTACGTTAGCACAGAAGAAAAAGACTTTGACGGGTCTGTATATGGTTCGTATCGGAAAACTATCCATAAATCAGATGGTAAATTAAAAGATGTAATAGAGTACGTAAACAGTTTATTATCAGAAGAAAAAACGACTATGCCAGGAAATAAAGAAGAGAACGGCAGAAAGTTTCAGGAGTACATTGATATGCTCCTGCAAGTCCATAACCTTGTATTGACGGGTGCACCAGGTACCGGTAAGACGTATTTGGCACAGATGATAGCAGATGAAATGGGAGCCGTCACCAAATTTGTGCAGTTTCATCCATCTTATGATTATACAGATTTTGTAGAAGGTTTACGTCCAATTGAGAAGAGTGACGGACAGATGGGCTTTGAACGTAAAGACGGAGTGTTCAAAGAGTTCTGTAGAGAAGCCATAAAGAACTTGGTAGATTCAAAAAAGAGTGTTGAGAGCCTGACAAAAGAAATGTCATGGCAAGAAAAGCTTGACCGCTTTGTGGAGGATGCCATTGAAAAAGAAACTAAGTTCAAAACTGTCAATGGTAGTGAGTTTGTCATTTCAGAAATGAGGAGTCATGCTATTGTGATTCATAATGATCATAATGAAAAAACAACACAGGTAGCCGTAAATGCCGATGAGATACTTGAATTGCTCACCAATAATGTACCCTTAAATATTGTTAGGGACATTCGTAACTATTTTAACCGAAAGTTTGGAACGCAGCCTGACTCTTATGCTTTTGTCATCACGAAGGCAGTTAGGAAGATGAAACAGAAGATGCCAGTTGTAGAAGCAAACAAGATTGACCGCAAACCATATGTCTTTATCATAGATGAAATCAATAGAGGTGAGGCATCGAAGATATTTGGTGAACTTTTCTATGCCATAGATCCTGGTTATCGTGGAAATAAAAGGCATTTGGTACAAACCCAATATCAGAACCTCGTTCCTGAAACAGATGTTTTTGCCAAAGGATTCTATGTACCGGAAAATGTTTACATTCTTGCTACAATGAACGATATAGATCGTTCTGTTGAGAGTATGGACTTCGCAATGCGTCGCAGATTCACGTGGAAGGAAGTAACACCTGACGACACGGAAGAAATGCTTGATACATTGTCTTGTGCTGCTGAGGCAAAATCTACAATGAGGCTTCTGAATAAAGCTATTGCCGATACAGAAGGTTTGGGGCCTGCCTATATGATTGGCCCATCATACTTCTTAAAATTGAATGAAAATGGTGCTGACTTTCAAATGCTCTGGAATATGAATATCGAACCTTTGTTGAAAGAATACCTTCGAGGATTTCGAAAGAGTTCTGATATTCTCGAAAAATTCAGAAAGGCTTACTTCAATACAATCGATTCACAAAAGTCTGATACTCCGGAATTGAAAGATGAGAATTAACCTGACAGATAATAATATAGGGCAACCAAATGCGGGAATATTCTGGAGAAAGGATGTTGCTGCTTTATTCCCCATTGCCGACAAGACAATAGCCGAGCTGTGTAGGGAAAATGAGAACTTACTCATATTTCCTTATAGCATAGAATCGTCTGATGACAGGATTGGGGAGTCTTCTGTCATGAGCATCCTTAATACAGATGACTCCGAGCACGTGCAAATCAGCACAGGCAATATTATGGGGTTCATTGGTGTCGGCGACCTCCAAATTAAAATTAAATCCAGGTTTGACTTGGGGCGTGATGATTTCTTTTTGCACTATATGCTTCAGAAGGTACTTTCTTTCAATCTGTTCGACCTAAGACATAACGATGATCAGGAAGATGTATTCGATTTCATTATGTTCATGTTCCCTTATTTTCTGAAGGCAGCTATGAGACAAGGAGTATATCGTGAGTACCAGAACTATCAGCATAACGATGCAAAACTGAAAGGTACTATTGATATTGATCGGCACATTGCCAAGAATATTCCCTTTATCGGTAAAATAGCCTATTCTACACGTGAATATAGCTATGACAATAATATGACAGAACTTATCCGACATACCATTGAGTTTATGAAAACCAGGAAGTATGGACAAGCTGTTCTTAATATTGACCGTGAGACTATTGAAAATGTCAACACTATAGTTGAACATACTCCGTTATACAATAGAAATGACCGTAATAGCGTCGTAAGCAAGAATCTTCGGATGAAGGCTCATCCGTTTTATACAGAGTATCGACCATTACAGATGCTGTGCCTTCAGATATTAAGGATGGAAGAAGTAAAATATGGCGAAAGTGAAGAAGAAATCTGTGGTATTCTATTTGATGGTGCATGGCTTTGGGAGGAATATGTCAATACCATTCTTTGCGAATATGATTTTATTCATCCTGAAAATAGACTCCATAAGGGAGGAATTTATCTTTTTGAAGGGCGTAGCGGAATTCGTTATCCTGACTTTTATAAAAAGGATGATATAGTGTTAGATGCTAAATACAAAAGACTTGGTAGTTATAATAAGGTTTCTAAAGTAAATCCTGATGACGTCCACCAAGTAATGGCATATATGTATGCACTCCATGTAAACAAAGGGGGATTCATTGCTCCCCTCGAAACAAGACAAGACAAAATTCCTACATCTCGAATATCAGGAACTTCCTCTAGACTTCTTATTCTAGGTATTGAGATAAGTAAAGCATCGTCATCTTATGCTGACTTTTGTGAGCAAATGAAAGAACACGAAACTACGTTTGTCCAATCAATTAAAATTTGCAGTGCAGAATGTCCAAATAAAGCTCAATAGTGCATTTATGCTATTAATTGTGGCTTCACTACAGGCTACGCCACCCCTATCAGCTCAATGTCAAAGATGAGCGTGGTGCCACCGGAGATGCCGGGTTGTGAGTATTTGCCGTAGCCCATCTCTGCCGGGATGTAGAGTTCCCATTGGTCACCGACGTGCATCTGCTAGAGGGCAATGACCCTATTTATTAGTACCGCTTGTTCTTTGTAAATTTAAGGAGTTTTTCCTATTTAAACAAATTTCTGAGGTATGAATTATATATTTTGTCGATATTGAGATTATTGGAGTGCAAGTTTCCCATTCTCACTTCTTATAAAACTCCTGTATCTCGGCAATCATATCCTTCACCTCCTGGTTTACTTTCAGGAAGTTGGCATAGAGGATGCGCTCACGCGCCTCGACGGAAGGGAAGTTGTAGAACTTCGGCAAGGGGTATTGGGCATAGTCCTTCTCCTCCTTGGCAATCTCGGCCATGTCGAAGTCGGTCTTGCAGAAGAACTTGCTGGTTTTGAACTCCTCTGCCTCCTGGATGTCCATGCTGTCGCCACGCCCCGTCTTGGTCTTGATGAAGTCGCGGGCAGTCTGACCGCAGATCCAGCCGGTGGGCATGTCGGCAATCTTAGAGCCCGGCACCAGTGAGTCCATGTTCTCATTGAGGTTGATGGAAGTCTTGTCGCGGTCGATCGTCACGCCCTTCTTCAGTTGCACCACCTTGCCGAAGATGTCGTTGGAGAGCCACTCCAACGTCTCCTTCGCACGGGCTGAGCCGCTGACAACATTGCCGACGGTGGTGATGACCTTCTGCATACCCACCTTGCCATAGTCTGACTCCAACTGTGGCAGTTCCTGGAAGCCTAAGGTCACGCTCACCTTGTTGCTTCGCGCCGTACCGATGAGCCGGTCAATCTTATGGAAGTAAAGCGTGGGCAACTCGTCGACGATGATGCTCACCGGGACATTCTTCCCCTGACCGGTGTTGACACGCGTCACAAGACGGTTGAGAATCAAGGCGTTGAGCGCCCCGATGATACTCTCCATCTCCGGGTCATTGGCAATGAGCAGATAACTGGGATGCTTCGGGTCGCTCACTTTCAAGTCGAAGTCATCACCCTCCTTACTGAATATCCAGTACGACTCCTTGGTCGCCAGTCGGGAGGTGAACACACGCAGCGTGCCGATCATTCCTTCCAACTGCTCCATAGCCTTGTTCTCAAAAGCCGTACGGAATGGTCCAAGCAAGGGAGCCACCTCCGTGTCGGTCATCAGCACCTCGAAGATGGTCTCGTAGCTCTCGTTGAGGAAAGAGAGGATATGCGGCATATCACTGTATTTGCCCAACCAATAAGCCGGCTCGCAGACGTTGCCCCCAGCATCGCGGACGACGCCCGTGGGCTTGATCATCCCCGTCTCCGGGTCGATGGTCTTGTCATAAGCCAGCTCCCTGCCATGCTCATCGTATGGACGTTTCTGATAGTTGCAGAAGAAATAGATGCACGCAGCGAGGAAGTTGACCGCCGAGGTCTGGAAGAACTGGTCGCTGCCGCCTCCACCCTCTTTCTTGCCTTTCTGCAGCGACTCCAACAGTGTCTCCGCCGTCTCACTGGCAGCAGCGAGATTGCCGATGTACTTCAACTGGATGGGGTTCACCCTCCTGCTGTATTCCACATTGACGAAGTTGATGATGTTGAAGTCGCAGTCTTTCGGCGTGCGTCCCGCCTTCTTGTTGATGCGGTAGTGATAATAGAGCTTCTGTGCCAGCGTCGGGAACTTATAGTCGTAGGCGACGACGGCAAAGCCCTTCGCACTGTGCTGGCGGATAAACGGCTCGATGATGGAGAACGTCTTACCCGAGCCCGGCGTTCCTACGACCCACGTGCCACGGAAGGGATTGACGATATTCACCCAGCCCTTGCGGAACTTCCCTTTGTAGTAATAACGCATGGGGATGTTCACACTGTACTTGTTCTCAATCTTCTTGTCGTTCTGCAGGAAACTCTCGTTCTCCAGGTTGAAGCGGTCTTTGAGCAGTCCGTCTTTCAGATACTTCGAGATATTGTCCAACGCCACATGACAGAGCACCGTGCCCACGACCGACATGAGGAAGTAGAGCCACGTGCTGCAAGGAAGTGAGAAGAAGAAAGGCTGCCAGCCACGGTAGAACATCCACACCGAGAGGAACATCAGCATCAGGCCAAAGGAAAGCGGATAGATGACCATGCGCTTGGCGTTGAACTCGAGATGTTTCTTGTTCCTCGTGCCGATGCAGGTCACGCAGATGATGAGCAGCGTCATGATCTTACTATGGAGCAGATGGCCGTCCTGGTAGATGTCCATCAGCTTCATCCTGCCGTGGATGTCCGCGACGATGCCACCCCAGAACGTCAGCATTCCGGGGGTGATGGCATACTCGAAAAACTCGATGACCAGTGACAGATAAATGAACGTCCTGAAAATCTTGTAGATGGACTGCAGGTCCTTGCTTTCTTCCATGCTTTTTCTTTGATTGGGGGTTACAATGATACGTTGACGCGGAATGACCACGGCGTGGTCGCATCTTGACCATAGCGTGGTCGTGCTATGACCATGAGTCGGTCGCCCGATGACCACAGCTTGGTCACATCATCATTTTAAGTTTCGGCTGAAGGCATCCGCATTGAGCACGTCGCTGTATTTGACTTTCAGGCTGATGGTACGCCCGCAGATCTGCTTCTCGCTCAGCTCAATGGTGAGAATCTTGTCATCGGGGAAGGTCAGCTTCCTGATGACAACGACATTGCGGTAGCCACGGAGGAACGACGGAGAGCGGTCGAGCGTGAACACCGGTTCCAAGTCTATCGTCTGCACCGTCGTGGCCTTAGCTTTCTTCTTGTCCTGGAGTTTAATGTTCAACTGGTCGATGTCAAAGCGGATGTTCGTCCTGTTATAAACTGAGAAGTCGAGGAAGAAATACTCGCCCACACTGTAGATGTTGTTCAACGCTATCTGCATCTTGTGCTTCTTCGACGAGCGGATGCCCTTGGACGGTGAGAGCCATATCCGTCGGGCATAGCGCGCCATGTCCTCCGTGGAAAGGCTGACGGCAGGATTGTCGTAACGGGTGCGCTCATCCAGCAGAATAGTCTTGTCGGTCACCGCTTCCTCCGGACGCGAGGTATAGACCAGACCGTACTGACTGCGGTACCGCTCCGTGACGATGGTCACCACACCGAGGATGTCGCCGTCGCGGTTTACCTCCACCCCTTCCTTGGGCTTCAGACGGATGGTGTTGCTGATGGGCTGGTCGCCCACGACCTTGTCCGTGCTGATGTCCACGAACCTCACCGGCTCACTGGCGGTGATGACCGTCGTGATGTTCTCGTTGACGGTCAGGAGCTGCATACAGTCCATCGTCTTCTGGGCATTCACTGCAGTGAACAGAAAGACGGACATGATGAAAAAGAGAAATCTATGCGTATTCATTGCTTTGCTGTTTTTATTGTTATCGTTTCTGCTTGTCCTTGCTGTTGATGAGATAGACCATCGTGCCGTATTTCACCCGGACCTTGTTCTTCCGTATGTTTTTCGACAGGGCATTGGAGGCCTTGCGATAGGCGTTCTGCAGTGCCTGCTGCCCCCACCGTGCCGTAGCACCGGAGATAGAGCCGTCGGTGAAGCTCATGTTCTGACCCACCGTACTGCCTGCCACATCCCTGACGGTCTCGCCGAAACTGCTCTTGGGCACATACAGACCCTCCAGGCCGTCGGTGTCGTAGATGCTCAGATGGACTTTTATCAGCTCATCCTCATAGAGCACGCTCTTGATGGTGCCCTTGACACGCTGCTGGCCGAAGCCGCTGAGTGTGCCGTAGAGACAGGTGCCACGGGCTATCGTGCGCTCACCGATGTCGATGTCGTCGAGAAGGCGGAAGCGGACACGGCTGCCATCGACAGCCGTTATCTCCTCATCCACAATCGCACGGATGAGCTTACGCTGCGTCTCATTGACGGCGATGGTATTGAAGTATTCGGAAGTCTCCTTCTGCCGCTTCACCACCTCCTCAGCCTCTGCTTCCTCTGCAATCTCATTCACGGCTTTCTCATTGACGGTCTTCCTCTGCTCTGTCTGCTGCTCCTTCTGTTTGGCGTAATGGCTGCCCGATGTCGGCCTGTCATTGCTCCCGGCATCAGCTGCTACACCACTGCCGCGCAAGCCTTCGTCACGGGCATCGGTCAGTTTCTTCTGAAGATCCTCCAGGGTGCGCTGTTCGTCATACGTGTTGCCGTAGTGGCTGCCACTGACGTTATGGTCTTTCTGCTGCTGCTCCTTGATCTGCTCCTGCAACCGGCGTAACCGCTCCATCGACTGCCGGGCTTCGTCACTCTGCCGGTCCAAAGCTGCCACCTCGGCATCGGTGTATTGCGACTGGTACGACTCCTTCTGCTCCTCGCCGCCACGCTCGATGTTCTCCACGGCTGACTCATCCTTGATCTTTCCGAAGTTGTTGACCATATTGCTGTACTTGTCACCGATGCCGTCGCCTTTGAGGTTGGCATCGGGCAACTTGTCGTTGTAGTACGCCGTAGTCTGCTTCTTGTCGTCCACCTCCGCCTTCTCGATGTTGAAGAACCGAAAAAAGAAATAGCCGAAGAACAGCAAGGGCAGATAGAGGATGGCGGGCAGCATGTACTTCGGCTGCCGGAAATTAATCTTGTCTGTTATTCTCATAGTTCCTGATGCTTGTAGGGTTCGACACTTGGGTTGTCCGCTCCACAGGCTGCCTGCTGCCACCGTTATGTCGGCGGAAGCGCAGCTCTTTCTCCTGACGCTCCACGGCACTCGACGGCTGCCGCTGACGGCTCACTGCCGTGGACATGCGGTAGAGGTTGAGTGCCACACTGAAAAGGACAAAGCCGAAAATGATGCAAAGAAAAATCTTCGGATAGCGGGAGGCAAAGCCCTGCACCTTAGCTGCCGCCTTGTCCAGCCGCACTGTCTCCGCAAAAGTCTTCCCTGCCTTTACACTGCTGTCGTGAAGGTCCTTGTATTTCGGATCGTTCTTGTCGGGCATCTTCTCCCCGATGATGATTTTCTTGAGATTCATAGCTTCTAATAATTGGATTTCGTTCTTTGGTCAAGATCCTTGTTGAGGATGGTCCTCCAGTTCACGATGAGCAATCCGTGGGGATTGTTCTCCGTCCTGGGCACCCGTTTGAGCGCCCCCTCGGTGACGAGCTCACGCATGAGGATGGACGTGCGCCGCTCGATACGCTGTCGGCCGTAGTAGGTGAACGTCAGACTGTCCCTGTTGAAACGGATGCTGTCGCAGAAGATGCTGAACACGGCACTCGAGCCCATGATGTTGCCGTAGAAGCCTTTTTCCTTCAAGGCGTTGTATTGGGCAAGGCCGCTCTCGTCGATGAGATACATCGCCTTCTCCATCGTGTACTTGATGTACTTGTCGTCGGGAGCCAGCGTGAAGAAATAGTGGTGGAACATCTCCACATGGCTCTTCGCCTCCACGTCGAGCGTCTCCTCCATCGTACTTCTGTTGACCAAAATCGGCACTGTGCCGTCGAGGACATAAATCTTCTTGTGGGCATCGTCAACCATGGTCCGGGCTGTCCAGATGCTGCCCAGGGAGACGACCACACAGCCCACGAGAAACAGTGAGCAGATGATAAGTACCAGTTTAATCTTGTTTTCTAAATTCTTGATAACCATAATATTGTGGATTTTACAGTTTATACTCCTAATACCTTTCCGGCAGACTGCCGCATGGACGTAGCCACACCCTCACCGAAACTTCTCGTAGAGAATGCCGTGTCGCCCTCGGGAATCATCCAGGCGGCAAGATCGGGGACGAGGTTCAGACATTTCAGTGCCACCACACTCGCTGCCATGAGATAACCGGCTGTGAAGAACGCGTTCTGCAGGTAGTTGACGACAGTCTCGTCAGAGGCTGTGACCGCCATCAGGTCGTTGTACTGGATGTTGATGACAATATCGAAGAGCAGGAGCACATAGAACCCGACGAAGTATAGCATCGCCCCGTAGAAATGGACGGTGAGGTAACGGATGATCCACTTTGCCCACGCCCCTTCCCACTTCGGCAAGAGCGAGAACGCCCATTGGATGGGTCCGAAGATGGTCAGCATGCCCAGGAGTATCTGCTGGCAGTAGATGGTGCCCCACCAGCCGATGCGGAACGTTATCAGGGCAATAAGCATGATGATCTTGTCTATCAGCATCACCAGTCCGGCAGAGGTACTCGTCATCTCCGCCTTGACAATGTTCTTCTCATCCTCCGCCGCGGCGTCGGCATCGGTGACGTCCTGCACGCTGCCCTGGGTAAGCAGGGCGCTCACGGCATTGCTTGCCGCCTTGATGGTGGACATCGGGTCGGAAGCCTCGTCACCGAGCTGGTACATCAGCTGCTGCACGTCGTCCATCCGGTCCTTCACCTGAGCTGCCTCCGCCTCATAGAGGTCATGGGTGTAGCTGCCGATGGCATTGGGGATGTAGCTGAGGAAGTCGAGGGCGCACCATGTGCTGTTGCCTCCGCCGATGCCGGTGTCTGCCGGTGGATACCACCAGCAGAGGATGATGCTGATGGCCAAGGGCTTGAAGAGCTTCATCACGTCCAAAGGCTCGCGCCTGACCATCATCTTGTAAGCCATGTTGGCACACATGATGATGGCAAAGAGTCCGGCAAGCGCCATGGACATCTGGAGAATCCACCAGAACGGTCCCTGGCCACCGGTGAACGTGGCGTCGGTGAGGAACTCATTCGTGCGGAATATCACGTCGTCAATCTCCTCTTCGAGAAGGTTGATGCCGAAATCTACTGCTGTGCTGTCGTTGGGCATGGTTGTAATCGTTTATGGGGTGATGATGTTATTGTCTTTTTCTTTCTTGCCGGTCCTTGTCTTCATGCCATTGTCCCGCCAGCGGTTGTAGGCGGATGTGGCGTTCTCGCCGACACGGTGCTGGAAACGGGCCAAAGAGGTAACGATACGGTCTGCCCGCTGCTTGGTGGCAAGGAAGCGGACACGCAGGATAAGCTTGTCATTCGTGGCGGTAATCTCGTCGTAGATGGCAAGGTACTGCTTCTGCCGCTCACTGTTGGGCATGTAGCCCTTGCGGATGGTCTTGATGGCAAAATCGTACATCCTGGACAGCTCCGTCCACGCGTCAATCTCCTCGGGACTTGCCTTTCCGCTGAGTGCGCTCAGGTTATTCTTGAAGGCGAGCAGCCTGCTGTTGATCTTCTCTCCCTCCGTGAGCCAAGCGACATCCAACAGTCTGTCGGCGGTGCTCATGGCCTCAATCTTTGCCCGGCTCTCCAAGTCTTTCTGGATGCTGTCCGCCATCTCCACCTGAGGCAGCGAGGCTATCTGTGCAGCGGTACGAAGGGTATTCTTGACCGAGGTCTGCGCCTTGGCACCTTTTCTGTAACTGTTGTGCGTCAGTTTGTAATAGACTTCCGGGGTGAGGCTGCCTGCCCCCAACTCCATCACCATGATCTGCCCGTACTTGGAAGCGTCATGGTTGTAGGTGACGTGCTGTGCCCACGACTGAATGCTGACCAGCATGGCTGTCAGCATGAGTAGGTGTCGTCTGCTTGTTTTCATATCGTTTCATGTTAATATCCTAATTTTCCGGCTCCTTTCCATCTGCCAAGGGCCTCTCCAGCCATCTCCCTGAGGGTCTTGGAGCGGTAGAGCTCTCCTTTCCAATAGCTTGTCCGCGCCTGGATGAACTTCCATGTCTGGAAATACGCGGCGTTGACAATGTCCTTGATGCGGTCAAGCGACCTGTTGATGTTCTCCACCATCAGCATCATCGAGGCGGGCGTGCAGCTGACCTGACCGCTGGCATAGGCGGCAAGGACAGAAACGGACGAATAGAGGTTGCGGCACTCAGTACTGAGGCTTCTGACAGCTCTGGCGTTGACGGCCAGGAGCAGCGTGTCGGCGGACTCTATACGCCGTCGCTTGATGATCTTGTCGTTGTACTCCGACAACAGTGCCTTGTATTTGCCGAGCTTGTCAGAAACATCATCATAGGTGCGATAGACGTTGAAACCGGTGCTCACCGTGCTATAGACCAGGTCGATGATGTCGAAGGCACGCGTGTACTTGTCGAGTTCGATGTTGATGTCCCTGTACTGGCGGTGCGTCGCCTCACTGGTCTTGTGGAGCAGTTGGTTGCTCTCTTCCAGAACAGACCTTGCCAGGAGCAGACTGCGCTGTTTCTTGTGGTCATTGATGTACGCCTCTATCGTCGGGATATCCCGTGGCACCTGCGCCGTGAGCCTAAGCGGAAGCCCCATCAGCATCACCGTCAGTACAGCCATCAGCCGATAACCGAAAGGTCGGAACTTATTGCCCGTATTGCTTGTATTATTGGTATTACTCATACTTCTTATATTATTAGTTGAATCAAGGGAAACGGTCTTCGTTCTCTTCATCTTCTCTTTGATAATTGGCACTGCCGCCGTTGGCCATCCACCGCCGGTGGCACCGCTCGGCGATGCTGAGCTTCCGGTTGCTGTCGGCATTCAGTTTGGGAGCTAAAGCCTTAGCCCAGTCCAAAAGGCTGTGGCGGTAGTGAAGGAATTTCTCTATCATGACCAAATCGGTATAGATGCGTGCCAGCCTTGCCTCGATGCCACGGGCTATCTCCAGCCGGTCGCTCGCCCACAGCAGGTGGTGGATATCCTCCGTGGTGTCCTCCTCCACTTCTTTCGATCTGGCATATTCCACCGTGACATCACAGTCGGGATGAGCTTTCTTCAGCTCACTGACCTTCTGATTGACAAGTCGCGCGTTCTCCTCATCCGACTTATTGGTATCAAGCGTCATGGTCTCCGCCACCGATGTGTCGCTCCAGCTGCTCGTCAGGCTCCAGTCTATCTGTACGATGGCACGGTGAACCTTGATGCCCATGAAATACTTGGGCTTGCGGGCGATGGAGACAGTAGCCTTGAAGGTTACTGTTCCCTTGACATTTCCCACTGTGCCTTGCCGGATAAAGGTGTTGCCCGACCAGCTGCCGTTGTCTGTCCAACTGACGTGATAGGCATCCTTCATCGCCTTCATCAGCTGTGGGATGCGGTTGTAGTCGTCGGTCTGCGTCTTCTCGCCGTCCTGGGCCTCCGTGATGGCCTGCCGGGTCTGTACAATCTCGTCGTTGAGGTTGTCAAGCTGCGACTGCAGTTCGGCGATATTCTTCTTGTTGTTCTCGTAGGTTGTCCTGTACCGCTCGTAGTCCTCGCCACTGGCTCCGGACATCTTACGAAGCAGCTCACTATTCTCTTTGTTGAGCTGGTCCACCTGAGCCTGGAGGACAGCCGCCTGCTGCTGGAGACGAACAAGACGGGCTTGCAGCTCGGCGGTCTCCACCCCACTGTCATCACTGCCCAACGATGTTCTCATGGAGCATTGACGGGTATGGGCACTGACGGTCTTGCCACAGTCGCCGCATTTATAGGTGGTGCTGCCCTTGCCCAATGTCCCCCCGTCATGACAGGTGATGCTGAATGTGGCGGATGAGGAACCGGCCAGCTTCCCGGCATCGGTAGTAGCGTAATACCGGCGGGTATCGTAACCGATATAATAGGTGTAGTTGGGCTCCTCGTTGTGTGTGCTGATATAGTCGTTCAATTCCTTGGTGTTGCTGATGTCCTGATGGTCGCCGTTGGCGTTATACTGCGTCAGGCGTGCCTGCATCTGCGCCATGAACGTGTTCCAGTCCATGCTGTAGCTGTCAAAGACTTCCTCGTAGACTTCCTCCTTGATGTCCCATGACTTGCTTACCCGGATGGAATAGGCATAGGCCTTGGCATACTGTCCGCTTTTCTTCTTGCTCAGGATATAAGCAGAGGGAGAATAGTACATGTTGAAATGATAGCGCTGGTCCCCACTGTTGAGTTCCCTGACACGCTGTCGGCTCCATCCGGCATGATTCTCAGAGTTGCAGAGGATAGCCTCATACTGTGCGCTGCTTGGCGTGAAACCGGCATCGCGGGTATTGATGCGGTACCAGTGGTCGCCATAGATGATGGCATTGTCGTCAGTCGGCGGATGGTAGTCGCACAGTGTCTCGGAGCCCCGGTCACGCCGGTAGATATACACGCGTTGGGTGTAGTGCCGTCCTACGGCCGCCTGACTGTAGTCGTCCAGCCAACCGGTGATGTTGTAGTCGCTGAGCTTGAACAGCTCGCTGACGCTGTTCATGCCCGTCAGCTTGTCGATAAACTGTCTGGTGGAGAGGTTCTTGAAGTCGCCGTACAGGTTGCTCGCATTGTCAGCAAGGGTGATCACACTCGTGGCTTTCTCGAGAAACGTCCCTCCGAAACTCGTGCCCTGGAGCAACTGGGCAAGACTGTTGCGGTAACCGGCATTGGCAAGGCCGACCCCTTTGTTGATGAGGTTGTCCAAGTCCGCCTTCAGATGGTCCTTGGTGAAACGGCCGCTGATGTCGCTGCCGATATTCTCAAAGAGATTTTTCCAGTCGACACCGCCCAACTGGGTTATGTCGACGATGGCTTTCAGTTCATCGCTTAGCTTCAGGAAGGCTATATCCTTAAAACTCAGACTGCTGTTGGTGACGACACTCTCGAACTGCTGGCACAACGACTTCACGTCATCCGTTGTCTTCAACAGGTAGCTGCCCCAGTAGACGGCGGTAGACGGATCCTCCACCATCAGACGGGCACAGGTGACCGTCTTGGGGATGATGCGCTTCGATACGATGTTGTAGATGCGCGTATAGTAATAGTTCTCCTTCTCATCGTTCCACAGGTTGAGGTCGGTCAGCGCCTTGCGCTCGAGATACTTCGAAGAGAAAATGCCGGAGCTGGCGACGCCTGCCGCCTGATAGCTGTCGTAGATCTTCTGTAGGCTCTCGTTGTGCAGCGCCTCAATGACGGCTTCCGTCGCATACGCCTCAGTCATGCCCTCCATCGTCTTGTAGTCAATATTGATGCTAGCATACTGGGCCCTGACAGGGAGCACTGCCAAGGTGAGAAGGAGAATCTGTATGACGACCGTTAGTTTCATCGTAATGGGGGTATTTTCATCGTAATGGGGTTTGGGGAATTTTACGTTTTCTTCTGAAGACGGAGCACCCTGCCAGCCTTGTTGACCTTTTGGGCGAACTCCAGTGACTTGCTGATGCCGGAAAGAGCCCAGTCGCGGCAATAAGCTTCTATGGCCTGCTGATGACTGCAGCCGAGCTCCGCCTTGTAGAGTTTCAGGGCTTCTTTCTCGGCGCGCTCCGTGGTGTAGGTCATATAACACTCCCGGGGCTCCTCCACGCCATAGACCTCACTAACGAGACCACGGCGGATGAAGACCTCGCGGAAGAAGCTGCGGCCTTCGGTATTCTCCAACCGGTTGATGGTGAATATCTTTCGGCACTCCACATCGGTGAGTCCCAGGATGGCCTTGATGTCGTCGAAACGCTCCTTGAACTTGCCTTGGTCGAGAAGGATCGTGACATCGGAGTTGTTGATAATGGCTTCCTTGACGATCGGACTGCCGATGATGTCCTGAAGCTCCTGGGTGACAACGCCCACCATGGCCCAGAACTTTCGGGCTGTCTTATAGAGGTACTGGATATACTCTGCCATCATGGGAGAGGCGACGGCTTTCCATGCCTCCTCGATGACAAGGACCTTGCGGTTCTTCTTGATGCGCATCTTCTGAATGAAGACGTCCATGATGATCAGCGTGACCAGGGGGAACAGCGTCTTGTTGTCCTTGATGGTGTCAATCTCAAAGACGATGAAGGTCTCGTCGAACAGTGAGGAGTCGATGTTTTCGTTCAGCGTCCGTTCGTAGGTGCCGCCACGGTAGAACTCTGAGAGGGAGTAGTTATAGGAGGAGATGTCGATGCCGGTGATGCGGTTCTCGTTGCATATATACGGGAGGCGCGCCGTACTGTACTCGAAGAAACTGTTGAAGGACAGTTCGCTGACGACCAGCGCGCGACGGCGGTCCTCCATCTCCGCTATTCTCTTGTTGATGCGGTTCTCCACATCCTCGTTGGTGTCTGTAGGCTTGCCCTCCGTGGCTGTCTCTATGAGCAGTTTTTTGTGGAGCGCGTCCCGCTGCGACTTGCTGTAACCCTTGAAGCCGTTGAAATAGACCTCGTAGTATTCCTTGATCACCTGCTCGATAAGCAGTTCCTCTATCTTGCTGGGGACAGCGGAATAGCCTTTCCATATGAGCATGACAAGGTTTTTAAGAAAGTCCATCTTCTCTACGTTCAGCTCCTCGCGCTGGATGCGGAAGGGATTCATGGTGATGGGATGCTCCTCTGTATAACTGATGTACTTGCCACCTGCATACTCACACAGCCCCTCGTAGGAGTTGCCGGTATCGACCATGACAACATCCGTCCCCTGCTCCCACAACTGCCGGATGACGCTGTTCATATGAAAGGACTTGCCACTTCCGCTGGGTCCGAGGCAAAAAAAATTGCTATTGTCCGTGAGCTTCCTGGCACCTTCCTTGCCGGAGATGTCGATGGCCACGGGAACACCCTGCCGGTCCGTGTAATAGACCTTCAGCGGCGTGTCCTCACTCTTGGGAAGACGCTCCTTATACATCAGACAGCTGGCGGCATCGCTGAGGGTCAGGAATCGGTCGTAGTCCTTGTTGAGCGAATAACAGTTGCCGGGGAACGAGCCCACAAAGAGCTCCAGCTGGTTGTAGGCGCGCTGGCTGATCTGCACGCCGATACGCCCGAAAGCGTTCTCCAGATGATTCGTGCAACGTTGCAGGTCGGCATCGGCGGCCACGGTAACAACGAGGTTGAAATGGCAATAGACCAACTGTTTGTTCTCGCGGGCTATCAGCTCCTCCACTTTCTTGATGTCCTCGACGGCTATCTGATTGCTGGGATTGGGAAGTGAGGCATGGCGGTTCTTTTTCTTGGCCAGCCGGCTCATCTCTTGCTTCTGACTTGGCAGGAAGACAACCTGGTTATAGACGACACTCAGCACGCCCGGGATGCTGTCAACCATCGTCATCAGGTCAACGGGCATGGTGATGTTATTGACCTCTATATTGGTGTAAGGGCGGATGAGCGTCGGCAGAACGATGTTGTCAACGTCCACGAGACTGTACATCTTGAATTTGCGCGCTCCAAGTCCGATGTGGTCGTCAGTGACCTGGAAGTTGCTCATCGACACATGCCCGTCAGTAAAATGCTGGGCAAGGTACTGGTCAGCATAATGGCGCACCTCGTCAGCGGAGAGGAAACGGGAGGAGATGCCACGGTCGCGGAGCTGGTCACGGACCTTGCCGACCTTGACAAGGAAATCCTTCCACTTGCGGCCGTCGTAGCTGAAAAGCCGCTCTTTCCGGTTCTCCTGCGTGATGGTCAGAAAAGTGGTGCAGTCGGTGTACTCACGTCCCTTGAAATAGCGGAAGTAACTATCAGAGAGATACTCACGCTTGCCGTTGTCCTCTCCCCGGTATCTTTTACGGGTGAAGACATCCTGCTTATGGATGGCATAACCCTCTCCAAGGGTGGCCATCAGAGAGGTCAGAACATTGGCGTAGGCATTGTACTCGGCGGTGTCGGCACAGTGCTTCTGTACGGGGTTGCGCATGGAAAGGACAGCGGACAGCTCACCAGTCTTGGTATAGAGCACGCCCATTCCCTCTATGTCCTCAATGGAGAAGTAAATCTCCTTGAAAATCTTGGCGCGCTTGCTGCCCGTACCGAAGCAATAAACAGACACTGACATGCCCAGACAGACGGCCACGAAGAAGATTATAACGTATAATGTCATCACTTTTTCTTTAAGTTCTCAATGATGTTTGCAGACAGGGGCAGACACCGGATATGAACGTCCGTGCCCGCCCCTTTCATTCAACAGTGTTGCAGTTCCAGCATCATGCAATCTTTGTGATTACAGGCGCTCACGGCAGGCGAAGACATACAGCCCCCTGCCGATTTTCTTTGAGTAAAGGCCTTTGCGCTGCTTGACCAGTATCAGGGCAATGCCGACAGTGATGGTCACAGCGGCAAAGACCAGAGCCAGCAGAAAGCCCAAAAGAGCATAGACGAGCATGAAGCCTAAGATGGCGACAGCGGCAGTAATGCCTGCCCAGGTGATATACCGGCCTTGCAGTCCCATGAACTCCAGCGGCCGCTGGAGTCCCTTGAACATCTGACATTCCATCTGTGAGTCACTCATCTGTGTCATAGCCCGTGGGGATCAGCCTCCGATACCGAAGAAGAGAGGAAGGGCATTGGCTGCCGCAATGAGGAAGATGCAGGCTCCGACAATCATCATTATCTTCTTCTTGACATCCTGCTCCTCATTGTTCATCGCAATATAGACGGAGATGGCTCCGACAATGGCGACGACACCGGCAAGGGCGTAACAGAGATTGACGACGTAGGGCACGTACTTCACGAGCTCCGTGGCAACCTCTTCAAGGGCGTTGGTACCCGCGTCATAGCCAGTACCGGCAAGCGTCTGTGCCAGAGCCTGCATGGAGGTACCGAACAGGGCAGCGACAGCAATGATGAATGCCTTTGCCTTGTCGCAGACGAAAGAGGCAGCTGCCTTCACTTTGGAAACGGCTTTGCTAATAATTTTTTTCATTGGCAATTAAAATTAAGTTGTACATTTGTGAATGGTTTTCCTATTTTGTCGCGCGTAAATAGTCTAAAAGATAAAGTTCATGTCCTGGTAGCCATAAAGGGCGGGCATGACGATGGAGGCTCCGATGATGAAGAGGATGCCGCCAAAGAGCATCATCAGACTCTTGGTGATGTCCCCCTCATGGTAGTTCATCTTGATGCAGATCTGCAAGGCGGAGATGATGACCATGATGCTTGCCACCGCATAGAGTATCTCGACGGTATAAATCATCATGGTACCGATGAAGGCCGTGGCTTCGGCAAGGCCGTCGGCTCCCCAGGAATAGTCTACCGATCCGCAACGGGCATGGGAGGCTCTGAAGATGCCGAGCATGGCGGTCAGAATCATATACCGCCGGCTATTGGGGTCAACACTGCGTGTATTCATCTCTTTTGTCAATATTCAAGGATTCTGCATTGTTTCGTATAATGTTGCTGAGATCCTTTGATTTGAAAAGGTTGCCCAGGATGGTGTTCTTCTTCATGTTCTTGTTGATACCTTCTAATCTTTGTGCGATTTCGTCATTGGCGGAAGTGCCGATACAGCTCCTGACTTCGTACTGCGGCTCAACCAGCTCTTGATTAAACACTTCCGCCTCGACGAAAGGGCGTGCTTCCTGCTCCGGCTTCTGACCATCGATGAATCCGACGGACGGGATGAGGACCTCGCTATTGTCCGGTGCCGATGGCTTCTCTTGGGGTGATGACTCCGAATGAGCTTCCTGAGACTCATTGCTTCCTGCGGGACGGTTGTCTGCCCCGTGCTTTCTGGCGCATCAGATGCCGGTAGCAATTCTTCCTCGGCTTTAGCCGTGATATCCGTCTCGTCGGCCTCAGTGATTTGCTCTTGCTCCGGTGAGGATGATGTGCCGGTGATGTCGAAACCTCCGGTCTCCACATTCTCGGTGACTGTCCTCGGCCGGACAACGGCACTGTCATCCTCGTCCTCAATAGGTATGTTCTCCGTAGAGCCACCGTCTTTCCTGGACTTGGCGTGCAATTCCATGTAGATGGCGGCTGAGAAATACAGAATCTCAGCGATGGTGAGAACGATGGCAAAAATTATAAATGGGCTCATAGTCGCGTCTTTTTGTGATGAACATGATTATATTTCCACCACAAAAATAGCACGTTTCTATATTATAGACTGGAAAAGCTATTGTCAAACAGCACAATAGAGGCTTAAATTGAAGAATTGGTTCGATGAAAAAATAGTGATAGAACCAACATTACGGAATAAGACAGCAAGAGCGGCAAGCTGCCGAATGACACTTGCCGCTCCTGCTCAATTAAGTACAATGTATTCAGAACAAGTCGATGGCTTTCCGCTTCGAATTCTCCTCGATGACCCCATGTTTCCGCTCATAGCCGTCAATGGCCTTGATGAAGGCAGCTTCGACGACATCCTTGATTTGAAGTCCCTCGCGTGTGGCGATGGTGCGGATCTTCTTCAGGACACCGGAATCGACAATTGTGCAGAACCTCTCCTGGTTGCGGGCCTGCTCCAACGATTTTTGCCGGAGTCTGTCTTTACCCGCCGTGTGCTTGTTCCCCTTCCCGGGAACCTGTTTATCGGGGGTGTTCTCCTGTATGCTGTCAGTGTTTCCCGTCAGCCCCATAAACAGAGCATCCAGTTCGTTGCCTTTCATACTGCCACCTCCTTTTCCTCATTCATGCGTTTCAGGAATTCCTCAGCCAAAGATGTATAGTCCTTAGCTCCATTGCTGCCGGAAGCATAGTCAAGGATGTTGCGGTTCTGCAACGGTGCTTCTGCCAGCCGCACGTTCTTGCGAATCTTGCTTCGGTAGACAACATCTCCTTCCCACACTCTGAGCCGTTCCTCTATGCCGCGGGAAAGCTTGCTGTTCTCCCAGCGCGTGATGACAATGCCTGAGATATGGGCTTGGGGATTGAGCTTCTGGCGTACCATGCTGATAAAGTCGCCCATCATCGTCAGTCCTTTGAAAGGAAGGACTTCGGAGATCAGAGGGATGAGAACATCCGTTGACGCAGTGATGGCATTCAATGTGACAAGTCCCAAAGACGGCGGACAGTCCAGGAGCACAAAGTCATAGTTGTCTTCAACTTTGGCTTTGGATAGAAGACCAGCTAGAATGTGCTCGCGCGCTATGGCGGTTGAAAGCTCCACATCCGCCATGGCCAGCGTCAGAGAGGCGGGTACGAGATGAAGGCGGTTGTTCACAGATACTATAGGCAAACAGTCTGTCTTGCCTGTCAATGCCTCATAGATAGAGGGACCATCTATAGAGGCGACCAGGGAAGCCGTAAGATTGGCCTGGGCATCCAGGTCTACAAGCAGGACACGATGCCCCTTCACCGACAGGATGCTGCCAAGATTGGCAACAGTGGTCGTTTTGCCGACACCGCCCTTGTGGTTGGCGACGGCTATGATTTTTGTTTTCATCTATTCAGTCTTTTATTTGTTCGAGGTTTGTTTGTTCTTCTTTTCCATCTGCACAAGATGACTTCTGTACCAGTCGGTAATCTTTTGAGACGTGACCTCTACAAGTGTAGGCTTGTCAAAAAGATTGCTTACAGAGACTTTACCTTCCCTGGTATCGGGAAACTGGAGAAGCGGAATGCCACCCGGCCTAAGCAACGGCAGGCCATTGGCCTTGGCGACGCGCTCAGCCTCAGTGCCATAGACCTCTATCATCTTGGTGTCAGTGAAGTGCAGTAACAGTACTGAATCGTCCGGAATGCAACGGCTGCTGAAATGGAAGTAGGCAAGCTTGGCCTCCATCAAGCCGTCGGCGGGATCCTCCGGGTCGAGCCGGTAAGTGCCTTCACCGATCGCCTCGACATGAAAGACGACAGGTATCTCCTTGCTGAGGGCATCCAAATGAAGAAGCTGGCCGATACGCGCGTTGATCTTGTCTTCTGAAACCACTTCTTTGCGGTATCCGGCTTCTGTCATACCGCCTGTCTCCTGCCTGGCAGTGAGAATATAGCCATTGTTGACGTGCTCCAAGGTAAAGAAGAGCGGAAAGATATTATGCTGTGAGTTCATCGCTGGCATCGTCTGAAGAAGTTACTGAGTTTTGTGACTGGCTGATACGCTCTGTGATTGTCTGGAGGTTGATGTCATTGCACTCGCATACGGCATCATAGTCAAATGCAAGCACACGCTCCTGGTCAAAGACCAGAACATTCTCTCCCTTGTCGTTGGTGATTCTCTTCGGCATGCCAAGCTCATCCAGCACACGGAATTTTAGCGGTGAGTAGGTCTTGCCAAAATACTCCGGTGTAGCCGTAAGGTACGACATGAGCGACTCGTCCGGTATCATCACTTTGCCCTCTTTTCTGGCCTGGATATTGGCCTTGGCAACACAGATGCTGCTGCGAATGAACAGAATAAGACGTGGCTTGTCAAACGTAATGACCTTGCGGGGCTCGCCCTTCACGGTGACGGTCAGCTTGTCCACGGCCTTGATCTTGTAGTCCTGACCCTCACGGATGTCTCCCAACTGCCGCGACTTGGAGAACATAGCCCAGAATATGGCTATCTCGTCAGTGCTGTGGCAGAGCGAGTGCTGGTATTTGAGACGGTCGATGCAGATGTCATGTACCATCTTTCTGTTGAACGGAAGGGAGTCGGTGCAGTTGCTGAGACAATAATAGGTCGCCAGCATCATCGCCCAGTTGTTGATGAAGCGCTCTCCAATGATGTTGTAGTCAACCTCACTCTTAATCTCCTTCAACGCACGCTTCCAAGCGTTGCACCATCCTGCATTGAAATTTTCACGATAGCGGATGTACTCGACGGTGATGTTCGTGGGGTGCATCTTGCGGAGTTTCATAAAGCTGTGGTACCTGTCGGTCTCCTCCTTGGTATGCTCGCTCTTGTGCGACTCAAGGAAGAGAACACGGGAGAACAGCGCGATGTCGGCTGTCGGGATCTCCTGACCGGAGAGGACTACTCCGCAATCAACATTCGTGGACTCTCGCCGCTCCCCATCAGCGGAACGCTTGATGCGCCCGGCACTGTCATAGATACCTTTGAGGAAATCGATGTGCTTCTTGCTGAGGGAGTTCTTGTACTCGTCGAAATGGACGAGCATGTTGCTCACCTCCGCACACTTGTCACCCATGGCATAATAGGTGGTGCTCTCAAGGTTGCTGACCTCTGGATTACGCTGGAAAAGATTGATTAATGAGAGGGCAAGCTCGGTCTTGCCGGTGCCTTTCTTTCCGTAGAGATTAAGGATGGGGAAAGAACGCGTGCTGTCCGTGATGATGTCACGGAAAATAGTAGCGAGATAGTAGCAATAACAGACTACGGCATTGTCACCGTACAGCTCATGCAGAAGCGTGAAGTATTGCCGGGGCGTGACCTCCTGCTTGGGGGCGTGAATGTAGCGGCGCTCATTCACATAGGCCATCTTGTTCTTCTTGTGGATTTTGGACATGGCAGGAAGATAGAAGTTCTCCTTGTCGAGGCGTATCATGCCGTACTCATCGACAGGATGCCATTTGCCATTATAGACGATGCCGTTGCAGAAAGCATAGAAGCCGCTCTCGCCAATGTTGTTCCATCCCATCTGAGGGACTCTCTGGGCTTCCTCCGTCTTGCCGTAGATATAGGCTTTCAGCATCTCGTATTTCTCCTGACGCTCGAAGAAACGGAAGTCGCCCTTGCCTTCTATCTTCTCCTTGAAACGCTCGAGTTTTGTGACATCCTGCTGCTGCAGCTCGATGGTACGGCGCGTATGGCTCTCATTCAGCAACTCAAAGATGCGGCTGGGCTTGACATCATCCGTGATGAGAAAGAGCGGTTTGATGACGAAGTTTGTCCATTCACGCTCGCGCCCCTGTGGATCAAGATCGTAATAATGATTGCCACGCCGGTAGAAGTTGTATCCCCGAAGTTCCTCTGACTTTCTGTTGGCCTGACGGCGTTTCTCCTCCTGCCTCCGGCGGGCAGCGTCAGTTAGTGCGCCCTTCCATACGGAACCCTTGCGGTATTTGCCCTTCAAGTCAGAGAGCAGTGAAGCCTGGAGAACGTCTGACTGGACGTTGACAAGCATATCGCAGACATCGCTAATGACCTTCAGCTGTTCGTCATTAGTGCCATCGGAAGCGTACTGCTTCTCGGCGTACCAAAGGATAAAGTCCTTTTCTGTGAGCTCATTCCATTTGTCCAACGAAGTGATGTAGGAGTCCGCATCCTGTTTGACATCCCCACGGGGGATCTCCCTGACAGAGACCTGGAAACCCATCTCCGTGGCAAGCCGTCCGTTCTCGAAGACAAATTTCTCTCCGGCGCCGAACTGCTCACCCGGCTTTGGGATGTCGCTGTCGGGAATAAAGCACAGACTGCAGGCGAAAGATGAAAAATTGGACAGCTGTTCCTTCGTCCAGTGGCCGCTGAGCGTTGCGACTACGTTGGCTATGCCCAACGACTGGAGACGCATGACATCAGGAGCACCTTCTACAAGATATACTTTGCCTGACTGACGGGCAGCCTTCATGGCCACGTCTATGCCGAAAACGGATGTGCTCTTCTTGTAAATAAGGCTCTCCCTGCCGTTGATGTATTTGATGGTGGCATGAGGGTTGATGGCTCGTGCCGTGAACGTCAGAATGCGGCCGTAGCGGTCGCGTTGGGGAATCATCAGACGGTCACGATAGAAATCGTAGTAGCTGCCCGGATGGTGCTCGTCTTCGCCCAGGAGACCCATTCTTGCAAGAATGGAGAGGTCGAGGTTCTTCTCTTTGGCGAAATGGAGAAACTTATTGCCAAATTGCGGACTGTATCCTAAGCCGAATGTACGGCAGAACTCCTTGTTCCATCGGCCTTTTGTATCATCGTCAGGTGGTCCTTCCGCATACATACGGCAGCGCAGCGCATCTTCATTCTCACTTGCATACTGATTCTCGTAGAAGCGATGGGCCATACCGTTGTAGATGAACATGGTCTCGGCGAGACGGTCGTTCTTTTCCTGTTCTGGGGTCCGTGGTACCATGAGGTCGCTGGCATTGACGTCAGGACAGTAAACATCCAACAGGTATTTTACCGCTCCGACGAAGTCGAGGCCCTGACTTTCCTTTACGAACTCAATGACATCGCCTGCCTTGCCGCAACCAAAGCATTTGAACCGGTTCAGGGTGGTATTCAACATGAGGGATGGGGTGCGCTCGTTATGGAATACGCAGCAGCATTTTTTTCGATGAGGACCCGCAGACTTCAAGGTGACTCCGGGATGCATGTCAAGCACGAGCTTACAAATGTCAACACGTGTTTTGACCATATCAATGTATTTGTCCTTGATATAGCTCATAACATACTGTTTTTTTAGTTTGTTATTTTATTAGTTCTTAAGATTATGTTTATTAGTTGTTTAGTAGTCCCGTGGCTTCACGGGGGACGGTAGGTCGCCCCGAGATATTATGTTGCCAACTTAAAATCTTAAGATGGCACAGAGTGAAAAAGTCTCTTGGTATAAGACTTTGATGTGGTGCCGAAGATGCATTCTTTCTTTTCGCTAGCGAATTGTAGTAGGTGGCAATTATTACTTTTGTCATCTTGCTATAATTTATAGTGAAAAATCATAAATTCATTGGTTATCTCGATTAATTTTTTTATTTTTGTGCGCAAATTTAAAACAAAATCTATTATGTACAAAAATAAGATTATATCTTATTGAGTATTTTAGGTTTAATTAACGATATAACGCTCATTAATTACAATTTAAAGGAAAAAGACCATGCTAAATTTGGAAATGATAGACAACCTGTATGCTTCATTATCAAAAGAACAGCAACAGGCTTTAATCGCCCAGCTCTTTAAGAAAAGTAAGCAGACGATGAGCTACTTCCACCGCACGAAGGACATCAGTCTATCAAAGCTTGAAACCCTGGCCGATTTTTTCGGCATGCCCTTGGATTATTTTAGGAAGGACAGCAAGTTCAAGACAAACAACGTTACCGGAAACAACAACTTTGTCGGAAACGTGTCTATCAGTACCAATCTGATGATAGAGAATCAGGCACTCCGCAAAGATTTGGATAACAAGGAGTCCCTCATCAAGGCAAAAGACGAAACGATTGATACCCAGAGACGTATGATTAATATGTTGCAGGCAACGATAGACAACAATATCAAGTGAGAGGAATAAGAATAATTGCTTGAATAGGAAAAGAAGGCAAAGAACGGGAACGCATATCCTATTCTTTGCCATCTTTATTTGCGGAATAAATATTTTTGGAAATGATAGAAGCCTTATGGGTCTTTCGGCTGACGCCTATTCTCTTTCTTTGGGAAAAGGGTGTCCGAACCAGCTGCCTTGATTTTCTCCTTCAGTTCCTTAATCTCTTCCCTATTCTTCCTCCATTGCTCCCTTAGAGTTTCATTACTATTGTAGGATGAAAAGTCTTGACCAATCTTACCTATTGCCTTAATGAGCACAGTCACCAAAACAACGATCACATATATGATGAAGATCTCGATGATCATAACCCTTGTTTGTATCTATGTTAAATATCGGTTGAGAAAAAACGTCAGAGATTCTTGTTCGATCCCCATAAGAAGTCGTACAATGCACGTTTCAACTTTCTGTTGCTCTCCTTTTCTTCCTCAATAAACCGTTTGTTCGAACGCCGAATCCGTTCCTTTTCATATTGGTCCATAGGGCGAATACTGTCTTTCTTACGGGTGGCAAGATAGACAATCAGCCAACTTGCTATCAATATGAGAAAAGCTTCCATATTCATATCTTTTTAGATGCTACAAATTTAAGGAATTATTCTGAGCAAACAAAAATTATTGCAAACATTCTGCGAACTGAATTTTATTTTGTATTTTTGCTAAGAAATATAGATAACGCATCCACCATTGACCGACAAGAACAGGACCTACGTGGCCATCGACCTGAAGAGTTTCTACAGTTCGGTGGAGTGTGTCGCCAGGGGACTCGACCCGCTGACGACCAACCTTGTCGTGGCTGACGTGAGCCGCACGGAGAAGACTATCTGTCTGGCGGTGTCGCCCTCGATGAAGGCCTACGGACTGGGTGGGCGCGCCCGGCTCTTCGAGGTCGTGGAGAAGATGCGGGAAGTGAACTGTGAGCGGCGCAAGGCCATCGGCTTCAGGCCGTTCATGGGAAAGTCATATCTTGCCAACGAATTGCTGGAGCACCCCGACTGGGAGGCTGACTACATCGCCGCCACGCCACGGATGGCGGAGTACATCAGGGTGAGCAGTGAGATCTACGGCATCTACCTCAAATATATCGCGCCGGAGGACATCCACGTCTACTCCATCGACGAGATCTTTGCCGACGTGACCGACTATCTGCAATCCTACAAGATGACGGCGCATGAGCTGGCGATGACGATGATCCGCGATGTGCTGCGCACGACGGGCATCACCGCCACGGCGGGTATCGGCACGAACCTCTATCTCTGCAAGGTGGCGATGGATGTGGTGGCGAAGCATATCCTGGCAGACAAGGACGGGGTGCGCATTGCCGAGCTTGACGAGATGAGCTACCGAAGGGAGTTGTGGGACCATCAGCCGATGACCGACTTCTGGCGCTTCGGACGCGGCATCGTGGCAAGGCTCAACGGCATCGGCATCGAGACGATGGGACAGTTGGCGAGGATGTCGGTTAACAACGAGGAGCTGCTCTACCGAATGTTCGGTGTAAATGCTGAGCTCATCATCGACCACGCCTGGGGCTGGGAACCGGTGACGATGGACTATATCAAGGCGTACAGGCCGGAGACCAACTCCTTAGGCAGCGGGCAGGTGCTGCAAAGTGCGTATACAGCGGAGAAAGGCCGTGTGGTGGCGCGCGAGATGGCGGATGCGCTGTCGCTCGACCTGGTTGACAAGCATCTCGTGGGCGACCAGATCGTCCTCACGGTGGGCTGTGACCGCGAGAGTCTCACCAATCCCGCCATCCGAGCGCAATATCACGGGGAGGTCAGTACCGACTGGTATGGCCGCAGTGTGCCGAAACACGCCCATGGCACGCAGACGTTGGGCCATCCCACGTCTTCCTCGCAACAGATCATCCATGCCGTCACCGAGCTCTACGACCGCATTGTCAACCCGGTCTTGCTCATCCGTCGGCTGAACATCACCGTCAACCACGTCATCAGTGAGGACGAGGCACGGCGGCAACGGCAAAACACGCCCGTGCAGCTCGACCTCTTCACCGACTATGAGGCGGAAGCACGGGAACAGAAGGAGGAACGGAACGCGGCTGCCAAGGAGCGGCGGTTGCAGGAGGCGGCACTGAAGATCAAGAAGGAGTTTGGCAAGAACGCCCTGCTGCGCGGACTGAACTACGCAGAGGGTGCGACACAGAAAGAACGGAACAATCAGATAGGAGGACACAAGGCATAAGGAAAAGGTAAAGCAAAGGAAGGGATTAAAGTTACTCGATGGGGATAGGAAAGGTTATTAAAAAAACATTGAAAACGTTTCGTTAATTGCTGGGAAATACTTAACTTTGCACTGACAACCGCAGAAAAATGTAGCTATCTGCATTTTTCCGCACTTAATAATGTAGATATGGAGATTGAAAGGGACATCATCAAAGCCTTCAAGGCATGGAAAGAGGAGGACGGACGGAAGCCGATATTGCTCAAGGGTGCCCGGCAGATTGGCAAAACTTGGGCGATGGAAACGTTTGGCCGGGAATGCTTTAAGTATTGTGCCAAGTTTGATTTTGACAGACAACCCGAACTGAAATCTGTGTTTCAAATATCAAAGTCTCCCCAAAGAATACTCAAGGAACTTGCGCTTTATACAGATGTTCCTATCATTGCCGGTAAAACGCTGATTATATTCGATGAGATACAAGAATGTGAGGAAGCACTCAACAGTTTGAAGTACTTCTACGAGGATGCGCCTGAGTATCATGTCATCGCAGCTGGAAGCCTATTAGGAGTGGCGGTACGGAGACGTAGTATGACTGTCCCCGTGGGCAAGGTTCGCATCATGCGGATGTATCCTATAACATTCCGTGAGTTTCTTAGAGCGTCCGACCGGAAGACTTATGACTTCGTAGATGATTTGCAAGGAATCCAGCACTTGCCGGAAATTATCTTCAACAAACTGAAAACGGAATACCGGCGCTATTTGGTGTGCGGAGGCATGCCGGAGGCTGTCATCAGTCTGCTTGGCAACCAAGGTATGGCAACGGTAGAGAACGTATTGCAGGACATACTTGAGCTTTATGAACTTGACTTTGCCAAATATGCTGAGTCCAAGGATATTCCCCGCATCCATGCGCTATGGCACTCGCTACCAGCTCAGTTGGCTAAGGAGAACCGCAAGTTTGTTTACAAAGTGGTGAAGCCGGGCGCACGATCCAAAGACTATGAGGACGCCCTCATGTGGCTTGAGGATGCAGGAATGATATATCGGATATTCAACATCACCAAGCCAGGTCTCCCTCTTTCTGCATACGAAGACATTAGTGCCTTCAAAGTGTACGCCTGTGATTGTGGCTTGTTGCGCCGGCTGGCCCATTTGCCGGCTCAGGTAATGCTCGATTACAACGCCAACTATACGGAGTTTAAGGGCAGCATGGCGGAGAATGCCATACTGCAATCGTTGATGCCAATGCTCAATGGAGACATTCCTCACTATTGGTCGCCTGACAGCAGGGCAGAAATAGAATTTGTACTGCAACATGAGGCAGACATCATCCCCCTGGAGGTAAAGGCCGAAAATTGCGTGAGCGGGCGAAGCCTCTCGGTGTATAATGAACGTTTTCATCCCCGTTTGAGAATCCGTTTCTCATTTCTTAACTTGCAATATAATGAGGGCTTGCTGAGTTGTCCTTCCCCCTTGGCCGACTGGAGTTTCAAGTTTATGGATAAATTGCAACAAGAATTAAGATGAGCTACTACGACGACATCATCAATCTTCCGCACCACGTCTCACAGCGGCATCCCCGGATGAGCATGTACAACCGCGCCGCCCAGTTCTCCCCCTTCGCTGCCCTCACCGGCTACGAGAAAGCCATTGAGGAAGCACGGAAGAAGCAGGAAGCGGAGGTGAGGAGGAGGAATACGCCAGTGGATGAGTGTTGAATTTGAAGGAATCACATATAAAAAGAATTATGAAGCAAACTTTATTATTGATAGCGTTGGTATTGTTCACATTGAGCAGTGCATCCGCGCAAACAAAGTATAAAGAGATTGACGATATTTCATATGTAAGTCCCAACGATACCTCTTCATACAGACAGGAGCGGTGTAAGTTGGATATCTACTATCCTACTGATTCCAATCGTCCATTCAAAACCATAGTATGGTTTCATGGCGGTGGACTGACAGAAGGACACAAGGACATACCTGGCGATCTGAAGAATCAGGGCGTTGCGGTTGTCGCGCCTAACTACAGACTCTACCCGCGAGCTCACAATCCACAATATACAGAGGACGCTGCGGAAGTCGTTGCTTGGGTAGTGAAGCACATTAAAGAGTATGGAGGCGATCCGGGCAAGGTGTATATCAGTGGCCATTCAGCAGGTGGTTATCTTACACTGATGCTCTGTCTCGACAAGGATTATCTGGGAAAGTTTGGCGTTGATGCTGACAGTATCAAGGGATATTTCCCGATAGGCGGCCAGACAGCCACACATTATACTATTCGTCGCGAGAGAGGTATCTCTTTCACCTCACCGATAGTTGACAAGTATGCCCCTCTCAACAATGTTCGCAAACTCAGTACAAGACTAGTGCTGATAACTGGCGACCGGAAATTGGAACAGATGGGACGCTACGAGGAGAACCTCTATTTGAAATCCGTGCTTGAAGGTATCGGCAACCATGAGATACCTATCCATGAACTCAGCGGCTTCGACCATGGTGGTGCCGGATGGCCAGGAAGAATACTAATGATGCAGTATATCACTAAGGACAAGTGAAAAATTATAGAATACGATGGACTGACGGCAATGACCGGGAGTTTGAGGAGTTCCACGCTATAACTGAGAACTTCTACAACCAACTTGTCGGTGGTCCTCAGAACAGGCAGTCGTTTGTTCCTGGCAATCAGTCGAAAGACGTAAAATATGATATGATAGTCTATTCCAAGGATGATGTCCCAGTGGCATGCTCCGGTTTGAAGGAACATGGCAACGGCGATGTAGAGATAAAACGTGTATGGGTGCAGCCGCCCTTCCGCGGTCATCATCTTGCGACATTCATGATGCGTGAACTTGAAACTTTCGCTCGTGAGCACGGATATAAGCGGACGGTGCTTATGACACGTGAAAGGATGGACTATGCAATCAAGTTGTATGAAGGCTTGGGATATAAACGCATTGAGAACTATCCGCCATACCAGCACATGGATGACGCGGTTTGTTATGCTAAAGATTTAAGATAAAATTCTGATGATACAGCAAGTTGCATTTAAGTTGAAGCCTCAGTCCCGTGGCTTCCATCTGATAACGGATGAAGTGCTCCGGCACCTGCCGCAGTTGCCAAAGAAGGGTCTGCTTAACCTCTTTGTGCAGCATACGAGCTGTGCACTAAGCATTTGTGAGAACTGGGATCCGGACGTGAGGGGTGACATGGAAACTATTTACGACCGGCTCGTACCTGAGAATATGCCGGACTATCGACATGTTCTCGAAGGCGCTGACGATATGCCCGCACACGCCAAGTGCATCATTACGGGTGTGAGCATCAATATCCCCATCACTGATGGACGGCTCAACCTTGGAACTTGGCAGGGCATATACCTCTGCGAGTTCCGCAACGATGGTGGCAGCAGACATATTGTAGCAACAATTTTAGAATAAGAAGAATATGAAGAACTTTGATCCAAAGGCATGGTTCATGCCACAAGCAGTAATCATTATCGGCACGTATGATGCTGACGGTACACCCAATGCAATGAATGCTGCGTGGGCAGGTCAGTGGGACGGTGACAAGATCATGATCTCGATGGGCAACCATCAGACAACCGTCAACCTCAACGCCAATCCCGACTTTACCATTGCTTTCGCAACGACAGAGACGATGGTCGCTGCTGATTTTGTCGGCGTGGTGAGCGGAAAGAAAGTGAAAGACAAGGTGGCTAAGACGGGCTGGAAAGTGGAAAAGAGCGAGCACGTAAACGCTCCTGTCTTCACCGACTTCCCCATGACCATGGAGTGCCGCATCGAACGGAAGATTGATGAGTCGGAGACCGGCTATTATATCGTGGCAAAGATCGTAAACATCCGAGTGAACGAGGAGTATCTTGCAGAGGATGGCAAGCCGGATTTGGAGAAGATGCATCTGCTGACATTCGACCCCGTTCACTTAGGCTATCTCGAGATCGGCAAGCGGGTGGGCAATGCTTTCAAGGATGGAACACAACTCAAATAATGTAAGGGAACTGTCACTGTTTCCCGACGACGACACGGAAAGTGAAGAGAGACAGGATGTTGACAAGATTGACCTCCAGCCTCTCTTTGAACGTTTGGCCAAATCAAAGTTCCGCAGCTCTTTCTATCTGAACGCCAAGGACAAGGCGTATATCAAGGAGAAGGGTTGGGACAAGATTGAACAAGGAACACGAGAGACGATTGCTAAGCGGCTGGCCCCGGCATTTATCCCCAACGACGGCAAGCAGACGCCGATGCGCCACGGCATTTTCCCGCCGTTCATCGCTCAGCATGCCACCGGCTGCTGTTGCCGCGGCTGTCTGGAGAAATGGCATGGCATACCGAAAGGCCGTCCGCTGACCGTAAAGGAACAGATTTACATCACCCGTGTCATCATGGAGTGGTTGAAAAGAAAAGACTGGTAAATGAGCTACAACGAGACGATAGACAACTACCTCTACGATGAGGAGAACGAATATACACAAGCCAACGATCTGTGGGAAGACTTCTTTATGGAGAAGCAAGACGAGATAGACGAACGGCCATGGATTCAGGCGGATGCCCTGGTCCATCGCAAAGATCTGAACAGACAAGTCGGCGATATGCTTGACAGAGTGCTGCCGGAAGAAGAGCGGGAGTTGCTGCGCCTGTATTTCGGAATCGGTCGACGTCGGCATTCTATGGATGAACTCATCGCACTCTTTGACAGCGAGCGCAAAGTAAGAACTCTCTTACAGTCTGCCATGAAGAGGTTGCGCTATTCCGACGAGATTCTAGCCATCTACAAATATCTGCACAGGTGATTCGTTTTCCTTAGAAAGACACTTGCCTCTTGGTCATTCAGACCATGCGCACAATGGCCAACAACATGGCATGGATACTGAAGAAGCTGCATGCCGGAACATAGAATGATATTCCTGAGAAAGAGCCTTGGGACAAAATGAACTTTATACGCTGATTATCCCGGTTCCGAAATAATAATGAATGGGCATTGTATACTTTTCATGTATGATGCCCATTTACAACATAGAACAGCCACAATAACGGTAATTACCTGCTCCTTAATTGTCAGTATTTATTTTCTGCTCATCTCTAATTCCAGGACACGGGTAATGTCAAAATAGATGTCATCAGCCTGATAATATTCACTTTTCTCTTTCACGTCAAACTTATCGCAAGGTGGCACACCACCTACGAGATACTGGTTTCCGCTGTCAATATTGAGATAATCTCTCATAAATACATATTCGTCGCCAACAGAGATAACTGCAAAGGGATGCTCTTTGCTGCCATCACCCGACGATGCTATGGTATTCATGATACGCATTGTTATATGA
>R21__coassemble_118_pt1 | contig 64807 bp, 49 predicted proteins | sample R21__metabat2_high_PE_018 | metagenome-assembled genome bin R21
CGATAATGTATTGCACGGCAAGCATCATACCAAGTGTCATTTGCCCATGAATCACAGCGGTTGCAGCTACTACCGTGATGACGATGTTCTTCACCTCATTGATGAAGATACTGCCGGCCTCCTGCGTCTGTTGCAGCTTCAGCGACTTCATCTGCACGTTGAAGAGGTCTACCTGCGTGTCTTCCCATTCCCAACGGCGTCGCTGCTCACAGTCCTGAAGCTTGATTTCCTGCATGGACGTGATGAACTCGTAGGTCTTGTTGTTGTTGATGGCCTGCTGCTCGAAGAGCTCGTAGTCAAGCACCTTGCGGCGGCGAAGGAAAAGCGCTATCCACAGACCATAGAGCAGACTGCCTGCAAGGAAGATGGCAAAAATGAGCTTGTTGTAGAACAGCAGCACCACCGTGAACACCACAAAGGTGAGCATAGCGAAAGTGACGCTCAGTGCCTGGTTGGTGAGGAAGTTGTTCACGCGGCTGTGGTCGTTCATCCGCTGCATGAGGTCGCCCATGAGCTTGGTGTCGAAGAACGACATCGGCAGTTTCAGCAGTTTGATGAAGAAGTCGCTCACCAACGAGATGTTGACCCTCATGGAGATATGCAGCAACAACCACCGGCGGATGAAGTCTATGGCCGTGCGGCTGAAGGTAAGCATCAGCTGGCCGAGCAGTATTAGCCATATAAAACCTATATTCTGGTTCTTGATGCCCACGTCGACGATGGACTGCGTGAGGAACGGCAGGACGAGCTGCAACAAACTGCCCACGATAAGCCCAAGCACTATTTGTCCGAAATAGCGCCTGTACTTCTTCACATAGCCGAAGAGAAAGCGGAACGACCGTGGATTCTTATTCTTTTCACCCTCGCCATCCTCCTTGTGGGAATAGAAACTTGGCGTGGGCTCCAGAAACATCGCTACGCCTTTTTCCTCACCATTAGACCGTGTGCTGATCCAGTGACTCTTGAACTCTTCAAGATTATATTTTACAAGGCCTTTGCCAGGGTCAGCGACATAGAACTTCCTGCCATTTTTGACTTTGTATAGAACTACAAAGTGGTTTTGGTTCCAATGAAGAATGCAAGGCAATGGCTGGTCACAGAGCTCATTCACTTCAGCCCTTGCACTAACAGTATGAAATCCCAAAGTAATGGCAGCATCGTTCAATCCGAGTAAAGAAGCACCTTCTCTGGTAGGAGAACACAACGAGGATACTTGTTTCGATGAATAATTCCGGCCATAATGTCTGCAAACCATTTGCAGACATGCAATGCCACACTGCATGGAATCGTATTGTTTTATCAGTTCCATATATTATGGCTTATACACAAGTGTCAGTAATAACTCCCGGCCTCGAAGGATGGTCTCTGAGCGCATCTTTGTGAGGTTGGCAACGGTGGAACGGACATAGGACTTCTCGTTAAGCAGATTACTCAGGCCCAATTCATAGTCGATATGTCTGGATGTGAGTCCGATGATTGCGTCGGCAAAGAAGATGTCCTTGTATTTCGACGGCATCAGCTGATTGTGGTCATATTCACCCTTGAGGGTAAAACGCAGTTTGCCGGCGGGTATGATGATCTTTGCCGTGTGCTGCCAGTTGTTGAACGAAGACTTGTTGCCGTTCTCAGGCAGCATGTCGTCGTAGGCGTATTGCACAGAATAGTCGATGGACATGTCGGTGTAAGGGGAGAGATACAGCGATGCCTTGGTGCTGAGTGCATTGTATTTTGCCGGCGAAACGCTACCGTCCTGATACATCTTCGAGTCCGTGTGGCTGTAGAGTCCGCGCAAGGTGAACTTTCCGTTGAGGAAGGGCAGTCCTTGCTGATACATCAGCGTAGAGTTCCAACTGTTGCTGTTCGTCTTGACGGGAATCGTTCCTATGATGATATATTCACCGGAGAACTTGCGCGACAAGGTATACGGCGTGGTGTCGAACGAGCGGGAGACGCGACCCATGAAATGCGTGCCCTTCAAGCTGTTGCGGTAAAATAGCGAATAGCTTACCGTCTTACTCTTGGCTACATCATATCCGGCATAGCCTTGGTTAAGATAGAGATAGTCCTGCATGATCAGTGAGCCATAGAAGCGGTTGAAGTCCAGCGGCTCTACGCTATAGCTACCGTGAACGTTCATGGTGATCCGGGAGGTGGCATCCCAACGGATATGCAGCGACGGAGAAATGTCTAATCGGTTTCTGCCTGTGTCCTCACTGTATTTGTAATGCGAGCTTTCAACAGGTGCGGAAAGAGATAATTTGAAATCATTGGCGTTGTACTCCAGTTGCGGACTGGCATATAGCTTGGCATAGCCAAAATGACTCTTTCCGGTTGTCGTGCCAATGGAGTCCGGCAGGCAGTAGGCATTGGCTGTGAGGTAGCGCAGCAAACCTTTTACACCAAACTTCATGCTTAGGCTAAGCAGTCCCAACTTCCATCCACCGGAAGCATACGTGTCGGTGGAGTAGAACCGCTGTAACAAGTTCTGCTGCTTGGTGGAGTCGACATACAGATGCTGAGGACGCTGCTGAACACTGTTGTTGGAGTAGAAGGAGACGAGCGTGTTGCCATACCGGCGGATGACGTAGAGATTGTCGCGGAAGTCAAACACCGGCAGCAGTGAGTGCTGAGCATGCGAGTGCGTACCTGTCTCACTGAGATGCTGCGACAGCCACGTCATGTCGCTGGAGAGCGAGTTGCGAAGATAGCTCTTCGCAGAGTTATGCTCGTATTTCAGCAGAGCATAAAGGTTGTTGCTGTTCGACCGCCACGAGAGATCATTGTTGATGATACGGTTGCCATCCGTCAGGACATACTCCATCCGTTGACTTCCCCATGCCTTGTCCCGCTCGTTGTTGTAGACAAGTTGGAAGTTTATCTGTGAATCCTCGCTGATACGCTTCATGACATTCGCCGTAAAGGCATGGCTACGGTTCAGCAGACTGCGTTCACGGGAAAGACCTGACGCTGTGGGAACGGAGAGCCTGATGAAACTCTTAGGTTGCTCACCCATTAATTCGTCAAGACTGAATAGGTTTGTCGACTCACGGCTGACATCCGTACCCGTATTGTTGGTCTTGTAGGTCAGCATCGTCTGTAGGTCCGACTTCAACCTCAAGCCGAATCCCTCGAAGAGCCATCTGCCTTTGTCATAGCCGTCGTGTGCGCTGCCATATCCTCCGCCGGCCTTCCACGATGTCACCCAATGGGTCTTGGCACTGCTCTTCATCTTGATGTTCACGGCGGCATCGTCCGTAAACGTGAAGTCTTCCAGTACTCGGATGGGTTGATGGTTGCGCAAGACCTGCACAGAGCCCACCTCGCCCTGCGGCAGCGTGTTGGTGGCTGTACCGTACTTACCGCCAAGCATGTCAAGGCCTTCTATATAGAACTTGCTGATCGGCTTGCCCTCATAAGAGATTTTTCCTGTTGACTTGTCCACGTCGAAACCGGGCATCTTCGCAATCACGTCGCCGATACTCCGGTCATTGCCGTTGGCGTAAGCACCTACAATATAAGATATGGTGTCGCCATGCTCGTGCACTTTGTCCGACTTTACCTTCACCTCTCGCAGCTCTATTGCGCCGTCGCTCATTCTGATCGTTAGCGGTTTCATGTTGCTACTGACGGCAATGTGCTGGTTTTTGAAACCAAGCATACTGAATATCAACGAATCACCAGCCTCTGCTTTAATGCTGAAAGATCCGTCGCTGGCACTGCTGGCATATCCGCCCAACTTATGTCCCTGCGTATATCGCTTGATAATAACCGAAGACAAAGACTCTCCGTGATCATCGACGACTTTGCCTGTGACTACAGTCTGTGCGGAAACTGACAAGGCTGACAGAAAGATGAGCAAACAGATAATCTTCAACATCTTCATTGCAGTTCCATTTGTGGGATCACAATCGTGTTCTTGGGGTATGCCTTGGGATTGCTTCTTTCTTTGATGTAAACGTCTCGCTGAATGGCTTCGTATTTTTTGTTCAGGAAGTTATAGAAAGTGACGGGCGATGTACTCTTGGTCTTAATGCCAGAAGCTTCAATTGTGATGAATCCTTTGACTTCCGCAAACAATATTAATCCTGGCAGACCACCCAGCTTCCAAGGTCCTAACGGCACGGGAATGTCCTCTGTATAATAGACCGTCCACTGTCTGCCACGGAAGGTTGTCGTAGCCATGCAGCAGTTGTAGCCAAGAATCTGGCGTGTGCTGTCCGTGACGATGTTCCAATCCTGTACGGTTATGGGTTCAGTTATCTTATACCCTTGTCCCATAAAACTGGTATATGTGTCAAAGGTATTGTTGGCTTGGCTTCTATAGAAATAGTCGCCGTGGTCCGGACCACTCGCCCTTTGCTTGGAGGCATCATTTCTGTTGTTTGCCTCATCAAGCATTTCCTGAAGAATGATCATGGAGGTCTGTGCATTGCTGCTTAATGAGTCATCGCGCAGTTTATGATAACTGAAATATTGGCTCATTGATTTTCCCACACGCAACGCGTAGTCATCATTGTATTTGCCGGATATTTCATGGTAAGCCACTTCCATGATGCTTGGCTCCAGTACATGCGTCTGCTGTGCCATCAGAACTGTTGGGAAAAGGAGCAATATAGTATTTGCTATAGAAAAAAGTATAAACAACTTCTTCATATCAAAATATTTTCGTGTTTCGATTGCAAAGTTAAGTAATTTATAGTTGCCATACAAGTAAACGGGGGTCTATTTCCGCGTCTATGTATGTTTAAGATATACAGTCACCATCACTTCTCTGCCTCTCAGATAGCGTGTGGAGGAGAATGAGGCGAGATCGCCATAAGTGGTGTAGCTGTATGTCTTCTTGTTCAAGAGATTCGTGGCAGAGAACTCTATGTCGGCCACTTTGGAGAGAGCCCATGTGAACTTCGCGTCAAGAAAGCAGAAGTTCTGCTTGTTGCCGCTGAGTTCCTGGTTATGATAATAATCCATTCCGCCCTCTATAGAGAGTTTGCTGATTGGCGTGACTATCATGCCGAATTGGTGAAGGGCATTGTGGAGTGCACGCTGAGAGACGTTGTTCATCCCAAGTTTGGAAATGGATAACATCCCCTCGTATGAAAGGAAGAGCCAACGGCTCACATTGCCATTCAGTCTGCCTCCATAGCGATACGTGGTTTGTCTTGTCAGTGTCGGTACGCCGTCGGAAAGCATTGTTATGCGAGAATGTCTGTAAGCGCCTGTAAAGCCTATCACACCACGGATGAAGTCGAGCGTCTTGCTTATGTTGGCCAGCGCGGTTACGTTTTGTGCAGAAGTATTGTTAGACTCCCATGAGTATATGATGTCATTGCCTCGGAAGTCTTGCGCCTGCTGATAAGGCGAGTTGGTCCATGACTTGGACACAAAGGCATTGCCAAACCATCCTTGTGCTCCATTGCGGTAGGCGACATTGCCGTCCAGACCTTTGCCACTGCTGGTATAGAAGCAGTCTGAGCCGCGGTACCACGAGCGATAGTTGCTTGCTGTCAGCCCATCGTGAATGTCGTGCAAGTCTATGGGAGACTTATTGGCGCTGGCTCTGACGGAGAAGGACAGGCGGCCCGTCGGTTGCCATCTGATCTTTAGTGACGGAGCATGGAGCCATTCAGATTGGTTGCCAATTCGCTGGTTGAAGAAATAACGCGTCAAACTCATGGGATCACGGGCTGTGATCACAAACTGGCCAATGGCATACTCTATTTTGGGCGATAACTGCATGATTAGGTAGTTTGTCGTCACGTCGTTGAACACAGAATCTTCCAAGTTCATTAAGCCATACACTTCGCTGCCCATGTGTCTGAGGTTTGCCTCCACCCCTCCTTCAAGTGATATGTTCAGATGATGGAAGAGAAAAGAATACCCGGCGTATTCGCGGGAGTGGAAGGCGTGGTCGCCTATGTGTTGGTGGAAGTCTTTTGCAGACTCGTCGGCTACGGTCACCGTCAGGCTTTGCGGACTGTTTTCCCACTCATTAAGAGAGAAAAATGAAACAAGGTGGTTCTTGCCGAACCGCTTGATGAGTTGCAGCCGGTTGACGACATAATGATCCGGCAGACGTCCGTCTTGATGGTTGGGCAACGTGCCGGTCATCGCTGTAGAGATGTCTGACCACGACAGTTCGGTTCTCAACGTGTTGCTCAGATAGTATCTTGTCTGGTTGGCCTCGATGGTCAGCGACCCTATCAGTTTGTTGTCGTGTTTCTTTCCGATGTTGTCCTCAGTAATATTTTTGTTGCCGTCGTGCAGATAGTATTGTGTCACAGACGAAGAGGTCGATTTCTCGCGGTTGTAGCAGTAGTCAGCGTTGGCCTTGAACTCATACACTCCTTTCTTCCATAAGTGGTTGGTAGAGACAAAGTGACTGCGATTGAGCAACGAGCGCCGGGACCCAAAGGTAGGGATAGAAGGCAGTTCCAGCCCGATGTAGCTTTTGATGCCGGCCAGTCTGCTGTCGGCAAGAAAGTCCTGGGCCTGCCCAATAATACTTTCTCCTGTGTTGTTGCTTTTCAGAGTGGTGATAGACTGGTAGCCTTTTTGGGCCTTCATCAGAAAAACTTCTGCGTTCCATAATCCTTCTTCGGGTTGTGTGGAATAACCACCGCCAAGATGTCCGTTGGTCAGCCATGTACCTTTGGATTTGCTTTTCAACCGTAGATTGATAGCGGCACGGTCGCTGAAACTCACTCCGGAAAGCACGCGCAAGGGCTGATGCTTCTCCATGACCTCCACCGAGCCGACATCGTTGTAGGAGATGCCGTTAGTTGCTACGCCGTATTTTCCGCCGAGCAGGTCGCTGCCCTCGATGTAGAACTTGTTGATGTCCTGTCCTTGATATTGTATCTTTCCACTTTTGTCCACAGCAACTCCCGGCATCCGCTTGAGTACATCGCCTATGGTGCGGTCTTGCTTTTGCGCGAAGGATACCACGTTGTAGGTCAGCGTGTCGCCCTGTTCTCTGATTTTTGAGCCGTGTATGGTTACTTCCTTGAGCTGTAGCGCACCGTCTTCCAAAGCAATGACAAGCGGTTGGGCTGTATGCGTGAGCGGTGCAGAATAGTTTTTGTAACCGAGTACACTCACGCTGACCGTCATACCAGAAGCATCGCCAACCGACAGAGCAAAAGCACCTATGCTGTCTGTTGTGACGAAGGTGATGATTTTTTCGTTCTGATCTTTGACGATGACATTGGCCATGGCTATGCCCGTGCCGCTTGATTTCTCAACGACACGTCCTGAAACACCACGGATCTGGGCAGAAGCGTGTAGCTGACTTACCACTAACAGCAACAGTGTGAAGAGAATTTGCTTGATCATGATTTCTTCCTTTTTCTGCTGTTATTTGTGTGGATAGTCGGTCTCCTCAAAGTCGTAGTTGGTGTGTGGCGGCCGTCCGGCATCCTGCTTTACGTTCTTCCGGTCGATACCAAACGCCCCGGAAGCGACAATTTTGTTCTTGATGCTTTCACCCAAGGCTTTGCGCCGGAGCGTGAGTCCCTTAGTCCGTTCTGTTTTCAGACTTTTGAAAAAATAATTGAAGTACTCTACATTGCCGATGTTTGTGAACTTAATCGACTGTGCCTCATAAACATAATGCATCCTGCTGTCATACGCCATGAGGATCAGTCCGGGCAGTCCGCCAAGTTTCCAAGGGCCGTCAAAGAGAGGTATCTCGGGCGCATACCATGCTATCCACATGCGGCCACGCCAAGTTGCTTCTGCCTTGAAACAATCATATCCGCATACGTTTCTTGTGCTGTCATTGACCATTGTCCATTGTGGCAAATCCCTTGGCTCAGTGTAAATCCAGTTGTCGAGATCATAGCGTTGCAACACGGTGTTCTCTCCAATAGGGTAGTTCTTGAAAATGACTTCCCGGTCATAGCGGGCTACCCTCTCGAAAGCATCGAAGTCCTCCATGATTTTGATGCCATATTCCGGTTGCTCTTCGCAGATAGAGTCGAAGCGCCTTCTGTCGTCGGAATAAAAAGCACTTGCGCTCTTGCCGGCCTTTAGCGTCATCAAGTCGATTCTATAGTCTATGCCCACTTTTGTTGTGTCAAGGCACTTTGTCCTTTTGTATACGACCTCGGCCACAGCCGGTCCTAATGCTTTCACCGGATGATCTGCGGAATAAGCGGACAAACTGAAAATTATGACTAATAGTAATCCAATGTGTCTCATTTGTATCCCTTTAAGTTTAAGAACTATGTGTGCTAGCTTACACATAGTTCCTTTACTGCTCCTATTATGATTAACACTTGCTTTGATAAGAATATAATATTCTTCTAGCAGAACTTGTCATATTGGTCGCACCATGCATCCCATTGAGCATCGGTCCATTCCTTACCATGCACATTGGCATCTCTTTGAACATCCGCACAAGAGGAATATGCTTCTGTCATACCTCCCAGCAGGTCTAGAAGCTCGGCTTCTGAAATTTTTTCCATTGCTGAATTGAGTTAAAAGGATTATACATTGCTTGCACGCGAATGATTTTGCGTTTGCAGATCGTCGTCTGCTTCCCGAGTAATCCATGGAAATTGTAATATTTGAAAATTGTCTTTTTTCTATTTGCTGACACCTTCAAAAGTGTTGTTGTTATAAGACAAAGCAGCTATACATAATGTTTTAATATTCTTTCCTTATTACTGATCAGCCAATAGGAAACCAATATCATCAGTTTTTACTAATGGATTGAGTACTATATCATTGATAGCTATTCGTGGCACATCGACAACATTCCGTTGAATGATCATAAACTCTTTTTCATAACAAATGGTTATAGGTATCTGATTAACAACATTTCTTATCAAATGTCTATTTAACAATCTGTCAAAACTATTTGTACACCATTGCATCATATATGTCATCAATTTTTCTTTTGTATATGAATTGAAAATGTTTTTCCATTCTTCTATGGTCTTTTCATCATTTGGATGTACCTTACATACTGCTATCTCAAGAGCAAAATCAAAATTTTGCTTTTGCTTATTCAATAAAAAAGCTTTCAGGGCTTTTTTGCAATGAATGCAGCTTGGAGATAGAAATATTGTGACCTTATTAATAGTATTTTCTTTCTTGTGTTTAATTGTATTTCTAACATCTTTTCTAATTAGAGTCAATCGACCTAAATTAATCTCTTTTTCTTTTAATGTTTCTTTTTTAAACAAACGGAATTCCATAAAAGTTATAAAGACTAAGGTATAGATAGATAACCAATGTACTAATATATGTACTTGGATTCCATTGTGAAAGAAATATACTCCCTGAAGGGCTTGTGCAAAAAGGCAACATAGAATAATGATGCATACTGGACAAATATATCCAATCTTTATTTGAGAGAAAACAGAAAATAATAAAACAGGAAGAAACAAGACTGTAGAGGGAAAGAGTATAGATGCAATGGCCCCTAGAGTATGCTCCTCAAAAATTGCATAATCCATTAGTTGGGCAAGAAAAAATGCTATGGCCAAATCTACTACTCTTATATATCCAAAAAGATCTCCATAAATTGATGTTGCCAACTTGTTACAATTTGTTTTGGTTGTAATGCTGCACATACTGTCCATTGGAGTGGAATTTCCATATAAACGTATAGAATATAAGAGAGACGCGAACAATCCACACAAGCATGGCAATAAGAAAATATGCAAAATACTAAGAAAAACAATTACTGCGGTTATAATTGCCATTAGTGCATACATTCCAATATTCTTTTGGCTACTATGCAATGAATAGAAAATATGTCCATCCCAAACTTCGTTTAATTCAGATTTATCTTTCCTTATCCACCTATCTTCTGATAAAGAGTAAATATAAAATTTACCATTATTACCGTTTTTAGCAATTACAGAAGTCGGTATACCATTAATTGATAGATGCAGCATATAGGGAAGAGACAGACGCTCTAATTGGCGAATCTCACATTTGCCAGCTATAATGTCAAGTCCTATAAACCTGAACATAGAGTACGCAGAAAGCCAAGAGGGATAATAAGGCGAAGACTCCAGAAATGTTTCCGCCACAAGGATGTTTATCTTGGGATTAAGCATTAATGCATATCTAACTACACGATCCTTAAACATATGCTATATCTTTAAAAAATGACTACACCTTTAAACATCCTTGCATAATTTATTTAAATGTCGAATTGCCCGTAATAGGTTGCGTTATCCAAAACTATATTTAATGAATAACCACCCTCTGCAAGAGCTCCTAAATCCAATGATACCACACCACTATTTGTTATAGAAGACATGGTGGAGCTCACAATATTGCCTTGGGAATCACTAACGAAAACCTGAACTCCACCAGTGTACCCTTTCACATCTACAGTTATAAGCCCATTCTCATAGTCAGCAGATACACAAGTTATAGACGGCATGCGCATACCTCCATGATGAGTCGTACCCTCCTTTCGGATATCAATACCAAAAGCATAGCTTGGTATAAATGTGACGAATACTAATAATAGTATAAGCAATTTCTTCATATCAAATCGTTTTATGTTTTCGATTGCAAAATTAGGTACTTTAGAGATACCTTGCAAATAAACGAGGTCTATTTCTTTAATTTTGCCATAATTGTAACATGTTGTATATTAGGTTCTTATCTTTTCCTCACCAAATTCCAGGTCTATTTCTGCAATTTTGGAGTCACTAAAAGGCTTCAATGAACGTACGCAAAGACGTCTTTTCACCACTGATTCCCACCTTAGCTTTATAGACAAACAACTTTTGCTTGATCGATTTTTCGCTAATCCCATATATCAAAGCCAATGCCTTTGCTGGCATTTTAAGGCGGAGAAGCATCATCAGCCGGATGTCATCATCGCTTAGGTCGGGGAATGTGCTATGTAGTCTGGTAACGAAGTCGCCTTCGATGCCATCTACAAACAGTCTTATCTCTTCCCAGTCCTCTTCTGTTAGCGGCACGCTGCCGGTCTTGTTGCCTCGCAATTCTTGAATCTTTTGGGCAGTATCTATCCTCCTAAGAATGAAATTGCGCATTGTGGAGAGTTGAATCTCCTTGTGATGCAATTCCTCATTGTGTATCTTTTCTTCTTGGAGCAACTTTTCTTCCTCGGTCTTTAGCTTGAATTTTGCATTTGACTTAAATTGCCGGTAAGAATGCAGAATAAATACAATTATAGCCAGACCGAGCAAGGATGCGATGACTATGAGCCAAGACAAGACCCGAGTTTTACCTTTAGCAATGCCCTCCTCATATTTTGTTTTCACTAAGGAATTATAATATTCTTGTTTGCTATCCAGCTGATTGCCATACATCTGCTCCAGATAGTGATATGCTGAGTCCGCCAATGAAACAGCTTTAGAATAATCGTGCTCCTTTATCGCAGCTAAATGTCGTATATAATAAGCTGTGTATAACTCTGAGAGATTTTCTGTTTGTATTGTGTTCAGAAGGGCATTACATTGTTTAATTGAGTCAGCATTCAGATAAGACCAAGCCAGATTTAGCATTTTGGATGATTGATCTGCATTGTCAAGTTTGTACGATTGATAGGAGTACCATAAAGATTCTTTGTAGTTCTTCTTTTCTGCCAAAACAGAAGCCATGTCCTGATAGACATCAGAAAGAATGCCTGAATCTTTTACCTCATAGGCTACAGACATGGCTTCTTTGCATTTCTTCTCCGCTTCGTTTACACTATCAGCGAAAAGTAAACACATACTTACGTTTAGTTTCGTGTAAACTATATTTGACTTTGAGGCTTCTGGTATACTTGAGTATGTCGTTTCTGCATGCCTTGCCACTTCTACAGCCTTTCGAGGATTTGTTTGCCTTAGCACTCGAGAATATTTCTCCAATGCCATACATTGCGTGTATCTGTCCCCAATCTTTTCAGAAACATCTGCTGCCTTCTGCAAACAGTCTATAGCCAGTTCTGTGCTGTCATTGAGCATGTAGTATTTGCCCATGTAGTACTCGCACTTGGCATAGAGAGAGTCATTCTCTTGATTATTATAATAGGTGTAGGCTGTCCTTAACAAAGAATCGTTGTCAACATCCAGCCCGCTCTTGTCCTGTGCTATGGTGTAGACGAGGGCATACCGCGCCATTTCGGCTTTACCAAGTTTTGCCTGGTTAACTCCATTAAGTACCGACAAGGCACTATCCGGTGCTGTTGCCGATAATTGGTAAGCGACATCAATGACTTGGCTGTGCCTTTCCTTACAACCAGTCATCAAAAGCACAACGAATACGAATAGAAATATGATAGTCCTGTTATTCATGAATCTTAAATTTCGACAAAATTACGCAATAATAATCATTGAAGCAAATATCAAAAGGTCTATTTCTTCTATTATTTGTGTACAACTAACATCTCGTTGATAATCAAATAGACTTCTACCATGACGGAGTTGGGTGATTTCCTGTTTCAAAACGAAGAGAATGTCTATAAAAAAGCTATAGGACGACGATTCTTAGAAAAAAAGTACTATATTTGCAAGGTAAGATTAAAAATAAGAGTCAAAGACTATGATGAAACCAACCATTCAGATACGCTGCAAAAACAATGGGCAGACGCTCACCGCACCCATTGGCAGCACACTTTCAGAAGTGTTTCGCGACGCAGGTATTGACATGAAATACGGACCGATCTGCGCCAAGGTCAATAACAAGGTGGAGGGTATGCACTACCGCATCTACCACAACAAGGACGTGGAGTTTCTCGACATGATCTCCGGCTCGGGCTCCCGCAACTACACCCGCTCGCTCTTCTTCGTGCTCTGCAAGGCCGTCCATGACCTCTATCCACAAAGCAAGGTGGTCATTGACATCCCCGTGAGCAAGGGCTACTACGTCGACCTGACCATCGGCCACGAGGTCACCGACGGCGATGTGGCGAGTATCCGCCAGCGCATGCAGCAGATCATCGACGCCAAGATGCCGATCCGCCGCTTCGAGGTGCCCACCGAGGATGCCGTCAAGATGTTTGAGGAGAAAGGCGACAAGGCCAAGTCGAAGCTCCTGCGCAGTGCCGGTTCGCTCTATACGACCTATTACCAGATCGACGACTATGTCGACTACTACTATGGCTCGCTGCTGACCAACACGTCGAAGATCTATCTCTTCGGACTGGAGAAATATTTCAACGGACTGCTCCTGCGTATTCCTGACCTCAAGGATCCGGGCACGTTGCCGCAGATGACGCGGCAGGACAAGATGTTTGAAATCTTCCGCGAGCATCACCACTGGCAGGAAATCATGGAACTGCGCACTGCCGGCGACTTCAACGAGATGGTGCGCAAGGGACAGGCTACCAACCTCATCAACGTGTCGGAGGCCCTGCAGGAGAAGAAGCTCACCGAGATCGCCGACGAGATTGCCAGCCACAAGGACGTGAAACTTGTGCTGCTCGCCGGACCGTCTTCCTCCGGGAAGACCACTACCTGCAAGCGCTTGAGCATACAACTGCTGGCCAACGGCATCAAACCTCTGCAGATCTCGCTCGACGACTATTTCGTCGACCGTGAGCACACGCCCAAGGACGACAAGGGCGAATATGACTACGAGAGTATCTATGCCCTCAACCTCAAGCTCATCAACGACCAGTTCAACGCGCTCTTCCGCGGCGAGGAGATAGAGTTGCCGAAGTACAACTTCCAGACGGGGCGCAGCGAGAAGAGCGGCCAAAAGCTGCGCATGCAGCCCAACAACGTCCTCGTCGTCGAAGGCATCCACGCCTTGAACCCTGAGCTCACCGCGCAAATCCCCGAAGCGCAGAAGTTCCGCGTCTATGTATCGGCGCTGACCACCATCCTGCTCGACGACCACAACTACATCCCCACGACCGACAACCGCTTATTGCGCCGCATCATCCGCGACTATAAATACCGTGGCGTCAACGCTCAGGAGACGATCCACCGCTGGCCGTCGGTGCGCGCGGGCGAGAACAAATGGATCTTTCCCTATCAGGAGAATGCCGACGTGATGTTCAACTCGGCCATGCTCTTCGAGCTCGCCGTCATCAAGCAGCAGGCCGAGCCGCTCCTGGAGCAGGTGCCGGAAAACTGCGAGGAGTACAGCGAGGCTTACCGTCTGCGTAAGTTCCTGAAGTATTTCCAGCCTATCCCCAACCGCGACATCCCGCCGACGAGCCTGCTCCGCGAGTTCTTGGGTGGCAGCTCGTTTAAATACTAATAGGCTGTAACCGTCAAAATGTCGATCCAGTAATGATCAAACGTCCGTTAGGCAATAAGTCAAACGTTCGTCAGCCAATTGGCTGACAATCGTTAAAACTATTGTCCAACGAACGTTTGACCAACTATCTGACAGCATTTTTCACACCAACTGATCTGTTTTCATTCTTATGGATCGGCTACCCTTTGTGTTCTCAATAGCAATGTTTCACTTACGTTTTCAACAATTCTGCATGGCTATCATGGAAATATGACAGAAAAGTAGCGGAGAAGATGTTTTGTAGAAAACATCGCAATAAAAGTGCATAAACATTTGGTTATATCGCAAAGATAACTTAACTTTGCCGAGAAATCAGAGAAACTCAGTAATACCGAACAATCTTCGAGACACAGAAGATCTTATACTATCAATAAAACACAATTGTATGGCAGAAAAAGTAGAAGTAAAAGAGTTGGAAGACGTGGTGGTCCGCTTCTCGGGCGATTCGGGTGACGGCATGCAGCTGGCCGGCAACATCTTCTCCACCGTGTCCGCTACTGTGGGCAACGGCATCTCCACTTTCCCGGACTATCCCGCTGACATCCGCGCCCCGCAAGGCTCTCTCACCGGTGTGTCGGGCTATCAGGTTCACATTGGCGAGGGGAAGGTCTATACTCCTGGCGACAAATGCGATGTGCTCGTGGCCATGAACGCCGCCGCGCTCAAAACCCAATATCAGTATGCCAAACCACAGGCTTGCATCATCATCGACACCGACTCCTTCGGCCCCGTCGACTTGAAAAAGGCCGACTTCCACAGCGATGACTATCTCGGCGAGATGAGCATCGACCCCGACCGCGTCGTGGCCTGCCCCATCACACACATGGTCAAGGAGTGCCTGGCCGACGACGGCATGCCGCCAAAGGCCGTGCTGAAATGCCGCAACATGTTTGCACTCGGACTCGTATGCTGGCTCTTCAACCGCGACCTCACCCTTGTGGCCAACTTCCTCAAGGAGAAGTTCGCCAAGAAACCCGGCGTGGCAGAGGCCAACATCAAGGTCGTCAACGCCGGATACCACTACGGTGCCAACACCCACGCCTCCGTGCCTTCTACCTATCGCATCGAGACCAAGCACAAGCTGCCCGGTCGATATATGGACATCACGGGCAACAAAGCCACGGCCTACGGCCTCATCGCCGCCGCCGAGCGGGTCGGACTGAAACTCTATCTCGGCTCCTACCCCATCACTCCCGCCACCGACATCCTCCACGAACTGGCCAAGCACAAGAGTCTCGGCGTCATCACCGTGCAGAGCGAGGATGAGATCAGCGCATGCTCAAGTGCCGTCGGTGCTTCCTTCGCCGGTGCCCTGGCTGTGACCTCCACCTCCGGACCGGGTATCTGCCTGAAGAGTGAGGCCATCAACCTCGCCGTCATCGACGAGCTGCCGCTCGTGATCATCGACGTGCAGCGTGGCGGACCATCCACCGGTCTGCCGACAAAGAGCGAGCAGACCGACCTGCTGCAGGTGCTCTACGGCCGCAACGGCGAGAGCCCGATGCCTGTCATCGCCGCCACCAGCCCCACCGACTGCTTCGACGCCGCCTATACGGCTGCGAAGATCGCACTGGAGCATCTCACGCCGGTGGTGCTTCTCACCGACGCCTTCATCGCCAACGGCTCATCGGCATGGCGCCTGCCCGACATCAAGAAGATGCCGCCTATCCACCCTCACTACGCCACACCGGAACAGAAATACAAGTATACGCCCTACCAGCGCGACCCGAAGAACCAAGTGCGCTACTGGGCCATCCCCGGACAGGAGGGCTACACGCATATCCTCGGCGGACTGGAGAAAGACGGAGAGACCGGTGCTATCTCCACAGAACCCGAGAACCACAACAAGATGGACCACCTGCGCTTCAAGAAAGTCGCTGACATCGAGGTGCCGGACCTGGAGGTAGAGGGCGACAAGGACGACGCCGAACTGCTCATCGTGGGCTTCGGCTCTACCTACGGTCATCTCTATTCGGCCATGACCGAACTGCGCAAGAAAGGCTATAAGGTAGCGTTGGCACAGTTTAAATATGTCAATCCGTTGCCGAAGAACACGGCAGAGGTGCTGCTCAAGTACCGCAAGGTCGTCGTCGCCGAGCAAAACCTCGGACAGTTAGCAGCCCTGCTCCGCATCCGCATCAACGATTTCGTACCCTTCCAGTACAACCAGGTCAAGGGTCAGCCCTTCGTGGTCAGCGAGCTCGTCAAGGGATTTGAGAAGATCATCGTCACGCCGGAAGAGCAGATGACCGGTCCTACCTTCGAGACCCGCGTGCTGCAGTAATTGCCTCAACAAGGTTTTTATCAGCATCATGAGCTCACCGACTCAACAAAAAATCAAGTATTATGGAAGCCAAACAAAGCACATCACCCTATACCGCCGCCGACTTTAAGAAGGGCCAGCCCCGCTGGTGCCCTGGTTGCGGCGACCATTCATTCCTGGCCAGCCTGCAAAAGGCAATGGCCGAAATCGGCGTGCCGCCATACGAGACGGCCGTCATCTCCGGCATCGGCTGCTCAAGCCGTCTGCCTTACTATGTCAACACCTACGCCATGCAGACCATCCACGGCCGTGCCGCCGCCATAGCTACGGGAGCCAAAGTTGTCAATCCTAAACTCACCATCTGGCAGATCAGTGGTGACGGCGACGGACTGGCTATCGGCGGCAACCACTTCATCCACGCCATGCGACGCAACATCGACTTGAACATCATCCTGCTCAACAACCGCATCTACGGTTTGACCAAGGGTCAGTACTCGCCGACGTCGCCCCGTGGCTTCGTCTCGAAGTCGAGTCCCTACGGTACCGTGGAGGATCCTTTCCGCCCCGCTGAGCTCTGCTTCGGCGCCCGCGGCCGCTTCTTTGCCCGTGCCGTGGCCTCAGACGCAGCCCATACCGTGGAGATCCTCAAGGCTGCCTACCACCACAAGGGAGCTGCCGTTTGCGAGATACTGCAAAACTGCATGATCTTCAACAACGGAGCCTACGACCCCATCTACACCCGTGAGGGACGCTCCAAAAATGCCATCTATGTCGAAGACGGCAAGCCCCTCGTCTTCGGACCTAACAACGAATACGGACTCGTGCAGGAGGGATTCGGACTGAAAGTGGTGGAAATCGGCAAGGACGGCTACACCATCGACGACGTACTTGTCCACGACAGCCACAACCCCGACAACACCCTGCAGCTCAAACTCGCCATGATGGACAATGAGCACGGCTTCCCAGTGGCCCTCGGTGTCATCCGCGACGTGGAGGCACCGACCTACGACGATGCTGTCAACCAGCAGATCGAGGACGTGAAGAAGCAAAAACCTTATCACAACTTCACCGAACTGCTCGAGACCAATGACATCTGGGAAGTGAAGTAAAAAGTCATCATTCCTCAGAATATTCTTAAATCTAAGGCAGAGGCCTCCTGTCATGGCAGGAGGCTGTTTTTATGTCTCCCTTTCAGGAAACTGTTATCAGATGCTTTGTCTGACTCATAATTCTTAATAATAGCACCTTTTAGGAAACGGATTTTTGGGTAAATGAAAGAAAAACCGTAACTTTGCATTGTAAATTCAAAGAAAATATGAAGAGATTATTTACATTTTGCTTAGCATCCCTTTTTGCTTCCTCACTTTTTGCCATTCCGGCTCTATCGGTGTGGCGCTCCGTGCGACAAGCCGACGGCACAACCATCCGACTGAAGTTGGTAGGTGACGAACATTTCCATTACGCCGTCACTGACGATGGCATTCCCGTACTGTCTCACGACGGAAGTTATTACTATGCCCATATCCGCAGCGGACATCTTGTCGCCTCAGACGTGCTGGCTCACGCGCGTGACCAGCGTAAGGATCATGAAGAGCGCTTTGCCGCATCGCTGAATGATGTCAAGGCTCTGGATGCGCAGACGCGCAGTCAAGCGGCACAGAAGGTAGGCACACGCGCCAACGTGGTTACGGGAAAGAAAAAGGGACTGGTCATCCTCGTGCAGTTCAGCAACCAGCATTTCGCCAATCCATCGAATGTGCTGACACTCGGATCGGGCGAGACGGATGTCAACACACTCTATAGCGACATGCTCAACAAGGACGGCTATACTGATACCAAGAGCGGTGCCATCGGCAGCGTCCACGACTACTTCCACGATCAAAGCGACGGCAAGTTTGACCTCTCCTTTGACGTCATCGGGCCCGTCACCCTCAGCCATCCATACTCTTATTACGGCGCACCATCAGGCAACGAGGCTGACGACAACGCACCACAGATGGTGATCGATGCCTGCAATGCCATCAAGGATCAGGTGAACTTCGCAGACTATGACTGGAATGACGACGGTGAAGTGGAACAGGTCTACATTGTCTATGCCGGCGAGGGACAGGCTACCGGTGGCGACGACAACACTATCTGGCCACACAAATACTCGCTGAGCGACAGCAGACATCAACCGCTGACCTACAACGGCGTCACCATCGACACCTACGCGTGCAGCAACGAGATGATCCGCGCCACACTCAACGGCAAGGACCGTCTGTTCTACATGGGCATCGGCACCATCTGCCATGAGTTCTCCCACTGCCTGGGACTGCCCGACTTCTACGATACCGGCTACGGCGATAATGTGGGCACGGGCAGCTACGACCTGATGTGCTCGGGAAGCTATAACGGTGGTCCGGAAGCCTTGAAGAACGTCTATGGCGGAACAGGTATCGGCACGGTGCCAGCTGGTTACACTTCCTATGAAAAAGCTTTCATGGGATGGATCACTCCTACGCAGCTTGGTGAACAGTCACTCGATGTCACGTCCATGAAAGGACTGTCTGCCGACGGTGTTGCCTATGTTCTCACCAATCCCGACAACAGCAACGAGTATTATCTCTTTGAGAATCGTAGCAGCAACCGATGGGACAGCGCATTGCCCGGACACGGCCTTTTGGTTCTCCACGTCGACTACGATGCGCGCTCATGGGCCGGCAATGTCGTCAACACCGCGCAATACCAAGCCCATCCAAGATTGACCATTGTGCCCGCTGATGATAACCTCGACAAAGAGAGTATGGCCAACGATCCTTACCCCACAGCACTCAACAACAAGCTCAATGGCTCTTCTACGCCTCGACTCAGCTTCTACACGGGTTATAGCGTTGCTTCTCAGACCGGTCTCTCCAATATCCAGTTGGCTGCAGACGGCACGATATCGTTCCACTACACACCGTTGTCTGTCTCTGCAGGTATCACCACAACTACTACTGATACTAACCGCAAACTTGGCAAGTCCCATACCTATACGCTTTCGGGCGCAGAAACAGGCAGTAATGCCAGCGGACTCGTCATCGTAAAGAGTGTGGAAGGTGTTACCAAGAAAGTCATTAGATAAAAGTTTAAAGCAAGCTCTTTCCTGGCTTTCAGCAAGAAAGACGGAAAGAGCCCTCCCCAAAAAGAAGAATGACAAACTGTAGCGACCGTCGCGTGATTGCGTGACGGTCGCACTGTCATTGCATGGCGAGCGTCACGCAATGTAAAAAACCACTATTTAACGGAAAAAAATAATCGAGTAGGAGATAAGCATCTACGATGAATGTTTACCTCCTACTCGATTAGAGTAATCAAGGAGAAATATTATTTTCTCAGCTTAAGCAGGGCTTTCTTCTGTGGAAAGGTGATCTGCTTGAAGTCTGCCAGACTCATCTTGGGTGCTTTCCTCATAGAACGCAGTGACTTTGCACCGCCAGAGACAGAGGAAACGACACGGAAAAGTTCCGGAAGAACGAGTTGCGAAATAGGGCTTTCGAAACTACCATCACTGTTGAATGCGTCTATACAGAGCATATCAGCATTATAGGTCGTGGCGGAATAGCCAAGATTCTTGTTCCACCATTTGGCCATCCAATCATTGTTGCCACTATCCACAAAGTTAGCACGGATATATACTCCAGTCTCATCTTTCGTGTAGCTTATAGGAGCGACCATGGACAAGAATTTTGTATCGAACAATGCAAACAGTTTGGGCATCTGCTGCTGGAATTTGATATATTCTTCTTCTGTGACCTTTCCTGATAAATAGTTCATATACTCATCATTGACCATTTGAGAGAGGAACATATAAAATTGATAGCTCCAAATAGAGTTATACAGCGTATACTTGCCTTCCTTGGACGCCTGTGTGCCGATGACGTTACCACCTGTAAGAGCAAAGGAGAGCGTGGAAGAATCAAATGTCAGTGGAAGCTTATTGATATAGGCTTGGGCAGATACAAAATAAATGGATTTACCTTTCTGCTTGATTTCCCCTTCGAAAGCCGTAAAGATATCTTGCAGTGACTGTGTGTTCTCGTCAGCCCTCCGCAAGTCAAAACCAGTGAGATAAAATGCCTTATTCACAAAGTCACTGAGCTCACCCTGTCTGACGGAGACGGTGTCCTGCCCCCCCCTGATTGTTGACGAAGAGGTTGACTTGGCGCATATCGCCCGTAGTGTTGGCCTTTATAGTGACAGCGAAAGCTGTATCACCTCTCACCACAGAGGCAATTGCCTCCTGGTTATCGGACAGCAGCTGGGGCTCAGCACCCACATTAGAGAAGGGCAAGATGAGTGTCGTATCCTTATCGTCCACGACATAGTCCTTTGCGCCTCTATAGGCAAACTCGCAACCTTTCTGACTGATGGGCACATTGGTGGAGTCTGTGCCGCTCTTGATGGTCAGCATAGCTGCGCGGCTTTCCAAATTAGGGTTGTTGGAAACGCTGACAAGAACAGAATCGCCCTTCACCTCAGCCTTAACCCAAGAGGCGTTGACAGCGGCTGTAGCTGTGGCTCCCTGAGGCATAGTGAACTTCACGCCACCTTGATGGGCATCGGCATCGAAAGACAGGTCAGAGCTGGTCACGCCAACCGTGTTCTGTCTGAGATATTGCTCACCCGCATTGTCATCACTGCACGCTGTGAGTGCGGCAGCAGCGAGTACAAGACAAATATTGAATATCTTTTTCATGTGACAAGTCTTTATTTGATTTTTAACTGCTTAAGAGGTGCCTGAACGTGATACGGAGTGAGATCGAAATAACTACGGCGGACAGGATTCACCGCACGCATCTGATATTCGCAATGACTCATCTCCTTGCCGGTGCCTACGTATTCCTTGGCAGGAGCGGAAGCGGTCTTCACCAACGTACTCTTACCCCATTTCTCCACATATCCATCAATGCTGGAGGAGCTGAAAGGATAGGCAGTAAATGCCTCGATGAAGATGTCATCCACGGAGTAGCCTGTGTTTTGCAACGTCTGACCGTCAGGCGTATACAATAACGTACCATTGAGAGATATCATCATATTGCCGTTCTCGTCAGATTCAAATTGCAGCAGATCGAAGAATTGGTCTGAAGCTTCGGTCCAATCTGTGCTATTATTGAAGAGGAAAATATTGGCTAAGTAATATTCTCCAATAGAACCCAGAAGCTGACCGGACTGCATAAGCAACATCTGTGAACTCGACAGGTAGATCAGTGGGAACCGGTAGGTGCCATAATTACTTTGTACCGACAAATAGAGTTGCTGCTTACCGGCATCGTCCATCCCATAGCCGAGCGTAGCGGCCTTTGTTTCTGATCCCGTGCTCAACTTATAAGAGCCGAGCAATGAAGATAATTCAAACTGGGTAACAGTCACGGCACTTGTATCATTTCCATTTTTGATGACGATCGTTGCCTTGCGCATCTTGGTCTTATCTGCACTGGCATCGAGCTTGATCGTGAGCTCATTACCATTCTTGCTGATGTGTACCCATGGAGCATCACTGCTGATTTCCACCTGATCGAGGTGCGGGACAATCTTCGTCACAGTTTTGCCATTGTAGCCAGAGCGGATGTTGCCTATCAGCGAGGCAATGATTTCCGGTGAGATCCACAGCTTGGAAGTTTCCACACCATTGGCACCCATCTTCAGGTTCGCATCATCGTAGCTGATATCCTGCACGCTCACGCCATTGAGCATCAGCGGCTGATAGAGGCGCAGCCCTTTGTCAGAGAAGTTATAGGCAGTGGTAGTGAGATACTGACCGTTATCGTAGATATCGATTTGTCGGTTGGTCAGGTCGGTAAAGACCAGCTGGTAGGGCTTGCCACCGATGGTGAGGTCTGCCTCTGAGAGCATAAACGAGTCGCCCATATCCACGACCTTAGCCATGTACCTGTTAGCAGGCTCAGTGAGTTTGTGCAGGTAGAGCGTGTTACCACTCTTCTTGCCATGCACCTTGACAACGCCGTTGCCGATGCTGTCAATGACAAACTCGAAGTCACCCTCCTGTCCTTGGTATTTGCCATTGGACGGGGTGGCGTACTTGTGTAGGAAGTTGTTGTAGGTGTCGAACGACAGCACGGGGCCGTCGTCCTCCTTCATCTTGTAGAGCGAAACTTGTTCACCGTCGTCGGGATTGTTCTCGAAACGCACGGTAGCATCGTCCTTGCTGAAATCCACCGTATAGGTGAAGCCGCCGTAGCTCTGGTTGCTCTCCGGATAATAGTCAAAAGCCCAGCCATAGGGAGCGTTGACCAGTGAGTCCTGCGCTGATTGCAGGTATTCCTCCATACGCTGCGAGTAAGGCTTGTCGAAGATGTCTTCCTGGTCTTTCAAGCAAGACTGCATGAGCAAGGCCGGAAGGGCAAGCAAAGTATATAATAGAATCTTGTTTGTTTTCATAACCTGTAATTCTTGAACTATTTAAGACTTGTCAGATCGATATGTCCGCTCACTACGTTGTTTTCGCGGCTGGTCACCTCGTCACGCACTTTGTCAAGGTCGATGCCAAAAGACTCCTTGTAGTAACGCTTGCAGATATCGAGCTTCTTTACGAGAGCATCGTAACCCGTATGGTCAGTGACTTTGCCCGTCGTAGCATCATAGACGAGTGACTTGGCCAATAAGGCATTCCACTGTTCTGGCGACTTGGTGACATACTCACTGACCATTTCGGCAAAATCCTCACGGCCCTCTTTCTGAGAGTAAGCGGTCACGAAACCACGCTTGGCGTAGCCCGAGCCGTACTTGTCTGAGCTCCAGGAGTCATTGACATAACCAGAGGCGGTCACCTTGTCGAACTCACGCGGATAGTCCTTGGTCTGGTTGACGATGTGCACAAACTCGTGGTGAATAGTCTTCAGATAGTGCTCGTCGAGGGCTGCACGGTTGTTGATGACCTCGTCGAGGTGGTTCACGCCGAGCAGACGGATTTTCTTGCCGCCCTCGGCGGTACCGAGCTTCATCGTGCCATTGTTGTCATACTCAAACTCGCCGAGGAAGCTGAAGAGCTTCGGGAAGTAATTACGTGTGAAGTTGATACCGGCCGCTGCAGTGTAGGCATCCACGCATGTATATTTAATAATGTGTGCCAGTTCTATCGACTGCTTCATGTCGGCAGGTACGTCATAGTACTGCATGTCAGACTCTTTGTCCTCGTAGCGATATTGTATCTCAATGTTGAACGGAACGACAAAGTTGGTATAGAGCCACTTGTCGAAATCGTTTTGCTTGGTCTTAGACTCGACGATGACGCTCTGGTCGGAGAGATCGTCGTCTGAGCAGGAGGTCAGACCTGTTGCCACCATCGACAGAAGCGATAAGCCTAATATATATTTTTTCATACTTTGGTCTGTTTATTAAATCTGTTAGTCGTCATTGCCATTGCGCGGGTTCTTGGGTACACCGGCACTCACAATACTCAATGGAATCTGTACTGCCATGCGGGGATCGTCCTTCACGAGCCAATCGAGATTCTTCGTTGGAGTTCCGTCGGCGCCAATCTGTCGGCGCGGGATCTCGATGTTGTAGCGCTTGATGTCGAACCAGCGGAGTCCTTGATGCAAGGTCTCAATGCGGCGCAGGTCAAGTAAGCACTGCAACATGCTTTCCTGTACAGAGCCTTCTGCATCGATGGTAAAGCGGGGATGCAGATGCTTCTTAGGGCTGGCTGTCATCTTGGCTGCATCGCTGTAGGCGTAGGGGATGCTGTTGAAATACTTCTGTACGCTCTCGGGCGTGAGCGTGGAGTCGGTCTTGAAGTAGTTGTGCATCCACGTGTTCATGTCGGTACAAGCGGCCTGGTAGTCTTTAAGCATAATCTCTGCCTCGGCACGGTTGAGCAGCGCCTCACCCATGGTAAAGCTGACATTCAGCGCATGGCGGTAGCCCGTACCCTTTACTTGGTCGACGTACTCGAACTCAAACGGGATCTTCATGATGACAGAGTAATCGCTCTCACCCTGATTGTTGGTGAACGGATTCCAAATAACATTATTCTTATTGCCCCAAATGTTGTTGCTTGTCAGACTCTCTGTGTCAGACAGGTAATTGGTATGGGAATAGCGCTTGTAGTATCTCCACGGACCCAGTGCAAGGCCTGCGTTGCTGGTGCTGGTCTGAATGAGCAGGTTGCACTCTTTCTCGGCGGAGCAATAGACCTCACCGATCTTTACGGCCTGGTCGGAGGTACTCAGCGGCATAGCCTCCAATTCGGCATAGTTACGCAAAGATGCGCCGGGGTTGCTGCCCAACAGCAGGTCGGCATACTTCTTGGCCTTGTCCCACTTCTCATAGTAGAGATAGAAGCGGAGGGCAAAGGCGTAGGCTGCCTTCTTGTTGAAGTGGTACTTAGGAATAGTGTAGTTGTCGTTGATAAGAGGAATACCAGCCTCAATGTCTGCCTCCATGTTGGCATAGTCCTCTGCCACTGTACCACGCTCTTTCTGATGGCCGTCTTTGTCGACCATACTTTCCACTTGTTTGCTGTAGTACACGCCCATGTCCTTATCACTCGTCTTACTGTTGTAAGCCATGCAGAACTCGTTGGTGAGAAGGAAACTGTTATAGGCGCGCAGCAGCAAGGCTTCACCCTTGGTATTGCGCAGCTCATCGGTTGTGGCTCCACCGAGTTCTTCAATACTGGCCAAGGCCTGATTGGCCTTTCCAACGCACTCGTTGAGCTTATTCCACAGGTCTTCGGGCGAGTCATTGCCGTTTTCCTTGTCCTCCTTCCAGAAATACATCATGTCGCCCTCTCGGTCGCCAAGACTATTCTGCGGGCCCATGTAGTCCATGTTGTCGGACATCAACTCGTTCATTACCAGATTGCTGTTGGTATTGTATGCGGTAGTCAGCAGTCCGGCGACCTTGGCGGGCGCGTCCATCTGTGTACGGTTGTCGGGCATCTTGTCCAGGAAGTCAGAGCAGGATGTCATCGATGCCAACAGCGTGGCAACCACCGTACCGGTATATATGATATTCTTTAGTTTCATGTCTTATTCGATTCTGAGGGTTAAAGACCTAATCTTAAAGTCAGGGTGAATTGCTTCGGTGTAGGAGCAGCCACACCACCGGTGTTGAAGAACTCAGGATCCTGTCCATTGAGCTTCTTGTCGGCGTAGATGAGGAAGAGGTTGGTAGCCTGCAATTTCAGCGAAAGGCTGTTCACCCCTAAAGGATTGATAAGCTTTTGGGGGAAGTTATAACCCAACGACATCTCCTTCATGCGGATGAAGTCGCCCTTGGCGATGCGCTCCGAAGAGTAGTTGTAGCAATTGTAAGCCACCTTAAGCTCACTGTCGTTTTTGTTCTGACGCCTGCTGGCAATGACAGGGATGCTGGTCACCTTCTCATCGCCGGCATGAGTCCAGCGGTTGCGGAATTCCTTCGGTGTGGAGGTCAGATCGTCATACTCGTTGCTGAAGACAGGGTCGAGACGCACCTTATTACCGAAGCTATAGGTGATGAACACGTTGAGCTCCCAGTTCTTGTAGCGGAAGAGATTGCCCAGAGACCCCGTTGTTGTCGGCTCTGCAGATCCCTCGTATTTCAGAAATCCCATCTTGTCGGGGTCACGTTCCTGCAAGTAGATGCCGGAAGTGGTGACATTGCCGTTCTCGTCATAGAACGTAGGCAGTCCCTCGCGGTTCAGCCCTGCAAAAGGAATGCTGAAGATAGAGTTGACAGGATAGCCCACCATGCTGTATCCAGTACCCTGCACAAGGTCGATGATACGGGCCTGAGAGAAGAGGCTCGTAATCTCGTTATGTGTCCAGGAGTAGATGAAGTTGGTCTCCCAACTGAAATCCTCGGTCTTGATGTTGGTCGTGCTCAACGAAACCTCAATACCGTTTGACTTCATGGAGGCAACGTTGGCCCGGTTCCATGGGCCGTAGAGCGGACTGTTGACATAGCCGATGAGGTCTTTGTTGCGGCGCCAGTAGAAGTCGGTGGTCAGATTGATGCGGTTGTTGAGGAAGCCCAGATCCAGACCGACGTTGAACTCGCGCTTCTTCTCATAGGTCAGGTCGCTGTTGCCGATCTCCTCACCGTATCCTTTCTCCTGGATGGTCGTGAACGGACGCCAGGGCACGGTGGCGGTGAAGACGGGCAGGGAGTTGGTCACCGGCGGGCGGTCGCCGGTGAGCGAGTAGCTCAGGCGCAGCGTGGCATGTGTGAGCGCATTCTTGAACGCATCGCTGAACCAGCTCTCCTCGTGTGCATTCCAAGCACCGGAGACGTTGTAGGTAGGCAGCCAGCGGGCTGATGTGGCCTTGCCCAGATAGTTAGTACCCTCGTAACGGAAGGTACCGGTGACCTGGTAGCGTCCCTTATAAGAATAGGTGCCGGTGCCAAAGTAGGCTACGCTGCGGATGTGGGTGTTGGACATTGTATAGTAGTCGGTACCCTGCTCCTGCCATTTCTTGAAAGCCATGTAGTTGAAGAAGGGAATCTCGCCGTCATAGAACTGCATGCCCCAGCCGCGGCCCCACGTCTGCTTGCGGTCCACGCAGTTGGTCTCCATACCGGCATAGAGGTTGACAATATGCGAGTCGTTGAAGACATCGTTGTAAGAAGCGGATAAGCGGGAATCCCAACCGAAGAAGCTGTTGTCCGTGCGGTCATAGATACCACCGTTCTCCAGAATACTGACCGGCAAGGCAAACTGGTTGTCGGGATCAGTATAGAGGTAAGGGTTGTTGTCGCGGATGGTCGTGGTGCCCATGGCGCGGTAGGCTAAAGCCTGGTTGGAGTTGTCCTTGACATTGTGCTCCATGGCTGACGAGGCGCTCTTGACAGCGGCCAGGGCCGTGATCTTCACCTTGTCGATGGGCTTGTAGTCTACGCTGGCCTGCACGCGGAAGTCGTGGACGTTGAGGTCCATATAGTTGTTCTCAAGCTCATTGAAGATGTTGAACTTGGCGTAGTTGCGGGTATAATACTCGTTGGGGTCAAGCGTGCGTGAGGTGTTCAACGCATAAGAGTAAGGGTTGATGTCGAAATCACGGCTGACACCTCCGCTGACCGGGTCAATGGAGCGGCTCAGCGATCCAGGGGCCTTTTGCTTACGGTAAGAAGCATTACCGATGAGGTTGACATCAACATGCTTGTTGATGGTGTATGTGGTGTTGATGTTGGCCGTATAGCGCTGCACCTTGCTGGACTTATACCAGCCCGGGTCGAACATGGCAGACAAGGAGGCGTAGTACTTCGCTTTGTCTGTACCACCGGAGACACTCACGCTGTGATTGTGCATGATGGCGGTAGAGAACAGTTCGTCAAACCAGTTGGTGTTACGGTATTCTGCCGCACGGAGGTAGGCGTTCTTGGCTACCTCGGTGTTCTCCAGTCCGTACTGCCCCTTCGTGGCGTCGTATTCTGAAAGAAGATCATACATGCGTCCGTAGACACCGCTGTTCATGGCATTGGCTGTCTCAGCGTAATTGAGGTAACCTTTCTTTTGCAATTCCTGATACACCCCCATCTGGTCCTGGGAGTTCATGATGTTGAAGTTGCGATAGCTGGGCTTCAGACGCATGGTGTACTCACCGGTGTAGCTGATGTGGCTTTGTCCGGCCTTACCTTTCTTGGTGGTCACGACAATCACACCGGCCATAGCACGTGCGCCATAGATAGATGTGGCGGAACCGTCCTTCAGAATCTGGAAACTCTCGATGTCATCGGCGTTGAGCCCGGCAATGGCAGAGGAGATCAGCGTCTTGGCGTCACCGGAAGACAGTGAACTGGCATCCACATCGGTGATGTCTTCCATGATCACACCGTCAACGACCCACAATGGCTTGCTACTACCGAAAATAGAGGTAGCACCACGCACGCGGATCTTCGGTGCCGTACCGAAGGTGCCACTGACGTTCTGCACGCTCACACCGGCAGCACGGCCTTCAAGAGAGCGGCTGATATCGGCCACACCGTCGAGTTTGGCCTTAGACGCGTCGATCTTTGTGGCAGCACCGGAGAACAGTCGCTTGTCCTGGGTGGTCATACCAGTGACCACGACTTCTCCCAAAGTACGGTCGTCGGACTGCAGTGTAACTTTCATGTTGGGCTTGGCGGCCACTGTCTGGCTCTTCATGCCAATGTAGCTGATCACCAGCTTCTTTCCCGCTGGCACTGATAGCGTAAAATGTCCGTCGGCGTCTGTGACTGTACCGACTTTACTTCCCCCGTCTACCATGACAGAGGCTCCGATGATCGGTTCACCGTCTTCCTGCGATATGACCGTGCCCGTAATCGTCGTTTGGGCTAATGCCATACCCACAAAGAGGAACAGACAGGCAAGGATCATACTTAACCTTTTCTTCATAGACTCTCTTTGAATTTTAAATAAAAATATTAATTGTGTTCTAATCTTCTTTGTCCAAATACTATTTCTCTCTATTATTGCGCACTCATATAATCAGAAGATCTATGTTTTATAAACCTCCTTTCATGACCTATTTGAGTATTTTCATTCTAAAATGATACAGTACTTCTTGTGGAGTTAACAAGTAAGCAACCAGTCTTTTTACGTATTTTTAAATACAGTTGCAAAGTTATATCAAAATATGCAAACTCCCAAACTTTCGCTAAAGAATCTAAATAAAAAGCCGATTATTCTTTCATTTGATATAAAAAAGCAAGTCAACAGATCGTTTTTTACACCACAACGTTTCTACCACGCACTGAGTTCATCGGCTATCTCTGGCATCTGACTCTTATGAAACGTGGGACTCTTGATGCCTGCACGTTTCTGCCGGATATAGTCTTTCAGCAGAAAGACAGCACGCGGATGGAGCTTGACGATGGCAAAAAGATTGCACAACGTGATGCACCCCATAAACAGATCGCCAAGATTCCACACCAGGTCGAGACTGGCCAAGGCGCCGAAAAGCACCATGACAATACCGTTCATCACCCGCACGAAGGTCAGCCAACGGCGGTCGGTGGTGAGGAACTTCACGTTCATCTCACCATAGGTATAGTTTCCGATGATCGACGAGAAGGCAAACATGAAGATGGCTACGGCGACAAACGTAGGGCCGGCAGTGCCTATCTCGTGCTGCAAGGCGTTCTGGGTAAGCTGAATGCCATTGAGACTGTTGTCAGTGTACACGCCACTGAGCAGGATGACAAAGGCGGTGCAACTGCAAATGAGCAGCGTATCGGTGAAGACGCTGAGCGCCTGCACCAGTCCTTGCTTGACAGGATGACTGACATCGGCGATGCTGGCCGCACAGGCTGCGGAGCCTTCACCAGCCTCGTTGGAGAACAGCCCGCGCTTGATACCTGTCATCATCATGACGCCAAAAGTGCCGCCGGTGAACTGTCGGAAACCAAAGGCATTCTCAATGATAAGGGCGAACATGCGGGGCACAAGCTGAATGTTCATGGCAAGGATGACCAGCGCCAAGAGGATATAGAGCACAGCCATCACGGGCACGAAGATGCTGCTGACCTTTGCGATGCGGTTGATGCCACCAAAGACGCAGGCTGTGGAGAGCGCCACAAGGATAAGTCCCATCACCCAAGGTTGCACGCCAAAGGCTCCCCGCATGGCTCCGCAGATGGTGTTGCTCTGGATGGAGATATAGGCCATGCAAAAGGTGACGGTGATCAGTACAGCGTAAAGACGCGCCATCCAGCGCTTGTGCAAGCCAAACATCATATAATAGGCGGGACCGCCAATATAGCTTCCCTTGGTCTTGCGCTTATAGAGTTGGGCCAGCGTAGACTCCACGAAGGCGGTAGCCGAACCGAGCAGGGCGATGACCCACATCCAGAAGATGGCACCCGGTCCACCTACCGCAATGGCTGTAGCCACACCAGCGAGGTTGCCGGTACCCACACGGGAGGCTATGGAGACGGCAAAAGCTTCGAACGACGAGACGTGTTTCTCATGGGTCTTCTTCGTGGAGTCGCCCAACAGACGTATCATCTCTCCGATCATGCGGAACTGCACACCATGTGTCTTGATCGTGAACAGTACAGCGCAAGCAATGAGGACAGCTACAAGGACGTAGGTCCACAACACATTATTTATATAGGTGATCGCGGTGTTGAGCCAACCATCGGCTGAAAATATCTCTGTCATCTCTCTGTGCTTACGAAGGTTTATCTCCCAATTATGTGACAAAGATACAAAATAATTTTGTTGATTGACCCAAAATGAAAAGAAAATAATGGCAATAGCCGATATTCTATCTCTTGAGAAGGCTCTTGAGTCTTTCTGACCGTGGATGGCTGAAGTTTACCTTTATCTTATTTCCTCCATCTTCACGACATCGTAGCCCTTGATCTGTACCACGATAAGATGGAGTTGCGTGCCATGGAGCATACTCTGTAGTTTGGCATCGGTGGCATAGGTCTTGATCTGAGCGACGGCATCGGTCCATTGTTGGGCAGCCTCAGCGTCGGTAGCGTCGGTCTTGAGATACTTCAGTTCCAGGATATAGCTGTGGCCCACCAACGGGTAGACCGTATAGTTGGGCAGCAGGAAGAAATCGCAATAGCCGTGAGAGAACTCCATCTCGGGAGCTACGAGATAATAAGGGTCAAGCGAGAGGAAAGCATTCATGAACCCCTGCAGGTTGCGCTCGCCCTCGATGAGCTGGCGCACGGCCGTGGTGTCGTGATAGGCTTTGAGGATATAGTCCATCATCTGGCGCACCTCATCTTCGGAAAAGCCGAGCATCTGGTTGAGGCGCGAATCGATAGTCATGTTCAGCGCGATGTTGTAGCCACTCGTGAGGTCGTCGAGGGTGATGGGCAACACACCGAGCATGATGATACGGTCGAACATCGGCTTGAAGATCTTAAACACGTCGCGGTAAAAACCAGTTCCGTGAGTGAGATCGTGGTAAGCTTGTTTTCCTTTCAGATAAGCAAGACTTGGCAGAAGGAAATAGGGAACAAACCTCAAAAGACATTTCCACGACAGCATCATCAAGCAGATAACGCGTAAACTCCCCCTTTTTGTCTTGCTTTCTGACAATTTTCCGCCTCTGAGAGCACGATTTTCTGAAACAAGTAGGTACTTGAACGGAAAAATGCGAATTTTGACTAACTTTTATAATTTACTGATAAACAACTACTTGTAATTTATTGACACGCTTTTTCACTAATATACTGCAGATCTGCTCTTATCAGAAAGCCTTTCTGACCCTATCAGAAAGGCACTTTGACCACATCAGAAAGGCACTTTGACCACATCAGAAAGCCTTTCTGATCACTACAAAGAACCTTTCTGATAAGAAGACCATGATTTATACTGGATTTCACAAGACTTTTCTGCTCAAAAGCCTTCACCGTTCTCTCTAGAATGAAAGAGAAAGTTGACAGACTTTTGTAAAGCATATTCTACAACTGCCCTGCCTCCACGAGGAGCACAACGCGCTCTGTGAGCCGGTCCACGCCTTTGGGTTCATAGTCCTTTTTCAGGCTGGCGCCGAACACCCAGGCGAAGGCTTGGTAAAAGCCGGCACGCACGGGACCGAGAAAAGCTTTGATAAGGTCATAGCTGGAACTGTTGCATTCGCGATAGACAAGCTTGATGAGCAGCTTGCCCTGGCTGTAGGTGAGCTTCTTCATGCGCGGCGTGTATTCCTTCTTGATAGCTGCCTCCACGCGCTTCATGTGCTCGTCCTTGGCCTTCTTGTTGGGCAGCGTCTCAAGGTAATCGCCAGTCTCGATGATGATACGGTTGACTTCCTTGGCTATGGGGAGCACCTTCTTCACGTTGTAAACCAGCCGGTTGAAGGCGGCACGCTCCTGTGCGTTCTTGAAGACAGGCTGAGTGAACACCCACACATTGTTGAGTTCCACATACTGGATGGAGTCACGACCCATGAGCACCTTGCCTACCTTCACCATCGGCACAAAGGTGGGGTTGTCCATATCCACCTGCGCGTCCTCGGGATTGACATGACCCGGATGGTCGATGTCACCCTGTGCATGGGCGGCAACCACCATGCAGAGACACACGACAACCAGCGCGACATGCTTCCACATTCTGATGATGTAATCTGCAACCTTCATAACAACCGCAAAATTACACAGTTTTGGGCTGATACGGAAATAAATTAAGTTATATTTTGATGACTACTCCACTGTCAGCGCAAAATCGTCTGATACGACCTTCGTTGGCTTTCTGCATCAACGCCAAAAGGAAAGAAGCCGAAAGCAAGCTCAGAAAAGGAAGGATGAAAGGATTGAGATTTTCAGAAGAGAAGCAACAGCCGAAATCTCAACGCCCCAGCACCTTATTATATTCCTCCATCATCTGCTCTGCCACACGGGTACCCTCGAAGCGACGGACATATTCACTGCCAAGCTGAGCCACGCGCCGGCGCTTGTCGTCATCGGCGAGCAGACGGTTGAGGGCTGCCGCCATAGCATCGCTGTCGTCGGGATCGACATAGCTGTTGTCCGGTCCGCCTGCCTCTTCCAAGCAGGAACCGGTGGCCGCCACCACGGGCAGCCCACTCTGAGCAGCCTCGATGACGGGTACACCAAAGCCCTCGTAGCGAGAAGGATAGACAAACACGTCGGCCATCTGATAGAGCGCAGGCAGGTCGGCGTTGGGCACGCCATGGAGCAACGCGATGCGGTCGTCGACACCATGCCGGGCAGCATACTCCATCACCTCGTTGGTGTAGCCGGTCTTGCGGCCAACGATGACCAGATGTTCCTCTTGAGGCAGCTGCTGCAAAGCCTTCACGGCGAGCATCACGTTCTTGCGCTCCTCGATGGTGCCGACGTTGAGGATATAATGGTCGGGAAGGGAATAACGGCGACGAACGGCCGCCCGCTCAGCATCGCTCGCCGTTCGCCGGAAGTCACTGCTGCAATTCTGATAGATGACATCAATGCGATCGGCAGGATAATCGGAATAGTAGAGGATGTCGCGCTTGGTGCATTCGCTGATGGCGATAATGCGGTCGGCCTCGCGCAGCGTGCGGTAGAACTTGCGGCGATAAAGCATCACGTCGAGCCGATGATAGTATTCGGGATGGCGCAGAAAGATGAGATCGTGGATCGTCACCACGGTCTTGATGCCTGCGCGGCGTATGCCCTGGGGCAGCTCGCCGGTGAGTCCATGATACAGGTCGATGCCATCGCGCCGCAGATCCGCCACGATGCCTTTGCCGCGCCACAGGTCCTGGGCCAGCCGCCAGCGCTTGCCCGAATAGGCAAACCGCAACCGCTCTGATGCGTGAACCTGACTGCGCAGGTCGGAGCGCCCCTCGTCGGGGGCATAGAGCACGAGTTCGGGACAGTCACTGCTGTCGGTCAGCGCATTGACCAGATTGCGTCCATAGCTTCCTAAGCCCGACGTGTTGCGCACGATGCGCTTCGCGTCCATTCCTATTTTGATGTTCATGCTACAAAGATATGGATTCTTTCTAATACATCTCACGATTTTCCTACAAAAAAATAGATGGAAACACCAAAAAACATCATTTCTCTGTGTTTTCATCCGTTACTTTTGCTGCTGCCAACCATCGCATGATGCAAATAAGACTAAATACGAGATACGGGGGAAGAAGACTCTGTCCTTTTCTTTACTTTTCCAAAGGTTGTCAATCATAATTCACTAAAAAGTAGTACCTTTGCAACGATAAAGAATCGAATAGACTTATCATTAGGAACAAAAAGAAACGTATTGGCAATCCTAAAGTAGATTGCCAATGATAGATTAAAGAGTATATGGAACTGGTCAACTTGAAACAAGAGACGCGTGACGGCTACACGATAGACGCAAAGATGAAAGCCGTGTGGAACATACAGCTCACGATGTTTCAGCGCCTCATCGACGTGTGCAAAGCCCACGGCCTAAGGCTGTGGTGCGACGGCGGAACACTCTTAGGAGCCATCCGTCACCATGGCTACATCCCCTGGGACGACGACATCGACATCGTCATGCCACGCCCTGACTATGACCAACTCATCAAGTTAGCCGACGAATTTCGCCCCAAATTCTTCCTACAGTCGGTCTACACCGATCCTTACTACATCCGCGGCCATGCCCAACTGCGCTGCGAGGGCACTACATGTGTACGTCCCAGCGAGTCTTACCGCAAGTTCCACCAAGGCATCTTCGTCGACATCTTTCCCATCGACGGCGTGCCTGAGGACGTCGCCGCGCGCAAGGAGCTTGTCAAGACCACGCGCCACGACATTCGACGTCTCAAGGCCGCTGAGCTCAACATTCTCTATTCCGGGCGTTGGGGACAGGTATTCCGACGCATCAGCATCCGCCACACGCTCGCCAAATGCGGACGACAGAACTATTTCAAGCCCATTGAGGACCGTCTGCGCGCCAACCGTGTGGAAGACTCTGCTCACTGGGCTGAGATAACGATCGACGGTGACCAGTTTGTCTTTGACCGCCATATTTTCGATAAAACGTTGTGGGTGCCCTTCGAGAACATGCAGGTGCCGGTGCCTGCCGGATATGACGAGTTCCTGCGCACACAGTACGGTTCGAACTATATGACGCCCATCCACGCCGCCAACAACCATGGTACGGTGGTAATCAGCACCACGGAAGACTACCGCGAACTGGCGCCGAAGGTCTTCAAGGAATATAAGCGATCAGCCCTAAGCAGACTGTTGAAGAAACTAAAACATTAAAGGCTTGCCAAAACACAAAGCAAGCACACCTTATTATATACAGCACGTGCCGGACAAAGATCCGGCACGTGCTATTTTTCATTTATGGCCTGTAATAGTCAGGCTTTAGTGCAACCAATGATAGACGGTCACTCCCAACCGGTACCGCCAGTCGTTGGGATTGCGACGCCACAGCCTGATGTAGTGCATAGGCAGGAGCGGCGTGCTGAGCCGCATCCGTTCGAGATAATGACTCAGAGCAGGCGTGAGAGTCTGTACTTGCTTGTCAAGCAGGACGAGTGCGGGCTCAGTCGTATCTGCTAAGCGCAACAGACAGCGGCGATAGACAAACTTTGCACGGCGTGCGAGCAGGCGTTCGGTGAGCCACTCGATATGAGCCGGCATGTCACTACGACGCGCATAGTGCTCGACCATGGATTTCATCACGGTGACATTGTCGCAGAAATGGCGATCCTCCATGCCGTCGGCTACCGTCTGTCCCGGTCTGCCCAGTGTGTAACGGTAGAGCGGAACCGGCATATACCTCATGGTACGCACAGCCACTAAAGGCGTGAAGCTCCACTCCACATCGGAATACGAGACACCCTCGGTCTGTTTGTAGCCGATACTCCGCACCAATTCGGTCTTGTAAGCCACGTCGTGCATGGTGATTTTGAGGAAGCCATCGTCCTGATAAACATCGGAGAGATCTATATCCTTGTCGGCTTCCCACTTGAAAGTACGCACTTCCTCATGGTCAGTCCAAACTTTCACCATATCATTCACGATATAGTCTGCCTCTGAGCGCTCAAGGCTTTCGAGATACTTTCCCAGCGAGGGAGTATCGAAGCAGTCGTCGGCATCGAGCACCTTCACGTATCTTCCTTTAGCCAAAGGCAAGGCCGCATTGATGCAAGAGCCGTAGTTGCCATTGCTCTTATCGATGACACGCACCATGTCGGGATGTTCTGCTTCGAGCGCGCGCGCCAGTTTCAGCGTACCGTCATGACTTCCGTCATTGACGATGATCGCCTCAATGCGCTGATAGCCAGGGCAGAGCAGCGAGCGGACGCATCGTTCGAGGTAAGCCTCCATGTTGTAGGAGGGGATGATCACAGTGATGAGCTTATCCATATCTTTCTATGCGAGCGTGACCAACCCACAAGGACAGAAGGTGCGGTTGCGGTTTTCAAAGGCAATATGGCGGTTGCGGTCCACCACAGTGCCGCGGCGATGATAGAGATGATAACAATTTGCCGCAAACTGCGCATACTTTTTCTTTACGCCAAGGTTGAGAAGTCGGTTAAACAGGTCGATGTCCTCTACTCCATAGCCCGTAAGTTTCTCGTCAAAGCCATTGGTCTTTTTCAGGTCCTCAGCCCATACCGCCATGTTGGCGCTGCGGCCGTAGAGAGGTTTCCAACAATAGAGATAGCGCATGATGGGCTCAAGCCAGGGAGCATGAATGAGATTGGCGCGACGTGTGAGTCCATGGGCAAAGAAGCTCAGATGCACGGGCTCGCCGCTTGTGAGCCTACGGGTAAGCTCCGGCAACAGCTTAGCGCGCCCGCCGGCAACGAAGCAACCTGGCTCTGCCCAAGCCTCATGGTCGGCGACAAAATGCGGGTCGAGGATGATATCCTGGTCGATGAAGATAATGTAGTCGCCCGTGCAGTAGCGACGTAAAGCCTCATTGCGCGACATCGCAGCACGAAAGCCCATGTCGGGAATCCACGAATGATAAAGCGGACAGGGAAAGTCGGACTGATACCTTTCGATGAGTTGGCGCGTAGCATCCCCAGACCCATCATCTGCGATGATGACTTCATCGGGCATCCGCGTTTGCCGTTTAATACTATCCAGACTAAGCTTTAAGGCTTCCGGCCAATTGTAAGTTGTGACGATCAAAGAGATTTTCATGATGTCGATAAATGATTCTTAGTGACAATTGTCCATATTATACCAGTGGCTCTACGCCGCCCATGACAGACAAGTCAATTGTTATATACGCTCAAATCGTTTTTTTTATGACGAAAGACAGGCTGAATTCCCCTACTCCTCCAACCGTCTTTTTTTCGTAATTTCGGTTTTCTGATGGTGTGTTGGCTGAGAGAAAGCGTTGTTATTCCTTCTTTTCTGATAAATGCAGATACTTAGGCCTACCTTGCACGAAGGAGGACACTAAATGAGCGCAGCATGGCTATATTCGTTCATTTTATACAAATAGAACGTATTTTGGCGCCTTTGCTCTCGCATTATTTCTGCCGCAAGATGTCGACATAATAGTCGAGATAGGCATCCGCTGCCTTGTCCCAGTCGAATTGTGCCACCTGCCTCAAGAAAGCATTGCGGCTCTCTGTCTCATGGCTTTTCCATTGCTGGAGTCCTTCGTTCACTGTGGCGGCCATCGTCTGAGGCGAGAGATCTGTGAAGTAGCAGGCAGTATCACCCCCCACTTCGGGCAGCGACGTACTGCGGGACAGAAACACAGGCTTGCCACAAGTCATTGCTTCTGCAGGAGGAAGACCGAAGCCTTCGCTACGCGACGTGAAGAGAAACGCCTCGCAATGCTGGTAGAGCCACGTTTTCCCGGCCTCATCGACCATACCGAGCAGCGTGACATTGGTCAGATGATACTGGTCAATGACAGCCTGGAGGCGCTGGCGGTCGCGGTCACTACCCTTACCGGCTACCACAAGTCGCTTGTCGGGTAGGAATGCCATCATGGCCACAACCTCATCAACATTCTTTTTTCTATCCCAACCGGAGAGCATCAGCAGATAAGAATCGAGTTGCAGACCCTCAGGTCGATGGCCTGTCAGCGTGTCGTGACGCGTCACGCCGTTGTGCACGACACGTTCGGGCAGCGAGACTGTGAAGTGATCATGCACATCCTGCTGCGTAAACCGTGAGATAAAGGACAAATGAGTGGCAACACGAAGCATGCGTTCGATGCGGGCGGCCTTGCGATTCACTTCCTCCGGACTGATGGCGTTGTGGAAGAAATTGACGTCATGGATGGTAAGCAGCGTGCTTGGCGCAAGGCGGCGTCTGAGTACAGGCTGCTGCTGAGTAAGGTGCAGCAAATCGAAGCGAGGACAAGATGCAAAGGACGGCACACGGTTTAACAAGAAAGCACGGAAGTGGTTGAGCACATAGTAGCCGACATCCTCACCATACCGCCCCACACAGTTTTGTGGCACGATGAAGGTAAAGCGTATGTCATACCGCTCTTTGACAGCCTTGGCCTTAGCGGACAGTCTGCGTGCGATGTTATCGTCAAACTCACTCAATCCCACAAAGGGATGCCTGAGATCATAGAAATATATACCAACGTTTTTTGTCATTATCTGATAAGAGAAAATGGTCACAGCTCCAAGGGGAAGCTGATATCATGATGTTTGGCGTAATGTGTCCAGAACTTGCGGCGGCTGTCCATCACCATGCGCTCACAGTCGTCGGGATTGAAACCTCTCCATCTCGCATATTCACGGGCAAGAATCCTGAAGAACGCCTTTGGGCCCCATAACCGCCGGAAGCACTCGCAGCCCAGCTGCTCACTGACCACTCCGAAGCGCATACGGTTGATGTCAACGATAGAGAAACGGAAAGTACCGTCATCATCCCGGTCCCAAAGGATGTTGCCGGGCGAATAATCGCAGTGATACACTTCCTGCTGGTGCATGTGAGCCGTGAAACGGGCCAGGGCCAGAGCCAGTGGCTCATAGAGTTCAGCCTGCGCCTCGGAGACCTCGTAGAGACGGTGGCGGTAGGGGCATTGCAGGCTAATGAAATAGCTGAGTCCCAGCAATCCACAGTGGCGGTACTCGATATAGGCCACAGCCTGTGGCGTTTCGATGCCTTTTTCCTTGAGGATGGAAGGATAGGTCCAGGCGCGCAACCCCTTGGGCTGACGGAGTCCGAGAGAGTAAGCCAGGCTATTGATGCCATGCGGCACATGGTAGCGCTTCACGTTGAGCACGGTGCCGTCAGGAGCAACAAAGCTCTTGATGAGATTGCGCCGACCACCATAGATATATGTACCCTCGCTGTCCATGCGATCGGGCAACTGTAGCAGGAAGTCCCTCAATGCTTCATAGTCGGGATGGATAAGTACTTTCATGGAAATCTCATTAACGAACTACCAAAACAGAAACGGATGACGGGATGCACACCGCCGGAAAATGACGTCTGTCCCGCCCCATTGCTTAGACATCTTTCTCCAACGTTTGTAAAGCCTTGGTGACGGCCTCGTGGAGATAGCAGCCCTCGGAGAGCCTGCGGGCAACGGCGAGCGCGTTAGTCCTCATGGCGGTCATCTCCTCAGGAGTGATGCGCCGCAGGATGTCATCGAGGTCTCGGAGTGAGTCGATACAGATGCCGACATGATGCTGTCTGACTAACGGCGCCAGGGCAGCCTTGCTCCAGATGATCACCGGAAGCCCTGCACGGAGGTAGAACGACATCTTGTGCGGACTGTTGTACTGCAAATAGGTTCCAAAGTTACCGGTACAGCCATCCACGCTGTCTCCGTCCCATATCAGACCGAAGTCGGCGTCGACATGCGCAATAAATTCGTCGGCGGGCGAAAAGCCGTGGAAGGAGATGTGTGGCGAGTCTTCGAGCTGTCCGAGTCCGTCCCTGTTACCGTAGACCACAAGACTGTAGCTTTTGACGATGGCGGGCATCTGCAGGAAAAAACTGTTCTTGCGGGAATTGAGCGATCCGGCGTAGACGACCTTCAACGGGCCTTGGATTCCATCGGCGTAACTCCGCTGCTGCGGCATGTTGGGCGAGAGATAGTCAAACAGTCCAAGGGCTCCCGTGGGACGTTTGAGTCCGTTGTCGTGCAGCCACTGCTCCATAGCCGCGTTCGACGCGATGACGTAGTCGGCGTGAGACAGACGGTTTATCTCATGACGCACACTGAGCTTGCGGCGACGGAAAGAACCGAGATCGTGGATCAGCGCCACCACTTGCGAGCCTTTGAGATGGGCCACATTGCAGATAAATGAGAAGTATTTCTTCAAGGGATATTGCAGCAAGATGATGTCGTGACGGCCCGTGAACAGACAGAGGCGCACCACTCCCATGAGATCAAGAAAAAAGGCAGCCACCTTGTTGTCGATGAATGAACGGTGGAAACCGATGTTCTCAAATCCCATTCGCTGCATGATGTCCTCATTGTCGGTCTTCGCTTTGTTACCGGCACTCGTGCGATTGTAATAGTTACGCGTTATGAAATAATGATGCTGTGACACGTTGTGATTTTGCTTTATATGTTATCTACCATCCTCTACTCCATCTCGTTCCTCTCCTCTTTCCGTTCTATCACCTTGCCGTTGACGACTATGAAGCGACTGTCAAACTCTTCATGGGTGCGTTTCCAGTGGTTGTGAGTCCAGAGATAGTATTCGGGCTGGTGGCTGATGGTCTTTTCCAACATGGCAAAGAACTCGCGCGTGATGCCAAACTCAGGCAGTGTGTTCGGCTCGCGGCTGATGAGATGATAGGTGCACGTGTAGTAGCCACGCCGCGGACGCGCCATCTCCACATAAAAGACGGCATTGTTCATCTTGCGCATGATGCGCTCTGCTCCCGTGAAGACCGGCGTGTCGTGGTTCAGGAAAGGCAGCCAGCAATGGATATTCTTCCACTTGGGTGCCTGGTCGGCAATATAGCCGAAAAGGGATCTCCGTCCTTCCTGCCGGAGCTTGATGAGCTGTCTGAGGATGTCTTTCTTCGGGACGGTGATCGCATTGGGCTGAGACGAACGTATGCGGCGGAAGAGATGGTCAAAGGCATCGCTGTGCAGTGGGTCATAGACCAGCCCCATGACACGCTCCGGCGGCAAGTCGATGCCTACACAGGAAAGCCACTCCCAATTGCAGTAGTGCCCAAGGATGGCGGCTACGTCCTGTCCCTCTTTGAAGCACTGCTCCACTTGCTCTGAATTGTATGTGGTGAACCGGCGGCGCAACTCCTTGTCACTGATACTCAGAAGCTTCAATGCTTCGAAGAAATAATCACAGAACCAATGATAGAAGCGACGCTCCAAGTGCACGATATCCGAGCGGTCCTTCTGTGGGAAAGCCGTGGAGAGGTTGTGCCGCACTATCTTTCGGCGGTAGCGCACCACATAGTACATAAACACAAACTCCATGTCAGAGAGCACGTAGAGTACTCGGAAAGGCAGAAGCGACAGTGCATAGAAAAGCCAATATACGAGTTTCGTCATAATCGTCAATCGTTTAGCGATGCATCAGCTTTGCATGTCGTGCAGACGCTTGTAATATCCTTGCAGAGCCATCAGCTCGTCGTGGGTGCCACGCTCCACTATCTTTCCCTCATGGAGCACACAGATCTCGTCGGCATTCCTGATCGTTGAGAGACGGTGAGCGATCGCCACCGTAGTGCGCGTCTTCATCAATCGCTCCAAAGCATCCTGCACAAGTCGCTCGCTCTCGGTGTCAAGAGCAGAGGTAGCCTCGTCAAGGATGAGAATGGGCGGATTCTTGAGGATGGCGCGCGCGATGCTTACGCGCTGACGCTGTCCGCCTGAGAGACGGCCGCCACGGTCACCGATATTGGTGTCGAAGCCATGCTCCGAAGCCATGATGAAGTCATAGGCATTGGCAATCTTTGCCGCACGGATGACCTCTTCCTTGCCGGCGTTGTCCACACCAAAGGTGATATTATTATAAAAGGTGTCGTTGAAGAGGATAGCCTCCTGGTTGACATTGCCGATGAGCTGACGCAGATCGTGGATACCGAGGTCCTTGACGTTGATACCATCGATGAGTACTTCCCCCTCCTGCACGTCGTAATAGCGGGGAATCAGGTCCACCAGAGTAGATTTTCCCGAGCCACTCTGTCCCACGAGCGCAATGGTCTTACCCTTGGGAATGACAAGGTTGATGTCTCGAAGCACCCACAGGTTGTCATACTTAAACGAGACATGGCGGAACTCTATCTGATGCTCAAAGCTGCTGATAGGCTTTGGATGAGCAGCTTCCCTGATGGTAGACTCGGCTTTGAGAATCTTGTCGACACGTTCCATAGACGCCAGTCCCTTCGGAATATTATATCCGGCTTTGGAGAATTCTTTCAGAGGATTGATGATGCTGTAGAGGATCACCATGTAATAAATGAAGGTCGGACCACTGAGCACTTGCTTGTTGAGCACCAGGATACCGCCAAACCAAAGCACGATGACGATCATCACGGTGCCCAGGAACTCGCTCATGGGGTGGGCAAGCTGCTGGCGGGTATTCACTTTCATGATGTTGTCGCGGTAAGCAGAGTTGATGCTGTCGAAGCGCTTGTTCATCTTCTCTTCGGCACAGAAGGCCTTAATGATACGTAGACCTCCCAAGGTTTCCTCCACTTGACTCATGGTGTCGCTCCATAAGCCCTGCGCTTTAATACTCCGCTGCTTGAGCTTTCTTCCCACCTGCCCCATGAACCATCCGAAAACGGGCACAAAGACAATGGTGAACAGTGTCAGCTGCCAACTGATAAACAGCATGGCCACGAAGTAAGAGATGATCAGCACCGGATTCTTGAACAGCATGTCGATGCTCGACATGATAGAGTTTTCTATCTCCTGCACGTCGCCCGTCATGCGGGCAATGATGTCGCCTTTGCGCTCGTCGCTAAAGAATCCGAGGTCGAGCGACGTGATCTTGCGATAGAGCTGATTGCGGATGTCACGCACCACCCCGGTACGGATAGGGATGATCGTAGCTGAAGACAGAAAGTAAGCCAGCGTTTTCAGACCTGTCATCACCACCAGCACAAGACCAATAAGCAGCAATGTCGTGGAAGAGCCGAACTCTGCGATGACCTGCTGCACCAAATAGTCGGCATTGTTGCTCAGCACTTCTTTGTTCCAAGCCCATGGCATCATAGCCGTGGCCGAATGGGCTCCTTCCGTTTTGAACAGAATTTGCAGCAGGGGAATGAGTGTGGCAAAGGAAAAGATATTCAATATCGCAGAAAGGATATTGAACAAGATGGACAGTGCCAAATATTTCTTGTAAGGCGGCAGAAACCGTCGGAGTACTTGCAGAAACTCTTTCATATCGCTTCGATTTTCTTATTCTTCTCCAATAACCTCACCCATGAGTGTGGCTGACGATGAGCCTGTGACACGCACCATGACGCGATCGCCGGGATGGTGGTTGCCGCGCGCGATGACGACAGCCTTGTTTTGTGGTGTGCGGCCCATGAGCTGATCGTGAGAACGTTTGGCATAGCGCTCAAGGAGCACCTCAAAGGTTTTGCCCTCGTCGAGCTTGTTGCGCTCGGCCGAAATCTCGGTCTGCAGGCGGATGAGCTCATTGAGGCGGCGGATCTTCTCTTCCTCAGGCACGTTGTCGGGCAGATGCTTGGCAGCGTAGGTGCCGGGACGCTCACTGTATTTAAACATGAAGGCGGCGTCATAGCCGACCTCGCGCACGAGACTCATCGTCTGTTGGAAGTCCTCCTCGCTCTCGTCGTGATAACCCACAAAGATGTCTGTCGTCAGTCCGCAGTCAGGGATGATGCGGCGGATGGCAGCCACTTTGTCGAGATACTGCTGGCGCGTGTACTTACGGTTCATCAGCCGCAGCACCTTGTCACTGCCGCTCTGTGCCGGGAAATGAATATGATTGCAGAGGTTGGGCTCATCGGCGATGGCATGCAGGATGTCCTCGGTCATATCCTCAGGATTGGAGGTCGTGAAGCGCACACGCATGTCGGGTACGCTCTCGGCCACGCGCCGCAGGAGTTCAGCAAAGGAACACACATGGAGCTCCGTGCCGTCGGTCTCGTTGATGATGATGCCGTTGTCGGGCCGCTGACCGTTAGTCAATAGTCCATAGCTATTGACATTCTGTCCCAGGAGGGTGACTTCCTTGAATCCTTTGTCGTGAAGATCACGTACCTCACGCAAGATGCTCTCCACGTCGCGCGAACGCTCGCGGCCACGGGTATAGGGCACGATGCAATAGTGGCAGAAGTTGTTGCAGCCGCGCATGATGCTGACAAAACCACTCACATGGGCAGGCCCCACGCGTAAAGGCATGACGTCGCGATAGGTCTCAGTGGTGGACAACTGTACATCCACGGCTGGCTGACCGACCTCTACGGCTGCCACCATCTCGGGCAAATGGAGATAGCTGTCAGGACCACACACGAGATTGGCATGATGGTTCTCGATCAAGTCATTCTTCACGCGCTCAGCCATACAGCCCAACACGCCGAGGATCGGCCTGGGATAGTTGGCTTCCGGATTGTCGTGGGCGTGACGGCGCTGCTGGGCGAAAAGCGTGTCAAGACGATGATAGATCTTGTTCTCGGCATTCTCGCGCACCGAACAGGTGTTGAGAAACACCGCGTCGGCATCTTCTTCGTTGGCAGTGGGTTCGTAACCGGCCATCTGCATGACGGAGGCAACGACTTCGGAGTCGGCTACATTCATCTGGCAGCCATAGGTCTCGATATAGAGTTTCTTGCTCATTCTGTATATACGTATGTAATAAGACTGCAAAGTTACGAATAATTCCGCTGATATACAAAACTTTAGTCGTTCTTAGGCGGGCTTTATCAAGAAATGTCAGCGAAAAGATGTACCTTTGTAAAGACATTCTTTCGTTGAAAAGCAAAAATTAACCGCCAAGAGGTTAACATTCTCTTCACCGAAGGGTATTGATAATAAAAAAAACAGACGATGGACAGACAGCACGTTGAACAACTCTTCCGCCGGCACTACCGCCACATGCATACCGTGGCCTGCTCCCTGCTCTACGACAGCGAGGAGAGCGAGGACGTGGTGAGCGAAGTATTCGCCAGCCTGCTGGAACGCCGCACTGAGTTGTTGCCGGCTTCGGCCGAAGGCTATCTGATGGTCGCCGTGCGCAACCGCTGCCTGAAACGCCTGCGCAACAAAAGTACACACGAGTGCATCCTCCACCTCTACGCCACCGAGCCACAGCCCGATGACAGTTGGCAGGACGACGAACAACGTCTCTGTCGTCTGCGCACACTTGCCCACACGCTGCTCTCGCCCGACGAGCTGCGCATCTTCACCCTGCGCTTTCTTGACGGCAAGGACTATAAGGCCATCTGCGCCGAGACCGGCACGAGCCGCATAGCCGTATGGAAACATCTGTCGCACATCGTCAAAGTATTGAAGAATAACGTTAATACCCCTAAACCATGAACTATTCCGATGAAGAGAAAATCAAGCGTTTCCTTGACGCACAAGAGCATCCCGAGCACTACACCGACGAGGAGCTCAAAGAGATCATAGACGAGACCCGACCGCTCGCACAGCTGAAACGTGCACTCACAGAGGAGCGGGCTGAAAATGAAGGCGTCGACGTGGACAGCGCGTGGCGGGCTTTCTGTCAGGCCCACGATGCCAAACAGCATTCCAAGTCTGAGCCGTACCCTGGTACGACTCCGCAGTCCGATCGTACAGATCAGCCAGATACTGACTCTGTCGCAATCCTTTCCCGCCGCCGTCTTCCCCGCTGGCTACGCGTAGCCGCCGTTTTCCTTGGTTGCGTGTTGCTCACCGGTGTGGCGCTTGCAGCCATGACAGGATTGGGCTGGCTCCGCAATCCTTTTGCCACAGAGAAGCCAGAGGTGGCACAGCGCACTTCGGTCAAAGCCTCATCACAGGATACTGCCGCAACCGCCGACAGCATCTCGCCGAGACAGAAAGTAAGCAAACCAGCTCCCATGGTCAAAGTCTTCGACAATGCAACGCTGGCCGACATTCTTGATGAAATAGGCCGCTATTATGGATTGAAGGTCATCTATCGCAACGCGTCCGCCAAGACTATCCGACTGCACTTCGAGTGGGATCAGGCCAAAAGCGTAGATGCCGCTATCGCCGTCCTCAACGGCTTCCAGCAGATTGCCGTCACACACAGTGGCAATGAGATTGTGGTAGAGTAGCCAAAAACGGAAATATTATGAAGAAGAAGACACTCCTATTATTATATATCCTCTTGCTGTGCACCATCGTCAGCCCCGCCCAGCGCGTGAGCCGCGACTTCCGCAACGTGACGATGCCCGCGGCACTGCAGCAGCTCGGCGGCATGACCCATCGCTATACCATCAACTTCATCTACAACGATCTTGAAGACTTCCGCGTGACTGCTGCCGTCAAAGGCGCAACCATCCCCGAAGCCATCCGACAGCTCATCGGCTTCTATCCCATCACGATGACAATGGTCGGTGACAGCATCATCAACGTGGAGTGCTCGCAGAAGACCACGCTGCGCTACAAGGGTCGCATCGTCGACGAGAAAGGCGAGGCGGCAGAATACGCCAACATAGTGCTGCTCTCGCCCGCCGACTCCTCGTTTATCGCCGGTGGCGTGAGCAACGAGAGCGGATACTTCGTCATTCCCTGCAACATCCGCCGCGTCATCGCACGGGTGAGCTACGTGGGCTACAAGACGCAGCAATGGACAGCTGTCTCGCCCAATCTTGGTACCATCCGCCTGCAAGCCGACCGATTCACGCTGCATGGAGTGACGGTAAAGACACAACGACCACAATACCGGGCAGCAAAAGGCGGAATGACCATCGACGTGGAGCATTCGGTGCTGAGCAAGATGGGAACTGCCATAGATGTACTCGGACAGCTGCCACGCGTCACCGCAACCGGTTCTAATATCAAGGTCTTCGCCAAAGGCACACCAGTCATCTATATCAACAACAAAAAGGTGACTGACAACCGTGAGCTCATGGAACTGAAATCGGAAGACATTAAGAATGTGGACGTGATCACCGCGCCCGGATCGCAATACGATGCTACGGTTGAGAGTGTTATCCGCATCCGCACACGCAAACCCACGGGCGAAGGATGGAGTGTGAGAAACGATGCCAACATCGCAAACAACACAATGTGGTCAGGATACGACAACGCCACTGTCAAATACCGCACAAAAGGACTGGAGCTGTCAAACGCCACAGCCGTATATAGTGCGACAGGCAAGGAGGAGGATGACGTGAGCTACACGCTCAGACCGAAAGGCAACACCCTCAATATCGGGCAGGATTTCAACGATGCTTCCCGACAGAACATATTATCGCAGACATTCCGCTTGAGTTATGACATCAATGCCGACAATTCCCTCGGCGGCAGCTATTGGTATTACAAGACCTTGTCAAGTAACATTGACGCGAACAGCAGCCAGACAGTCATGCGCAACGGTGCCTACGAAGGCTCCGTCCTGCAAAGTCAAAAGCAACACAGGGATGTAGGGCCGCGCAATGAGGCCAACCTCTACTATACGGGTAAACTCGGCAGTTGGAGCATCGACTTCAATGCCTCTTACCTGCACATGAAATACATATTAAGCCAACAGGGTACGGAGACCAGTGCTGAATTGGACAACCGCAAGGTGACCACTAACGGCGGACAGCGCAGTGACCTATGGGCAGGAAAGCTCGTTGTGGCGCACCCGATAGGAAAAGGTACGCTCTCATTTGGCTCGGAGTACACCCACACGAGGTCAGTGGGCTTCTATGTCAACAATCAGAACTATGTGCCGGCCTCCAGTACCAAACTCTATGAAGCAAACATCGCGGCGTTTGCAGATTTCACCCTGCCCTTTCATCACTATGAGCTGGATGCCGGACTGCGCTACGAACATGTCACGACCGACTACTACAACTTCGGCAAATGGGAAGAAGAACCCAGCCGACGCTACGGCAATCTTTTCCCCAACCTGTCGCTGTCGTGGTCAAAAGACCTGTTGTCGTGGCAACTGTCCTACACCATGAAAACCAACAGGCCGAGCTATAACAACCTGCGCAACTTCATGCAGTATGACAGCCGCTACCTCTACGAGGGTGGAAATCCCTACCTGCGTCCCGAATACACCCACAACGTGGAGTTCTCTATCGTATATAAGTGGCTGAGCTTTTCTGCCGACTACGACTATGTCCACAAGCCCATGCTTCATATCTTCGGATTGTACGACAACCAAGAGATCGCTTATATGTCAGTTCGTAATATGGGACATTACCAGACTCTTTATGCCGCAGCGACTGCCTCGCCAAGTTTCGGTTGGTATCATCCATCTTGGGAGATCGACTATTCGCAGCTATTCTTTCATGAACCCACCAATCTCTGCTCCCGCCATCCCTCATTCTCCTTCACGCTTCGCAACAGCCTCATCATACCGCACGGATGGACAGCAGGCATCGACCTCTATGGCTACACCGACAGCTATGACCCAATGCGGCGGTCAACAGGCTTTATGACCGTCAGCGCACGCCTGCGCAAGTCTTTCTTCAACGACCGACTAATATTCTATCTCCAAGCCAATGACCTGACTAAAGGCAACCGCGAACGGTGGACTTTCTATGGTACTGATGTCAACACCCGCAAAGACAGCAATAGCTTCACGCACAGCATATCGCTCACCGTGACCTATAACTTCAATGCCATACGCAGCCGCTATAAGGGTACCGGTGCCGGAAACGAGGAGAAGAAGAGACTGTGAGCATTTCCAAGAATGATCGTGCCAAAGCCACAAACGTATCAACCCAAAATAAAAGTAATGTTTAACTGGGTCAACCAACTTTAAAAATAAGGCTCAAAGTAGTCAACCAAAGGCGTTCAACTACAGACTTAATACGATGACCGAGCTTTGGTAATGTGATGACCGAGCTTTGGTATTGTGATGACCAAGCCTTGGTAATGTGATGACCAAGCTTTGGTAATGTGGTGACCAAGCTTTGGTAATAGTCATAAAACTACGGCGGCCCATCCTCAGGAAGGATGAGCCGTTGTTTAGTTACTGTTGTTTGCTTACTATCACGTCAGAACGTCACGCCGACGTTAAGGTTGAAGCAGCCCGTACGTGTGTCCTCAAAGTCGTAGTGGCCAATGTTTGCCAAACCGATATCATAGCTCATACCGAGGTAGAGCATTTGGAAACTCACGCCACAACCCAGGCGTAGACCACCATCGAAACGTTTGAAGCTCGCCTGGTCGTCACTGAAACTGGAGTAAGCCTCGCGGTGGCCATAGTCCTTGATCTTACCGCCTACGCCTACGGCCAGATAGCCACCGGCAAACGGCTCCACCGAGATGTCGGGCGTAGCCTGGTATTTATATTTCAGCAAAAGCGGCAGTTCGAGGTATTCCAACCGGTAGGTGAACTTGTTGCCGTCGTAGTTACCTTTACCGCCTTTCTCCACATAGGAGAGTCCGGTCTCGAAGAACAGTGGGGCTGTATTGGTGAGTTGAGTGCCGATAACGGCTCCTATATCCAGTCCCGTACGCGCGTCGCTGCCGTCAAGAACGGATGCGTCGGAATTCACTGTAGCCACGGCCATGCCCAAACGAAAACCGTAATAGACATTGTTGCCATAGCCATAGACTGTACGGCCATTATTGTATTGCCCATGCTGGCGGTAGTACTCGGCACGCTTACTGGGCGGAATAGGGCGCCCGTCGGGATAATATTGTGCTGCGGCAGGCAGCGTCAGCAACACGGCAACGGCCAGAAACAGAATCTTTTTCATCTTTTCCATATTACAATACGATTGATACAGACCAGCCTATAGAAGGTCTTGATAATGAATATCACAAAGTTAGCCTTTCCCTTGCATTAGACTTACGGGGAAATACCTATTTGTCAATAGGCTTTTCCCTCTTTTTCTTTTCTTTGACAATCTTATTTCTTGAAGCCCAACTTCTCGCAGAGTTCCTTCATTCCCTCTGACGCGCCTTTCTGTATGTGCGTGAACTTACCACCTGGCGCATTGAACACCGGGTCTGGGTCTATCAAGTAGACCGGACATCCCTGCGGCGCGTACTGCACCAGTCCGGCAGCGGGATAGACATTGAGCGACGTGCCGATGATGACAAAGATGTCGGCTTTCATCGCCTCGCGCGTCGCCGGATCGAGCATGGGCACGCTTTCACCAAAGAAAACAATGAACGGACGGAGCAGCGAACCGTCGCCGGCTTTGGTACCGGGCGCCACGTCGCTGTGCTCGGGCGTGAGCTGCTGGATATAGCGCTCGTCGTAGGGATCGATGCTCGAGCACACTTTGGTCAGCTCGCCGTGCAGGTGGATGACATGTGTGGAGCCCGCCTTCTCATGGAGGTTGTCCACGTTCTGCGTCAAGACACTGACGTCGTAATCCCTCTCCAAGGCAGCGATGAGCCGATGCCCCTCGTTGGGCTCAGCCTGCCATAGCTTTTGCCGAAGCATGTTATAGAAGTTTGTCACCAACGTGGGATCCGCTTCCCACCCCTCATGAGAGGCTACCTGCTCCACCGGATAGTTCTCCCACAGTCCGTCATTACCACGGAACGTCTTGAAACCACTCTCCACCGACATACCGGCGCCCGTAAGAAAAACTATTTTCTTCTTCATCTTCATATTGCCTTTAGAACTGTTATTATACCACAAAAATAATATTTTTTTCGCAATATGCCGCTTGTTCACAATTAAAAATAGTATCTTTGCACATTATTTATCATTTGCATCAAACAATAGAAATGGACAAGACAAGTTACGCGCTGGGCATGAGCATTGGTCATCAACTCCAGCAGATGAACGCAACCGAACTGAATATCGACGATTTTGCAAAGGCTATCCGCGACATCTTTGCCGGAGAAGCTGCCATGACCGACATGGATGCTCAGGCTGCCGTGCAGGCTTTCTTCCAGCAAAAAGAGGAGGAGCAGGCCAAGGCCGCACAGGCCGATGGACAGAAGTTCCTTGAGGAGAATGCCAAGAAGCCGGGCGTGGTCACCCTGCCCAGCGGACTGCAGTATGAAGTGCTGCGTGAGGGCGACGGCAAAAAGCCAAAAGCTACCGATCAGGTAGAGTGCCACTACGAGGGAACACTCATCAACGGCCAGGTCTTTGACAGCAGCTATCGTCGCGGCGAGACTGCCACCTTCCCTCTCAACCAAGTCATCAAGGGCTGGACAGAAGGTTTGCAGCTCATGCAGGAGGGTGCCAAATATCGCTTCTATATCCCTTACACACTCGGCTACGGAGCCAATGGTGCCGGTCAGGCCATCCCGCCATACGCTACACTGATCTTCGATGTCGAGCTCATCAAAGTGAAATAACAAAAGATACAGAATAAAACATCAACTAATGAAAAGTTTGAAAGTATTGGCTGCTTTAGCCATCGCCGCTGCCACATTCTCTGCTTGCGGCAATTCCACTCCCAAAGCCAACCTCAAGACCGACGTCGACTCGCTGAGCTACGCCATCGGTCTCGCACAGTCACAGTACGTGCGCCAGGCCATCCAGCAGGGTCAGGTCGTCGACACGACCTACATGGATGAGTTTGTAAAAGGCATCAACGAAGGTGCCAACGCAGGCGACGACAAGAAGCGCGCTGCCTACATCATGGGTCTGCAGATCGGTCAGCAGATCGCCACACAGCTGGTCAAGGGCGTCAACCACGAAGTCTATGGTGACGACTCCACCAAGACCATCTCCCTGAAGAATCTCCTCGCCGGTTTCGTTACAGGTGCCACAGGTAAGAAAGGCCTCATGACTCCGGAGATGGCTAACCAGGTTGCTCAGACCAAAATGGAGATCATCAAGAGCAAGACCATGATGAAGGAATATGGTGCCAACAAGGTTGCCGGTGAGAAGTTCCTCGCTGCCAACAAGAAGAAACCGGGAGTTGTCACACTTCCCTCCGGCCTGCAGTACAAGGTCATCAAGGAAGGACACGGCGCTATCCCGACAGACACCACTACAGTAAAGGTTAACTACGAAGGCCGCACGATCGACGGTAAGATCTTCGAAAGCTCTTACACCAACGGCCAAGGCCCTGTCACCATCCAGCCCAAGCAGTTCATCCCTGGATGGACTCAGGCTCTGACTCGTATGCCCGAAGGTTCTGTATGGGAGGTCTACATTCCTCAGAGCTTAGCCTACGGCGCTCGCGAGGCCGGACAGATCAAGCCTTTCTCTACTCTCATCTTCAAGATTGAGCTGATCAAGGTAGGCGGCAAGTAATCCTTCTGCCACCGCGATCATACGATCATACACGACATCCCCCTCCAGGCTGCACTCCCAAGGAGACAGTCAGAAGGGGGATTTTTAAAACCAATACACAACAATGAAAAAGATTCTAACCATAGCCACGCTGATCGTCTCAGCACTTGCCATCCTCCCCGCTCAGGCTGGCAACAACAAGAAAAACAAAAACAAGGACAAGAAGGCAGAGGCATGCACCGAAGCTTGCTGCGCTCCTACGAAGCTCACCTCCACGGCAGACTCCATCAGCTACGCCGCCGGATATGCTGCCACACGCGGTCTGATGCCTTATCTGCAGCAGCGCTTGCATGTCGACACGGCGTATATCAACGAGTTTGTACGCGGTTTCCGTGAGGCAGTCGCCAAGGCCAAAGACCCCGCCTACGTAGCCTACCAGGCCGGAACGACCATCGCCGAGCAGGCCACAGGAAGCATTCTCCCGGGCATGGGACACGAGTTCAAGGACACTAAAGACTCTTTGCAGAGCAAACTCTTCTATGAGGGCTTCCTCGCCGGCGTCAAGGGTGACACCACTATATATAAGGAGGCTACAGCCTCTAAGTATTTCGAGCAGAAAGCCGAAGCTGTCCGCAACGCCAAAAACGCCGCTTGGAAAGCCGAGAACGAGAAATGGCTCGCCGACAACGCAACGAAGCCGGGTGTAGTGGTTTTGCCCGACGGACTGCAGTACAAAGTGCTCAAGGCTGGTAATGGCCCCAAGCCGACAGCTGACCAGACCGTCGAAGTGAAATACGAAGGCAAGACTATCGACGGTAAAGTCTTCGACGCTACCGAGAAGCATGGCGGCAAAGGTTCCGATAGCTTCCGTTGCGACCAGGTCATCAAAGGCTGGACCGAGGCACTGACCAACATGCCCGTGGGCAGCAAATGGGAAGTATATATCCCGCAGAACCTCGCTTACGGCGAGAGAGAAGCCGGACAGATCAAGCCCTACTCTACCCTGATCTTCACCATCGAACTGGTGAATATCGAGCAGCCCAAAGCCAACGACACCAAAACCGACAGCACGAGCAAAACCACTTCGGCCAAGAGTGTGCCTGCAAAAAAGGCAGGCAAGAAAGGACGGAGATAATATGCTGTTTACATCCAAGTAGCCATTAAAATAGATGTGATTGAAAGATAAAAAGATCCACATCCTTTACTAAATGCACGAATATTGCAAAATATTCGTGCATTTTGTTGTTTATCTCGTTTTAATTACCTACTTTTGCTTGTTGGAAACAAGTTAGACATTATACAATTACCTATGCAGATGGACAAAATCGACAACTTGGATAAGAAAATCCTTTCTATCCTCTCAAAGAATGCACGTATTCCTTTCAAAGACGTAGCAGCAGAATGCGGTGTCTCGCGTGCCGCCATTCACCAGCGTGTACAGCGCCTCATTGACAACGGAGTGATCCTCGGAAGCGGATTCGACATCAATCCCAAGAGTCTGGGATACAGCACCTGCACCTACGTGGGACTGAACCTGGAGCGCGGATCGATGTACAAAGATGTCGTCAAGCGGCTCGTCAACATCCCGGAGATCGTGGAGTGCCACTTCACCACAGGCCCCTACACTATGCTCATCAAAGCCTACGCGCGCGACAATGAGGAGCTCATGGATCTGCTCAACAACAAGTTGCAGACCATCCCCGGGGTCGTCTCCACCGAGACGCTCATTTCCCTTGAGCAGAGCATCAAGCGCGAGATGCCGGTCAACCATGAATAATTAGCAACCAACGTTTCTGTTTTGCCAATGTGCGGAGCCTCAAGTGAGGTGCCCTGCCTTGGCGAGATTAGGTCGAATGAAATTCAAAAGCTTTTCTCTGGCGCAAAACCTCAACGAGGTCTACGCCTCCTTCCCCGAAGCGAAGCAGAAGCCACTCATCGGTCTGACGACCAATTTCAGTGACGGCGACGCTACGATCCGGGACAGATACTATATGCAGGTGGTCAAAGCCGGTGGCACGCCGGTACTCATCCCGCCTGTCGACGACAACGACACCCTTGTCAACACACTCGAGCATCTCGACGGACTGCTGCTCACCGGCGGCGCTGACTATAACCCACTGTGGTGCGGTGAGGAACCGGTACCACAACTCCACCATATCAACGCGCAGCGCGACCGCGCCGAACTCATGCTCACCCGTCTGGCCTATAACCGCCAGATACCTATGCTCGGCATTTGCCGCGGCATACAGACGCTGGCCATGGCACTCGGCGGAAAGGTCAGACAAGACATCGCACTGGCCAATACCAACCGCATGAGCAGTCCCGTGAAGCACTCACAGGATGCTGACCGCCAAGAGCCGACCCACTCGGTGGACCTCGCCGAAGGCTCCGTGATTGCCAGTCTCTATGGCTGCGGGCGCATCTATGTCAACTCTTTCCACCATCAGGCGGTAGGAGAGCCGGGCGAGAAGTTCCGCGTGACAGCCAAAGCGCCCGACGGTGTCATCGAGGCCATCGAGAGCACAGAGTTCAAAGGCATCATGGGCGTGCAATGGCATCCCGAGTGGCTCGGAGAGGAAGGGCTGCCCGTCTTCCAATGGCTCGTCAGAGAGGCTGAGCTATTCCACAAAGCCAAGCTGATCCACGAGCGCATCCTGACGCTCGACACTCATTGCGACACTCCGATGTTCTTCCCTCAGGGCGTGCGCTTCGACCAGCGCGACCCGCGGATTCTCTACGATCTGCACAAGATGACCGACGGAAGGCAGGATGCCGTCATCATGGTGGCTTATCTGCCCCAGCCCAAGCTCGGACAGCAATTCTCGCAGACTGTTGACATTGCGGGCATTCTCAAGCACAACCCCGACATGCAGGAAATCAACAGCCAGCTGTCACCGATGGCCTACGCCGACCTGATCTTTGACAAGCTCGAGCGCATCGTTGACGAGCAAAGCCAGTATATCAGCGTGGCCCGCACACCCGCCGATCTCTATGAGGACAAGCGCCAGGGTCGCAAAAGCATCATGTTTGGCATCGAAAACGGACTGGCTCTCAACCACGATGTCGCCAACGTGCGCCACTTCGCACAGCGCGGCGTGGTCTACATCACGCTCTGCCACAACGGCGATAACGACATCTGCGACTCGGCCCGCGGCTGCAACACCCACAATGGTGTGTCACAGTTTGGCGAGAAAGTCATCCAGGCTATGAACGCCGAAGGCATCATGGTCGACCTCAGCCACGCTGCTGAAAAGTCGTTCTATGACGCACTTGACATCAGCCGCACGCCGATCGTCTGCTCTCACAGCAATTCGCGCGCGCTCTGCGACGTGCCCCGCAACCTCACTGACGACCAGTTACGCGCCCTCGCCCACAAAGGTGGTGTGGCTCACATCACGCTCTACCATGGCTTCCTGCGTAAGGATGGCGAGTCCACAGTGCTTGATGCTATCGAGCACCTCGAGCACGCCATCGACATCATGGGCATTGACCATGTGGGCATTGGCACTGATTTCGACGGTGACGGCACCGTGCGCGGATGCGCCGACGCGTCGGAACTGATCAACTTCACTATGCAGTTGCTCCGTCGCAGATACAGCGAACGTGACCTTGTGAAGATTTGGGGCGGCAACTGGCTGCGCGTCATGGCGCAAGTGCAGGCCGTCCACAACAAATAAAGAATATGTTTGTAGAATCGTAAACAACGATGACTCGAAAGAAAAGATCCATCCTTATCGTGACAAGCTGCTTATGTGTGGTCGCTGCTCTGGCAGTGGCTTTTTGGCCGGCAAAGACGGCATCGGTCGAAGACACCGAGGATACAGAAGAAACAGAAAAGGTAGCACCCGTAGGTCCGGCATTCAACGCTGACTCAGCCTATGCCTACACCAAGGCGCAATGCGACTTCGGACCCCGCGACATGAACTCCAAGGGCCACGATGCGTGCGGCGACTGGATCGTGGCACAGTTTGAGCGGCTCGGCTGTAAGGTGACACGACAGAAAACCGATCTCAAAGGCTACGACGGCACCATCCTCCACAGCATGAATATCATAGCCAGCTACAACCCCGCTGCCACCACGCGTATCATGCTCTGTGCCCACTGGGATTCGCGTCCCTGGGCCGACAACGATCCCGACTCCACCAATTGGCACAAGCCCATCTTAGCGGCCAACGACGCTGCCAGTGGCGTGGCGGTGATGCTGGAACTGGCAAGACTGCTCGCTCAGAAGAACGTTTCTGCCAAACTCCCGCAAAACCTTGGCGTGGACTTCGTGTGCTTCGATGCCGAAGACTGGGGCACGCCACAGTGGAGCGACCAGCAAGACGACGGCAGCTCATGGGCACTCGGCGCACAATATTTCTCCGCCAACTTGCCGCAAGGCTATGCTCCCCGCTACGCCATCCTGCTGGATATGGTCGGAGGACAGGGCGCTCAGTTCTATCAAGAAGGCATGTCGAAACAGTATGCACCCGAAATCGTGAAAAAGGTGTGGCGCGCTGCCCGTCAGGCCGGCTTTGGCAGTTTCTTCCCCAAGAGCGATGGCGGCATGATCACCGATGACCATATCCCCGTCAACCAAACGGCGAAAATTCCGTGTATCGACATCATTCCTTACTACCCCAACTGCCAGCAGAGCACCTTCGGCCCTACATGGCACACACTTGCCGACGACATGGAGCATATCGACAAAAACGCGCTGAAGGCTGTCGGGCAAACGCTCGTACAAGTTATCTTCAGCGAGAAATAAAGACAGACTTCGACGAGAGATATAGATAGAAAAAAGGCGCACCCCGCAAGGTGCGCCTTTTTTCTATCGCAACAATAATTATTTACATTATTTGTTCACGGAATCCTCAAATTCAGATCCTGCGTTGAACTTGACAACCTTCTTGGCAGCGATCTGGATCTTCTCACCTGTAGCGGGGTTGACACCCTGGCGGGCGGGACGCTCCTTGACGGCGAAAGTACCGAAGCCGACCAACTGTACTTTGTCACCAGCGACCAATGCTTCCTTTACGGCTGCAATTGTGGCATCCAAAGCTTTTTTTGCACTCTCTGCGTTCAGGCCAGCGCCCTCTGCTACCTTTCTTACTAATTCTGACTTGTTCATAATTTTATTTTATTTGGTGATTATATTGTCTGCATGATGCAAATACGCTGACAAATATAGGGCATTCCTTTCACAAAACAAACAAAAAAACAAAAAAAATGAGATGGAGGCTGAAAAAAGTCCCTTATTCGCCGTGTTTATGGCTATATCAGAGACTTTTTTCGTAATTTTGCAGCAGTTTTCATGCATTTCCATATAACAACAACGAAATCACCGTATCATGTTCAGAATACCAACAGTTACAAAGAATCTGCTTATCATCAACGTCCTGGCATTTCTTGCCATGAAGTTGCTCTTGCCTGTCACTGGCGTTGACCTCAATGACCTCTTTGGCTTGCACTTCTTCATGGCCTCCAATTTCCAGGTCTACCAGCTGGTCACTTACATGTTCATGCATGGTGGATGGGAGCATATCATCCTCAACATGTTCATGCTATGGATGTTCGGTGCAGTCGTCGAACAGGTGTGGGGTGGAAAGAAGTTTCTTTTTTATTACATTTTCTGTGGCGTAGGTGCTGGTGTGATGCAGGAGATCGCACAGTTCTTCTGGGTCTATTTCATGCTCGACGGACAGCAGGCACTCAGCCTGGGCGACTCGATCACTGTCATGCATCAACTGTCCACGCAACTCAACGGACTGACCACTGTGGGTGCCTCGGGGGGTATCTATGCCCTGTTGCTCGCCTTCGGTATGATGTTTCCCGACGAGAAGATGTTCATCATCCCCATTCCCATCCCCATCAAAGCTAAATGGATGGTGCTCGGCTCCATTGCCATCGAGTTCTTCTCAGCCCTCTCCATGCCCGGCAGCAACGTGGCTCATCTGGCCCACCTCGGCGGTATGATCTTCGGATATTTCCTCATCCGCTATTGGAGAAAACATCCCGGACAGTCCTATCACCCCGGCAACACGCAGTTCTTCTCCAATCTCAAAGCCAAGTGGGACGCACGCTCGCAGCATCACAACCAGCACACTGATCGCGGCGAAAATCCCGATTGGGACTACAACGCCAACAAAAGAGCCAACCAAGAAGAGGTAGATCGCATTCTCGACAAGATACGCAAGAGCGGATACGACAGCCTCACACACGAGGAGAAACAAAAGCTCTTCGACCAAAGCAAGAAATGATGAGGAAGATCAAGCAGGTCACGCTTCAGATCATTGCCGGAGTCAATATCGCTACAATTGTCATATTGCTGATCACAGGATATTCGGGTTGGCTGCGTCCCGAGACCTTTCCCATGCTCAGCAATATAGGTTTGTTGTTGCCTGTACTCATCGTCATCAACCTCGGTTTTCTGGTCTTTTGGGTGCTCATCAAGTCGCGCGGCATGCTCATCCCCATCGTCGGCTTCCTCCTCAGCTATGTTCCCGTCAGGCAGTACTGCCCCGTCAACATCCCACAGAGTGCGCCGACCGGTAGTCTCAAAGTGCTGTCATACAACGTCTGGCAGTTTGGTGATGCCAGTCACCCCAACCCTGCTCTGGAGTATATCAAAGCACAAAAGGCCGACATCGTGTGCCTGCAAGAGGCCAATATCAACGCCCTTGGCGGGCAATATGTCGATTCGGTGATGCAGAGCGACTATCCCTTTCGTGATACCATCATGCACGGCGGCGATGTCGTGGCGATGTTCAGCAAGTTCCCCATCCATGGCAAGGAGCGCATACCATTCGCGTCCAAGGGCAACGTGAGCGCTGCCTTTCGCGTACAGATACATGGGCGAACGGTCATCGTCGTCAACAATCATTTGGAGAGCACAGGACTCAGTCCCGAAGAGAAAAGCGACTTCAAGCTCATGGTCAAGGGCGATCTGCCCTCTGACACGGCGCGCCATGTCTCAAAAATGCTTATCAAGCAACTTGGCACTGCCACGAAGAAGCGTGCCCCACAGGCCGAGGCTGTGGCCCGCTACATCGCTTACCACCGCGGCACACCCATCATCGTGTGCGGCGACTTCAATGACAGCCCGGTGTCATACGTCCATCGCACCATCGCCAAAGACCTCACCGACTGCTATGTCGCCACCGGCAACGGACCCGGCATCAGCTATCATGTCAACGGCTTTTACGTGCGCATTGACAACATCCTCTGTACCGACAACTTCACGCCCTACGACTGTCATATCGACCGCTCCATTAAGGCTTCGGACCATTATCCTATCGCTTGCTGGCTGAAAATGAGCAACAAACACTAAAAACATTCGCTAAAATTTTCTAAAGCGTGAAAAAATAGCTATCTTTGCACATCTTATATGCGAAAACAATCGCAGGTCTATGCGAAGACAATCGCAGATCACTCTCGAAGAAAAAACAAAAAGAGAAAAATAAAATAATAAACTAACAAAATGCAAAACAAAGGAATTGTCATTGCAACCGGTGTCCTCCTGACGCTCGTTTGCATCTTCTACTTGTCATTCCCTATCGCCACGCATTACTACGACGAGCAGGCTGCCAAGTTGAAGGATCCCATCGCCCAGCAGGATTACAAAGATTCTGTGAAGTATTTGGGCGTCTACAGCTACCAAAAATGTCTTGAGACACAGATCGGTCTCGGTCTGGACTTGAAAGGCGGTATGAACGTTATCCTCGAGGTCAGCGTACCTGATGTCATTGAGAACCTCGCCGACCACAAGACCGACATGGCTTTTGTCAAGTCCATGAGAGACGCACGTGCCGAGCAGGAGCGTACACAGGGCGACTTCGTCAGCCTCTTTATCAACGCTTATCACAAGAATGCCCCCGGCCATCACCTCGCTGAGGTCTTCGCTACTCAGGAACTTCAAGGTAAGGTCTCACCGACCAGCTCCGATGCCGACGTGGAGAAGGTCATCCGCGAAGAGGTCAACTCGGCCATCGACAACTCCTTCAATGTCGTCAGAACACGTATCGACCAGTTCGGCGTCGTACAGCCCAACATCCAGAAAGTGCAGGGCGCTGAGGGCCGCATCATGGTGGAGATGCCAGGTATCCGCGAGCCCGAGCGCATGCGCAAGCTGTTGCAAGGTAGTGCCAACCTGGAGTTTTGGGAGACCTACAACGCTCAGGAGATTGCCCCTTACCTTCAGCAGCTTGACACCCGCATGGCCAATGCCGGCAGCGAGAGCGACACTGCCAAGGTAGCAAAGAGCGACAGCACCAAGAAAGCCGCTGCCGAGAAACCCGCTATCACGCAGGCTAAGCCGAAGTTCAAGCTCAACAACACTAAGAAGACCAGCGTGCAGACCACTCCCGACGCTCAGCTCGCCGAAGCTAAGAAGCTGCATCCGCTGCTCGCCATGCTTCAGACTACCAACCAGGGGCTGAGCGTTGTCGGCTATGCCAGCGTCCGCGATACCGCAGCCATCAACCGCATCATCTACAGCGCTGTGGCTAAGCAGGTACTTCCCTCTGATCTGAAACTGCTCTGGAGCGCTAAGCCTGCTGACGTAGGCGCCAAGAACATCTTCGAGCTCCACGCGCTGAAGGTCACCACGACCAACGGACGCGCTCCGCTGGAGGGTGATGTCGTCACCGACGCTTCCGACCAGTTCAACAATATCACCGGTCAGCCTGAGGTCAGCATGACCATGAACTCTGACGGCGCACGCCGCTGGGCAGAGCTCACCAAAGCCAATGTCGGCAAGGCTATCGCCATCGTGCTCGACGGTGTCGTCTATTCTGCTCCTCGTGTCAACGGTGAGATCGACGGTGGACAGAGCTCTATCTCCGGTAACTTCACCATTGAGGATACCAAGGACCTGGCCAACACATTGAAGTCCGGCCGTATGCCTGCTCCTGCTCACATCGTTCAGGAAGAGGTTGTCGGTCCTACCTTGGGTGCACAGTCCATCCAGCAGGGTCTCATCTCCTTCGTCATTGCCTTCGTGCTGCTGATTGTCTTCATGCTGGCAATGTATAACATCATCCCCGGAAGCATTGCTGTTGGTGCTCTGCTCATCAACGTGTTCTTCACACTGGGTATCCTTACGTCGTTCCAGGCAGCCCTGACGATGTCCGGTATCGCCGGTATGGTATTGTCACTCGGTACCGCCGTCGACGCCAACGTGCTGATCTATGAGCGTATCAAGGAAGAGCTGCGTGCCGGAAAGGGCATGAAGCAGGCCGTCAACGCCGGCTACAGCAACGCCTTCTCCGCTATCTTCGACTCCAACCTTACTTCGTTGATCACCGGTGTGATCCTGCTTCTTGTGGGTACAGGTCCTATCCGCGGCTTCGCAACGACCTGGATCATCGGTATCTGCTGCTCATTCTTCAGTGCCGTGTACTTGACACGTCTGCTCTACGACTACAAGCTCAACCACGACAAGTGGATGCATTTGAAGTTCGACACCATGTTCTCCAAGAACCTGATGCAGGGCACGAACTATAAGTTCATGCACATGTTCAAGGCCAGCTTCTCTGTTTACGCTGTGTTCATCATCATCAGCATCATCAGCTTCGCAGTCCGCGGTCTGAGCTTAGGCATTGACTTCACGGGTGGCCGCAACTATGTCGTTACACTCGACAAGTCCGTTCCTGTGGAGGATGTACGCAACGTGCTGAGCAACGCCTTCGTCAACACCAGCGGTCCTAACGCCGGCAAGCCTGCAACGACAAACGTCATCGCTATCGGTACCGACGGCAAGACCATCCGTGTGTCGACCAACTGGAACATCGACAGCAACAAGCCCACTGAGGACGACAAGGCCGAGACGATCCTCTACAACGCCTTGAAGAAGGGCGGCTTCGTCAGCCAGGCTAATGTCAACGCCTTCAAGAATCCAGATATCCGTCAGGGCGGCTCTATCATCAGTTCTTCTAAGGTCGGTCCGTCAGTGGCTAAGGACATCACGCGCAACGCCTTCATCAGTGTGGGTCTTGCCCTGTTCTTCATCTTCCTCTATATCTTGCTGCGCTTCCGCAACCTCGGCTTCTCTGTGGGTTCTATCGCCGCTCTTGCCATCGATACGACGATGGTCATCGGTCTCTACTCACTGTGCTACGGTTGGATCGGCTTCTCGCTGGAGATCGACCAGACGTTTATCGGTGCTATCCTGACGGTGATCGGTTACGATATCAACGACTCCGTGGTGGTCTTCGACCGTATCCGTGAGAACCTGCGCAACCATCCGAAGGGCAACAAGTACGATCTCTTCAACCTGAGTATCAACGAGACGTTGGCCCGTACCATCAACACGTCAGCCAGTACGCTCATCGTGTTGCTCGCCATCTTCATCCTTGGTGGTGACTCCACACGCAGTTTCTCATTCGCTATGATCATCGGTGTGTTTGTCGGTACGCTGAGCTCTATCTTCCTCGCATCGCCGATCGCTTACCTCATCCTCGGCAAGAAGGGCGAGAAGGATCAGAAGGAAGCGCTGGCCGAAGTACAGGCACAGGCATAATATCACAGGCGTAAGGCAAAGCCATCATGGCTTTGCCACGTCCTGACAACCATAAAAAATCCCCGCCAGGCAGTTGCTTGGCGGGGATTTTTTTATTTCATCATTCGATTATTTTTTATTTCATCATTCGATTATTTTTACTTCGTCATTCGTTTATTGTGATTTTGTTATTCACTCTTTACAGCTCATCCTGCATACGCTGATAGTATTGCTGCACGATGTTGAGCATGTCGGGCTCCAGATAGGAGCAGGCTTGCTCATAGATCGTGTCGGGCACTTCATAAAAGGCCTCAGCGATAGATCCGGTAATCGCAGCTTTGGTGTCAGTGTCGCCCCGTGTCATGACGGCATTGCGGATGGCGCCTTCAAAGCTGTTACTCTCTAAGAAACAACGGATCGCCCAGGGCACTGTCTCCTGGCACGACGAGTCGAAATGCCCCTCAGCGCCTATCTTTATGATGTCACCGAGCGGTGGCAGCTCATAGCCGAAATTATGTCTTACGGCGCTCTCTACCTCTTCCTTGGTGATACGGCAGGTACGCAGCCAGTAGATGAGCGTAGCCACGCACTGAGCGCCCCGTATGGCCTCCTTATGCAAATGGCTGCACTGAGCACTCTTCTTGGCCTCGTCCATCACCTCGTGGTATTCGTCGAAGAGCCAGCCTACCGGACTGACACGCATGGCAGCGCCGTTGCCCCACGAGTTGTGGGGCTTAGGCTCGTCACTTACCAGCCATTCGGCAAACATATTGCCGTATCCGCCTTTGGGATAGGGATAGCGACGTCCCCAGTCGTGCAGCGATTCGCTGTAGGTGCGATGGTTGAGGATCGCATCGGACACGGCGACCGTCATGATCGTGTCGTCGGTATAGTCGCAGCGTGGCTTTTCGAGAAACAGTTCAAAATTGTCTGCGGGTATCTCGTCAAATTCAAACCGCGATCCCACAATATCGCCAATGATTGCTCCCAGCATAGTCGTGTGTTTTAGTTATATAGTGGCAAAGATAACATAAAAAGCCAAAACAAGCAAAGAAACCCTTTGAATATTTCGGTTATCTGTTTGGATTCTCACACTTTTTACTTAAATTTGTGACAAAAATGAAATGATGGAATCTGAGCAAGACAAAGAAGCGCGGAAGACTGAGTTTGCTGTATTTGGTATAGAGAACTTGGCGGAGCGATTAAGGATGAGCGGCAGAGACATTGTAGCCGAACTCAACAAGACGGATGGGATAGAGCATTTTCTGTATCCCAGCTACGAGGCTTTGCACACGCAAGGCCAAGAATATATCGTCGACGAATTGCTCACTTATATCCGTCGTCATAACCCCAATTTTGGAAAGGAGGGAGGATTATGATCGTTTATCACGGCTCTACTGATGTCATCCCCAATCCTTTAGCGCATATAGGCCGCAACCATTTAGACTTTGGAAAAGGATTCTATGTCACAAACTTGCAACAGCAAGCGGTCTTCCTGGGCAATGCGACCTGCCAACAATGGGAAAAAGAAATACCTCAATATTTACGATTTCAATTTAGATCAGGCCTTGCTTAGCGGTAAGTCCATTCTTACTTTCCAACAATACAATCGTGCCTGGCTGGACTTTGTCATTTCCAATCGCAAAGGAGGAACAGAGTGGCAGAAATACGACATTATACAAGGAGGAATCGCTAATGACAGGGTCTTCAATACCGTAGAGCTCTATGCTGCTGACTTGATAACGGCGGAAGAAGCCTTGAAAAGGCTCAGCTATCACCGGCCCAACAATCAGATTTGCATCACCAGCCAATCCGTCATTGACCAGTATCTCACCTATAAAGAATCCACAGAAATCAGTTCATTATGATCAAAGACAATCCCTATATCAACAAAACCATCCTGGAGATGAAGTTCGCACGTATCATCTCTTTACTTGCCCGGCGGCTGAACGTACCGGAAAGCAAGGCCCTGCGCATCTTTTACGAGACGCATGTCTACCAATATATGTGCGATCTGGAATATCATCTCCACAATATGAGCGATGCCTATTGTGTGGATGAGATCATGTTGGAACTTGAAAACGCATAAAACGAAAAAGTACTCTCACTGGGAATCGAACCCAGATCAAAGGTTTAGGAAACCTACGTTCTATCCATTGAACTATGAGAGCGACACGGTCTTATACACCTTATTATATATATGACTATATC